>Ga0157380_10000253_pt1 | contig 32008 bp, 32 predicted proteins | sample S35metaG_FD_119757 | JGI IMG/M metagenome (GOLD analysis project Ga0157380, IMG submission 119757) | Switchgrass rhizosphere microbial communities from Kellogg Biological Station, Michigan, USA - S3-5 metaG | ecosystem: Host-associated > Plants > Roots > Rhizosphere > Soil | place: USA...
TCGGCTGACGGAGTTTGGCTGCCAGGTGGCGATCGACGACTATGGCGCTGGCTTCGGCCCCTTCCACTATTTGAAGCAGATTCCCTTCGACCTGATCAAGATCGACGGGTCGTTCATCCGCGACATGCCCAACAGCGACGCCGACCAGCTCACCGTGCAGGCGATCGTCCAGATCGCCCGTGGCCTCGGCAAGACCACGATCGCCGAGTACGTCCAGGACGACACCACCGCCGAGATGCTCCGCGAATACGGCGTCGACATGGCCCAGGGCTACCACCTGGGTCGCCCCGTGGACGTCACCGAGGCGCTCTAGCCGCCGACGGGCCTCAGATACGCCTATTAGGCGTATCTGAGGCCCGTCGGCTGGCGGTTACGCGGTTACGTCGCGGGCGAAGGCCTCGAAGGCGTCGAGGTAGCGCTGAAGATCCTCGTCGGTGTGGGCGATCGAGAGCGTCCACTCCTCCTCGACCCCGGGCGTCATGAAGATCCCGTGGTTCATGTGGTAGAGCCAGGCGAGGGTCGAGAGCTCTTCGTCGACGTCGCTCAGGTAGTCGCGGTACTCGTACATCCGGGTCGGCGAGAAGATCACGCAGCCCTTGGCTCCCATGCCCTCGGTGTAGGCGGGGAGGTCGTATGAGTCGACGATCGCCTGGCAGCCGTCGAGCAGGCGTTGGTTGGTCGCCTCGAAGCGCTCGTAGACGTCGCCGGTGAGAACCTCGGTCAGGGTCGCCTCGGCCGCGGCCATCACAAGCGGGTTGCCGTTGAAGGTGCCGTACTGCTTGACCGTGCCGTCGGCGACGATCGCCGCCAGCTCCTCGCTCATCCCGATCGCGCCGCCCGGGTAGCCGCCGCAGCTCGCCTTCGCCAGCGTGATCATGTCGGGGACGACGCCGAAGCGAGCGGTGGCGCCGCCCGGCGAGATCGTCGCCCCGGTCTTGACCTCGTCGAAGATCAGCTTCACGCCGTGCTCGGCGGTCAGCTCGCGGACGCGCTCGAGATAGCCCTCGCGCGGCGGATGATGTTGATGTTCATCATCGCCGGCTCCATGATCAGCCCGGCGACCTGCTCGCCGATCTTCTCCAGCACGCTCTGCAGGGCGGCGGCGTCGTTGAAGGGGACGGCGCGGGTGAGCTCGGTCAGCGCCCGCGGCGTGCCGCCGCCATAGGGGACGCTGACCGGGTCGTCACGAGCGCCGAGCGCCTCCAGCGGCGGGTAGACCGAGACAATCACCGAGTCGTGGTGGCCGTGGTAGGAGCCCTCGATCTTGAGGATCGTGTCGCGGCCGGTGGCGCCCCGGGCGAGGTGGACGGCGTCCATTGTCGCCTCGGTGCCGGAGTTGTTGAAGCGCCACTGGGGCAGGCCGAAGCGCCGCGCCAGCTCCTCGGCGACCGCGATCGAGCCGTCGGTGGGAGCCGCGAAGTGCGTGCCGTCGTCGATCCGCGCCTTCACCGCGGCGCCGACGGCCGGGTTGGCGTGGCCGATGCACATCACGCCGAAGCCGTTGTGGAAATCGGCGTACTCGTTGCCGTCTACGTCCCAGACGCGGCTGCCCTTTCCGCGCTCGATGTAGATCGGCCAGGGATCGTTCTCCTGGAAGGAGGAGGGGACGCCGTTCGGCATCACCTTCATCGCCCGCTCGTAGGTCTTCGCCGACTGACCGGTGTTGTTGCGGAAGAGCTCCTGCTGGGCCTCTGTCAGCGCCGCGACTCGCTTGGGGTCGATTTGGTCCACGGTCGAAGCGTAGAGGGGGCGACGGGCGCCCCTTCCCAAAACGCTCGGCAGGAGCCTCGCTGGAGTGTTTTGGGGAGGGGCACCCGCCGTCCCTACCACCACCCGTGGGCTACCCCCGCCGTAGCTCGGCCCGTTTCACCTTGCCGCTAGTTGTCTTCGGGAGCTCGTTGGCGAACTCGACGATGCGAGGGGCCTTGTATGGGGCTGTCTCGCGCTTGCAGTGCTCTCGCAACTCCTGGGCCAGCTCGGGGCTTGGTTGGCGGTTGCGGGGGACGACGATTGCGCGCACGACGGCGCCGCGCTCGGGGTCCGGTGCCGCAACGGCTGCCGCCTCGGCGACGGCTGGATGGGAAAGGAGAGCTGACTCCACCTCGAAGGGGCCGATCCGGTAGCCCGAGGAGAGGATGATGTCGTCGCCGCGGCCTTCGAAGTAGAGGTAGCCGTGCTCGTCGCTGCGGACCAGGTCACCGGTGTGCCACCACTCTCCGTCGAAGCGCTCGCCATCGAGGTAACGCGAGAAGAAGGTGGGGGAGGAGGAGGCGAGAAGCTGCAGCTCGCCATCGACGATCCGTGTCTCGATCCCTGGCAGCGGTTTCCCCATCGAGCCGGGCCGGACCGGGTCTCCGGCGAGATTGCCGCTGATGTGCCCGGTCTCGGTCTGACCGTAGCCGTCTGCGGGCTCTATCCCGAGGGTCTCGCCGAAGGCCGCGATCGTCTCCGCCTCGAGCGGCTCGCCGGCGGAGACCATCCGGCGCAGGGCGGGAAGCGGGCGGAGCGCGGTCCGCTTGGCCAGCATCCGGTACTCAGTCGGCGCCTGGCAGAGAACGTTGACGCCGAGCGCCTCGGCCATGTCCAACCGCTCGGCAGGGTCGAAGCGCCCGTCGTGGATGACCGCGGCGGCTCCTGTCAACCAGGGGGCGAGGAAGACGTTGCGGGCGGACTTCGACCAACCGGTGGAGGTCGTGCACCAGACCAGCTCGTCCTTGCGCGAGCCGAGCCAGTGCTCGGCCTGGGCCCGCTGTCCCTCCAGGTAGCGGTAGGGGTGAACGACCCCGCGAGGCTCGCCGGTAGTGCCCGAGGTGAAGACGATCAGGGCCGGATCCTCCGGGTCCATCTCTTCGACCGGCGCCGGCGTCTCCTGCGGCCGGTCCTCGTCGAGGACGGCGGCGACCTCGGCCATGGCCATCGTCTCGATGCCGCCCGGCAGCTCGGCGAGCAACGCCTCTTCCCCGACGCAGAGCTTCGGATCGGCAGCCGCCACCCGCACCTCCAGGTCATGACGCCGCAGCTGCGTGCTGCAAGGAAGGGCAACAGCCCCCATCCGCCAGCAGGCGAGCAGCGTCAGCACCCACTCGATCCGGTTCCCCACCAGCGTCATAACCACGTCCCCGCGCTCAACCCCACGGGCCGCGAAAGCCCCGGAGAGCCCAGCCGAGCAGGCAATCAATTCACCGAAGTACCAGTCCCGCCGATTGCCCTCTGTATCGACAGCAATGACCCCAAGCTGTGAGGCCGGAGCCTGCTCCATCACGTCAACGAAGTTCACGCCGCCAGTCTCCCCTACGCCTGCAGAAGAGGACCGGGAGCCCCTCCCCAAAACACTCAAGCGAGGCTCCCGCCGAGCGTTTTGGGGAGGGGCTCCCGGTCCTCTTATCTCAGTTCGGAGGAGGACTTGCCCAGCAACTGCCGCGCCACGATGAGCAGCTGAATCTGCTGAGTCCCCTCAAAGATGTCGAGGATCTTTGCGTCACGGGCCCACTTCTCCAGCAGGTGGTTCTCGCTGTAGCCGAGACTGCCGCAGAGCTCGACGCAGCCCAAGGCGACGTCGACGCAGGTACGGCCCGCCTTTGCCTTCGCCATCGAGGCCTGGAGAGAATTTGGCTTCGAATTGTCTGCCATCCAAGCTGCTTGCAGCGTCAGTAGATGCGAGGCCTCGTAGTCGGACTCCATTTCGAGGTAGCGGGCAGCAGCAGCATGCTGAGTGAGGGCTGGTTTGTCGTAGTCGATCTCGACGCCGGCCTCCTCGAGCCGCTTGCGGGTCTCCTCCAGCGAGGCGCGGGCTACGCCGACCGCCATCGCGGCGACCAGTGGCCGCGTGTTGTCGAACGTCTGCATCGCCCCACCGAAGCCAGCCTTGGTGTCGATCTCGGGATTGCCGAGCAGCGCCTCCTTTGGCACACGGCAGTCCTGCAGCGTGAAGTTGGCCGTGTCCGAGGCGCGGATACCGAGCTTGTGCTCGAGCCGGTCGAGCTTCAGGCCCGGGTTGTCGCGCTCGACGATGAACGACTTGATCGCCGCCCGTCCCTGGGCGCGGTCGAGCGAGGCCCAGACCACGATCAGGTCCGCCCGGTCGCCCGAGGTGACGAAGATCTTCTCGCCGTTGAGCACGTACTCGTCGCCGTCGAGCTCGGCCGTGGTGCGGATCGCGGCCGAGTCCGAGCCCGCCTCGGGCTCGGTGATCGCCATCGCCGCCCACTTGCCGCCGTAGCGCTCGAGCTGCTCGTCGCTCGCCACCGAGGCGATCGCGGAGTTGCCGAGGCCTTGGCGGGGCATCGAGAGCAGCAGGCCGACGTCCCCCCAGCAGAGCTCGATGATGCCGAGCACGGTGGAGAGGTTGGAGCCGTTGCGGTTGCCCTCGTCGGCCCCGTTGGACTCGCGGCGAACGCCGGCGGCTCCTGCGCCGCCCATGTCGGAGCCGTCGTTCATCCCGTCGATCAGCGAGGCGAGCATGTCGAGCTCCTTGGGGTAGGAGTGCTCGGCCTCGTCGTACTTGCGCGAGATCGGGCGGAAGACCTCCCGCGCGACCTGGTTGCCCTGGCTGACCAGCGGCTTGAACTTCTTCGGTGTCTCTAGGTTGATCATGGCTTCCTTTGGCTCTAGACGAGCAGGGCGCCCTCCATGACGCCCGCTGCGCGGAGGTCGCGGTACCAGCGCTCGACCGGGTGCTCCTTGACGAAGCCGTGGCCGCCGAGCAGCTGCACTCCTTCGGAGCCGATCTGCATCCCCTTCTGGGCGCAGAGCCGGCGGGCCAGCGCCGTCTCGCGGGCGAAATCCTGACCCTGGTCGGCGCGGCTTGCCGCTCGGTAGGTGGCGAGGCGCATGCCTTCGGACTCGATGCCGATGTCGGAGACCGCGAAGGCGACGCCCTGGCGGTTGGAGATCGGTTCGCCGAAGGCGGTGCGCTCGTTGACGTACTGCTTGACGTAGTCGAGCGTCGCCTCGGCGGCGCCGACCGCGAGCGAGCACCAGGCGATGCGGGCACGCTGCACGCACTCGACGTAGTCCTCGCGCTTGCCCTCGCCGAGCAGGGCGGAGCTGGGCAGCTTCACGTCCTCGAGCAGCAGGCGACCGGTGGCGGCGGGGCGGAGGCCCATCGCGGGCTCCTCCTCGACGGTGAGGCCGGAAGTGCCGGACTCGACAACGAAGAGCGCCGGGCCGAGATCCTCGGCCTCGGCCGCGACGAGGAAGAGCTCGCAATCCTTCGGCCGCGCGAGCAGGGACTTGGCGCCGCTCAGCACCCAGTCCTCACCGGCCTTGCGTGCGGTCGTCTCCAGCACCAGCGGGTCGAAGAGCGGCCGCGGCTCGAGGATCGCCAGCGCCGCGGCCGGGGTGTCCTCACCGGTGAAGGCGGGCAGGTAGGTCGCCTCCTGCTCCGGTGTGCCCCAGTGGCCGATCGCGGTGGCGACGGCGCCGGGAGCGAGCGCGGCGTAGGCGATACCCATGTCTCCGTGGGCGAGGGCCTCGCCGATCAGGACGCTGGTCACCGCGGCCTGCTCGTGCATGACGCCGCCGAGCTCCTCGGGAACGCCGAGCATGTTGATGCCTAGCTCGTTGGCCTGGGCGAGCAGCTCGGCCGGCGTGGACTTGTCGAAGTCGGCCTGCTTGGCGACCGGCCGGACCTTCGCCTCGGCGAAGTCGCGGACGCCTTCCTGCAGCATCTGCTGCTCGTCGTCGGGCGTGAGGTCGAAAAGGCTGCGCGGCTTGCCCGGCGCCTGCCGCGCCGGCTGACCCAGCTTCTGCGCCGCCTTGAAGGTGCGACCGGCGACGGTCGCCGAGCGGAACCCGTTCTTGGTTCCGCCGTAGAGGGTCCGCTCGACTCCCTTGCGGATGCGGAGCCGGTCGAGCAGGTCCGATCCCGCCAGTCGGCCCAGCCAGCGCAGGCCGAGGCCCATGCCGCGCTCGGCCACGCCCTTCTCTTCTGTTGGGGTGGGCATCTACTTCCTCTCGTCTTTGGGTTTGGCCTCGAGCGGCTCGATTTGGCCGTCGAGGTGGGGAGTGCCGCGCTTTGCGTCACGCACCGCGAAGTCGATCTGCTCTCCCTGTGTGGAGCTCGCGAACTCGACCCTTGCCGGGAGAAGGATCGGCTTGCGGAAGCGCACCTCCGCGGCGAAGGCGTCGGGCAGGCGGCTCTCCAAGGCAGCAAGGCAGCGCGCCTTGGTCCACATGCCGTGGGCGATCGCCCGCGGGAAGCCGAGCGGCTTCGCGGTCAGCGCGTGCATGTGGATCGGGTTGCGGTCACCGGAGACGGCCGCGTAGCGCCGCCCGAGATCCCCACCCAGCTTCCACTCTCCACTCGCCACCAGCTCCTCCCCCTGCCGATGGGCCTCGGATACGCCTATATGTCTCCTTTGAGGCCCGTCGGCGGAGTCTGGGGTGCCGCTGCCTCGGCGGAGCATGGTGCTGGTGCTCTTCCAGGCCGGCTCGCCGCCGACGCTCGCCTCGGTCACCAGGGAGAAGGTGCGGCCTTTGGGGTGGGGCTCGAGCTTGGTCGGCCGGACGCGGATCGTCAGGGCCTCGCCGATCCCGATCCGGCGTCGCTGGTCGATCCGGTTCTCGATGTGGACGAGCCCGACCGCGCCGAAGGGGAAGCCGCCGTCTGCCATTACCGCCATGTGCAGCGGGAAGGCGAGGACCTGGGGATAGGTGGGCGGGAGGTGGTCGCGGAGGGCGAAGCCGCAGACCCTGGCGTAGGCGGCGACCTTCTCGGGGTCGGGCCGCACGCCGTCCAGCTCCAGCTCGATCTCGGGAATCTCGCGTCCGCGCCCCGGCACGAATGGGAGCAGCGAGGCGCCCGGGATCATCGGCGCCGCGGCGCGCGCGTAGAGCGGCAGGATGCTGGGTGGGCCCTGGAGGGTGCGGGTCTCGGTCATCTAAGCCCCCAGCAGGCTCTGGCCGCAGACGCGGACGACGTTGCCATTGACCCCGGTCGAGGCGGGGCTGGCGAACCAGGCGATCGTCTCGGCGACGTCGACCGGCAGCCCGCCCTGCGACATGCTGTTCATCCGCCGTCCCGCTTCGCGGATCGTGACCGGCATCGCCGCGGTCATCCGCGTCTCGATGAAGCCGGGGGCGACCGCGTTGATCGTGATCCCGCTTCCGGCCAGCTCGGGGGCGAGCGCTTCGACCATGCCGATCACGCCCGCCTTCGAGGTGGCGTAGTTGGTCTGGCCCGAGTTGCCGGCGACGCCGCTCATCGAGGAGACGCAGACGATCCGCCCGTTCTCCCGCAGCAGCTTGCGCTCCAACAGCTCGTCGTCGATGCGCTCCTCGCTGGAGAGGTTGATCTCCATCAGCGAGGTCCAGCGGTCCTCGGGCATCTTCGCGATCGTGCGATCGCGGGTTACGCCGGCGTTGTGGACGACTATGTCGACTCCGCCCGAGAGCTGGTCGGCGATTTGCCGCGGCGCGTCCTCCTCCGTGATGTCGAGCTCGATCGTCTCGGCGTCGAGCTGCTTGGCCACCTTTGCTAGGTCGCCGGCAAGCGCAGGCACATCGAGCAGGACCAGTCCGGCGCCGTCACGGTGCAGGGTGGTGGCGATTGCCTCGCCGATACCGCGAGAGGCCCCCGTGACCAGGGCGATCTTGCCGTCGAGCGGCAGGGCCCAGTCGATCCTCGGCGCCTTCGCGACCGCGGCACCGACCTCGATCGCCTGGCCGGAGACGTAGGCCGAGCGGGGGGAGAGTAGGAAGCGCATCGTCGAGGCGATCTCCTCCTCGGCGCCCGTGGCGACGCGGACGAGCTGCACGGCGATACCGCGGCCGATCTCCTTGCCAAGCGAGCGGGTGAAGCCCTCGAGCGCCCGCTGCGCCGTGGCCTCGCGCGCCGGCAGCCCCGCGGGAGGCGTGCCAAGCACGACGACCCGGCCCGAGGCCTGCACCCGCTTGACGTTGGGGTGGAAGAAGCGCTGCAGCTCGACCAGCTCGGTCGAGTCGGCGATCCCGGTGGCGTCGAAGACAAGCGCCTTCACCGGGCTGTCGGATTTCTCGGGACGCGGGGCGCCGATCTCGCCCAGCAGGCGCTCGACCTGCTTCCCGAGCCTCCCGCCGGGGGCGGCGCCGAAGAGAGCCGCGCCGGAGACGACCTGCGCGCCCGGTGTCTGGCGATCGAGCTTCGCGGGTCTGGGAAGGCCAACGCGAGGCGCGACGAATCGGCCCGGGGGAGAGTTGACGACGCGCGAGTAGAGATCGCTCACCGTGCACCCTCCGGTCCTTCGAGGAAGGCGACGACGCCCTGGCCGCCGGCGGCGCAGATGCTGATCGCGCCGCGGCCGGAGCCGCGCTCGTGCAGTGCCTTGGCGAGGCTGGCGACGATTCGCCCTCCCGTCGCGGCGAAGGGGTGCCCGGCGGCGAGCGAGCCGCCGTTGACGTTGAGCCGCTCGCGGTCGATCGCCCCGAGCGGCTTCTCGCGGCCGAGGCGGTCGCGGCAGAAGCGCTCGTCCTCCCAGGCGCGCAGGGTGCAGAGCACCTGGGCGGCGAAGGCCTCGTGGATCTCGTAGAGGTCGAAGTCCTGCAGCGAGAGGCCGGCGCGATCGAGCATCGCCGGCATCGCGTATGCCGGCGCCATCAGCAGGCCCTCGCGCTTGTGCACGTGGTCGACCGCCGCGGTCTGGCCGTCGGCGAAGTAGGCGAGGACCGGCAGGTCGCGCTCCTTCGCCCACTCCTCGCTGGCCAGCAACACCGCCGAGGCGCCGTCGCTGAGCGGGGTCGAGTTGGCGGCGGTCATCGTCCCCTCCTCGCCGCCGAAGGCTGGGCCGAGCTTGGCCAGCTTCTCGGGAGAGGAGTCGGGGCGCATGTTCTGGTCGCGCTCGAGCCCGAGGTAGGGGTCGACCAGGTCGTCCATGAAGCCGCGCTCGTAGGCGGCGGCGAGGTTGTGGTGGCTGCGCACGGCGAGGTCGTCCTGCTCCTCGCGGCCGACTTCCCACTCCGAGGCCATGATCGCGCAGTGCTCTCCCATCGAGAGGCCGGTGCGCGGCTCCTCGTTGCGGGGGATGGCGGGGACGACGTGGCTGGGGCGCAGGCGGGTCATCTGCCTCAGTCGCCCCCAGTTCGACTTCTCCCGGTTGGCGTCGAGCAGGACCCCGCGCAGGTCCTCGTTGAGGCCGATCGGGGCGTCGGAGGTTGTGTCTGCGCCGCAGGCGATGCCGGCGTCGATCTGCCCGAGAGCGATCTTGTTGGCGACCAGGATCGTCGCCTCGAGACCGGTGCCGCAGGCCTGCTGGACGTCGTAGGCGGGGGTCTCAGCGGCGAGCCGCGTGCCGAGCACGCTCTCGCGGGTCAGGTCGCGATCGCGCGAGTGCTTGAGCACGGCGCCGCCAGCCACCTCGCCGAGCCGCTCACCCTCGAGGCCGAAGCGGGCGACGAGCCCATCGAGGGCCGCGGTGAGCATGTCCTGATTTGAGGCGCGCGAGTAGACGGAATTCGAGCGCGCGAATGGGATCCGGTTGCCGCCGATAACGGCGACCCGGCGTGGCTTATCGATCAAGGAGGGTCAACCTTTCGTTACAGGGATCGATGTACAGATTAACGAGACATCGATTTATGTCAACGTCAGCGTGACCCGTCGCACACACGTTCCCGAGCCGGGTGAGAGGTGGGTGGCGGGGTGCCTCTCGGACGGGCGGATACTCAAATTGCCGGTCTCATTAGACCGGCAATTGGACGGCCGAGAGGCACCCCGCCACCCACCTCGGAGGTTGCACGGGCCTCAGGCCTCGGAGAAGCCGAATCGCGCGTAGACCCGGCGCAGCGGTTTCGGTGCCCACCAGTTCCACTCTCCAAACAAGCGCATCAGGGAGGGGACGAGCAGGGCGCGGACGATCGTCGCGTCGATCATCACCCCGAAGGCCATCCCGATCGCGATCTGCTTGATGAAGAAGACGGTGCTGACGCCGAAGGCGAGAAAGACGATGGCAATGGCCACCGCGGCGGCGGTGATCACGCGGCCGGTGCGGGCGATGCCGACCGCGACCGCCTCCTCATTGGAGTCGCCGAGGTCGCGCCGCTCCTTGATCCGCGCCATGACCAGGACCGCGTAGTCGGTAGCGAGGCCGAAGATGACGGCGAAGAGGAAGACGAGGCTGGTCACCTCAACCGCCGCCGGCCCGGTGTAGTCGAGCGGCGAGTCGAGCCAGCCCTCCTGGAAGGCGAGGACGAGGATGCCGAGGGTCGCGCCCAGGGTCAGCGTGTTCATCACCAGCGTCTTCAGCGGCAGCAGCACGGAGCCGGTGAGAAGGAAGAGCAACACGAGCGTGGTGAGGGCGATGATCGCGACGACAAGTGGCGCGTGCTCGAGCAGGCTCTGCTTCTGGTCGATGAAGCGCGCGGTGTTGCCGGAGACCTGCACGCTCGTACCACCGGGCGGGTCGAGGTCGCGGATCTCGTGGACCGAGTCCTGCGAGGGGCTGCTGAGGGCGGGTGCGGAGAGGGCGAAGTTGGCGAAGGCGACTTCGCCGGAGGCGCGGATGAAGGGCGTGCCCTTCGCCACCCCCCCGACTTCCTCGATCTGGCGCTGGAAGGCCGCCAGTTGGGCCGGGCCGGTGCGCCCGTCCACGGCGACGGTCACCGCCTCGGTGACGTCGCGTGGGTAGTGCGCTTCGAGGTAGCGGTAGGCGTCGTAGGAGGGCTGGTTGGGCGGCACCGCTTCGGCGCTGGGACCGGTCAGCGTCGTCCAGAGCAGGGGGGTGGCCGCGGCGAGCAGCAGCGCCGAGCTGGCCAGGGCGACGGCAACCGGGCGCCGCATCACGCCACGCGCCAGCCGGTACCAGCCGTCCGAGGTGTCCGACACCGCCGGGCCGCGGCGGATCGAGAGGGCGTCGATGCGCGTTCCGAGCAGCCTCAGCAGCGAGGGGACGACGAGGATCGCGATCAGCGAGGAGAGCACCGCTACCGACGCCCCCGCGACAGCCATCGAGTAGAGGAAGCGCTGCGGCATGAAGATCAGCGCCGCCATCGCCGCGGCGACCGTGAGCCCCGAGAAGGCCACCGTGCGCCCGGCCGTTTGCACGGTGCGGCGGTGCGCCTCGCGGGTCGCCCCGCTGTCGGCGATCTCCTCGCGATATCGCGAGACCATCAGCAGCGCGTAGTCGACGGCGAGGCCGAGGCTGAGCCCGGTCGCGATGTTGAGCGCGAAGACCGAGGTGTCGACGACGCCCGACATGATCCGCAGCACGAGCAGCGTGCCGATGATCGAGATCACCCCGATCAGCAGCGGTATGCCTGCCGCGACGACGCCGCGGAAGACGAAGAGCAGGAAGAGGGCGAGGATCGGGAAGGCGATCAGCTCGGCCTTGGTCAGGTCTTCGCGGGCCTGGTCGTTGGTCTCGTTGAAGCCCTGCGCGAAGCCACCCTCGGCGACGTCGAGCGAGCTGCCCTCGATCGCTTCCGCCACGCCCTCGGCGGCGACCCCGCCCGCATCCTCGATGTCCTCGGTCGAGAGGTTGACGGCGATCGCCAGGGACTCGCCGTCGCGGGCGATCAGCGCCGCGCCGGCCGCCTGGTCGCGCAGCGGATTGACGACGCGGCCGACGTGCTCGACCCCTTCGGCGCCGGCGGCGATGCGGGCGACCTCGCTTCGCACGGCGGGATCCGCGAGGTCGAGCTGCCCGCCATCGGGGTCGCGGACGACGAGGACGATCGCCGGGTTGGGGTCGTAGCCGAGCGAGTCGCGCAGCAGCCGCGTTGCCTGCTCGCTCTCCGACGCGCTGTCGGTGAAGCCGGCGGCCTTGAGGTGCTGCTCGACGTTGCTGCCCAGCGCGGCGGCGAGGACGACGAAGGCGGCCACCGCGGCGAGGACGAGCTTCGGATGCTTCCAGGTGAGGTTCGCGATGCGGGTCATCGAAGGTTCAACGTGCCGCCGCTGGGAGACGTGAGACGAGCCATCCGGCGCAGACCGTACCAAATTTCAAAGTAATGACTTTGAAAAGCAAATTACGCTGATAGAATTGAGCTATGACGCGGCGCAAGTACGATCAGACCTGCAGCATCGCCGGCGCCCTCGACCGGATCGGCGAGCGCTGGTCGTTGCTGATCGTGCGCGAGCTGCTGCTCGGGCCGCTCCGTTTCTCCGATCTCGCCCGGGCCGTCGGCGGTGCCCCGACCGACGTGCTGACCAAACGCCTCCGCGACCTCGAGCGCGACGGCATCGTGCGCCGCCGCGAGCTCGACCCGCCGGCCTCGGCGGTCGCCTACGAGCTGACCGAGCTCGGTCGCGAGCTGGACCGGCCGCTGCTCGAGCTGGGCCGCTGGGGCCTCAACTTCTACGCGGTGGGCGACGTCGACGGATTGGAACCGTCGTGGCTTCCCAACTCGCTGCGCGTCGTCCTGCAGCCCCCGGTGGACGCGACGATGACCCTGGAGCTCCGCAGCGAGGGCCACACCTTCAGGCTCGAGATCGCCGCCGGCCGGATCGACGCCGAACGGGGGGAGGCAGCCGGCGATGCCGACCTGACGCTCGCCGGTCCGCCGCGAGCCATTGTCGGCACCTTGGTCGTCGGCCCGGATGCCGAGGCGGGGGTCGAGATCGCCGGCGACCGCGACGTTCTCGAAGCGCTGCGCGCGATGGTCGTCCTGCCCGATCGCCTCCGCGACGACGCGAAAGCGACGATCGGTGCGGCGGACCTAGCCGCTGCTACTCGTACAGCTTGACGACGCGGACGCTGCCTTCGGGGGCGGCGTCGACGCAGAGGTTGCAGAGGACGCACTCGTCGAGGTTGCCCTCGACGACTTCGACGCCGGAGTCGGTCGCCTTGAAGATGTCGACGGGGCAGACTTCCTCCAGCTTGGCGGCCAGCGCCGCGTCGGCGGCAACTGAGGCATCGACCTCGACGTCGATGAAGACCTTGCTCAGCGTCTCGCTCATGCCGTGACCCCCAGCTTCTCCTTGACCGCGTCGGGGATCTGGTCGATCCGCTCGACCACGCGAATCCCAGCCGCTTCGAGGCGGGCGATCTTCTCGGTCGCCGTGTCCTCGACGCCCTCGACGATCGTGCCGGCGTGGCCGAAGCTCATCCCCTTCATCTCCTCGTCGTCCATGAACTTGCCGGCCATGAAGGCGACGATCGGAAGGCGGCTGTTGTTGTCCTTGACCCACTCGGAGAGCTGCGCCTCCATGCGGCCGCCGGGCTCGGTGTAGATCACGATCGCCTGGGTCTGCTCGTCGGCCTCGAAGTAGGGCATCAGCTCGGCGTAGGTGGAGCCGATGATCGCGTCGCCGCCGATCGAGACGGCGGTGGAGACGCCGAGGCCGGCCTGGGTCAGCGAGGAGGAGATCTCGGTGGTCATCCCGCCGGAGCGGCTCATCACGCCGACCGGGCCGGGCGCGTAGGCCTTGGCGGCGTCCTTCGCGGGTCCGATGCCGCCCATCTTGCATACCCCGGGGACGATCAGGCCGAGGCAGTTGGGACCGATGATCCGCGCCCCGCGCAGGTTCGCCAGCTCGACCATCTGGGCTACGTCGCGGCGCGGAATGCGCTCGGTGACGATGACGATCAGCTTGATCCCATTCTCGATCGCCTCCAGGACAGCGTCCTTGGTGAAAGCGGGGGGGACGGTGACGACCGAGCCGTCGATCGGGCCGCCGTGGTGCTCGACCGCTTGGGCGACGGTGTCGAAGACCGGCACGCCGTGCACCTCGCGGCCCTTGCGGCCCGGGGTGACCCCGCCGACGATCTTGGAGCCGTAGTCGAGGCACTCGCGAGTGAGGTTGACCGCCTCGCGCCCGGTGATCCCCTGGACGATGAAGGTCGTTTCCTTGCTCAGCAGGATGCTCACATCCCCACCTCCCCCATGGTGTCGCAGTTTCCGCCGGATAGCGGCGGGAAGTGCGACCGCAGGGTTGCAATCACGGACCTGTCGTCCAAGGTGTCGCAGTTTCCGCCGGATAGCGGCGGGAAGTGCGACATCACGCCGGGGCTCCTTGGATCTTGGCGACGGCGCGGCCCGCCGCCTCCCACATCGAGACCGAGCGGTCGCAGTACTCGACCCCATATCGCTCGAGGATCTTGAAGCCCTCGTCCTCCCAGGCGCCGGGGATGCGGAAGATCGCGATCGTCTTGCCGGGGTCCTTACCCAGCTCCAGGCAGGCCTTGATCACGCCGCGGGCGACGATGTCGACCCGGGTGTTGGAGACGATCGACATCATCACGGCGATCTTCTCGACGCCATCCTTTTCGAGCACCTCCTTTGCCAGGCCGCAGGCCTTGGCGACGGAGGGGTTGCCGCCGATCTCGGAGTAGTTGGCCGGCTTCCCGCCCTGGCTGCGGACCGCGTCGGTCAGCGTCAGCGAGCCGCCGCCGGCACCGATCACCAGTCCGAGGTTGCCCTCGAAGCCGTGGTCCTTGCCCTGGATCACACCGCGGTGGTCGGCGGCGTCGATCGCGGCGACGTTGCGCTCGAAGTCGGACGGCTCATAGGTCTCGCGGGTGTCGTTCTCGGCGATCTCGAGCCGCTTGCGCAGCAGGCCCTTCTGGCGGCCGACCGCCTCGTTCTCCATCTCCATATGGGCGTCGAGGGCGACGAAGCTGCCGTCGCTGAGCTCGGCCAGCGGGTTGATCTCGGCCAAAGTCATGTCGTTGTCGCGGAAGAGGCGGGCGAGGCGGGCGAGGATCGGCGTCGCCCGGTTCAGCTGCGAGCCGGTGACCCCGGTCGCGGCGACGACCTGCTTGGCCTCGAAGTCGAAGATCGGGTGCAGATTGGAGACGTGGCCGCGGCCGACGTGGTCGGGGTGAGTCTCAGCGACCTCCTCGATGTCGATGCCGCCCATGTCGCTGAAGAGCATCAGCGGCTTCTTCGCGGTGCCGTCCCAGACGACGCCCGCGTAGTACTCCTGCTTGACCTCGGCCTTCGGATCGACGAGGACGCCGCGCGGCATGTGCCCGTTGATCTCGAGCTTCAGGATCGCCTCGGCGTGCTCGGCGGCCTCGTCGGGCGTATCGCCGAACTTGACCCCACCGGCCTTCATCCGCCCGCCGCTCAGCACCTGCGACTTGATCACGACGGGACCGCCGATCTCCTCGGCGACCTTCCGCGCTTCCTCCGCGCTGGTGCAGAACCCGTACTTGGTGACGGGAATCCCCGCCAGCTCGACGATCTGCCTTGCCTCGTACTCGAAGAACCTCATCAGCGGCGCGGAACCCTATCCAAACCGGCGCCCGCCCAAGTCTGTCGCAGCGCCGCGTGGATCGTGGAAGCCACCTCGCCGGTCGTGTCCAACTCGGCGCCGTCCAGCGTTCTGATCAGCTCAACTCCACGCACCGAGCCGGTCAGAAACAGCTCGTCGGCCCCCGCCAGGTCCTCGCGGAGGAGGGTGGCCTCCCGTACCCCGAAGCCCGTCTCGGTGGCGACCTTTATCGCGCGGGAGCGCGTGATGCCCGGCAGGATGCGCCCGTCGACCGGGGGAGTAAGCAGGGTGCTGCCGAAAACGGCGAAGGCGTTGGCCCGGGAGGCCTCCAATGGCGTGCCGTCCCAGTCGAGGATCAGGAGCGTGTCGTTCGCGGGGAGCCCCTCCTGGGCTCGGTCGAGAAAGGTCCGATCGGCCCACTTGTGTCCACCCAGGCCGCCGTGAACCGGGAGCGTGTGCGCGTCAATTGCGGCCGGGCTTGGGGGGAGGACTCGCTCGGACTCGATCTCTACCTCCTCGATTGCGGCGCGGAGCATTCCGTTCGTGTCGGGTGCGACCGTGACGCGGATGGCGCCCAAGGCCACCCCCGCGGCCGCCGCCTCGAGCTTCCGAGCCAGCCCGGAAGGCGGCTCTCGGCCGGGAAACAGGGCCCGCAGACTGGCGTCGAGCCGTGTCAGGTGGGCCTCTATCTCTACCGCCTCTCCGTCGAGGACAAGCAGGGTCTCGAAGACCCCCCGCTGACGATCAGGCCGGGGTTGCGCTGACACGGGCGGCATTGTGGCAACCTCGCGGACCCGTCCGCCGCCAGGCCGCGTGTGAAGACCCTGCTGATCGACAACCACGACTCCTTCACCTACAACCTCTTCCAGCTTCTGGCTGAGGTCAACGGCGAGGAGCCGACGGTCGTCCGCAACGACGAGGCCACCTGGGAGGAGCTAGAGGCGCTCGGCTGCGACAACGTCGTCATCTCGCCCGGGCCGGGCCGACCCGAGCGGGAAACCGACTTCGGCGTCTGCACCGAGGTCATCCGCCGAGCGTCCGTGCCGCTGCTGGGTGTCTGCCTCGGTCATCAGGGTCTCGCCACCGCCTACGGAGGCACGGTCTCTCTCGCACCCGAACCGGTGCACGGGCGGCTCGGCACCGTCGTCCACGACGGCTCGCCGCTCTTCGCCGGCATCCCCCGCAAGTTCGAGGCGGTCCGCTACCACTCGCTGTGTGCCGTGGAGCCGCTGCCGGCTGAGCTGAAGCCGATCGCGTGGGCGTCCGACGGCGTCCTGATGGCGCTCGAACACCGCGAGCGTCCCCTCTGGGGCGTGCAGTTCCACCCCGAGTCGGTCTGTACCGGGCACGGCCAGCGCTTAATAGAGAACTTCCATGATTTGAGCGCGGAGTTTTTGGGGCTCGATTCGAGCGTGCGGCGTGGGGGGCGACGGTGGCGTCCCCTCCCGAACGCGCGTCCGGAGGCCGCGCTTGAGTGTTCGGGAGGGGACGCCACCGTCGCCCCTCCGGCTCGGCTCGTGACGGAGCGCATCGACGCGAAGATCGACTCCGAGGCCACGTTTGAAGCGCTCTATGCGCGGAGCGAGAGCGCCTTTTGGTTGGACAGCAGCGGGGGCGACGGTGAGCGGGTGCGGTTCTCCTTCATCGGCGACGCGAGCGGGTCGTTGGCGGCGACGGTCGCCTATGACGTGGAGCTGGGGGAGGTCAGGGTCGAGCGCGCCGGCCGCGTGGAGCTGTACCGGGAATCGATATTCGATTTCCTGAAGCGCGAAATCCGTCGCCTGCGCCAAGCCGACGAGGAGCTTCCGTTCGATCTGAACTGTGGCTTTGTCGGCTACTTCGGCTATGAGCTGAAGGCCGAGTGCGGGGGGGAGGCGGTGCACCGCTCTTCGCATCCGGACGCGGCCTTCATTTTCGCTGACCGGCTGGTTGCCTTCGACCACGCTGAGGGCTGCGTCTACCTGCTCTGCCTCGCCGAGCCGGGGGGAGAGAAGCTGGCGGAGCGCTGGATCGAGTCCACTCGGCGCCGCCTTGAGTCCCTGCCCGTGGTCGGCGAGCCGGACGCGGCGCGCGGGGGGGCTGTGGTCGACTTCGAGCTCGCTCGGGACCGGGATCGGTATTTCGCCGACATCGACGAGTGCAAGCGGCGCTTGCGCGCGGGCGAGAGCTATGAGATCTGCCTCACTAACAAGGTCCGCGCTGAGGTCGATGCGGACCCGCTGGAGCTCTACCGCTCGCTGCGCCGGCTCAATCCGGCTCCGCACGCGGCTTTTCTCCGCTTCGGCGACCTCGCCGTGCTCAGTTCCTCGCCGGAGAGGTTTCTCCGCGTCGGGCGCGACCGCTGGGCGGAGGCCAAGCCGGTCAAGGGGACGATGCGGCGCGGGGGCACGTCGGATGAAGATGCTTTCCTCGCTGAGGAGCTCCGGCTCGACGAGAAGAGCCGCGCCGAGAACCTGATGATCGCCGACCTGCTGCGCAACGATCTGGGCAAGGTCTGCGACGTAGGGACCGTGCACGTCCCGCACCTGATGCAGGTTGAGACTTACGAGACCGTCCACCAGCTGGTCTCGACCGTCGGTGGTCGCCTGCGCGCCGACCTGAGCGCCGTGGATTGCGTCCGAGCGTGCTTTCCGGCTGGGTCGATGACCGGCGCACCGAAAGAGCGAACGATGGAGATCATCGACGAGCTCGAGGGAGAGGCTCGCGGCGTGTACTCGGGCGCGATCGGCTACCTCGGTCTCGGCGGCGGCTGCGACCTCAGCGTCGTGATCCGGACCATCGTCGTCGACGGCGATTCGACCAGCATCGGCGTCGGCGGCGCCATCGTGATGCAGTCCGACCCCGACGACGAGTATCAGGAGATGCTGCTCAAGGCCCGGGCGCCGATGCGGGCGATCGATTCAGGGGCCCATCCGGATCGGTTCCTAGAGTCCACAAGCATGCCGAAGGAGAGCCTGGAATACTTGCGCGCGAGATCGGGCCGGAAGGGGAACAGATGAGGGCTGTTGGCCGGGCCGGCGCGCTTGCCGTGCTGGCTGTCGCCTCCGTGCTGATCGTGGTGGGGTGCGGGGAAACGGTGCTCGACTCCGCCAAGCTCGAGGACACCGTCGAACAGGACCTCGAACGTTCCACGGACCGGAAGGTGACTTCGGTCGAGTGTCCGTCGGACGTCGAGGTGACCAAAGGCGCGACGTTCGAGTGCACCGTGAGCTTCGCCGGCGGGAAGCGTGAAACGGCGACGCTCAAGATCCTCAATGAAGATGCCGATGTCGCATTGACGAACCTCCGACCCCTCAGTTAGGTGCGAGCCCAATGAGAACACTGAAGAGCCTTTGTGCCACATTGCTGACCGTCGCGATTGGCCTCTCCCTCTTGCCGAGCGCCGGGTATGGCGACGCCAAGCGCCCGCGCTGCGGCGACATCTTCCAGTCCCCCGCTGGGGCCACCGACCACCAGCTGCGCACCTCTGTTCTCTGCCTGGTCAACCGGGCCCGCGAAAGGCACGGGATCCGGCGCCTCGAGTTCAACATCGCGCTGCGGCGGTCTGCCTCCGGCCACTCGCTCAGCATGGTCAGAAGCGGCAGCTTCTCCCACTACGGCCCGAGCGGGAGCACTCCGACGATCAGGGTGACCCACGCCGGTTACCTGGCGCACGTGCGGAGCTACCGCATCGCCGAGAACATCGCGGCTGGCGAGGGGCGTCAGTTCGGCTCGCCAATGGCCATCGTGGCGATGTGGATGCACAGCCCGCCGCACCGGGCCAACATCCTCGATCGCGGCCTTCGCGACTTCGGTGTCGGCGTGGCTCGCAGCGGCCGCGACGCCGCCACTTACACGCTCGTATTCGGCAGCCGAAGCCGCTAGCCGGCCGATTCCAGCCCGCGGTACGACCCAAATTCCCGCAGAAAGCGAGCCTACCGTCTCGTCCTGGCTTCAGGCTCGATAAGTAGAGTGCTGTAGATGAGCCAAATGACCACGGCCGACGCGCCGACCACGCACGCAAAGCTCCTCGACTGGGTTGGGGAGATCGCAGATTTGACCCAGCCCGACGCCGTCCACTGGTGCGACGGATCGGCGGAGGAGTACGACTCTCTCGCTCAGGCCCTGATCGACGCGGGGACCTTCGAGCGCCTCTCCGACGCCAAGCGCCCGAACTCCTACCTCGCCCTCTCCGACCCCGCCGACGTCGCCCGGGTCGAAGACCGCACCTTCATCTGCTCCGAGCACGAGGCGGACGCCGGGCCGACCAACAACTGGCGCGATCCCGCCGAGATGCGGGAGACGCTGAACGCCCTTTTCGAGGGCTGCATGGCCGGGCGCACCCTGTACGTCGTGCCCTTCTCGATGGGCCCGCTCGGCTCGCCGATCGCCCACATCGGCGTGCAGCTGACCGACTCTCCCTACGTCGCCGTCTCGATGCGGATCATGACCCGGATGGGCAAGGGCGCCCTCGACGTGCTCGGCACGGACGGCGAGTTCGTCCCCTGCGTGCACTCGGTCGGCATGCCCCTGGCCGCGGGGGCCGAGGACGTCCCCTGGCCTTGCAACGAGGACAACAAGTACATCGTCCACTACCCCGAGACGCGCGAGATCTGGTCCTACGGCTCCGGCTACGGCGGCAACGCGCTGCTCGGCAAGAAGTGCTTCGCGCTGCGGATCGCCTCCGCGATGGCCCGCGACGAGGGCTGGCTGGCCGAGCACATGCTGATCCTCAAGCTGACCTCGCCGGAGGGCACGGTCAAGTACGTGACCGGCGCTTTCCCCTCCGCTTGCGGAAAGACCAACCTGGCGATGCTGATCCCCACCATCCCGGGCTGGAAGGTCGAGACGGTCGGCGACGACATCGCCTGGATGAAGTTCGGCGAGGACGGCCGCCTCTACGCGGTCAACCCCGAGGCGGGGTTCTTCGGCGTCGCGCCGGGCACCGGCGAGGCGACCAACCCGAACGCGATGCGCACGATCGAGAGCAACTCGATCTTCACCAACTGCGCCAAAACCGACGACGGAGACGTCTGGTGGGAGGGGATGACAAGCGAGCCACCCGAGCACCTGATCGACTGGCACGGCAACGACTGGACACCCGAGTCCGAGGCGCCTTCCTCGCACCCGAACGCGCGCTTTACGACGCCGGCGGCGCAGTGCCCGACGATCGCCGCGGAGTGGGAAGACCCGGCCGGCGTTCCGATCGACGCCTTCCTCTTCGGCGGCCGCCGCGCGACCACCGTGCCGCTCGTCCACGAGGCCTTCGACTGGGAGCACGGCGTCTTCCTCGGCGCGACGATGTCTTCCGAGAAGACCGCCGCCGCCGCCGGCAACGTCGGCGAACTTCGCTTCGACCCGATGGCGATGCTGCCCTTCTGCGGCTACAACATGGCCGACTACTTCGCGCACTGGCTCGAGGCCGGCAAGCGCGAGGGTGCCGAGCTGCCACGGATCTTCTACGTCAACTGGTTCCGCAAGGACGCCGACGGCAAGTTCCTCTGGCCCGGCTTCGGCGAGAACAGCCGCGTGCTCGAGTGGGTCTTCCGCCGCTGCGAGGGCGCTGCCGACGCGGTCGAGACGCCGATCGGGCTTTTGCCCGCCCCCGGCGCGATCGACACCGAGGGACTCGACATCTCGGCGGAGGCGATGCAGGAGCTGCTCTCCGTCGACGAGGACCTCGTCCGCGAGCAGCTGCCCCAGGTCAAAGAGCACCTGGCCAAGTTCGGCGAGCGACTACCGGCGCCGCTGCAGGAGCAGCTTGCGGCCCTGGAACAGCGCCTCGGCTAACCCCAGATAACCAAAGCCATTCCGCATGCGGGCCGCCAAGGGCCCGCGATCACGGCATTCGGCTTTCGGCGATGGCGTTCGGGTAACCCGCATCTCGCGCGGGTGGCGTGGGGGTTGGGGGGTCGAGGACGGACGCTGTGCGTCCGCCCGCAGCGCCCCCCTTCCCCCGCGACAGGACCCGCCCGCCAGCTGCGCCGGACCCGCGCGCCAGTCCCTTAAAGCCCGTACGCCTCGGCCAAATCCGCGTCCTTGGCGGCCAGCATCTCGGCCAGCTCGACCATCACCTTGCACTGCTTCCAGGTGGCGTCGTCCTGCATCTTGCCGTCGATCATGTGCACGCCGCGGCCGTCGGGGATCGCCTCCAGCACCTTCTTGGCGAACTTGACCTCCTCGGGCGGAGGGCTGAAGACCTTCTTGGCGATGCCGATCTGGACCGGGTGAAGGGACCAGGCGCCGACGCAGCCCATCAGGAAGGCGGCGCGGAACTGGGTCTCGCAGCCCGCGGTGTCCTTGATGTCGCCGAAGGGGCCGTAGAAGGGGAGGATCCCGGTCGAGGCACAGGCGTCGACCATGCGGGCGATCGAGTAGTGCCAGAGGTCCTGCTGGGCGCTGACCCGGTCGTCCTCGGGGTTCTCGGGATCCGCCGGATCCTCCATCACGCGGTAGCCGGGGTGGCCGCCACCGACCCGGGTCGTCTTCATCCGCCGTGAGGCGGCGAGGTCGGCGGGCCCGAAGCTCATCCCCTGCATGCGGGGGCTGGCCGCCGCGATCTCCTCGAGGTTGACGACGCCCTGCGCCGTCTCGAGGATCGCGTGGATCAGGATCGGGCGGTCCAGGCCGGCCTTGGCCTCGAGCTGGGCGAGCAGGCGGTCGACGTAATGGATGTCCCGGGCGCCCTCGACCTTGGGCACCATCACGACCTCGAGCTTGTCGCCGATCTCGGTGACCAGCGTGGTCAGGTCGTCGAGCACCCAGGGGCTCTCCAGGGAGTTGACCCGGGTCCAGAGCGCGGTCTGGCCGAAGTCGGACTCCTTGGCCGCGCGGATCAGGCCCGCGCGCGCGGCCTCCTTGCGGTCGACCGGGATCGCGTCCTCGAGGTTGCCGAGCAGGATGTCGGTCTTGGTCGCGATGTCGGCCGCCTTGGCGACCATCTTCTCGTTGGAGAAGTCGAGGAAGTGGATCATCCGCGAGGGCTTGACCGGGATCTCGCGCAGCGGCTCGGGGGCACCGATCGCCTGCGGCTGGAAGAAGTCTCTGGGGTTTCTCACGCTGCTCCTCGCGTCGTTCGTTCGTTCGCTGGTCGGGCGGAAATCTAGATGAACGGGGCCGCCGCCGCCCGCTTGGGCAGAGGAGTTTGACCCCGGCCGCCGTACCTTGAACCGATGGCTGGAGCCGTTGCAGACTCAACGCAGGACTGGCTGCTGCCGGAGCATTCTCGGCCGCCGCTGATCGGTGAGCTGGAGCTCAAGGTCGAGGAGGCGCTGGCGACCGCCCGGGCCTCGGAGGCGGCCGTGATGACGGTTGGCGCCGCGGCTCTGGACGCCGCCGAGCAGGCGAAGCGCGCCGCGGAGCTTGCTGAGCGGGCGAGCGCGGCTATGTTCGCTTCCGCCCCTCGACAGGAGCCTGCATCCGGTGCCGAGGATGAGCGACTGCGTGACTTCCACGCTCGCGCCGACTTCATTGCATCGAGGTTGCAGAGGCTGCAGCGGGTGCCGCTGTCGGCGGAGGACCAGGCGCAGGTCTAGATGCGAGTCGCCGGCAAGCTAGACCTCGCGCTGGGGATCGTGCTCGGCGTGGTGATCGGCCTCGCCCTGGCCTATCTCGTCGTCTTCGTCATCGGCGGCGGTGGCAGCGGCAGCGGCGTTTCCACCAACACCACCGCCCCGCGGGGCGGTACGACTACGAGGGCCGAGCCCCCCGGTCGAGTCGCTCCCCCACCGCCCGGGCAAAGACGATGAGGCGCTGCGCCGCGCTGTAGACCGGGTGGCAGGTGCTGAGGACGAGGCGCTCGTAACCGACGTACTGCACCACGCCAACGTCGGTGGGATCGACGATTTCGGTCTTCTGCACTCGGTAGAGGATCTTTCCGTAGGGCATTTCGAGCACCATGCGGTCGCCGCGCTCGACCGATTCGGCGTCGCGGAACGGGGCGCCGTAGGTCGTGCGGTGTCCGGCGATGCCAACGGTGCCGCCCTGACCGGGGAATGGCGTTTCGGGGAAGTGCCCCGGGCCCTTCTGCAGGCTGGCCGTGTCGGTCCCCTGGACGATGACTATGTCCAGGTCGCCCATGGTCGGGGCGCGGAGGCGGCCGATCGCTTCTCCGGGCTCCGCCTGCGCGCCGAAGCGCTGCGCCAGGGTCGCGATCCGCTGTTTACGGTTGCGTATCCGCGCGACCGCTCGCTGGTCGGCACGGCTCGGGTAGCTCGCTTCGGTCTCGTCGAGCTCGTTCGCGGCGTTGCGTTGCTGCACGGAGGCGTAGATGGAGGTGAGGGGCTCCTCGTAAGCGAGGGTTATGCCAATGTCGGCCATCAGGACGATCCCAGCGGTGATCAAGGCGGTGGAGAGGATGTGGAGAAGCCTGTGCATCGATGAGATCTTCCACCATCCAGGTCGCGAGCGCGGCGGTCCACCAGCCACTGGGACGGTGGCGCCGCCCTTAGGGCCTATCCCGCTAGGGGAATCGCACCCCTGGCTACGGCCCAGGACACGGCGCGGATTCGGCCCCGTCGCGAATCCCACATGGCGCTGCCATGCGGAATCCGCGCCGTGACCGCCCCGCTTGGTCCTGAACCGTCCCAGGGGCACGCCCCCTAACGGGATAGGCCCTCAGCAGTGGCTGCCGAAGTGCTGGGTCCAGACGTGGGCCGCGCCGTGTCCGCGAAGATTGCCGACGCGCAGCCCCAGGCCGACCTGTGAGTAGGGCCCGAGGATGTTCGCCCGGTGCATGGGAGAGTGGATCAGGAGCCCGAAGATCTCACGCGCCGTCGTCAGCGGGCCGCTCCTCCAGGCGAGGTTCTCGCTCACGCGCCAGCAGCGGGCGGGGATGTAGTCAACCCTCTCCAGCCAGAAGTCGAAGTCCCTGCCGCAAGCGGAGTGACTGAATTCGTCGCAACGCAGGATGTCCGCCGACTTCGCGTCGGCCGACCGGTCGAGCCGGTCCGAGCCGGAAAGCGGGGCGAGACCGGCATCGCGACGGGCGAAGTCGATCAGGCAGCGCATCGCCTCCAGCTGCACTGGCGTCGGGGCGTCGGCGTCGGCCTGGCCGGAGCAGAGGTCGGTCGGCGCGATCGGTCCCTCCCGGGCCAACCCGTCGCCGGAGGTACGCGCCGGCGCGTGGACTGGGTGGTTGCGGGCCACGCCAATCGCGCTCGCGGCTGTCGCGGGCGGGACGGCGAGCATGGCGAGGCCAAGGAGGACGGCGAGCTTCGCGAGCATTGGGTTTTCCTCGCCAGGGGAACCGGTCGGCTGGACGCATCCTGGACAGATGCATGAGGAGAAAGCGGGATGGAGCATCGTTCGGCGGTCGCCGAGCGGCCGGATATATCCTTCGATCTCCGCATCCCCGACGACGAGCTAGGAGCCATGGCCGTAGACACCGCCGCCTTTCGTGAGCAGACCGACGAGCAGCAGGCGATCACCGAAATGGTGCGCCAGTTCGCCGACGAGAAGATCATCCCCAACGCCGAGCATTTCGATCACGAAGACACCTTCCCGGAGGAGATCGTCGAGGAAATGAAGGAGCTCGGCCTCTTCGGGGTGACGATTCCCGAAGAGTACGGCGGCATGGGTCTCGACCTGACCACCTACGCGATGATCGTCGAAGAGCTCTCGCGCGGCTGGATCTCGATCTCGGGCGTCGTCAACACCCACTTCATTGGCTCCTACCTGCTGATGAAGTTCGGCACCGATGAGCAGAAGGAGTACTTCCTGCCGAAGATGGCGACCGGCGAGATCCGCGCCGCCTTCTCGCTGTCGGAGCCCGAGGTCGGCTCCGACGTGCAGGGCATCAAGGCCACCGCCAAGAAGGGCGACGACGGCAACTGGGAGCTGAACGGCCAGAAGATGTGGGTCACTAACGGCCTCGGCTCCAGTGTGGTCTTCGTCTTGATGAAGACCGACCCCAAGGCCGAACCCGCCTACAAGGGCATGACATGCTTCATCACCGAGAAGGAGCCCTGGAAGGAAGTCAACGAGGGCGACTTCGCCGGTCTAACGGTCCCACCCAAGATCAAGAAGATGGGCTACAAGGGCGTCGAGTCGACCGAGCTCGTCTACGACGGCTACCACTGTCCGCCCGAGCGTGTGCTCGGCGGCGAGGAGGTGGGGATCGGCCAGGGCTTCGTGCAGATGATGGATGCGCTCGAGGTCGGCCGCGTCAACGTGGCCGCCCGCGGCGTTGGCATCGCCCAGCGCGCCCTCGAGCTGGCCCTGCGCTACAGCCAGGAGCGCAAGACCTTCGGCAAGCCGATCGCTCAGCACCAGGCGATCCAGTTCAAGCTCGCCGACATGGCGACCAAGGTCGAGGCCGCCCGCCTTCTCACCCGTAAGGCGGCGCGGATGAAGGATGCCGGTGAGCGTTCTGACCTCGAGGCGGGGATGGCCAAGCTGCTCGCCTCGGAGACCGGCAAGGAGTGCGTCGAGGAGTGCTTCCGCATCCACGGCGGCTACGGCTACTCGAAGGAGTACGAGATCGAGCGCCTCTACCGCGACGCGCCGCTGCTGCTGATCGGCGAGGGCACCTCCGAGATCCAGCGCATGGTGATTGGCAAGAAGCTCCTCCAGAGGCACAAGATCTAGCCCTGAGGTCGATTGGTATAGAGCATATGGAGGAGCCGATCCTTGCGGTCGACGTCGACGGGGTCATCTCGGTTTTCGGATTCGATGAACCCCCCGATCGCTCGGAGGCGAGCTTCGAGCTGATCGACGGCAGGGTGCACTGCATCCCCAATGCCGTGGGTGACCGGTTGCGCCGGCTGAGGGAGCACTTCGACCTCGTCTGGGCGAGCGGATGGGAAAACCAGGCAAACGAGTTCCTCTGCGACGTCCTCGGGCTGCCGGAGCTTCCCTTCCTCAGCTTCGACGGGAAGGCTCGTTTCGGTACAGCCGACTGGAAGCTGGAGCCGTTGGAGGAGTATGGGCGAGGACGGCCGCTAGCCTGGGTCGACGACAGCTTCGACGATGCGTGCGACCTGTGGGCACGGCAGCGAGGCGAGCCGACGCTCCTCATGCCAACGGAGTCGCAGGTCGGGCTCGAGGAGGTCCAGGTCGAAGCCTTGATCGCCTGGGCCAAGGGCTTTTCCCTTTCCGCTCCCCCACGAGGCCGCATGCGCGCTCGGGGGCTCCCGTCATGAGTAGACTCGGAACGCATGGCGTCGACAGCTGATCTGATCAAGACCGCCGTCGAGCGATTCCAGGCCGAGGTCCCCGCGCTGCAGAAACTGAAACTGGTTTTTGGCCTGGAATTGAAGGCCAAACACGACATTCAGCTCTACCGGGTCGAGGTGCCGGGCCCGGTGATCAAGAAGGACCTCTCCCAGGACGAGCGGGTCCTGGTCCAGATCGACCGGCCGCAGTTCAACGAGTTGGCCGAGAATGGCACGGTCAAGAGCTACCGCAAGGCATATGAGACGGGCCACATCAAGGCGACCGGCGACTCCAACGTGAAGAAGCTGATTGCCCAGGTGGTCGAACGGCAAGAGGAACGCGCCCGGCTCAAGAAGGCCCACTGAGCGGCGCCGCCTCCACGCGAGCGCGCGGGTAGCATCCCGCGCCGTCCAAATTGCAGAGGAGATTGCCCTGAGATGAGCGAGCAGACTTACGAGCTGACCACCGACCAGGCCGAGCGCGAGGCGTCCGGCGCCCACGCCTACGGCCGCTACCTCGAGGAGTTCGAGGTCGGCGCCATCTACAAGCACTGGCCGGCGAAGACCGTCACCGAGTCCGATGACCACCTCTTCTGCCTGATCACGATGAACCACCACCCGCTGCACCTAAACGACGTCTACGCGGCGGGTTCCCAGCAGGGCCGCAACGTCGTCGTCGGGCCGCTCGTCTACTCGCTCGCGCTCGGCATGTCTGTCTCCGACGTATCCGGCAAGGCAATCGCCAACCTTGCGACCGAAGACCTCAGCCACCCCAACCCCGTCTTCCACGGCGACACCCTCTTCTGCGAGACCGAGGTGCTCGAAGTGAAGCCCTCGAAGTCAAAGCCCGACCGCGGCGTGGTCAAGGTACACACCCGCGTCCTCAACCAGGACGGCGTCCTGGTTGCCGAGTTCAAGCGCCTGGTCCTCGTCCCCCGGCGCGAGCAGGGTTGACGATGCGGGTCGCTATCAGCGGGGGAGCTGGCTATCTCGGTGCGATCGCGGCTGCCGGACTGCGGGCCGCGGGGCACGAGGTTCGTGTCCTCGATGCACTGATCCACGGCCAGCACAAGGTCGCCGCTGAGCTGGCCGTGGACGGGGTGGAGCTGATCGAAGGAGACGTTCGCGACGCCGAGATGCGGCAGCTCCTGCTCGCCGACGCCGACGCTCTGGTCCACCTGGCCGCGATAGTCGGCGATCCGGCGTGCGCCAAGGATCCAGAGCTCGCCGCGGCGGTCAACCTCGACGCCAGTCGATCGCTCTTCTCCGAGGCCGCCCAGCTCGGCGTCGAGCGAACTGTCTTCGCCTCGACCTGTTCGAACTATGGGCGGATGAGCGATCCGAGCAACCCGATCGACGAGGAGGGCGTTCTGGCTCCCGTTTCGCTCTATGCCGAACACAAGGTCGCGATCGAGCGGCTGTTGCTCGATGGCGACCTCGACGCCGTCTGCCTGCGTTTCGCGACCCTCTACGGCGTCGCGCCGCGGATGCGTTTTGACCTCACCGTCAACGAGTTCACCCGCGAGCTCTGGGCGGACCATGATCTTGAGGTCTTCGGCGAGCGCTTCTGGCGCCCCTACGTCCACGTGGCCGACGCGGCGCGGGCGATCCAGCTCGTGTTGGCGGCTCCGCACGGCGAGGTCGGTGGCGAGGTCTTCAACGTCGGCAGCACCGAGGAGAACTACCGCAAGCTCGACCTCGTCGAGATCATCTCCCAGCGCATCTCGCGCGGGGAGGTTCGCTACGTTCATCGAGATGAGGACCCCCGGGACTACAAGGTGGAGTTCTCGAAGGTCCATCGGGTGCTGGGTTTCGAGCCACGGATGCGGGTTCCCGACGGGGTCGAGGAGATCGCCGCTGGCCTTGACGAGGAACGTTTCGGCGATCCCTTCGCAGCTGGATTCGCCAATGTCTCCTGAGCTCTGCCTATGACGGAGCAGTCTCTCGTCCCCCTTTTCGACCTGGATCTCGACGATCGGGACATCGAGGCCGTTGCCGCGACGCTGCGTTCCGGCTGGCTGACGATGGGACCTCAGATCGACCGCTTCGAGCAAGCTTTCGCTGAGCATCTCGGTGTCGAGCACGCGATCGCCGTCTCCAGCTGCACCGCTGCCCTGCACCTCGCCTACCTGGCGGCCGGGGTCGGTCCTGGAGACGAGGTGATCGTGCCCGCGATCACCTTCGTCGCGACCGCCGCCGCGGTTCGCTACTGCGGGGCCGAGCCGGTGCTGGCCGACATCGTCGGCGGGCACGATGCCGGAATCGACCCGCAGCGGGTCGAGGAGCTGATCGGCCCTCGGACGAAGGCGATCTGCGCGGTCCACTACGCCGGATATCCGGCCGCGCTCAGCACGCTGGAGGAGATCTGCGAGCGCCATGGCTTGCACCTGATCGAGGATGCCGCCCACAGTCCCAGCGCACTCGAGTCGCCCGGCGGCCGCAGGCTCGGCACGGTCGGTCTGGCGGGAGCGTTCAGCTTCTTCTCGAACAAGGTCCTGTCCTGCGGCGAGGGAGGTCTCCTCGCCACCCGGGACGACGCCGTGGCCGAGCTGGCCCGAAGCCTCCGCTCACATGCCCTCACCACTGGCACCTGGGACCGTCACAAGGGCCACGCCCTTGGCTACGACGTGGTCGACACCGGTTTCAATTACAGGATGGACGAGCCCCGTGCCGCTCTGCTCAGCTCGCGCTTGGGCCGACTCGAGGACGAGATCTCCGCCCGACGGGCCCACACTCACGCCTATCGCGCCCAGCTTGCCGATGTCGACGGCGTGCAATGCCCCTACGAGGACTCGGATGTCGATCTCAGCTCCTGCTACGTGATGCCACTCGTCCTCGGCGATTCCGCCTATCAGGCCCCGCTGCGCGAAATGCTCAAGGAGCGCTGGAACGTGCAGACCAGCGTCCTCTACCCGGCAATTCACGAGTTCACGGCCTATCGCGACGTTCGTAGGGGCCCGCTGCCCCGCGCCGAGGAGTTCGCCCGGACCCAGGTCAGCGTGCCGCTATTCCCGGGATTGGAAGAGGCGGACCGGGATCGAGTCGTCGGCGGCCTCCGGGAGGGCCTGGCCGAGCTCTCGGGAGCGCGCACGGGATGAGCAGGCCGGTCGCTTGCGTGCAGGGCCTCGGCTTCGTCGGAACGGCGATGGCGCTGGCGATCGCCAGCGCTCGGGACGCGGGCGGGCAGCCGGCTTTCGATGTGGTTGGCGTGGAGCTGGACTCTGCCGACGGCCGCGCCAAGGCAGATGGGATCAACGCCGGCGAGCTTCCCGTCAGCTCCGCCGATCCCGAGATGGATGCGGCCCTGCAGCGGGCCCTGGAGGCCGGGAATCTGCGTGCGACCACCGATCCCGCCGTCTACGAGCGGGCGGCGGTGACGGTGGTCGATGTCCAGTTCGACGTCGATTTCGATGCCGACCACGAGCCGAGCATCGACTTCGGCACCCTGGAAGCGGCGCTGCGCTCTCTGGCGACTCGGATGCCCCCCGGTTCGCTGGTCGTCGTCGAGACGACGGTCCCACCCGGCACCTGCGAGAAGGTGATCGGGCCGCTGATCGACCAGGCCCTGGAGGAGCGAGGCCTTCCCGCAGACGCGATCATGCTCGCCCATTCGTATGAGCGGGTGATGCCGGGCCCTGACTACCTCGATTCCATCGTCAACTTCTGGCGCGTCTACGCCGGCCGCACGCCGGCCGCCGCGGATGCCTGCGAGCGCTTCCTGGGCCAGGTCGTCAACACCGCCGAGTACCCGATGGCGAGGCTTGCCTCGACCACGGCCTCGGAGATCGGCAAGGTGCTCGAGAACAGCTACCGCGCGGCGAACATCGCCTTCATCGAGGAGTGGGGGCGCTTCGCCGAAGCAGTTGGCGTCGATCTGTTCGAGGTGATCGATGCGATCCGGGTGCGTCCGACCCACTCGAACATGCGACAGCCGGGCTTCGGCGTCGGCGGCTACTGCCTGCCCAAGGATCCGCTCTTCCCGAGGCTTGGTGCCCATAACCTGTTCGGCCTCGACGAACTGGAGTTCCCCTTTTCTGAAAGAGCGGTTCGCGTCAACCGGTCGATGCCGCTCGTAACGGTCGAGAAGCTCCGCGAGTTGCTGGGGGGATTGGAGGGGCGGCGCATTCTGCTGCTGGGCGTCTCCTACCGTGAGGGCGTGGGCGACACGCGTTTCTCGCCGTCGAGCGCGTTCGTCGACGCGGTGTCGGGATACGGTGGCGAGGTCGTGCCATACGACCCAATCGCCTTGGACGGATCTGGCGGAACGGCTCCGGAGCTACCCGACCCCGCCGGGTTCGACGCGGTCGTCTTCGCTGTCGGACATGCAGAGCTGGTCGAGATGGACGTCCCGGCATGGCTTGGCGACGACCGTCCCCTGATCCTCGACGCGAGCAGGGTCTTGAGCGCGGACGCTTTGCGCGGCCTCGCCGCCCTCGGATGCCGCGTGTGGGCGATCGGTCGCGGCGGGGTGGAGGCCTGATATGGCGAGGGCGTTGATAACCGGCGGCTGCGGGTTCATCGGCAGCCACCTGGGCACGCGGTTGGAGGGCGCCGGCTATGAGGTCGACCTTGTCGACAACCTCTCCCGGGGCGTCGTCGACGACGACCTGAAGACGCTGCTCGAGCGGCCATCGGTGCGCTTGTTGGAATGCGACCTGCTCGACCCCGAGGCGCTTGCGGGACTTGGTGCCGACTATGAGCTGATCTTCCACCTCGCGGCGATCGTCGGCGTCGCCAACGTGCTCGAGCGTCCCTACGAGGTCCTCGACCTCAACGTCGCGATGACGACCCGGGCGCTGGAGCTGGCTGCCCGCCAGGAGCGCCTCGAGCGGTTCGTCTTCGCCTCGACCAGCGAGGTCTACGCCGGCACCCTGGAGCAGTTCGAGCTGGAGATCCCGACTCCTGAGACCTCGCCTATCGCGCTCCCCGACCTGGGCCTCCCGCGCACCTCCTACATGTTGTCCAAGCTCTACGGCGAGGCCCTCTGCATCCACTCCGGTGTGCCGGTGACCGTGATCCGCCCGCACAACGTCTACGGGCCTCGCATGGGGATGTCGCACGTCATCCCCGAGCTGCTCGAGAGGGCTCACAGGGCGGCCGACGACGATCGTCTCGAGGTCTACTCGGTCGACCACAAGCGCACCTTTTGCTACGTCGAGGACGCCGTCGAGATGATCGTGCTCGCCGCGTGCTCTCCGAAGGGCGGGGGAGAGGTGCTGAACATCGGCAAGGAGGGCCCTGAAATCGCGATCGGCGAGCTCGCCGAGATGGTGATCGAGACCGTGGGTCGCGACCTGACGATCGACCCGCGGCCCGCGACTCAGGGATCTCCCCTGCGCAGGGCGCCGGAGATGTTGAAGACGACGGCGCTGACCGGCTATGCTGCGCGGGTGGAAGCTGCGGAGGGTTTGCAGCGAACGTATCGGTGGTATAGGGAGAATGTATTCGGTGGGTCAGGGCTCAGCGCACGCTAGGGAAAGCGGGCGGAGACATCCAATCAGGCAGGGAGAGCATCTCCAGGTTTTGCAACCGGTGAGCTGGCTTATGTGATGACAAATCCAGATAACGCATACCCCTTTCAGCTTTTCTTGCGGCTGACGCTCGCCGCAGTCGCCCTCCTTTCCCTGGCCCTCCTCCTCGCCCCCACGGCCTCGGCCCAGCGCGGCGTCCCGGTTGGCCTCTACAACGTCAACAACCAGGTGATGAACAGCTCCGGGTACGTCTACGCGATCCGGTTCGTGATCGACGA
>Ga0157380_10000254_pt1 | contig 31909 bp, 26 predicted proteins | sample S35metaG_FD_119757 | JGI IMG/M metagenome (GOLD analysis project Ga0157380, IMG submission 119757) | Switchgrass rhizosphere microbial communities from Kellogg Biological Station, Michigan, USA - S3-5 metaG | ecosystem: Host-associated > Plants > Roots > Rhizosphere > Soil | place: USA...
AAGCTTTTCTTTTTATTCCATTCCGAAAATTCGCTGCGCCTGCTTTGATCATCAAGTACCCGGGGCGGGAATCGAACCCGCACGGCCTCAACGGCCACAGGATTTTAAGTCCTGCGTGTCTACCAGTTCCACCACCTGGGCTAACCTAGTTTAAAGTTTAAAGTTAAAAGTTAAAAGTTTAAAGTTACGGAACTCAGTATTTACATTCATTCATCAAATTCACGAAACAAACCCTAAACCCAACTTTAAACTTTAACCTTAAACCTTTTTAAACTCAAATCCCCTCTCCGCTGAGAGGGGATTTCGAGCGAAAGACGGGGTTCGAACCCGCGACCTCGACCTTGGCAAGGTCGCGCTCTACCAACTGAGCTACTTTCGCATTATTTTTCGGGATTGCAAATGTAAATAAATTATTATTGAGTGCAAAACCTGATTTTTTTATTCTTTTAATCTTTCGGTGACTCCCTGATCTTCAACGACTGCTATTCCAAAGTTTAAACTATTCACGATGAACCAGAAACCAGGAAACAGCAACCAGGAACTAGAAACCAGGAACTAGAAACTAGAAACTTAATTCGCCCTTATCGCTTCAACGGGATCCAACCGCGACGCCGTATACGCCGGTACAAACCCCGAAATAATACCGATAATAGCTGAAATGGAAAGGCCGAAAATAATATTCCCGCTCGTCAGCAAAAGGTCCATTGAAAATGCTTCGCTGGCTGTGTAGGTGAGCAGGAAAACGATCACCAGCCCGATCCCTCCCCCGATCAGGCAAAGGAAAACAGCTTCGGCCAGGAACTGAAGCAGGATGAAATAATTCTTGGCCCCCAGTGACTTCTGAATGCCAATCATGTTGGTGCGTTCCTTCACCGAAACAAACATGATGTTGGCAATGCCGAACCCGCCCACCAGCACCGAAAAACCGCCGATAATCAGTCCGGCAATGCTGATGATATTGAGTATGGGCTCGGTGAGGTTTTTCGAAAGAAGGACGGATTCATTCAGTGCAAAATCATCATCTTCAATCGGCCGCAACCGCCTGATGGACCGCATGGCGCCACGCAATTCATCAATCAGCTCGGCATTGCTGACACCGGCTTTGCCCTTCACCATGATAAATGGGTTGAGCCTGTCGGACCGGATGTCCAGTATCTTTCGTGCGAAATTAATGGGAACAACAATGCTGTTATCCGTACTGTTGTCAATAATGCTTTTGCCTTCATGTGCAAAAACACCTACAACCATGAATTTACGCCCGACAGCCGTGATTTCTTTCCCAACAGGATTGCCTTCGGGAAACAGGTTGGTTGCCACCTCGGAACCAAGAATGGTAATGGCCCGTCCTCCCATCGATTCACCCTCGGTAAAATAACGGCCTTCCTGCAGCTCAAAGGAACGGATCAGGTACCAGTCGTGCGACACACAGGTCACATCGGCATTCTCAATGCTGTTATTCCTGTATTTGATGGTTTTGCTGTTGATGAATGCCATCATGGCCATGGCTTCGGCATTGCTGATCATGGGCTTCAGCTCCTCCATTTCCGAATAGCCCGGCAACGGCCGCTGCCAGTATTTCCACCAGGGGTAGTCCTTTCCAAATGACCAGGGCCATTTCTGCACGTATACCACATTTTCACCCAGCGATTGTACGCTGTTCCTCACATTGGTTTTAAGCGCATCCACAACCGTAAAAACCGTGATGATCGTAAAGATGCCGATGGTAATGCCAAGCAGCGACAGAAACGTGCGAAGCTTGTTCACCACCAGTGCATGCAGGGCAAACAGGAGACTTTCCTTAAATAAACGGAGATAGATAAACATGTTTGTTCAGAAGGTTTACAAAAGTAGCTGAAACGAAACGATTTTTTGTAACGAGATATTAGTTGGGAGTTATGAGTTATGAGTTGGGAGTTGGGAGTTGGGAGTTGGGAGTTTAAAGTTTAAGGTTTAAAGTTTAAAGTTCCTGATGTATCGAAAAGTGTGCGTTGGGGCTCTTCAGGGCCACGGGGTGCGCGGGCAATGAGGAATGAGTAATGAGGGATGAGGGATGAGTTTAAAGTTTAAAGTTGGCGAATCCTTCTTCATCTTAAGTCTTACGTCTTCCGTCCTCCTGGTCCCTTCCTGGCCTGGAAGGGCCATGGGTGCCGGAGGCGATGGGAGTTATGAGTGATGAGTTTTTTTTTGAAAGCAATCGCCAGTGTTTTATGGCAACTGTAGTCCTGCCATTCGCTCCCCATGCCTTCGGCCTGGCAGCTCTGTCAGGCTTAGCTTAGTTGCTGCATCGCTTCGTCGCTCATTGCCAGCGGATGGCCGTTTCATGCAGTGGACTGTATTTAAAAGAAATGGAAAGGTAACGATGAAATACAGCAGCAACTAAGCTAAACCTGACTGAGCCGACCCTTACCGACATAGCGAAGGCTTTGACGAAGAATTGCATGACGGCGGGAAGGGGAGGTGAAGGCGGGACAGCGGGACCGATGAAACCATACTGCCTGTTTTCAAAAAAACCATCCATTGTTTTAGATTCTCCCGTAAAATTCAATGCTGTTCGCTGCCGGCATGGTTTCGAGTCAACCTATTTCAGATCAGCTCAAAAACTTTAAACTTTAAACCTTAAACTTTGAACTAAATAAGTAATTTTGTGCTGAAAATTTTATCAGAACGACCCGGGGTTGTTTATGTCTTTACAGAAAAAAATCAGGAGTGCCCTTATTTCAGTTTATCATAAAGATGGGCTGGAGCCTGTAATCCGCGCTTTGGCCGGAAACGGCATAACACTCTATTCCACCGGCGGTACCAGGGAATTTATCGAAAACCTGGACATTGCCGTTACGCCTGTTGAAGACCTCACCGACTACCCTTCCATCCTTGGCGGACGTGTTAAAACGCTTCATCCGAAAGTGTTCGGCGGCATCCTGGGCCGGAGGGAAAATGCCGAAGATTTACTGCAATTGGATGAGTATCACATCCCACCCATCGACCTGGTGATTGTTGACCTGTATCCGTTTGAAGCTACGGTAAAATCCGGTGCGGATGAATCAGCGATCATTGAAAAGATTGATATAGGAGGTATTTCGCTGATTCGTGCGGCAGCAAAGAATTACCATGATGTGCTGATCATTCCTTCGGTCGGCAGCTATGATTCCCTGCTTGCAATACTGAAAGAACAAAAAGGTGAAAGCACGCTGGAACAGCGTAAGGCATTTGCCATTGAAGCCTTTGCCGTTTCATCAGGTTATGACACGGCCATTTTCAACTGGATGAGCAGCACAGGCCAGTCTGTTTTCAGGAAGAGCATCGATGAGGCATTGCCCCTGCGTTATGGCGAGAACCCGCATCAGCAGGGTGTTTTCTTTGGCCGGCTGAATGAAGTCTTTGACCAGCTGCACGGAAAAGAGCTTTCTTACAACAACCTCCTTGACATTGACGCCGCCATCAGCCTGATCCGTGATTTTGACGAAACAACCTTCGCCATTATCAAGCATAACAATGCATGCGGGGTGGCTTCTGAAAAGAACCTGCTCGCAGCCTGGAATAAAGCGCTTGCCAGCGACCCGCTTTCTGCCTTCGGTGGTGTGCTTGTCACTAACAGGCCCGTCACTGCTGATGTTGCGGCAGAAATCAATAAGCTGTTTTTTGAAGTGCTGATTGCTCCGGACTTTGACGAGGCTTCATTGCAGCTGCTGAAAGAAAAAAAGAACAGGATCTTACTCCGTCAGAAGCCTTACACGATGGAAGGCAGGCAGTTCAGATCGCTGCTGAACGGCGTGGTGGTGCAGGATAAAGACACGGTGACCGAAACCAGGGAGGACATGAAGCCGGTCACAGAAGTGACGCCTGATGAACATGCTTATACCGACCTTGTATTTGCCAATAAGATTGTAAAGCACAGCAAAAGCAATACGATCGTCCTGGCGAAGGATAAACAGCTGCTTGCCAGCGGAGTTGGCCAGACTTCCCGTGTTGACGCGCTCAGGCATGCCATTGAAAAAGCAAAGAGCTTTAACTTCAGCCTGCAGGGAGCAGTGATGGCTTCAGATGCCTTCTTCCCTTTCCCCGACTGCGTGGAAATAGCTCATCATGCCGGCATTACAGCAATCGTGCAACCGGGAGGGTCCATTAAAGATAAAGAATCGATCGATTATTGTAACAAAAACAGGCTGGCAATGGTATTAACAGGCAACCGGCATTTTAAACACTAACCAACAATGAAATGTCAGGGGTTAAATGAGCCAAAAAGCAGCTGCCATGAAACACATTCCGACCGAGTTGCCATCGTATTTAACTGAACAGTCAAAAACCGCAAAAGCCAAATCAAGAAAAATGGGAATCTTTGATTTTCTCACCCAGGAAATTGCCATCGACCTGGGCACAGCCAATACCCTGATCATCGCAAATGATAAAGTGGTGGTTGATGAACCTTCGATTGTGGCTATTGACCGCACCAGCGGAAAAGTGCTTGCTGTTGGCAAGCAGGCCATGATGATGCATGGCAAAACGCATGAGAACATTAAAACCGTCAGGCCTTTGAAGGATGGTGTAATTGCCGACTTCGAAGCAGCCGAGCACATGATAAAGGGCATGATCAGGATGATCAATCCCGGTAAAAAGCTTTTCACGCCTTCTTTGAAAATGGTTATCTGTATTCCTTCAGGGATTACCGAAGTGGAAAAAAGGGCCGTACGCGACTCGGCTGAGCATGCAGGGGCCAAAGAAGTGTACCTCATCCACGAACCAATGGCTGCTGCCATAGGGATCGGCATCGATGTGGAAGAGCCCATGGGTAATATGATCATCGATATCGGCGGAGGTACAAGCGAAATTGCTGTTATTGCTTTGGGAGGAATCGTATGCGACCAGTCGATACGTGTTGCAGGTGACGGTTTCACAACCGACATCTGGGATTACATGCGCCGTCAGCATAACATCCTGATCGGCGAACGTTCCGCTGAAAGGATCAAGATTGAAGTAGGCTCGGCATTGCCGGAGCTTGAAAATCCTCCTGCTGATTTTGCCGTGCATGGCCGCGACCTGATGACAGGCATACCGAAAGAAATTACCGTTTCCTATTCCGAGATCGCTCATGCGCTCGATAAATCCATCTCCAAAATTGAAGAAGCCATCCTGAAAGCACTGGAAACCACGCCGCCTGAATTATCAGCCGACATTTACCGCACGGGAATCTACCTGACCGGTGGTGGCGCATTGCTGCGCGGCCTCGACAAGCGCTTCTCCATCAAAACCAAGCTTCCCGTCCATGTGGCTGAAGATCCGCTTCGTGCCGTAGTAAGGGGAACAGGTATCGCGCTTAAAAACATTGACAGGTTCAAATTCCTGATCCCGTAACGGACAGGATATATCATATCAGAATAAAAAAATGCTGTACAGGTCGTGCAGCACGTTCATCAGACTGAAAAAATCAATTGCCGTCTGACCACCGGCGACAAAGCCCAGGATGCGAAGCTTATTCCTTTTATTGTGGCGAAATAATTTCCTCATCATTTTCCTGCTCCTCGAGGGCCTTTCCTTTTACCTGCTGGTCCAGAACAATAAATTTCACAATGCTTCGGTATTCAATTCGGCCAACAAAGTAACGGCAAGGCTATATGAAGGCGTAAGCTATGTAACGGAATATATCCAGCTTAAAACCACCAACGAAAACCTGGCGCATGAAAATGCCATGCTTAAAAAGTACCTTCCTGAATCGTATTATAACAACAGCTTTTCAAAAACACTGGTCAGGGACACCGGCGTGATGCAGCAGTATTCCTATGTCACTGCCAAGGTGATCAACAATTCAACCAACAAAAGGAACAACTACCTCACCCTTGACAAAGGGTCGCTGCACGGCATCGAGCCTGAAATGGGCGTGATCTCCAGCAGGGGCGTGATCGGTATTGTGAAAGACGTATCGCCGCATTTCTGCACCGTGATGTCGGTGCTGCACAAGGATACCCGGATCAGCACCAGGCTGAAGAAAAGCCCTTACTTCGGATCCCTGGAATGGGACGGCACCGATCCACGCGAGGCTACGCTGACACAGATCACCACCAGCACCCGGATTGCAAAGGGCGACACGCTGATGACCACCACCTACTCTTCCATTTTCCCGCAGGATATCATGGTTGGAACCATCAGGGATTTTTCCGTGAAGCCGGGCGAAAGCTTTTATACCATCAGGGTTTTGCTGTCGGCCGACTTTGGAAGCCTGTCCTATGTTTACATTGTTGGAAATGTACTGAAACGCGAACAGCTCGAGCTGGAGCATAAATCAACCACTGAAAATGCTCACTGACATCGTTAAGCTCGGCATCCGCTTCATCGTCCTCGTTCTGCTGCAGATCGTGGTGCTGAACAACATTCAGCTGAGCGGCTTTATTAACCCTTACCTGTATGTGCTGTTTATCCTCATGCTGCCTGTAAAAGTTCCCAGGCTGCTGCTGATGGTCATCGCTTTCTTTTCGGGCCTGGTGATCGATATTTTTTCCAATACGATGGGCATGCATGCTGCTGCCTGCGTCTTCATGGCCTTTTGCCGGCCTGCCGTGCTGCGTTTTATTGCTCCCCGCGAAGGTTATGAAGCCGAAGCAACTCCTTCAGTCAAGGACATGTCGTTCAACTGGTTCCTGGTTTATGCAGGCGTGCTTATCCTGCTGCATCACCTCATGCTTTTTTATACGGAAGTGTTCCGGTTCAGCGAGCTGTTTTCAACCCTCCTGCGTGTCGTATTCAGCGCTGTCGCCACCCTTGCACTGGTGATCATGTGCCAGTTCCTCTTTATTAAATCAGGCAAGGAAAGATGAACCGCGACGCAGGGCAACGGTGGGTGATCCTTGGCATTTTCGGCCTTGTAGCCTTCATCTTCCTGATCAGGCTTTTTTATATCCAGGTGATGCAGGAAAGCTACAAGCTTTCGGCAGCCAATAATGTGCTACGCCCGCTGGTGGATTACCCCTCCAGGGGACTGATCTTTGACAGGAAGGGAAAAATTCTCGTATATAACGAAGCGGTCTATGACCTGATGGTTACCCCCCGGGAAGTAAAGAATATCGATACGACGGCATTATGTTCACTCATCGGGATTACGAAGGAAGATTACATTAAAAAATTCCTGAAAGCCAAAGTGTACTCTCCTTATAAAAGTTCCATTTTCGAAAAGCAGCTGTCGGCTGAAACCTATGCTGCCTTGCAGGAAAAGCTGTACAAATTCACGGGCTTTTATGTCCAGCCCCGGAGCATCAGGAAATATCCTTACCGGACAGCAGCGCATTTGCTTGGTTACCTGGGCGAAGTGGATGAAAAGCTCGTTGAAAAAAATCCGTATTACCTGCAGGGTGACTACATCGGCATCAGCGGCATTGAACAGTCGTATGAAAAAGAGCTCCGTGGAAAAAGAGGCGTGCGTTATGTCCTCGTTGACGTTTTTAACCGGGAAAAGGGACGCTTTGAAAATGGTAAATACGATACCCTGGCTGTTGCCGGAGAAAATCTAACCCTGTCGCTGGATGCAGGGCTGCAGCAATATGCCGAGCAGCTGCTGCAAAATAAAATTGGCAGCGCCGTGGCCATTGATCCTTCAACCGGTGAGATCCTGGCCATGGTGAACAGTCCCACCTACGACCCCAACCTGCTGGTAGGCCGTATACGTTCATCCAATTACGGCAAGCTGCTGCAGGATCCGTCCAAGCCGCTTTTTAACCGGGCCATGATGGCCTACTACCCGCCGGGTTCTACCTTCAAAATCATCAACTCCCTCATCGGATTGCAGGAACAGGTGATCACACCGTTCACCTCATTCGGTTGCGCCACAGGTTACCGTGTTGGAAATATTTTCGTCCACTGTCATCCGCATCCTTCTCCGCTTGAAATCCGAACGGCTATTGCCGTTTCCTGCAACTCCTACTATTGCCAAACCTTCCGTGCCGTGATCGACAACAGGCATTTTGACAGAACAGAAGATGCCTTCAATGTCTGGCGCGATTATGTGCTCAGCTTCGGTGTAGGAAAGAAAATTAATGTCGACATGCCGCATGAGCTGAAAGGAAATGTTCCCTCGGTGGAATATTATGATAAGTTTTTCGGCAAAGGCCGGTGGAAATCAAGCACCATTATCTCTTTGTCAATCGGCCAGGGTGAGCTTGGCATCACCCCCCTGCAGATGGCCAATGTTTCAGGCATCGTTGCGAACAGGGGATATTACTATATTCCGCATGTGGTCAAGTACATCGGCAGGCAGCATTATCTTCCTCCTTCATTCAGCAAGAAAAATTACACCAAGATTGATCAGGCTTATTTTGATATCATTCAGGATGGCATGCAAAGCGTTTTTGAAACCGGAACGGCCCGCGGTTCGGCAGTCAAAGGACTTACCATGTGCGGCAAAACCGGTACGGCGCAAAATCCACACGGGAAAAACCACTCTGTATTCTTTTGCTTCGCACCCAGGGAAAATCCGAAAATTGCCGTGGCCGTGCTTGTTGAAAATGCAGGACAGGGCGCCTGGTTCGCCGCTCCTATTGCAACGCTGATGGTTGAAAAGTACCTGAACGATTCCACCAGCAGGCCGGAGCTGGAAAAGAAAATGTTCGAAACAATCATAACGCCGGGAGAAAAAGCTCCGGGAAGTCTGAATGATGATGAATAATTTACATGCGACGTCAGAAAAACATATTTGAAAATATCGACTGGCTAACGGTTATCATATACCTGGTTATGGTTTTTGCCGGCTGGCTGAATATTTATTCTGCCGTATATAACGAAAACCACAAAAGCATTTTTGATATAAGCCAGAAATATGGCAAGCAGACCGTGTGGATACTCACAGCATTCGCCATAGCCATCGTTATCCTGGTGCTGGACGGAAAATTTTATGCTGCGTTTTCCTATTTATTTTATGGTTTGAGCATCGTCAGCCTGATTGCAGTTCTTTTTTTCGGAACCGACGTCAGCGGCAGCAGGTCGTGGTTCCGGTTTGGTGATTTCGGAGTCCAGCCCGCCGAGTTTGCCAAATTCGCCACCAACATGGCGCTGGCGAAATACCTCAGCACTTTGGGAGTCAGGTTTTCCGATTCGAGGACGAAATTAATATGTGCCGGAATTATCATCCTGCCGCTGCTGCTCATCCTGCTTGAGCATGAAACCGGGGTTGCGCTTGTTTTTGTTGCTTTTACCATTGTACTGTACCGCGAAGGACTGTCGGGCATCCTGTTCCTGTTTGGATTTGTGGCTGCAGCGCTCTTTATCCTTACGCTGCTCGTCAAGAAAATGATCCTGATCGTATGCCTTACCGTGGTGGGCGCATTGCTCCTGCTGATTTTCAGAAGCCGGAAAACCATCCTGCCTGTATTGGCCGCCTGGCTTGCTTCCATTGCAGTGGTATACAGCGTCGACCATGTTTTTACCCACGTACTTGAGCCGCATCAGAAAAAGCGTATAGAGGTATTGTTAGGTAAGGAAACCGACCTGAAAGGTGCCGGCTATAATGTAAACCAGAGCCTCATCGCCATCGGATCCGGTGGAATGACAGGCAAAGGGTTCCTGCATGGAACACAGACCAAGTTTGATTTTGTCCCCGAGCAAAGCACCGATTTCATTTTCTGCACCGTTGGCGAAGAATGGGGGTTCCTGGGATCCGCTGCTGTCATTGCTTTGTTTGTCATCCTGCTCTTCCGGATTGTATTCATCGCCGAAAGGCAGAAATCACAATACACCAGGATCTATGCATACGGTGTGGCTGCCATATTATTTTTTCATATGATGGTTAACATCGGCATGACCATTGGCCTCATGCCTGTGATCGGCATACCGTTACCATTCTTCAGTTATGGAGGTTCTTCGCTCTGGTCGTTCACCATCCTGCTTTTTATCCTGCTTAAGCTCGACAGCTACAGGATGTTTATACTGCGGTAAAGGAACCTGTTCCTCTTACGTATCGGGCGAATAATCATGCGTGGTCTCTTGTTCGGGCTGGCATTAATAATTGATTCAGGTTTAAACTGACACGCCAACTGCTCCATCATTAATTCATTTCCGGCACTTTAAAAAACCTATCTTTGCAGCGCTTTTTTTTAAAATCATGGAGCTCGCCAAAGTCAACGAAAATATTGAAAGACTGCTCAAGGGACGCGACCGTATTGCTTTGCGAACGGCACTGGCCCAATGGGAGCCTGTCGATATCGCTGAACAGGTTGAATTGTTACCTGAAGGCCGACAGATCCAGATCTTCAATGCCCTTGACAGGGATAAGGCGATGATGACATTTGAGCTGCTTGATACCGGCATCCAGAAAGAATTGCTTGACCTGTTGCCGCATCGTCTTGTCGCTTTGATCCTCAACGACATGTCGCCCGACAAACGAACCGCTTTGCTTGAAGAGCTTCCGGGCGAGATGATCAATAAGCATCTGAAATATCTTACGCAGACGGAAAGGGCCGTTGCACTGAAGCTGCTTGGATATCCTGAAAACAGTATCGGGCGACTGATGACGATTGACTACATCGCCATCAACCAGGAATGGACCGTGAGGCAGGTGCTCGATTACATCAGGGAAAACGGCGAGTCGAGCGAAACGCTGAATGTATTTTATATTGTTGACCAGAAAGGAAAGCTGATCGATGATATCAGGGTTCGTCAGCTGCTGCTTGCTGACCCGGGTGAGCAGGTAAAGGCCATCATGGATGGAAAATACATTGCGCTGAATGTAACGGATGATGAAGAAGTGTCAATCAATGAGTTTAAAAAACACAACCGTGTGGAGATGCCTGTTGTGGACAACAACGGAATCCTGCTGGGCATTGTGACCATCGATGACATTTTAAAGCTGGCTGAAGATGAGGATACCGAAGACATCCAGAAGCTGGCGGCCGTTGAAGCTTTTGAAGAGCCTTATATGGAAGTGCCCATCCCGCTGATGATCAGGAAACGTGCTGTATGGCTCATTGTACTTTTTCTGGGTGAAATGCTGACGGCCACAGCCATGAGCTATTTTGAAGATGAAATTGCAAAGGCTGTGGTTCTTGCCTTGTTTGTTCCGCTGATTGTTTCAAGCGGAGGCAATTCAGGTTCGCAGGCTGCCACACTGATCATCAGGGCCATGTCGTTGGGTGAAGTGACCATCCGAGATTGGGGAAGGATCATGCGCAGGGAGCTTGTTTCGGGATTTTCCCTCGGACTATTGCTGGGGATGATCGGCTTTTTCAGGGTCGCAGCCTGGTCGCAGTTTACTGATATTTACGGTCCGCACTGGCTGCTGGTCGCCTTTACCGTTGGTTTTTCACTTGTGGGTGTGGTGATGTGGGGAACGCTGATGGGTTCCATGCTTCCGCTGATACTGAAACGACTGGGCGCTGACCCTGCTGCTTCTTCAACCCCTTTTGTCGCTACACTTGTTGACGTAACCGGCCTGGTCATTTATTTTAGTATAGCCGTACTGTTACTGACCGGTACCCTGCTGTAAAAAACCGGCTGAAGCCTGAAACGCATTTACAAAGAGGCGGTAAATGTTTGCATGAAAGCAGTCATGCTTGCCGGGAACTGCCATAGATTAACTTCGTCAGCTCAATGAATTGTTCAAAGCCCAGGCTTTCAGCACGGAGTGTGAGATAGGGAAATTCAGCCGGATCACGGTCGCTTATCAGCGGCCGTAATGCATTGCGCAGTGTTTTCCTGCGCTGGTTAAAAGCTGTTTTTACAACCGTGAATAATTTCTTTTCTTCCACATCAGGTACCTGCCCTTCCTTCCTGATCAGCCTGATAACTGCAGATTTTACTTTTGGCGGCGGATGAAAAACATGTTCATCCACGCTGAAAAGATATTCGGTTTTATAGTAGGTCTGGATGAGCACAGAGAGGATACCATAGTCTTTATTACCCGGAGGCGAGCAAACACGGACGCCCACTTCTTTCTGGAACATGCCCACCAGCTGTGGTATAAGAGGCCTGTGTTCCAGCATCCTGAAAAGGATCTGGGATGAAATATTGTAAGGGAAATTCCCGATGATGAAGAAGGGGCCACTGAACAGCTTGTCAGGACTGATCCTGAGGAAATCTCCGCTGATGATCCGATGTTCGGCCTGAGGGAAATTTTCATGAAGGTAGCTGATGGATTCCCTGTCAATATCAATCATCTTCAGATCAATGTCTGGTTTCTCAAGAAGAAACCTGGTAAGCACACCCATGCCTGGTCCGATCTCCAGCACATTTTTTACACCCGCAACAGGAAGCAGCGAATCGGTGATCCTTCGTGCAATTTCCTGATCGGTAAGAAAATGCTGCCCGAGAAATTTTTTCGGCCTGACTGTCATGTTCGGTCAGAACCCGTAACCGTTAAATCCTGCAGTGAATTCATCCTGGCTGAAAGCGGGGTTTAAAATAAATTCATGGATCTCATACCGCCCAAAAAGTCCTTTTTCATCATAAACATTCTGAACCATGGGAAGCAGGTTTGATTTATCAAGGTATAACACAATTTTCCGGGAAAAAGCATTGGGAACTTTTATCACATCACCGGCCTTCACTCCGTCATAGCCATCAACCTGCGGGTTCAGCGAAAGGATTTTATAATCATTCACAAGCAGGTGCCCGGCGATTGTTGAAATGGTTTCGCCTTCCTTTACCGTGTAATTAATGATGTCGTAAGTGGGATAATCCATTTCAAGCATGTAATAGCTCCTGTTGTTGAAATCAATATTCTCGGTAAACCGCAGTACTTTATAAAACGCATCCCCGTCACGCTTCAGGTAACCTTTCAGAATTTTTTCAATATACGAAAACCCCACATCACTCATCGTATAGTGGTGGTTCTTGCGAAGGATGCTGCTTTGCGGCAACAGGCTGATGTTGATATAAGGAAACCTGTTGGGATTGATCAGAATCTTGTGGTTGTTTTCTCCCGTTACCAGCAGGGCTTCTGCACCATTATGGGGATAGATGCTCATTGCATAGAGCTTATAGGGTTTTACATTGATCTTTACCTTAAATTCCGAATCCCTGAACTTGTCAGCCACCCTTTCATGCATGTGAAGCGTATAGCTGGCCGTATTGACTTTTTCAATGGCATCCATCATCTTCAGCAGGTACTCCTTTCCTTTAGGGTCCTGGCTCTGGCCTGTGAGAAAAAAGAAGAACGGAAAAGTTAAACACAACAATCGCTTCATGCATCAACGGATTACTTCAAGAAGAGTTCTGAATGCAACAAATTTATCACCATACCTTTTTTTCACGTCTTCCTGGAGCGCAGGTGCAAAATTATCGCGATATGCTTCGTAAGCTTCCATGCTGTCGCAAAGATACTGGATGGCATAGGTATGACTTCCCGTGCCTTCATCGGCAAGCACCTTGAAAATATGATTTTCCCTGAAGATCCCTTTACTCATTACATCCGGTATATGGACATTCTTCATCCACTGCAGCCAGTCTTCGTGTATAACTTCCTCCACGTTAACGGTTACATTATAGATGATCATTGGAGACATAGCGGTTTGAGGAATGATCCTGCAGGATTTGATCTGGTAAATATAAAAACTCATTCCAGATTATTCCAAACGACGGAATAATAACAGGTTGCTTTTAAATTCAGATCCTTAATTGATTTTATCACCGCGCAATTCCCGGAATCGTTTGCGCGCCTCCACTGCATACAGGCTGCCGGGATATTTGTTAAGCAGGTCCTGGTACAGCTCCTGGGCCTTTGCCTTGTTTTTCATGATGTTTTCCTGCATGTCGGCCATGTTGAACAAAGCATCATCGGCCAGGATATCTTCAGGATATTCGTCCAGTACCTTTTTGTAATAAGCAAAAGCGGTATCGGGCCTGTTGGTGGTTTCGTAAATAAAAGCCTTTTTAAACCACACTTCATCCGTTAATGTATGTCCCGGATAAAGGCTGATCACTGAGTCAAGCGTCGACAACGCCAGGTCATGCTTGTGCTGGAATTCGAGCAGGTCGGCGCGTGAATAGATCAGCAGTGGTGTATAATCTGCATCCTCACCCGTGTTATCTGAAATGAGCAGCGCCAGCGCCATGGCATCATTGGAAATGAGCTGTGCAGTTGCCGCTTTTAAGATGTTGAGCTGTGCGGCAGCCCATTCAAATTCGCCGAGATAGTAGGAGAGCCTGGCATTGCGGAACTTGGCTTCACGCCCGATTGCATCTTCTTTAAAATCTTTGTCGACCTGTGAATAATACAAAGTGGCGTCCCATACATTTCCTTTCAGTATAAGGATATCTCCAAGCTCCAGCTTGCAGTCGGCAACATATTGCGGACTGACACCGGGCAAAGCAATGCACTCTTCCAGCAGGGATGTTGCATCATCGGTTTTATGTATATAAAAAGCAAGCAGATGTGCGAAATTTTTCATCAGGCTTGCAGTGGCAGCTGATTTTCCCAGGTCGGCAAGCGCCTGCCTGTAATCACCTTCAAGCCTGTTCAGGTCAGCCGCGGTGTAAATATTACCGGATGTGATGCGCATGCCTGAAGCATTAATGAGCTCCATTCGTGCGCTGTTGTAATTGCTTCCGTTCCTGTCCTTGTTCATCACATACTGAAAGCAGCTTTCAGCAACTGCATAGGCTGCATTGGAAGCTGCAAGTCGTCCCAGTGAAAGCACCCTTCCGCCGTCATCATCAGTCCGTTTATCAAGCGCTTTTGCCTGAATGAAAGCTGACTCAAAATCTTTCTGCTGCAGGAAAAGCCAGTACAGCAGCTCATTGTATATGAGCCGCTCCGAATTTTTTTGTATCCTTCTCAGCAAACCAACGCGCAGGCTTTCGCTGATCTTTTCCGTGGGATCGTTATAGATTTTATTCTGCAGGATGGTCTGCACGTTAGGCAGGTACTGATCGCTCATTTCAATCAGGTCCAGGTACTCATCAATCATTCTTTGCTGATCTCCAAGCTGTGCATACGTCTCTGCAATTTCAAAATTAAAAGGATAACCGCCTTTCATCAGCTTACGTCCGGTTTGATACGTTTCCAGCGCATATTCCGTGTATCCTCCAGCCATAAACGTATTGGCCAGACCGAGTATCTGCTGCAATTCAGCGGTCAGTGATTTAATAGCCTTTTCAAACTGTTCTTTGGCTTCATCCTGTTCACCTTTGAGCTCGTAAAGCTTGCCGAGATCAACCAGCACGCTCAGGTTTTTTGTATTCTTCTTAAAATGTTTTTTGACAAGCTTTTCGGCTTTGTCATAATCCTTCATCATGATCAGGCACCTGAGATAGCCGTCATAAGATCCGAACGGATCAAAATTATATTGCTTCTCATAATATACGACAGCCTTGTCATACTCGCCCGTGGAGAAATACTGGTTGGCCAGGTCAGCATTGGTCTGCCCCTGGCTGAATGCCTGGCTGATCTGAAAAAGAAAAAATAAAAAAAACACAGCCGGCCTTCTGTAAACTGCGGGGTGAGCGTTTTTTCTGAAACTGATCATGGAGTCCTTAATATTAAATTGTATACGTAAAATCAGCTGATAAGTTCAAAGCCCGTGTATGGCACCAAAACCTGCGGAATGCTGATTCCTTTCTCCGACTGATTATTTTCAAGCAATGCAGCCACGATCCGGGGTAACGCCAGCGCGCTTCCATTTAGTGTATGGGCAAGCTGCGGCTTCTGGTCACCGGTGCGGTAACGCAATTTCAGCCTGTTCGCCTGGAAAGTTTCGAAGTTTGATACAGAGCTGACTTCCAGCCATTTTTTCTGTGCACCCGAATACACTTCCATATCATAGGTCATGGCCGATGCAAATCCCATATCACCGCCGCAAAGCTTCAGGATCCTGAAAGGCAATTCAAGCAGCTTTAACAGGCCTGCAACATAATCCTTCATTTCTTCCAGTGCTTCATAAGACCTTTCGGGATGCTGGACCTGTACGATTTCAACCTTGTCAAACTGGTGAAGCCTGTTCAATCCCCTCACATCCTTTCCGTAAGATCCTGCTTCCCTTCTGAAACACGGAGTATAGCCGGTAAGTTTTAATGGCAGCTCTTCTGATTTCAGGATAACATCCCTGAATATATTGGTAATAGGGACTTCAGCGGTTGGGATCAGGTACAGATTGTCATCTCCGGCGTAATACATCTGGCCTTCCTTATCAGGCAGCTGGCCGGTTCCAAAAGCGGAGGCCTCATTTACCAGGATTGGCGGCTGCACTTCGGCATATCCATGACTGGTTGCCTGATCAAGAAAAAAGTTGATCAGTGCCCGCTGCAGCCTGGCGCCTTTGCCTTTGTAAACCGGAAATCCTGCTCCCGTTATTTTGTTACCAAGCTCAAAATCGATGAGGTCATACTTCGTTGCCAGGTCCCAGTGTGGGAGCATGCCGTCGTCCGCCACAGGCAGCTCATCCCTGTCCTTATAAATGATTTCATTGTCCTCAGGACTTTTACCTTTGGGTACACGGGATGAAGGCGTATTCGGCAGGCGCAGCAGCTTGTCGTTTAATTCCTTTTCCAGTGTTTCCAGCGTTTCCGACAGGCTTTTGGAAGTCTCTTTCAGTGCCGTGCTTTTTGCTTTCAGGTCGTTGGCTTCGGCAGCTTTACCTGATTTGAAAAGATCCCCTACCTGGCGCGCAAGTACGTTCTGCTCAGCCAGCAGGCTTTCCATTTCTCCCTGCACCCTGCGCCGCTTATTATCAATTTCAAGAATGTCATCGATTGACGATTTTGCATCAATGTTCCTTATGGCCAGCCTTCCAATGATGTCCTGTGCATGGTCCCTGATAGCCTGAATCTGTAGCATATATTATTCTGAACTTTGTGCAAACCTACATAAATTTTTAATCATGTAACGGCAGTAACAGGGTGCAAAACACCCAACTGCAGTGCCCGGCAGGCCCGGGGGCATGAAAAAAAAATTTCATTATTTAATTGTAAATTCATAAAAGAGTTCCATCTTTGAAAATTAAAACCTAAAACAAACAAAATGAAAAAAATCTTAACCGCTGTGATGGCGCTGTTCATCACAACAGGTCTTGTGCAGGCACAGGACCAAAACAAATCATCATCAGCCACCCCTGCTGCAACCCAGCCTGCTGCCGCTAAATGCGACATGAAAAATTGCTGCATGATGAAAGATGGTAAATTGGTTCAAATGAAAGATGGAAAAGAAATTGCCATGACTGAAGACGTAAAACTGGGCAACGGAACGCTCGTTCACAAGGACGGCTCCATGGACACCAAAGACGGCAAAAAAATGATGCTGAAAGACGGTGAGTGCATCGACATGAATGGCACCATGGGAAGAGTAAGACTGCCACGTACCTCTACAACAGAAAGTGCGCCAGCCCAACCGACTGCAACACCAGTCCAGATTGAGCAGGTAAAATAAACTGATCAATATTGATTCTTTAATAGCGGTCCTTACGGGCTGCTATTTTTTTTAATCCCTGTTTTCGAAAAGGCCTGTAAACCGGAAGGTGCTTCCTTCAAAAAGTCCCTTGTCGCTCAGCTTCAGATCAGGAATTACCAGCAGGGCCATAAAAGAAAGGGTCATAAATGGAGCATGAAGCCGGCAACCCAAATTTTTCGCTTTCTGACTGAGTGCGGCATACCTGCTCCCTGTTTCTTCACAGCTTTTATCAGTCATCAGCCCTGCAATGGGCAAAGGCAGCACAAGCTGTTCGGCGCCGTTGGTTACCGCCAGTCCGCCTTTATTCCTGATGAGGAGGTTTACAGCATGGCAGATTTCATCATCCGATGTCCCCACGCAGATAATATTATGTGAATCATGTGCAACGGTAGATGCCAGCGCCCCTGATTTCAGTCCGAAATTCCTGATAAAGGCGACTGCAGGTTTTTGTGAATGATAACGGTTAACCACCGTCAGCTTCAGTATATCCGCTGATGGATCGCAAACAGCCATCCCGTTCCTGGTCAAAGGGACGCACCATTCCTTTTCGGTGATCAGCTGCCCGTCAAGCGCTTTGATGACCTTCATGGAATTACCTTTTGCTTCCACGCCAAAATCACCAGGTTTTTTTTCCGTCGTATCGAATGAATTGATATGCGCATGGGTGCGTTCTTTCAAAATGCAATGATTTGCCGAAGCCACTTCTTCGCCATTGATAAACACCGACCTGACAGGAAATTCCGTCAGGTTATCCACCACAATAAAGTCTGCCGGATCCCCCGGCTGAAGTAACCCTACCGGTATACGATAATGAAGAACCGGGTTTACGCAGGCGGCCTGCAGCACATCCATCAGGCTGTGTCCTTTTTCCAGCGCCCGTTTCACAAGCACATTGATGTGGCCTTCGAGGAGGTCATCAGGATGCTTGTCATCACTGCAGAACATCACCTGGCTGTTGTAAGTGCTGATGAGGGGATGAAGCGCTTCAAAATTTTTTGCCGCCGAACCTTCCCTGATGATGATTTTCATTCCGTATTTCAGTTTGTCCAGCGCTTCTTCCTTTGTAAAACATTCATGATCGGTGGTGATGCCGGCCTGAATGTAGCGTCTGGCATCCTCTCCTCTTAAACCCGGAGCATGTCCGTCAACAGGCTTTCCAAGCTTAACCGCCGCTTCAATTTTTTTCATCACCTCCCCGTCATTCATCAGCACACCGGGATAATTCATCATTTCAGATAAATAAAAAATGTCATCTCTCCTGAGCAAGGCTTCCACTTTATCCGCATCCAGCGAGGAACCGGCAGTTTCAAAAATGGTTGCCGGAACACAGGAAGGTGCACCGAAATGGAATTTCAGCTTTGCATCCTTTGCTTCATCCAGCATGTAATGGATGCCTTCGGTTCCGCACACATTGGCAATTTCATGCGGATCGCTGACTGTGGCAACAGTACCGTGCTTCAATGCTGCCTTCGCAAATTCATAAGGAGTGAGCATGGAGCTTTCAATGTGGATGTGCGAATCGATAAATCCGGGTAGGATGTATTTGTCGTATGATTTGTTTTCAGGTTCAACGGAGCTGATTTTTCCGTCAGCAACCGTTATCGTACCCGGAAATTGTTTCCTGTTCAGCACATCAACCACAATACCGGAAACAGTGAAATTTTTTTTCATGATTTTTCATCATAATTCAGGAACTTCAGATCTGACCCGTCAAACACTGCATACATGCTGTAATTGATCCATTCACCCAGGTTGACATACCTGCTTTTTTCATTGAGCCTGATGTCGAGCGGCAGGTGCCGGTGACCGAAAATAAAATAATCAAAATGTTCCTTTTCGAGTATGCTTTTTGAAAAGACAACAAGAAATTCCTTATCATCACCAAGATACTGTTCATCATAATTTCCTGTTGACACCCTGCTCTTGCGTGAGAAGTATTCAGCAATGCTGATGGCCGTATTGGGATGCAGCCTGGCGAAAAGCCACTGGCAGAATTTGTTGGCAAAAATTTTCTTGATGAATTTATAACCATGGTCACCCGGGCCGAGCCCGTCACCATGACCGATATAAAACTTCTTACCGTTAATGGTGCGCTGCACCGGCTCCCTGTAAATGGTCAGACCGATTTCCTGCGGCAGGTAATCAAATACCCACATGTCGTGATTACCGGTAAAATAATGTATCTTAATTCCGTCATCCGACATGGAGGCAAGCGTACCAAGCAAACGCACAAATCCTTTGGGAACCGTATGCCTGTATTCGAACCAGAAATCAAAAACATCACCCATCAGGTAAAGCTCCGCAGCATCCTTCCTGATCATTTCCAGCCACCGCACAATCTTTTTTTCTCTCCGCAGGCTGCTGTCATAATCCGGCACGCCAAGGTGAAAATCAGAAATGAAATAGATTTTATTTTTTTGATTTTCCAAACGTTGTTTTGTTGAAGGTTAAAAGCTGTTAATAGATTCTCTCAAAACAAAAGGGTCGAAAGCGTTGATGTTAAACACAAACCTGATCCCGTCCTTGAATTTAAGATCGTTGGTATCCATGTACTTTTTTATGTCGTTGGAATGAAACAGCGGAAAATAAATTTCCAGCACATCCTGCCAAAGGCATAAGCTCAGACCAGCATCATAGGTGATTCCCCTGTAATCGTCATAGGCCCTGCGAGAGCCGTCATACATACCCAGATCAAGATAAGCCCTTAAAGGCAGTATACCCGGAAAATGTGCTTTGATATTGATCGTACTGATCCAAAGGTCGTTCCTTCCGATGGGTGAATATATTTTGAAATCACCTTCCTGGTTGTAAAACTGCCTGGACCAGATCCCGTCAAAATCACTTCTGCCGAAATAGGCATTGTCATAAAGATAGTCTTCACTGCCGGCAGGGCCTTTTCCCGTACCGGTAAGGTGGACCTGGTTTTCGCCTCCGATGTTAAGCAGGAAACCTGAAGCAAAAAAACGTACGTCCACTCCCCTGTTCTTCCTGTTATAACTGAAACGGTATACGAAGTCAACCGAAGGCTTTACATAGTTTTTTCCCTGCTCCATGATCAGCCTGCCACGGTATGGATCCAGCGCACGCTTGTTTCGAATCGAATAGGAAAGTATATTGTGGTACCGATACAGCTCCGCTTTTTCAGGAAGATAGGTGAAGCTGTCAACCTGCACATAGTTTATATCCTCTTCCCAGATATTGATATTCCTTAATTCAATATTGCTGACGATACTTGAAAGTGCATGTTTATTTTTCAGCTGGAAATTAATGCCTTCGCTGATTTTGGTATAGGTTAACCTTTTCTGTTCTGTTTCAGGATTATCGGTAAAGTTATATGCATACGAGAGCGCATTAGCCTTCAGGCTGATCTTCTGAAATGCTTTCCCTGCCGGATACATGGAATAAACCAGTGTGGCATTCCCTGCCAGGTCCTGCTGACCGAAACTGTACATGGGTGCCACGAGGTATTCCAGCTTTTTATTTACGAACGATAAGTTATGCAATGCCAGGCCGAGCAGTGTTTTGTCATAGTTGTTCCAGCCAACAACAGGCAGCCAGGATATCTGCGTACGGTCGGGGTTTTCAGCCTTCATTAAAAAAGGAAACGATATTTTCTCCACACCCTTGAAGATGCCCGATGTCCGGAAGGCATTATTCTTCCTGTTGAAATCAGGAATATCATTCCATGCATCTATTTTCACATGATCGCACTGGTCGCATGAAATGTTGATGGTATCAGTTCCGTTGAAACCATCATACCATTTTGTATTCTGAACCTTCCCGCGCTTGAGCGATGAAACAGAAAACGGAACGGCCAGGTCACCGGCATTTTTTATTTTAAGCGCATACCCTTTTACAATCGGGTTGACAAAGCTGTCGCCATAAATTCGCCGCAGTTTGCAAATCTTATAATCAGTTTTTTTTGTGGTGTTCAGAAAATCATCAAAAAACCAGCTCAGGTCTTTTTGTGTGATGCCGGTAAAAATATTCCTGATGTCTTCAGGATAGGGATGCCTGTATTTCCATTCTTCAAAATAAGCCTTCATGCAGGAATCGAACAACGCTTCACCCAGGTACGCTTTCAGCATATGGAATCCAAGCGGTGCTTTTGCATAGAGGATCGTACCGTAATTAATTTCGCTGTACTTTTCAGCAGGCAGGCTGACCGGCTGATCCGTCCTTTGCCTCGCACTGAACAGATATTCAAAGTAAGCAAGATCCAGCCTGTTCATGTCACGCAAACCAGCCAGTGCACCACCGAAGCCTGTATTTGACAGAACGGTTTTGATTTCAGCGGTATCTGAACCATACTCCTGCATCAGGTAACGGACTTCATAAAACGAATTGATCCCTTCATCCATCCAGGGATGATCCCGTTCATTGCTTGCAAGCATTCCGTAAAACCAGTTATGTCCAACCTCATGAACAATCACTTCCTCCAGCTCAATGTCGCTCGAAGGTTTGTTGATAATGGTGATGTTTGGATATTCCATTCCTCCACCGGCGGCAATGGTGCCGTCAATAGCAGCACAGCTTTTATAAGGATAATCCCCGTTGAGCAGGGAATAAAAATAAACAGCCTTATTCAGATAGTTGGTACCGTTTTTCCATATATCAGGTTTGGAGTTGGTGAAAAATATCCACGTTGTCACGACCTCCTTGCTATAAGGAAGCTCCACTGCACTTTTTAAAACATGGAAACGTTTGTCGGCAAACCAGGCGAAGTCATGCACATGGTCCTGCCTGTAAGTAATCGTTTTGGTTTCCCTGTCAGAAGGTGGAAAATCCATTGTACTTTCAAAATGAGAAATGGACCTGGTATCAGCAAGGCGGTTGTCGAGCCAGTGTTTTTCTTCTTCACTTTGCAGGTCTCCTGTTGACGCAACCACGTAGTTTTTGGGAAGCGTAATGCTGACTTCGTAAGATCCGAATTCACCATAGAATTCTCCCTGGTTCAGATAAGGCATGGCATGCCAACCTTTTTTATCATATACTGCCGGCTTTGGATACCATTGCGAAATGGCATAGAACTGACCGATGTGTCCCAGCCTGGAAATGCCTGCCGATGGAAGCTTCACATAAAAGGGGGTTGAAACAGTAACTGAATCACCCGGCCTGAGTGGTGCTGCTAAAATGATTTTACAGATATCAATATACTTTTCATCCGTAATCCACCTGGCAGCTTCTCCGTTGATTTTAAAATCGAGGGAATCAATATAACCCAGGTTTTTCTCTTCGGCAAAATAAGCCTTTAAATCTCCTTTCTGAAGAAGCTGTCTGAAGAACGCAGTATTCCTGTTCTTATACGCATTTGGCCACAGGTGCATAAATATTTCATGCAAGGTATCCGGACTGTGGTTGATATACACAAATGTTTCATCCCCGTGCAATGCGTGTCTTGCGTCATCAAGCCTGACCTGAATGCGGTATTTTACCTCCTGCTGAAAATACTGGCTGTGAACGGTGAATGGAATGCAAAAAAGGAATAGCACACGAAATGCAAAAATCAAAAAACGATTTATTTCCATAATGGCGCCTTATTCCACGATTATTTCAACTGTATGAAATATCATGTGGCACAAAAATAATATTTCCCCTTTACGGGAAGCAATAAAGATTGGAATAAATGGTGAATCCTGAACCCGCATGAACGGGTAATATCCGGGCTTCCTTAAAAAGAGCCGTGGAAATTATTCAAATTTCCAGCCCGGAGGATAAACGGTATGTGTATACTGGCGTGTTCTGACAAGGGTTCTTAAGATCCGCAACCGGTGGGGCATTCCCCGCCTGGCCCTGATCCTTTTAAATTCTTCAATTAATGAATTTTGCCTCTCATCCACAGGCCTGAAATAGTTTTGAGAGAATTCGTTGAGCAACATGATTTATTGTGTTTAGAGATTGCTGATTTGTGTTTTGCAAAGTAAACAGCAAAAAAAAGCGTACCAGTGTTTTTTTTGGCGATACCACTAAAAGCTACTGCCAAATTCACGGATGACAGGGCAAATTATGCCGGCAGGAAATCATCGGTGGATGTTAATAATTCATGCTGATATTGATGTTCCGGACTTGTCAGGCCGTCAAAAAAGATTACTTTTGCCAATAATTAAAAATCAGATAAATGGAGTATAACAGCAGCCGTAATCAATTAGTTATTCCTGAGTATGGAAGAAATGTTCAAAAATTAATTGAATATGCCATTGAGCTGGAAGACAGGGAAGAAAGGAATAAGCTTGCAAAGGCCATCATCAGCATCATGGCCATCCTCAACCCCCAATTAAAAGATATTACCGATTATAAACAAAAGCTCTGGGATCATCTTTTCATTATTTCCAATTTTAAGCTGGATGTGGATTCCCCTTTTCCGATTCCGGATGCAACTACAGTTCATGCCAAGCCGCAGCCGGTTTCATACCCGAATAACAAAATCAAATACAAGCATTATGGCAAGACCATGGAAGTGGTGATCAGTGAGATTGTAAAAATGGAGGACGGGCCTGAAAAAATATACATGATCACTTCCGTGGCCAATTTCATGAAACAATCCTATGTAAACTGGAACCGCGATTCAGTTGCTGATGAAACTATTTTTGATCAGCTGAAGGAACTTTCCAAAGGGAAAGTACAGATCCCCGAAAACCTGAAGCTGCAGCAGCCGGTCGACATGAATATCATGAAGCCGCAAGCCGGTAAAAAACAGAACAATCAGCGAAATAAAAATCAGAAAATGAGGTCCAATGGAAATAACAGAGGCCGAAAAAACTAGTCAGACCGCTTCCGCAAAAGGTATGAGCAACAGCTTTGAAGTCATCGGCGGCCACCCGCTCAAAGGTGAAATTACGCCCCAGGGCGCCAAGAACGAAGCTTTACAGATCATCTGTGCCGTACTGCTGACACCTGAAAAAGTGCTGATCAGCAATGTACCTGATATCAGGGATGTAAACAAGCTGATTGAGCTTCTTCAGCAAATGGGTGTTAAGGTTGAGAAAACGGGTACTGCTGCTTATTCATTTCAGGCTGATGCCGTTAACCTGGAATATATGGACTCAGCGGCTTTTGCCAAGCAGGCTGCGGCCCTCAGGGGATCCATTATGATCGTGGGACCGTTGCTTGCCAGATTCGGCAAGGCGCATATCCCAAGGCCCGGAGGAGACAAAATTGGCCGGAGGAGACTGGATACACACTTTATCGGTTTCCAGACACTTGGAGCCAAATTCGATTTCGATACGGAGGAGAATTTTTATGCCGTTTCGGCAAAGGAGCTGAAAGGTGCCTATATGCTGCTTGATGAAGCATCCGTTACAGGCACTGCCAATATTGTGATGGCAGCAGTGCTGGCCAAAGGAACAACTACCATTTATAATGCTGCCTGTGAACCTTATATCCAACAGCTTTGCAACATGCTTAACCGGATGGGTGCCAGGATTTCAGGAGTTGGATCCAACCTGTTGACTATCCAGGGCGTTGATTCTCTGAAAGGTACCGAACACAGCATGCTTCCCGACATGATTGAGATCGGCAGCTTTATCGGCCTTGCCGCCATGACAGCATCAGAAATCACCATCAAAAACTGCGGCCTAGCTCATTTAGGAATTATTCCCTCTGTTTTCCAGAGACTTGGGATCAACATGGAATTCAGGAATGACGATATTTATATTCCGGCCCAGGAAAACTATGAAATTGAGACCTTTATTGACGGCTCCATCCTCACCATTGCCGATGCCATCTGGCCGGGTTTCACACCCGACCTGCTCAGCGTGGTGCTGGTTACGGCCACCCAGGCCAAGGGGACCGTCATGATCCATCAGAAAATGTTTGAAAGCCGCCTGTTTTTTGTTGACAAGCTCATCGACATGGGGGCTCAGATCATTCTTTGCGACCCGCACCGGGCAACGGTTATAGGATTAAACAGGGATCATCACCTGAAAGGCATCCAGATGACCTCCCCCGATATAAGGGCCGGAGTGGCGCTGCTGATCGCCGCCTTATCGGCCAAAGGCAAAAGCGTTATCCACAACATTGAACAGATCGATCGCGGCTACCAGGAAATTGACGTTCGCCTCAATAAACTGGGCGCTCATATAAAAAGATTGTAATTGATTTTTATTTACCTTTACTTGGTATTAATTTTGTAAAGCGAACCACCTCAAACCAAAGTACCTACACAAATCAAAAAATAGTTATGAAAAAATTAAATTTTATCCTGCTTACCATCTGCTTTGCAACATTTGCATTAGGGTTTATTTATGAAACAAACCCGCAGGCGCAAACAGGAACCAATATCGGCGATAAAGCCATAGATCTTGCTTTTACTAATCCAGACGGCAAAACAATTGCACTCTCTTCCCTTAAAGGCAAAATTGTGCTGCTTGACTTCTGGGCATCATGGTGCGGTCCCTGCCGGATGGAGAATCCTGCTGTGGTTATGGCATACAACAAATACAAGGACGCCAAATTCAAAAAAGGAAAAGGCTTTACCATTTACAGCGTTTCGCTTGATAAAGATAAGGATGCCTGGATGAAAGCCATTTCAAAGGACGGACTTACCTGGACAAACCACGTAAGCGATTTGGGCGGATGGCAGTCGAAACCTGCTGCAATCTATGGCATCAACTCCATTCCGATGAATTTCCTCCTTGACGCAAACGGAGTGATCGTTGCTAAAAACCTTCGTGGCGCTGCACTGGATGCTGCCATTGAAAAGCTTCTGGCGCAATAATTCACCGGAAAATATAAAGGACAGACGACCTGCCATGGTCGTCTGTCCTTTTTTTATACTTTTGCGTGCCATTTTGTCAAGCATGGCCCTTTGGCAAAATGTTTGAGCCTGCGAGGAACTTCGCAGGTTTTTTAACACTTGAAAATCTGTACAATTTGAAACTGTTTAATCGCAAAAAATTATCTTCAGAAAAAATGAGTAACGATCATCATCAATCCCATACCCGTACCAAAAAGCATAACCAGCCCCAGGAACCGGCTGAAATGACTGATACTGCATCGGATCAGGAAACAGGACAGGACCTGAACCTGGAAGACGCATTGAAAGCGGAACTTCAGGACGGAGTGAAAAAGCTTGAAACGGAAATTGCACAGGAAAAAGACAAACTTATCAGGCTTTTTGCTGAATTTGAAAATTATAAGAAACGTACCGTGCGTGAACGCATGGACCTGATCAAAAATGCCGGCCATGAAGTGATCAGCTCGCTGTTACCGGTTCTGGATGATTTTGAAAGAGCCCTGAAAAATATCGGCGATACGGAAAGAGAAGGATTGCAGCTGGTTTACCAGAAGTTCAAATCGCTCCTTGAACAGAAGGGCCTCACTGCCATGGAAACAATTGGAAACCCTTTCGATACCGATCTTCACGATGCGGTTACCAGCGTACCCGCTCCTGAAAACATGAAAGGAAAAGTGATCGATGAGGCGGAAAAAGGATATTTTCTGAATGGAAAAGTAATTCGTCATGCCAAAGTGATTGTAGGAGAATAAGGGAAAAAATTAAAAAAAAATATTACATTTTTCATGTCGAAACGTGATTATTACGAAATACTGGGTGTTGCAAAAAACGCCGGAGAAGCGGATCTGAAGAAGGCCTACCGCCAGATGGCGCTGAAATATCATCCTGATAAAAATCCGGGAGATAAAGCTGCTGAGGAAAAATTCAAGGAGGCTGCAGAAGCATATGAGGTGCTGACCAATCCCGATAAGCGCAGAAGATACGATCAGTTTGGTCATCAGGGTGTGGGTGGCGCTGCAGGAGGCGGATTCGGCGGTGGAATGAACATGGAAGATATTTTCTCCAATTTCGGCGATGTATTTGGCGGCCATAATCCCTTTGAAAGCTTTTTCGGTGGAGGCGGTGGCGGAAGACGCAATGTTAACAGGGGAACTAACCTTCGAATTAAAGTAAAGCTGTCACTGGAAGAAATCGCCCATGGCGTTGAGAAAAAAATAAAAGTCAATAAATCTGTCCCCTGCGGCACCTGTAACGGAACCGGCGCACAAAATGCTTCTTCATTCCATACCTGCACAACCTGTAAAGGGAGCGGTCAGATAAGAAGGGTGACCAATACCATACTCGGACAGATGCAGACCACTTCCACCTGTCCGACCTGTAACGGGGAAGGACAGATCATTGCTAGCAAATGCAAAACCTGTCATGGTCAGGGTATCACGCATGGTGAGGAAGTCATATCAATTCAGATACCGGCCGGCGTTGGCGAGGGAATGCAGCTTTCAGTAAGTGGTAAAGGCAACGCTGCACCCCGTGGCGGAATCGCCGGTGACCTCATTGTGATGATTGAAGAGATGGAAGATGAGAAGTTGAAGAGAGATGGCAACAACCTGCTGTTCGATCTGTATATAAGTATTGCCGATGCGGCTTTGGGCACAACCGTTGAAATTCCTACCATTGAAGGCAAAGCAAAAATCAAAATAGATCCCGGTACACAGGGCGGAAAAGTGCTTCGCTTAAAAGGAAAGGGATTACCTGAAGTTAACAGTTATCACAAAGGCGACCTGCTGGTAAATATTAACGTATGGACACCCCAGCATCTGAGTGCTGAAGAAAGAAAAATGATGGAGAAGCTGCGCGAAGCGCAAAATTTCAAGCCGCAACCCGGCAAAGGTGACAAGAGCTTTTTTGAACGGATGAAAGAATACTTTAACTAATACCCGCTGATAAGCATGATAGGCACTTCTTCTGTAAGTGCCTTTTTTTATTACTGCCATCCTGAAACCACCTCCAAAGAATTTTTCTATTTTTGAATCCAAACTGATTGTATGGCATTACTGAGTATTCAGCACATCACAAAAAATTACGCATCTCATAAAGCGCTTGATGATGTCAGCATGGAAATTCCGAAAGGAAGTGTTTTTGGGCTGCTGGGACCAAATGGCGCCGGCAAGACTTCTTTAATTCGCATCGTTAACCAGATCACCGGTCCGGATGAAGGACAGGTATTGTTTGATGGACAACCACTGAGCGAGACCCACATCAATAAGATCGGCTATCTTCCTGAAGAACGGGGCCTTTACAAAAAGATGGAAGTCGGCGAGCAGGCTTTGTACCTGGCACAGCTGAAAGGAATGAACCGGGCTGATGCACTTGCAAAACTGAAAGTCTGGTTCGAAAAATTTGAGATAAAGCAATGGTGGAGAAAAAAAATTGAAGAGCTCAGCAAAGGCATGCAGCAAAAAATTCAGTTCATCGTAACCGTTATACACGAACCGCAGCTGCTGATCCTGGATGAGCCTTTTACCGGATTCGACCCTATCAATGCCAACCTGATCAAGGATGAGCTGCTTGCCATGTGCAGCAGGGGCACCACCATTATCCTGTCAACGCACCGAATGGAATCGGTGGAAGAGCTTTGCAGCCACATTGCCCTGATCAACAAGTCAAAAAAAATACTCGACGGATCAGTTAAAGACATACGGAAACAGTTTAAAAGCAATACTTACGAAATTGATTACTCCGGGACGCAGGTTGGATTCGTCAACGGCCTGTGGGCAGGTTATACGCTGCTCAACAATGAACCGCATGACGGCTTCATGCGTGCAACCGTAAAAGCAGCAGGTGATCAGACCACCAACGATTTGCTCCAGGCGCTGCTGCCCCAGGTGCACATCATTGGATTCCGGGAAGTGATTCCGGGCATGAATGACATTTTTATTTCAATGGTTGAATCAGCCGCATAATAAATCTCAATCAGCAGCAGCCATTTCACAGCTTCACTCACTTAAAGAATTTCAATGAATAAAATCTGGCTCATCATTCAAAGAGAGTACCTCACGAGGGTTAAGAAAAAATCATTCATCCTGATGACGATCCTTGGGCCTTTGCTGATCGGCGGGTTGTATGCATTCGGCTTTTACATGATCATCAGCTCAGGTAACTCCATCAGCAAAATAAAGCTGATTGATGAGTCAGGTATGTTCAGCTCCAAGCTTTCAAAAAGCGGGAACATGATTTTTGAACCTGATACGATGCCTGTTGCCACGGCCATGGAAATGTTCGACCAGGAAACCTATGACGGCATTTTGTATATCCCAAAAGAAATTCTTGAAAACCCGGGGAGTGCATTGTTTTATGCAAAGAAACAACCAGGCATTGATGTGATCGACAGGATGGAAAACCAGGTCGAAAAAGAAATTGAAGATATTAAGCTGAACCGGGCGCTGGTGAATGTGGATCCGAAGGTTTTTGACAAAAGCATGCTGAAGCAGATCAAAACCCGTGTGGATATCCAGACCAAGCTGTTAACTGAAGATGGCATTGAAGACAGCAGCTCGTCAGGAACAAGCATCATCGGTTTTGCAGGAGGGCTGTTCATGTTTATTTTCACTTTCTTATACGGAGTACAGGTGATGCGGGGCGTGATAGAAGAAAAAACAAGCCGCATTGTGGAAGTGATCATTTCTTCAGTAAAGCCTTTTCAGCTGATGATGGGGAAAATAATAGGCATTGCACTGGTGGGACTGACTCAGTTTTTACTCTGGATCATATTAAGCTTTGTGGTAACGTCTTTTGTTACGATGGCTGTCGGCGACAAAGACATGCAAAAAACGGTACAGCAAAAAATGATGCATGAAGATCAGGACGATCAGCCATCCAGAACAGAAATAAAGACAAAGCAGGTGGAATCAGCGGGTGGAATTAATGAATACAGGAAAGCAATCGGCTCACTGCCCCTGGTGAAAATCATCGCATGCTTCCTGTTTTATTTTCTGGGCGGATACCTGTTTTACGCATCCCTGTTTGCAGCCATCGGTTCGGCCATTGACAGTGAAACGGATACGCAACAATTCATGATGCCGCTTACCATGCCGCTGATGCTGGGATATTTTGCTGCGGTGAGCATGATGAACAACCCTGAAAGCCCTTACGGCTATTGGCTTTCATTCGTACCCTTCACTTCTCCCATAGTCATGATGGTGCGGCTTCCATTCGGAAATGTACCCGGATATGAACTTTTTATATCCATGCTGCTGCTGGTGATCGGGTTTTTAACCACCACCTGGATCGCATCAAAAATATACCGGACGGGAATCCTGATGTATGGTAAAAAAGTTACCTGGCGGGAACTGGGAAAATGGCTTTTTTATAAATCTTAATTATTCCGGCACTTTACTAAATGACTGTTGCTGTTCTGGATCTTGGCACCAATACTTTTCACCTGTTGATTGTGAAGCATGATGCCGACGGCACAAGAATCCTGCATAAAAGCAAAGCAGCTGTCAAGCTTGGTGAAGGCGGGATCACCTCAGGCGCTATTGCGGAAATACCTTTTCGCAGGGGACTCAGCGCAATAAAACGTTTTCATGAGATCATCATCAGACATTCGCCCGAAAAAATTGTTGCATTGGGAACAGCAGCCATCCGCAATGCCTCCAACAGCGATGCATTTTTGAAATCAATTGAAGCTGCATCGGGCATACAGGTTCAGATCATCGATGGCATGAAAGAAGCATCGCTCATTTACCTGGGTGTGAAACAAGCGATAGCTATGGGTGCCGGCAAATCGCTCATCATGGATATAGGCGGTGGCAGTGTTGAATTCATTATTGCAGATGCAGATCAGGTTTACTGGAAGCACAGCTTTGAACTGGGGGCTGCATTGCTGCTTGAACAGTTCAGCCTGTCTGATCCGCTTGCGCGGGAAGAGCTGGATGCCATTCAACAGCATCTTGAAAATAAATTGCAACCGCTGCTTGAAGCTGCTGCAATTTTCAAACCTGCAACTTTAATCGGATCATCAGGCTCTTTTGACACCTTTGCAGAAATGATTGCTTACCGGTTTTATAAACCCGGCATTTTGAAAAACAAAACTTCTTATGATTTTAAGATGGAAGACTACAGAGCCATTCACGATCAGCTGATCTTTTCAACCACCGAAGAAAGAAAAAAAATGAAAGGCCTGATTGCCATGCGTGTCGACATGATTGTGATTGCAGCGATAATACTTACTTTTGTTCTTGACAAATTAAAAATTAAAGACATGCGGCTCTCCACCTATGCCCTGAAAGAAGGAGCCCTGTGGAAAATACTCAATAATCAACCCATCTGAAAATAATTTAACAGCCAAGCTATATGCCAAGGATTTTAATCATTGATGACGAAAAAAGCATTCGCAGCACGCTCAGGGAAATACTGGAATACGAAAATTATCATGTTGAAGAAGCTGCTGAAGGAATAGAAGGATTATCCAAAGCTGATAAAGAGAAATTTGATATCATCCTGTGCGACATAAAAATGCCGAAGATGGACGGCATTGAAGTCCTGGAAAAGCTGCATGAAAAAAATCCTGATATTCCGGTGGTGATGATTTCAGGGCATGGCAACATTGATACAGCCGTGGAAGCGATCAAGAAGGGTGCTTTTGATTTTATTTCCAAGCCGCTTGATCTGAACCGCATGCTGATCACCATGCGCAATGCCATGGACCGTTCATCACTGATCACAGAAACAAATGCGATAAAGAAAAAAATTTCACGTCCCCCACCGATGATCGGTGAGTGAGAGCCGATGCGAAAGATCCGGGAAATGATCAGCCGGAT
>Ga0157380_10000256_pt1 | contig 31817 bp, 28 predicted proteins | sample S35metaG_FD_119757 | JGI IMG/M metagenome (GOLD analysis project Ga0157380, IMG submission 119757) | Switchgrass rhizosphere microbial communities from Kellogg Biological Station, Michigan, USA - S3-5 metaG | ecosystem: Host-associated > Plants > Roots > Rhizosphere > Soil | place: USA...
CCCGAGGGTTGCGATGTAGGCCAACGCGCCGTAGAAGCTTCCCGTCGCACCGAGCACGAAGCCCACCACCAATGGAGTGACGATACCTGCGAGATTTGCGCAGAAATTGAACACCCCGCCGGTCAGGCCCATCAACTCCTTCGGCGCGACGTCCGCGATCAGCGTCCAGCCGAGGTTCACCATGCCCTGCCCGAAGAACGCCACGGACATGATCGCAATCACCAGCGTGTTGCTCGGTGTGAAGTTCGCCAGCACCATCGTCGACGTCAGCAGCAATCCGGTAATGATCGGCAGCTTGCGCCCGAGCGTCGCCGACCCGGTGCGGCGGATGATTCCGTCGGAGACCACTCCGCCGACGAGCACGCCCAGGGACGCGGCAATGTACGGCAGCGATGCCGCGAACCCGGAGCGGATCCAATCCATGCCGCGCTCCGTCGCGAGATAGCTCGGAAACCACGTCAAGAAAAACACCAGGGTCGAATTGCCGCAGAACTGACCGATCGACGCGCCCAAGATCTGCCGCTGACGGAGCAGTGCACGCACCGCGGCCCAACTCAGGACGAATCGGCCGTGCCGGCCGCCGAGCCCGCCGCCGGCGGCGATGTAGTCGAGCTCCGCTTGATTGGCGCGGGGGCTTTCGTGGGGCTCGCGATAGAGCGTATGCCAGACGAGCGCATAGACAATGCCGACGCCGCCGAAGATGAAGAACAGAGCTCGCCAGCCGAACGTCGCGACGATGTAGGTGAGCAAGGGGATCATGAAGCCCAGTCCGACGTACTGCCCGACGGAGTAAACCCCGTTCGCCCGGGCCCGCTCGGCCTGCGGGAACCAGGTCGACAGGATGCGGCTGTTAGCCGGGAAACAAGGGGCTTCTGCGATGCCGAGCGCGAGCCGCGCGGAGAAGAGCCCCACTACACTCGACATGAATCCGTGCAGTATCGTCGCGAGAGACCACAGCGCGAGCGACAACCCGTAGGTCAGACGCGAGCCGAGCCTGTCGAGCACGAGGCCGCCGGGAATCTGCGCGAGCGCATAAGTCCAAGAGAACGCCGAGAAGATCAACCCCATCAGCTCGGGGCCGATCGCGAGCTCACGCACGAGGGACGGCTGAGCGACGCCCATGACGGAGCGATCGACGTAGTTGAGCATCGTCGCAAATGTGATGAGCGCTAGGACGCCGAAACGCGCGCGCGTCGGCGTCACTTGCGCGCGTCCGCGGCGTGCCGCTGGAGCAAGTGCTGCACCGCGAGCTCGTAGCCGTGCACGCCGAGCCCGGAGATGATGCCCGTGACGACCTGAGTCATGATCGACTTCGAGCGCCACTCGGCCTCACGGCGATGAATGTTCGAGATATGCACCTCGATGACGGGGCAATCGACCATCTTGATCGCGTCGAGGATCGGGTAGCCCGCGTAGGTGAACGCGGCGGGATTGAGCGCAATGCCGACGGCGCCGGCGCGCACCTCTTGCAACCAGTCGACCATCACGTGCTCGGCATTGGTCTGTCGAAAGTCGAGCGTGAGCCCGCGCGCATCGGTCAGTGCTCGGCACCTGGTTTCGACTTGTGCCAGCGTGTCGCGCCCGTAGATCTCGGGCTCGCGTTGACCGAGTAGATTCAAGTTAGGGCCGTTGAACACGTAAACCGTACTGCGCATTGCTCTCCCCTCTGCATCGAATCGGCGGCTTGCATCAAAACAGAAAATGTACTAACTAGTCCACATGGCTGATCTCCGTGGCCTGATCTTCCTCGGCGCGCTCCAGGCGACGAGCCAGCTCGCGGGACAGCCGCGCTCCGACTGGCCTACCTACGGTCACGACGCCGGCGGCCAACGCTATTCGCCGCTCGCCGACATTACGCCGGACAATGTGGCGCAGCTCGAGATCGCGTGGACCTATCACATGCGTCCGCAGACCGACTCCGGCGGCGCGATCGATGTCGGCGGCGCACGGCAACTCAATGCCGAAGGGCCAGGCGATACGGCGCCGCGTCGCAACCGGTTCGCGGCCTCGCAAGCGACGCCGCTGATGGTCGACGGGCGGCTATTCGTCACGACACCCTACGCGCGCGTGGTCGCGCTCGAAGCGACGACGGGTCGCGAGTTGTGGGCGACGCCGATTCCCGGCCCCGGGCAACCTTCCCTGCGCGGCCTCGAATACTGGCCGGGCGACGGCACCGCGCCGCCGCGACTCTTCTTCGGTACGCGCGATGGCCGGCTCATCGCACTCGATGCAGCGACAGGCGCGTTTGCAACAGCGTTCGGGGACAACGGCGTCGTGCAGCTCGCGACAGCCGAGATCCTGCAGGGCGGCGATGCGCGCTTCTACGGCATGACCTCGCCACCGATCGTCTACGGCGACCTCGTCATCACCGGTAGTGCCGTGCAGGAGTTTCCGCCGCGTGGCGCTGCCGGCGACGTGCGAGCGTGGGACGCGCGCACCGGCGCGCTCGAGTGGACGTTTCATAGCGTGCCACGCCCCGGCGAGCGCTTCGCCGACACTTGGGCTAGCGACGGCGCCGCGAGCCGCTCCGGCGTCAACGTCTGGGGCTTCATGACAGTCGACGCAGAGCGCGGCATCCTCTACATGCCGTTTGCCGCTCCCGCCTTCGACCGCTACGGCGGCGATCGCCACGGCGACAACCTCTTCAGCAGCTCGATCGTCGCCGCCGACGCTCGGACCGGCCGCTACTTGTGGCACTTCCAGGTCGTTCACCACGACATCTGGGACAACGACCTGCAGGCTCCGCCGCTGCTGTTCGACGCCCGCATCGACGGCGCAACGGTGCCCGCGGTGGCTGTGAGCTCGAAGAACGGTTTGCTGTTTTTGCTGAATCGCATCAGCGGCGCACCGATTCACGCCGTCGAAGAGCGCCCCGCCCCCGCCAGCGACGTACCGGGTGAGGCGACAGCGCCAACGCAACCCCATCCCGCCGTGACGCCGCCGCTGGCGCGCACCGCATTCGGTGCGGACGACGTCGCAGAGCTCACGCCGGAGCACACGCAGTGGTGTCGAGACTGGATCGCGGACAAGCAGATGGTGGCCGGCGGCCTCTACCACCCCGTACATCTCAATCAGCCCACGATCAGCTTTCCGGGGCTGCAAGGCGGCAACAACTGGGGGGGCGGCGCCTACGATCCAACGACGGGACTTCTCTATCTCAACACGAGCGACCTCGGCCAAGTCACCGAGCTCGTGCCTTCGACGGGCCCGCTCGCGTACGAACGAGGACCGACGAGCGGGCGCTTCATCCAGCAGAGCACACGGTTGCCGTGTCAGAAGCCTCCGTGGGGGCAGCTGCATGCCGTCGATACGGCGACCGGCCTCGTTCGGTGGCAGACGACGTTGGGTGTTTCCGACAACTTGCCCGTCGACAAGCAAGAGACGGGGCGCCCCAACATCGGCGGGCCGATCGTCACGGCAGGTGGTTTGGTGTTCATCGGCGCAACGGACGACAACCGCTTTCGCGCGTTCGAATCACGGAGCGGTCGCATCCTGTGGTCGCATACTCTGGAAGCCTCGGCGCACGCCACGCCTATCACCTACCGAGGCGCGGACGGTCGCCAATATGTGGCAGTGACCGCGACCGGCGGCAGCTTTCTCGATAGCCCCGTGACAGCGGATACGCTTGTCGCATTCGCGCTGCCGAGGCGCGGACCGCCCGATCCCTATGCCGGGCGCAAGCGGCTGCTCGTCGTCGCCGACCTCTCCACGGGCAATCAGATCGCGCATCTCGCGACGAGCCACGCGATCGCGACGATCGAGAAGCTCGGCCGCGAGAGCGGCGCGTATGTCGCGCTGCTGCGCACCGACACCGATCTCGTGACCAAAGGCGAGGTATGGGGCACCGGCGAATACGCCGCGGACGGTCCGCGCCGCGCGCGAATGCACAACCTCGATTACTTCGACGCCGTTCTGTTCTACACGAACGGGGAGACGCGCATGACGGAGGGGCAGAAGCGCGATTTGCTCGACTTCATCGGCAAGGACGGCAAGGGTTTCATCGGCGTTCACACGGCCGCGATCACGGCCGCGAGCTGGCCCGACTATGCTGAGATGCTCGGCGGGTTTTTCGACAACCACCCCTGGAACGTGGCGAGCGCGCGGATCGTCGTCGAGCGAGCCGACTCGCCGATCATGCGCGGGTTCTCGACCGGCATGGAGCTCGTCGACGAGCACTACCAACTGCTGCCGCAACCGTACGATCGCAGCAAGGTCGACGTGCTGGCAAGACTGGAGCCGACGAGCGTCGATCTAGCGGACGCCGACGTGCATCGTGCCGACGCGGACTTCCCGGTGGCGTGGATCAAGCCGTACGGCAACGGCCGCGTGTTCTACTCCTATCTCGGCCACACGGATGCGGCGTGGGACGACCCGCGCGTGCAGACGATGTACCTCGAAGCGATCAAGTGGGCCATCGACGGCGGCGAGACGCCGCGCCCGCACCCGCTCACGGCGCCGTGAAGTTACGCGCCAAGTAGTCGACGATGACGTCGTAGTTTGCGTCGGCGACCGGCGCGCCGCGCGTGATCATCGCGTCGACAGTGCTCGCCCACTCGGGCTCCGCCTTGCGCGCGCTCGTGACCACCGTGATGGCGTGGCAAGGACCGCACGCCGCTTGCACCTCGCTCTGCCCCGGCCCCGGCGGGAACTCGCTCGGCGCTTCGGCCACGGCCGCGCCGGATGCTACCGCCGCGGCCAGCAGCGTGACCGCCAACGTGCCTCGGGTCATGCCAGCAAACTCAATCGCGCGCGCGAGTGCGCGCCGCCTCCGGCGCCGCAACGTCTGCGGCCCCCGCGAGCAGCGCCAGCGACTCGTAGTTCGGCCAGTCGACGACCTCGATCTTGGGGCCGAGCGCTACGACCTTCGGCCGCTTCGGGTCGAATACCGGCCAGTCGCGCACGCGCGCGGATGTGGGCTTGCCATCGCGTGCAAACGAGACCAGCAAGTTACCCATATCCTCCTCGAGCGCGACGTCGACGTCCTCCCAGATCCGGGTTTGCCGAAAAAGGTTCAGAGAATCGCGACTGCGCAGGAAATACGGGATCTCGGCCGAGTGATAAGCACCGGCCGTGGCCGGATCGTGATCGATGAACGTAATGCCCGGCGCATACGGCTGCCGCCGCGCAAAAAAGTACGCATATGTCGGCGAGCGGCTGAATTTCGCCTGCGCCCGAGCCCAGCTGGCCATTTGCGCACCGACGGAGGCATCGCGGCCGATGTCGACCGCCGCACGCGCAGCGCTCGCCGCATCGTGGGCGCGGTACGCCGCGAGCACGCCCGGAGCCGTCGATGGAAAGACATGGCCTACCGCCGCCTCGAGCTCCGCGACCGACGCGACGGGGCCGAGCGAGCGGAACGACTCGTCGCGCGTGAAGCCGATCATGATCGGCACATCGCTGTGCCGCTGCGACTCGAACGCTTGCTGCGCCCCGATCACGTAGCGGCCGTCGACGACGATCGGTGTACGTACCGGCGCCGCGACGATCCGATCGCCGCCGATGTCGCGCAAATCCTCGATGGAGCTCGCGCCCAACGTCTGCGCGAGAGCGAGTCCCGCGCCTTCGCCGTCTTCGAGCGCGACAGCTCGCATCGGTTCGCCGAACGGGCTGCCGCTCATGCCGACGACCTTCGTGAACAGACCGCGCGCTTCCGGGCTCGCTTGCAGCAACGCCACTGCCGTCGATCCCGCGGACTGGCCTGCGATCGTGACGTTGGCCGGATCACCGCCGAACGCGGCGATGTTGCGCTGCACCCATTGCAGACCGGCGACGAGATCCATCAGCCCGTAGTTGCCGGAGCCGCCGTAGCCGGACTCTCGCGTAAGCTCCGGATGTGCGAGGAAACCAAGTGCGCCGAGGCGGTAGGCCAGGTTGACGCGCACGACGCCATTGGCGGCAAGACCCTCGCCGGAATAGTTGGCCATGCTTGCGGAGCCGACGGTGAAACCGCCGCCGTAGATCCAAACGATCACTGGCAACTTCTCGGCGCGCGCCGGCGACCCTTGGAAGCCCCCGACGGGGGGCGCCCAGACATTCAGGTACAGGCAGTCTTCGCTCGTCGCCTCGTTGCCGAAGTAGTGATTCATCGTCCGCGTGCGCAGCACCTGCAAGCACATCGGCGCGTGGCGGTCGGCGTGAAATACGCCATCCCAATGCGGCACCGGCTGCGGGGCGCGCCAGCGCAGCTCGCGCAGCGGCGGAGCCGCTTGCGGAATTCCCAGCCAGGCTCTGACACCTGAACCGAGCGTGACGCCCTCGACGAGGCCGGAATCGATTCGAATCGGCTCCGCCTGAACGCTCGTGAGCACCAAAGCCGACAACACGGCCGCTGCGACTCTGCGCATGGGAGGCCCCTCGTGTGGACTATTTAGTACACACTGTATCGCAAGTCGCGGCGCGCCCACCAGCAGGCGGCGCTACTTCAGGCAGAAACGCAATATCGCTTCGATGATGAGCTCGCGCCGGCGCCGCGCCACCTTCGGCGACGCCATGTCGACGCCGAAGTTGGCGGCGAAGGTGTAGCGGTTCGAAACGTTGTAGAAGCAGAGCGAGCTCACCATCATGTGCAGCTCGACCGGGTCGAGGCCCGTGCGAAACCGGCCTTCCTTCACCCCTTTCTCGAGGATTGCCTGCAGCGTCGCGATCACACTGTGGTTGCGCTCTTTGAGCCCCGGAACGGCGCCGATGTGCGCGCCGTAATGGATGTTCTCGTTCATCACGAGCCGCACGAACTCGGGGTGCTCCGCGTGATAGTCGAACGTGTGCCCGACGTATAGCTTCAATGCTTCATCGGCGCGCATGGCCGCGTAGTTGGCCGCAGCTTCACGCGCGCGAATCTTCGCGTAGGCTTGCTCCAGAACGGCGCGGTAGAGCTCCTCCTTGCCGCCGAAGTAGTAATAGATCATGCGCTTCGACGAGTTGATCTTGTCTGCGATCTCGTCGACGCGGGCCCCGGCAAGCCCTTTGTCCGCGAACTCCTGCGCCGCGATGTCCAGGATGTTGAGTCGAGCTTGCTCGGCTTCGCTGTTCCGATCTCGCACCCGCGGTTTTTTTACTCGCGCCAAGGGCCACTACTCCAGCCAAGGGGTGGCGCCATTCTCGTGCGATTGCGACGCGCAATCCAGCGATTTACGCCTTGAAACGAGCTTGCGCGGCCAGGCGGATCGAAGCGTTGCCGGCGCCATAGGCTTCGTAGCCACGGCGCTCGACGATCTCGAAGAACACGCGCTTGGCGAACGCACGGCTGTAGAACTGAAAATACTCCGCGCTGCCGTCGCGGTCATAGAGGATGTGGAAGCGTGCCAGCCGCTCGACCACGTCCGGTGCCAAGCCGAACTTCGCTTCGATGTCTTCGTAGTAGTTGTGAGGAATTTCGAGCACGGGCAAACCGTTGGCGCGCGCGGCCTCGGCCGCCGCAAAGATGTCCGCGGTGACGAAGGCCAGGTGCTGCACCCCGGCACCCATGTAGTGTTGTAAGAATCGCGCCGACAGCGTTTGCGCTCCCATCGAGCCGTTCAACGTAATGCGCAGCGCGTGATCCGGCGACTCGACGGCCTGGCTCTGCACCAGCCCGAGCGTGTCGGCGATCTCGATCTGCGGCGTCTTCGCGACGTTGAATAGCGCGACGTAGTAGAGGAGCCAGGACAGGAACTCCTCGTATTGCATCGTCTGGGCGATATGATCCGTCCGTTCGAGCTGCAAGGAACGCGGCGCTCCTTCGGTCGGCACGGGGTGCGTGAACTCGTGGTGCCAGACCTCCTCCGCGCTGCCTTCCTCGATGAAATAGATGAGGCTGCCGCCGACACCTTTCACGGACGGAATCTTCAGCTCGTCGGGCCCGACCGCCTGCATGAAACGCGGGATGGCGAGCTGCTCGGCGCGCGCCAAGGCGGCGGGCACGTTCGTCACCTTGAAGCCGAGCGCGCAAACCGACGCGCCGTGCATCGCATCGAAGCTGTGAGCTAGACCTTCGGGCTCGCAGTTCATGACGATGTTGATGTCGCCCTGCTGCCATCGCGTGACGGCCTTGCGGCGGTGCTGCGCTACGGCGACGAACCCCAGTGCGGTGAGCATGCTCCCCAGCGCCTGCGCTTCCTCGTCGCTGGCCGCGAACTCGATGAACTCCACGCCTTTGACGTCGACGCGCGGAGGCATGGCCGCCTTGATCGGCGCGCGCGGCCGTGACGCTACTTCGTCGTGCAGGAGCTGCAACGAGCGGTAACCGTCAACGGCGACACCGCTGGCGGAGCCGGCGCGAAACCGGTCGTTGAAGATCTCGAGCGACCAATAGCCGCCGTAACCGAGCCGATGAATCGCTTCGGCGAATTCCGCAAGCGGCAGGTCGCCCTGCCCCGGCATGTTGCGGAAGTGACGGCTCCAGCTCAGGTAGTCCATCGTCAGACGCGGCGCGTCCGCGATCTGCACGAAGAACAGCTTGTCGACGCGGATGTCGCCGACGCTCGCGCTCGGAATGCCGCGAGCCAAGGAGTGGAAGCTGTCGAGAATCAACCCGATCGACGGATGATCGACGTCGCGGATCAGACTCCACGCATCGCGATGGTCAAAGGTGTGCCGCGCCCACGCGAGGGCCTCATAGCCGACGCGCATGCCCCGCTTCGCAGCGCGCTCACCGAGCGCCGACAGGTCATCGATAAGACGAGAACGATCGCCGACAGCGAGCGGCGAGCAGTTCGAGCACAGCAGGATCAAATCCGTGCCGAGATCCTGCATGACGTCGAACTTTCGCTCGATGCGCTCGAACGCGCGGGAGAGCTGCTCGGCCGGCATACCTTCGAGATCGCGAAACGGCTGGAACAGCGTGCACTGCATGCCGAGGTCGCGAATGATGCGCCCGACCTCGAGGGGCGTGCCCGGAAAACCCAACAGATCGTTCTCGAATATCTCCACGCCATCGAAGCCGGCCTCGGCCACGGCGCGCAACTTGCCCTCGAGCGAGCCGCTGATCGAAACGGTCGCGATCGACGTCTTCATCTCGAATGTTATGAACTAGTTCGTACACAAATTCAAGCCGCGTCATTTGCCCGTCCACTCGAAGGACTCTTCGCCCTTGCGCGACCCGAACGCCGCGACGGCGCGGCGGAAATCCTCGCTGCCGTAAGCGCGCGTGGTGAGGTCGTCGCCGTTCGGCAAGTTCGCACGCCGTAGTCGTGCAACCGCGACCTTCGCCGCCCACATCGTCAGCGGCGCGTGCGCGAGCAGCGTCTCGAGCACGCTCGCGAGCGTTGGGTCGAGCGTCCCGTCGTCGCAAAGCTCGGTCACGAAGCCCGCCGCGTGCGCGGCCTCCGCGTCGAGCATGCGCGCGCGCAGCAGGAGATCCAGCGTTCGCGCCGGCCCGAGATGCGCAACGAGTATCGAAACGCTGTTCATCGACAGACAGTTGCCGAGCGTCCGCGCGATGGGCATGCCGAATCGGCTCGAACGCGTAGCCACGCGCAAGTCGCAGACCGACGCGATCGCGAGGCCGCCGCCCACGCAGTAACCCTCGACCGCCGCTACCGTCGGCACGCGAACCTCCTCGAGGCGGTTCATGACGCGCGCGATGCGCCGTTCGTATGCGACGCCGTCGTCGCCGCTGCGAAAGTCGCGAAAGCTGCCGATGTCCGTGCCCGACACGAACGCGCGCCCGCCCGCGCCGCGCAGCACGAGAACCTTGACGCCCTCGTCTGCGTCGGCCGTCTCGCAAGTCGCATACAAGTCCTCGTACATCGCGTACGTCATCGCATTGTGCCGCGCCGGCCGGTTGAACGTGACCGTGAGAACGGCACCGTCGCGGGTCACCTTCAGGTCGTCGCTCATGGGCTCACCGCCGCCGATCGCGCCGCTACGAGCCGTGCGATCTCCTCGTCGGTGTAACCCGCTTCACGCAGCACCTCGCGCGTGTCCGCGCCGAGCGTCGGCCCGGCCGGCCCGCGGCGCGCTTTGGTCCGCGACAAGCGCACAGGAGAGCCGATCTGCCGTACCGGGCCGGCGGCATCGTGGGGCGCATCCCAGAAAAACTCGCGGGCCGCGAGGTGCTCGTCGGTGAATACCTGGCCGTAGCTCGAGATCGGGGCACACGGCACCCCGACTCGCTCCAATCGTTCGATGTTTTCGTTCGTCGTCATGGTCATCGTTCGTTGCTCGATTAACGGAATAAGGCGGTGCCGATTGGCGTGACGCGTCGAGGAGGTTGCGAAGCGCGTCTCGTGCTCGAGCTGCTCGAGCCCGAGTGCAACGCATAACCCCGTCCACGTCTTCGGCGTGATCGCTCCGAGCGTAAGCCAGCCGTCGGCGCTGCGCACTGCCTGGTAAGGTGCCTCGCTCTGATGGGCGGTGCCGAGCGGACGGCCGATCTCCCCGGTTGCAAAGAAGCGGCCCGCTTCCCAAACGGCGAGGGATACGCCGGACTCGAGCAACGACACGTCGAGGTACTGCCCTACGCCGCTGCGCTCTCGCTCGCGCAGCGCGGCCAGGACGCCGAACGCGACATAGAGGCCAGACACCAAATCGCAGATCGGCACGCCAATCTTGGCCGGCGGTCCGTCGGGCGAGCCCGTGATGCTCATCAAGCCACCGCGCGCTTGGGCCATGATGTCGAGACCCGGTCGATCCGCGAGCGGCCCGTCCTGACCGAATCCCGACGCCGACGCGTAAACGATCCGCGGATTCACGGCGCGGACGTCGTCGTATGACAGGCCTAGCGCGCGCATCGCGCCGGGACGCAGATTCTCGATGACCACATCCGCCGTCGCGGCGAGGCGCAGAAACGCTTGCCTACCCTCGACCGACTTCAGATCGAGCACGACGGAACGTTTGAGTCGATTCAAGCGCAAGAACGGCGAGCTCTCGCCGTTGACGAACGGTCCCGAGGCGCGCACCGGCTCTCCGGCGAAACTCTCGATCTTGATGACGTCGGCGCCGAGATCCGCGAGCTGCAACGCCGCGAACGGCGCCGCGATGAAGACGCCAATCTCGAGCACGCGCACGCCCGCCAGCGCGCCGGAATTTGCGGCGGAGGTCTCGTCGCTCATAGCCAACCCGGCACGACCAGCACCAACCAGGCAACCAACGGCACGAGCGCGACCATCGAAAAGCCCCACTGCAACAACCGCCGATAGATCAGCTCGCGTAGCGCAGGCGGTGCGTTCGCCACGATCAACGAGCCGCTGGTCGAGAATGGGCTCGAGTCCACGACCGATGCCGAGATCGCGAGCGCCGCGATGAGGCCGAGCGCGCTCAGCTCTTGCCGCTCGAGGAACGGCACGGCGAGCGGAAGCAGCGCACCGAGGATGCCGGTCGTGGAGGCGAACGCGGAAACGACACCGCCGATGTAGCAGATGGCGAGCGCGCCAACGAGCACGATGCCGATAGCGGCGACCGATTCGCCGAAGTAGTCGATGGTTCCTAGTGTTTCCATCAGGCTCACGTAGGTAACGATGCCGCAAACCAGCAGGACCGTCGACCATGCAATCTGATTGACGGCACCCTTCGCGGCCGCGGGATCAGCGGCCGACAGGAGCACCGCGAGCACGAACGCCGAAAAGCCCACGTCGAAGTCGAAGAACAACGCGCCGGTCGCAAGAACCGCCAAGCCCGCGAGGGTCAGCGCGCGATACCGGTCGAGTGAGCGGACGGGCGCCGCGCCGCCCGCGGGAAGCGCGACGTCAACCTCTCCTGCCGCCGCCTCGACTTGCTCCCCGCCGCTGCCGCGGAACAGCGCGACGATGACCGCACCGAGCACGACGCTGAACAACATGCAGATGAAGAACAGAGCCGACGGGCTCACCTGCAATCCGCTGCGCTCGACGACGCTGTTCGTAATGGAGCCGAAGATGCCGATCGGCGAGAAGCTGCCGGCGGAGCCCCCGTTGACGATCATGAGACCGACTGCGACGGGGTGGATGCGATACCGCAGCGCAAAACCGATACCGACCGGCGCGACCATGGCGACCGTTGCCGGCCCCGCTGCGCCGACCGCCGACAGCGCCGACGCGACGAAGAACATCGCCCACGGCACCAATGACATCCGCCCGCGGACCGAGCGCATGGCGGCGTCCACGAGCCAGTCGATAGTCCCGTTGTTGCGCGCGATGGCGAACAGATACGTGACGCCCGTCAGCACCACGAACAGGTCGCCCGGGAAGCCCGCGGCAATTTGATCGACGCGCGCATCGGCGTCGCCGGGCAAAACCCACATGCCGAAGACGAATGCCGCGGCGAGCGCGAGCGCGCCCATGTGGATCGGATAGATCGTCGCGAGCAGGAAGATCGCGCAGAGCACGACTACCGACAACATCTCGACGGACAAGACGGAGAACCTCGGTTGCCGTGTGGGCGCTGCGGCATGTTAGCGGTTTTCGGTTCCGCCGAGTACGCTTTGCGCGTCGCAGCCGAGCCCCGCCGTGCCGATGCACCAGCTACCTCCGCACTTCGTTCGGACGAGCATCCTCGTACTCGCCGTGCTCGGCGCGTGGCACGGCGCGGCACAAAGTAACCGCGAAGCGGTACCGCCGGATCGAATTAGCTACAGCACATTCGCGCCCGGCAACCTCGACATCTATCTATTCGAGCGAGCGGGCGCTGCACCGCGCCGCCTGACGGATCATCCGGCCCTCGACTACGACGCCGCGGTCTCGCCGGACGGGCGCTGGCTGGTCTTCACCTCCGAACGGCGCGGTCACCCGGATTTATACGCGCTCGATCTCACGCAAGACCAAGCCGAGCCGAAGCTCCTCATCGACAGCGATGCGCTCGAGGACCAGGCGGCCTTTGCAGCCGACGGCCGAACGATCGCATTCGTCGGCACAGCTTCCGGCAACGCCGAAATCTATACGCTGCCGTTCGCACCGGGCGAGACGGCGGCGATGCGCGCGGCTCGCAACGTCACGAACGACCCGGGCGGCGACTTCCGCCCCGCGTTCTCGCCCGACGGCCGAATGCTGGCATTCTCCTCGGATCGCGGCCTGCCAGTGGCAGCGCGCGGTTCGATCACGCGGCTCCGGACCGGCGACATTCATGCGGTCGAGCTCGCGAGCGGGCAAGTGCGGCGTCTCACGGATGCAGCGGGTTGGGACGGCTCGCCCATCTGGTCGCCCGACGGAACGAAGATCGTGTTCTATTCCGAGCGGGGCCGCGGACTCGATCACTTGAGCACGGGGCTCCATGTGATGAACGCCGACGGCTCCGAGCAACGCGCGCTCGCGACGCCGGCAGCCGTCGGCGAGCTATCGCCGCAGTTCTTGGCCGACGGGCGGATCGTCTATTCAAGACGGCTCAAACCGTACACGGGCAGCTGGGACGAGACCGGCACGTGGCAAATCGTGTCGGTGCAACCAGACGGATCCAATCTGCTCGTCGTCAGCGACGACGCCGCAAACAACTATTGGGAACCGGCCGCGGGACCCAGACCCGGCACGATCGTCGCTCACGGCATGGGCCCGGGATCGAATGCGGATGAAACCCTCCTCAGCGACGGGGGACCGTTTCTGCGTTCCGTGCCGGGGCGTGAGCTCGTGCTGTACCCCTTGCGCGCGAACGTCGGCAGCGCGTTGCATCCGTTCGAGCCGCTCGTGCTGCATAACAAGGTGATCGGCCTCGATCTGACGGTGACCAACCTGCGCGAAGGCGGACAGCGCCGGCTCGTGGAGTTCGCGGCGCCGCGCAATCGACCGTTTGGTTTCGCCTGGTCGCGCGATGCCGAGTGGATCGCGTTTAGCCGCGGCGGCGGAAGGGCTATCTACGGTGGAGCGACCGACGGCGACGTTTGGAAGATGCGCGCCGACGGCACTGAGCTGACGAATCTCACGCCGGACTCCCCGGACGACGACGGCTATCCGAGCTTTTCGGGGGACGGCGAGTGGATCGCGTTTCGGCGCGGCGCGCCGGGGCGGTACAACGTGTATCTCATGAAACAAGACGGCACGGCAGTGCGCCAGCTCACTGACGGGGACGGGAGCAACCTCGATCCCGTCTTCTCACCGACGGCGAAACGTATCGCGTTCTTGTCGAATCGCTCGAATCCAGAATCCGTTCTCTACGACGTGTATCTGTTGGATCTCACCGACGACTTCGGCGTGCGCACGGTTCGTCGGGTCACCGACACCGACGGCCAGGAAGGCCACGTGGCCTTCTCGCACGACGGCGAGTGGCTCGTGTTCACGTCGGAACAAGGCGGCATCAGCTACGAAACGCCTCTCTATCCGCAGCCGCAAGCGTATGGCGAGCTCTACGCGTATCGCATCGCCGACGGCACGACGGTGCGCCTGACCCACGACAAATGGGAGGACGGCGCGCCGTCCTGGGAGAAAGGCCTTACTGCGCGGTGACGGGCGGTCCCAACGTCGCAGTGTCCCAATGCTCGTCGGCTCGGCCGTCGACGATGCGCCATTGGTCGTACCAGATCGAGGTGTACTTCTCGCCGGGCTTGCGCGGATCGTCGTACTGCATTCTGAACACGACGCCGACAATGTCGCCACTCGTCAGCACGGTCACGAGCGGCATGGTCAGCTTGCCGCACGTCGGCGTCCGCGGCAGCCCGCTGAAATACTTCACCACGTTGTCGCGCCCCGACACGACGTTCGGATTGTGCTGAAGATAGCGTTCCGTGAGCCACCGGTCGGCCTGGTCCCAGTAGTTGCACTGCAAGAGCTCGCGCAGGATGTGCAGCACGACCTGCTTGTTGGCGTGCTTCGCAGGGTCCGTGTCCGTGAACAACGCTTCGGGATCCGCAGCTGCGACGACGGGCTCTTGCGCACGCACCGGGCCGAGCACAGACAGCGTGGCCAGCAACAGAGCGATGTGACGTTTCATCGTTACGGCGTCCTACACTCGAAGTTAGCGGCGGCGTCGGTGCTGCCCTGCCCCTTGTAACGGGCGACCTCGGGGTACGGGCACAGCGGCCGTGACCGCGTGACGGTGCCGCCCACGATCTTGCGCGCGACCAGCGACTCGGGCGCGACGTCTTTCTCGACCCAGTCGATGACGGCCGTAACGGCGTCGTACTGGTCCGGACCCAGCCCGCCGGCGCAGTGCGCCATGCCGGGGATCATGAAGAGCCGCATGAAATCCGTGCCATCGCGGCCGTTGGCCTCGACGGCCTTCTCGTAGTAATTCACACCCATCAGCGGCTGCAAGATCGCATCGGCCCAGCCGTACGTGATCAGCACTTTGCCGCCCCGCGCGCGAAAGTCGCGCAAGTCCGTGTCGGTCGCATTCGCCTGCTGGCCCCAGCGTTCGAGCAGCTTGGGATCGCGGCCGAAGTCGAACGTGCGGAAATCCCACTCGGCTTGCGGCGGATCGAACACGAGATAGCGCATCGTCCCTTCGGCCAGCCCGAAGTCCGCCGTGCGCCCGCCGGCCTCGGGCGGGGCGATCAAGCCGAGCCAGCCGCTGCCCGGCGCGCCGTTCGGCCGCGGCAGGACGGCCTCGCTGCCGACCATGAAGCCCGGGAAGATCGTGCGCCGGCCGCTCTGCGGGCCGTCATAAACCTTTTGCACCGCGGCCGCTTCGGCGCTCGTCAAGCACATTGCCGAGGCATCGTTGCCCGATGCGCAGCTCGGCACGTCGCGCGCGACGTCGAACGTGCACTGCCGCGGGTCGTCGATGAGGCCGTCGCGCAATCCGTCGACGGCATCGCACTGCTGCATCGCGTGCCCCGCGACGAGCGCCAGCTTGTCGGCAGAGACATGCGTCTCGTCGAACGCGCGTTGATTCCAGATTGCGCCGATCGTGAAGCCGGTCTGATCGACCCACGGCGCGTTCGCGACGATGCCGTCGAAGTCCTCGGGATAGCGCTGCGCTTCGATGAGTCCCTGGCGGCCGCCGTTCGAGCACGAGTTCCAGTACGCTTTGGCGACGCGCTGCGCGTAGTAGCGGTTCGCGATCTCTTTGGCGGTGACGGCCGTGAGGTGCACGGCGCGATAGGCGTAATCCACGGCCTTCTGCGGGTTCGACAGCACGAACGTCGCGGACGGCTCCTTCCTCGCGTCGTGCCCCGTATTCGTTTGCGCCATCACGAAGCCGTTCTCGAGCGCTTGACGCCGCTGCGCGACTCGCCCGGGGTTCTCGAGCTCCTCGCCTGCGTGCCCGCCGTTGCCGATCATGTACAAGCGGCCGTTCCAGGGCGTCGGCAGGTTCACCTCGAATGCGATCTCGGGCGCCAGCAACCCGCTGACGCGGCAGTGCTGCGGAGTGTTGCCTTCGGCGGCGACGGTGCGCGCCGCGATCTCTACGACGTCGGCAATGCCGCGCGTGTTGAGCTGCTCGCATTGACCCGCGGGACGCAGATCGCCGCCCTGGTATTGCGCTTGCGCGCCTCGCGCGTCCGCAAACGGCTGCGCTTGCGAGGTTGCCGTGAATAGTGAGCAAACGACGGCCGATGAAGCCAACACGATAGGCTTGCGCATGTCGCTAGTCCTTTTGTGGAACCCCCGTTGCAGAGCGTCGATTGGACGCGCGCCGCACTACGGTGTCAATTGCGCCCGCGCAGCGGCTAGCGCGTGCAGCCTCGCCTCGCTTCCTCGAAACCATCGAACAGGCGCCCGGCGTTCGCGCCCGCGAGGCTTTCCAGGCGGTGGCCCTGCCCTTGCTCGAGCGTGTAGCGCGCGACAGCGCCCACGGCGGTCAGAAATTCCGCTTCACGCTGCATCTCATCGTGCCATTTGTATTCGTCGGTCTCGCCGACGTACAGATATACACAAAGCTTCGACATCCCACGCAGCTTGTCCTCGGTCGGCCGCCACAAATAGCCCGGGAATGCAGTCGCCGAGACGAAGTAGCCGGGATGCTGCGCCGCGACGTGCATCGCGGCGATACCGCCGTTCGACGGCCCTGCGACGTGAAACTTGCCGCCGGCGATCTTGTGCTTCTCGAGGATCATCTGGAGGAACTCGGGAAAAATCCGCTCCCCGCCCTGGAAGAATAGCTGGCCGTCCGGTGCCGCCGGTGCCACGACGATGTAGCCGCGGCGCTCCGCCTCGGCACGGAAATTCCGCTCGAGCGTGCGGTCGACCGTGTCCATTGTTTGCGGGCCGCCGCCCATGACGAGCACCGCAGGATATTCCTGCGCCGCATCGTAACCGTCGGGCAGAACGAGCTTGTAGTGCACGCTCGTGCCGGCGACCCGCATGACGCGCTCAGTCACGTCGGCGGCTGCGAGCTGCGGCGCTGACGACAGGCATGCCAACGCCGCGATCAACGCCCTGCTGCTCATACGCTCACCACGGCTACGCGTGCTTCGACAACAGCGTCCCGAAGCCCGGTGCTGCACCGCTCAAGCCGACGAGCCGCGCGCCGGCCCACAAGCCGTGCGGCATGCTCGAGATGACCGGCACACCGGTGCGCGCCTCGATCGGCGCGATGATCTCGAGCGTTCTGAAGCCGCCGCAAGAGACGAGCAGCGAATCCGCCTCAGGAGCCGACTCGCGGACCCGAACACCGAACTCGATGAGGTCGTTCTGCGTCACGCTGTCGACATCGGCGATGGCTTCTATACCTAAGCCCGTGACGACGAGCGGCGTCATGCCGTGTTCGATCAAGAACGCACGCAAGCGGCCGTTGACCTCGTCGGCGTACGCCGTGGCAACAGCAACTTTCTGCGCACCGACGGCCTTGAGGCCCTCGATGACGCCGTTGCTCATCGTCGTAGCACGCAAGCCGGAAGCCTTCGTTACCGCTTCGCGCAGCTGCTGGTTGTATTCCTCGCCCTTATAGAAGGTGAGCGACGTGCCGGTCAGCTCGATGGCGTCGGCGCCCGCGGCCGCAAGCTTCTCGGCTGCGGCCGGCACGCGCGCGATCACCGCATCGAAGCCTTCCGGCGTCATGCGCTCGACACCGAGGCCGGTCACGACGTAACGCAGAGTGTCACCGTACATCGCGAGCCCTTCCTCGGGCACACCGCGATCCAACGGGGGGAAGATCAGCCCAAGCACCGGCGCCTTGTCCGCGGCGCCGGCACGGCGAGCACCGAACCCCGCGGCCGCCATGGCCGCACACCCTGCGAGAAAACTCCGGCGGTTCCGATTCATCGCATGTGCCCCTTCAAAACGGCGATCTTAAGAGTTGGATCATACCGGAGCACCCGCACCGTGGCGCAACGCGCGCGTAGGATCGGTAGACGCCATCAGCCGCCCGCTCGGCGCGCCAACAACTCCACGGGTCCTCGCAACCGCAACAGCCGCGATGTCAGCGCCGGCAGGTCCGCGACGGCCAGCCGACGCACTGTCAAATGCGAAGCGGCTTGCAGGGACCAGCCACGTTCTAGCAGCCACCTCGGCAAGGCGTCCGCACCGCAGCCGGCCAGCTGCTGGAGCAGCGGATGCCACTCGACGATGAGCGCGATTCGCGGCGCTCGAAGCAAGCGCGGCATTCCTTCCAACACCTCGAGCTCGCCACCCTCCACGTCGATCTTCACGACGTCGGCGGCACCGTCGACGAGGTCGTCCAACCGCACGACCGGCACACGCAAAACGTCAGTCACGCGCGCATAGCAGCTCTCCGGAAACAGGCTGTTGACGGCGCTTCTCTCGCCGCGCACGAAAAAATCGCGAGTACCGGCAACGCTGCCCGCCGCCACCGGCTCGACGACGACGTTCGTCAGCCCGGAGGCGGCGATGTTATCCCGCAGCACCGCCAGGTTATCCGGCGTCGGCTCGAGAGCGACGACTCGGCCGCGAGGCCCCGCACGCCGTGCGGCCCGGATCGTGTTGTAGCCGATGTTCGCGCCAACATCGATGACGGTCGAGCCAGGATTCACCCAGCGATCGAGCAGCCGATGAATGCGCAGATTGCCCGCAACCACGGACAGCCGCTCGCGCCGTGTGCCGGGCACGCGCACGGTCATGCCGGCGAGGCGCACGCGCTCGCCGCACCAGGCGTCGACGGCGGCGCGAGGCCAGTGCACGTCGATCATCGCGTGCGGCGCCGCGAGTTGGATCCGATGGATAACAGACTCGAGCTCCTCGGTTGCTACAATCCCGCCCACATGCGCCGCGTCGTCGACGAATCGAAGCTGCTCGCCGACTGTCACGCGCGGGCTATCGAGCTACTGCACGATAACCTGACGCCGGCGGGAGTGCTCGCGGCGACGGCCACCAAACGCGCCGATGAACGCGGCTACACTGCGATCTTCGGCCGCGACGCGGCTATTTGCGCTCTCGGCATGGCGGTCTCGGGCGATCGCAAGCTCGAGCGTGGCGCGGTCAAAGGTCTCGAGACGCTGGCGGCCTATCAAGCCCCCAACGGACAGATCCCGAAGTTCGTGGCGCCTGACCGGCGGGAAGCCGACTTCTGGTACTTGGGCTGCATCGACGCCACCCTCTGGTGGCTCGTCGGCGTCGCGCTGCTCGACGAGCATCTCGGCGGCCGCGACGGGCGGCCGCGGCTGCTCCGCCGTTATCGACACGAGGTCGCGCTTGCGCTTCGCTGGCTCGGCGCGCAGGAGCATCAACGATTCTTTCTGCTACAGCAGAACGAGGCGAGCGACTGGGCCGACATCATGCCGCGGTCGGGCTTCGTGCTGTACACGAATGCGCTCTGGTATCGCGTGAAACGACTGTTCGGGCTGCCGAACGCCGCGGCAACGCGAGCCAACTTCAACGGCCTGTTCCATCCATTCTCGGCCGGGCTCGCGGAATATCGCCGCGCGCGATTGCTCAACGATTACGCGCTCAAACGCGCGCGCCACCGCGAGCTGTACTTGAGCTTCGTCAACTTTTCGTTCTTCGGTGAGGAAGGCGACGTGTTCGGCAACGTGCTCGCGGTGCTCTGCGGCGCGCTGAGCGGGAGCGCGTGCCGCCGCACGCTCGATTCGTTGGTCGCGAGCGGAGTGCACGAGCCCTATCCGGTTCGCGCCGTCGTGCAGCCGATCCGCAAGCAGAGCGCGTTGTGGCGACCCTACATGGCGCGACACCGGCAAAACTCAGCCTGGCAATACCACAACGGCGGCGCCTGGCCGATGCTCGGGGGCTTCTGGATCGCCGCGCTCGCGCGGCATGGGCGCAAGCGGCTGGCGCGCGCCGAGCTCGTCAAGCTCGCACGCGCCTGCGCGCTCGATGACTGGGCATTTGCCGAATGGCTGCACGGGCGCACGTCGGCGCCGCGCGGCATGACCGGCCAATCGTGGAACGCGGCGGCGTATCTGCTGGCGGAGTACGCCGTCAAGCGCGATTGATCGCGGCCTGCAAGAGATCCATGCTCGCAGGCTTCAACAGGTGCTCGTCGAAGCCGGCGTCACGAGCGCGCTCTAGGTCTTCGAACCGCCCGTAGCCCGTCAATGCGACGAGGCGCATGCCGGGCCTCGCCGCCTTGACGCGGCGGGCGACCTCATAACCATCGAGCTCCGGCAGGCCGATATCGATGAAACAGACATCGGGCTGCAATTCCAATGCAGCGGCGACGCCCGCTGCACCGTCGGCAGCTTCGTGCACCTCGTGGCCAAGCATTTCCAGCAACTTCCGCAGCGTCTGCCTCCCGTCATCGTTGTCCTCGACGATCAGCAGGCGCCGCCCGCGCTCCGGCGTGCGCTGCGGTTGCCCGTCCACGGTCGGCGCAAGCGGCGCCGACGTTCGACGCGGCAAGTGAACGACGAAGACACTGCCCCGATCCACGCCGCCGCTATGTGCTTCGACGCTGCCGCCATGCAGCTCCGTCAACCGGCGAACGAGCGTCAGGCCAATGCCGAGGCCGCCTTCACTGCGCTCCAAACCTTGCCGCCCCTGAATAAACGGCTCGAACACGTTCGGCAGGAGCTCCGCGCGAATGCCGAACCCCTCGTCCTCGACGGACAACTCGGCGGTGGCGCCGACCGCGCGGACCTTCACGCGAATGCGCCGCCCCGCGGGGGTGTGCTTCAGTGCGTTGCCGACCAGGTTCTCGACGATCTGGGTGACGCGGACGGGGTCGGCTTCGATCCACACGGGCTCGAGCGCAAGCTCGATGCGCCCGGCCGCCAATCCCCGCGCCGCGACGAGCGTTTCCACGCAGCTTTGCACCGCGCGGTCGAGCTCGAGCGCCTGCACGTGCAGGCGCAGCTTGTTCGCCGTCATCCGGCCGATGTCGAGCAAGTCGTCGATGAGACGCGCGAGGTGTTGCGATTGACGCTGGATGCTCGCGACCACATGTTTGATCTCGCTCTGGCTGTGCTGGCCCGCGTCCAGCACGGCGGCCGCGGTGCTGATAGCCGCCAGCGGATTGCGCAGCTCGTGGCTCAACACGGCAAGGAACTGGTCCTTTGCGCTGGAAGCCGCATCCGCATCGGCTCTCGCGGCGCGTTCGCTCTCGAACAACGCGCGACGCTCGACGGTGAGCGCCGACATCGGCAGCACCGTCATCGCCATCGCCATGAGGAAGGCCTGCAACACGAGCAGCGATTCGTTCGCCGTCGGCATGACTAACGCGCCGCGGCCGGTCACCGTTGCCGCCGTCGCGACGAGCGCGAGCAACGCGACGGCCGTCGCGAGCGTGCGAGGCCCGAACCGCAACGCGCCCCAGACGAGCGGCGCCAGGCAGAGAAACGGCAAGGGATAACGGGCCAGTGCGGGATGAAAGAACGTGAGAGACCCGATCCCAACGATTGCGGTGAACAGCAGCGCTGCTCCCTGCACCTTGTGCCGCCGGCGATCCCACGGTGGGCTCGTCCACCACAGGACAATCAACGGTGCGAGCAGCACGGCGCTGGCTGCGTCGCCGAGCCACCAGGTGAACCAGACTTCATGCCAGTCCTCGACGGCCACATAGCCGCCGAGCGTGAGGCTCGCGACCCCGATCGTTGCGCTGACCATCGTGCTCGCGAATGCCGCCAGAGCTGCGAACTCGAGGATGCCCGCAGAGGTCGCGAACGCTCGGCGGCCGCCCGCGAAACGGTTGACGAGCCATACCGCCAGCACCGCCTCTAGTGTGTTGCCGAGCGCAACACCGATAGAGCTTGGAATTGATCCAGCCGTCGTGACGTTGACGAAGAAAGCGCCGACGAAGACCGCCGGGACGAGTCGAAAACCGAACAACAGGAGCGCAGCCATCGCGATGCCGGTCGGCAACCAGACCGCCGAGGCACTGGGGTGAATCAGGCCGAAGAACGAAAGGCCGAGCTTGCCGGCCACGGAATAGACGAGGAGCAGTGCCGCATTCGCGAGAACGATTTGCGGAGTGCTCATATTTACGTCACGCGGAGATCACCTCTCGCGCAAGCCTTCAGCGCAGGCAAACTCGCGCAGCTCGTCGTTCGGATACGCTGCCTTGCGATAACGGCGTACAACGCGCCAAGGCTCCGTCAACGCCACGGGATCGTTGACGGTGATCTGATTCTCGAGCAAGCCGGGCTCGACGAAGCGCATCCGCTCGTGGACTGTCATCTTGTCGCTGTGCGGCGATGAGCCATCGATGAACGACTTGTCGCTGAGCGCGACGGTGTCGACGACGAGCGTATCGCCCTCCCAGCGGCCCGTGGAGTAACCGGCGTAGGTAGGGTCGGCGAGCACCTCGGCGCTCGGCTTGCGCCCGTCGAGATACACGCGCCGTAGCGCGTCTTGGTGCTCGCTGAAGAACGTGATCTTCTGCTCGTCCTGCATGATCTCCATGCCGTAGCCCATGCTCATCATCGCGGGCATTCCGGGCGGCAGGCAGTTATGGATGTTGTCGTACTCGTACGAGCCGCTGATGCGCGACGCGGCCATCATGTTCCACTTCGCGAGGTAGTCGGGCGTGAGCTTCGGGGCATCGGGGCCGCGGCCCTGCGAGCCATCGGACGTTGGCGACGAACGCGTCGGCGGCGGCAGCGGCTCACCGGGTCGACGCGCGGGCGGCGGCGCGCCACCGCCTGCTTGCGCGGGATAGTAGACCCCCGCGAGGCTCGGTCTCGGCCCCGCGGCGGCCGGAGCCGGCGTCGCAGGCCGCGCCGCGGCCGGAGCTTCGCGATTGTAATTCGGCGCGTTACCGAGCACGGTGCCGTCGGCCTTCGTGACGCGCGCGATGATGCCCTCGGGATCGCCGTTCTTGGCCGGGCTCGCGTGGACCGTCACGGTTTCGCCGGGCTTGAGTATGGTGTTGCTCCAACCGGCGCGGCCTAGGATGCCGGGCGGTCTGCCTTCGACGGCCCATTCCTGCTCCTTGCCGTCTGCGCCTTTCACCGTCAGGTACAACCACGTGTGTGGGTTCATCCACCGCCATTCCTTGACGGTGCCCTCGAGCGTGATGATTTGGTCGACCTGGTAGGCCGAGTTGCTGTGATGAGCCCCTGCAGGCATCGCAGCAAGGAGTAACGCGGCCGCGAGCAACCTCACGTGCGCTGGCATGTTGCATCTCCCAAAGAACGGCTTGCAACGATTGAACCGCGCGCCGCGCGACGGTGTTAATTCGACGTCAGCGCCGCTTCAGTTTTGGTTGACGACGCCCGGGTTGAACACCAGGTGGCAACCTTCGCAGGGCGGATAGAGCGCGTCGCTCGCCGCCAGCAGCGCGTCGTGATCCTTCGCTCGAATCGCGGCCAGCGCCGCTTCGCTCGCGGCCAGCATCGCTGCGTTAAAGGGTTGCCAGGCCGGTTGCTTCACCCACTCGGCGTCCATCGGCCCCGTGCCGCCGACGGCCGTCACCCTAGAGGCGTCGACCAACTTCAGCGCTGCTTGCTCGAGAGCGGTCCATTGCTCGCCGGAAGTCGGCGGGTCGGACGCGGCCCAGATCGCGTTCGACGCATCGGTGATCACCGTTTCCATGAGTTGCTTGATCGGCATCGTGGGTTTTGGCGCGGGCGGCTGGGCGCGGGTCAGCTCGATCAGAGCGGTGACTGCGGCCAGCGTCGCCGCCATCGATGCGACGGTGCGCACGATTCGGCGGCGGGCGACTCCCAAGCTGACAGGAGAGTTCATCGAAGCTCCTTTCGGCGAGCGCGCTGGCCCGATCCGGCTACCTGAGCCGATACTGGCGCAACACCGTGCTCCTCGACAGTAGTGGAAACCGAGGGCCCTGCCCGGCGGCGCGCTCGCCCCTCCCTGGCTCGCTCGACTGGATGCATACTGGCGGCCGGCGCACCGCCCGCGTCTCGCTGGGCGCCGCGCGAGGGGGGCGGATGCCAACGAAGAATCCCTGTAACGAATGCGGCGTGTCCCGCCGCGACTTGCTGCGACTCGGCGCCGGCGGGTTAGGACTCGGTCTAGCGGGCGGGCTCGGCCCCGTGCCGAGCGTGTTGGCCCAGGCCAGCCGACGTGCCGCGGCCGACTCCAGCGGCAAGATTCTCGTCGTCTTCGAGTGGTTCGGGGGCAACGACGGCCTCAATACCATCGTTCCCTACGGCGACCCGTCGTACTACCGGCATCGGCCGACGATCGGGATCAAGGAAGCCGACGTCCTGAAAATCGACATGCAGTTCGGCTGGCACAAGTCGATGAGCGGCACCAAGAATCTCTACGACGAGGGAAAAGTGGCGATCGTGCACGGCGTCGGCTACGACCAGCCGTCCTTCTCGCACTTCACGTCTATGTCGTTCTGGCACACGGCGGCGCCGAACAGCGGCAACGAGTACGGCTGGGTCGGGCGCACGGCAACGAGCCTAGACCCCACGGGCGCGCGCGAAAACCTCATCGTGAACATCTCGGATAGCCAGACGCTGGCAGTGAGGGCCGAGAAGCACGTGCCGCTCGTATTCAGCGACCCGACGAAATTCCAGCGTGGCGTGTTCGCTCAGGAGAAAGCAGTTCTCGATACGCTCGGCGCGGAGGTCTCGCCCGTCGGCGACGCACACCGCTACGTGCTCGAAGTGACGAGGAGTGCGGCGCAAGCGTCCGAGGTCGTGCGGGCGGCGTGGAGCCGCTATGCCGAAAAAGCCAACCCGGACCTGCGCCTGCTCGATCTCAACAAAGTCGTTGCGCTCATCGAAGCCGACTTTCCGACCACGCTGTACTACGTACCGTTGCGCGGCAGTCTGTTCGACACCCACGTCAACCAGGCAGCACCCCACGATCGGCAGCTCCAATACTGCTCGGACGCCATCGAAGGCTTTTTTCAGGAGATGCAGCGCATCGGCCGCGCCGACGACGTCGTGATGTACGTCCATAGCGAATTCGGCCGCCGCGTGCCGGAGAACACGAGCCTCGGCACCGACCACGGCACCGCGCAAGTCAACTTCGTGATCGGCAATGCGGTGAAGGGCGGGATGTACGGCACGCCGCCGAGCCTCACTGAGCTCGTGCTCGGCGACAACCTCGCGAGCACGACGGACTTCCGCCGCGTGTACGCGACGCTGATCGAGGACTGGCTCGGCACCGATGCGGCCGCGGTACTGGGCCAGCCGTTCGAAACCTTGAGCTTCATCGAGGCATGAGCGTGCACCCACAGTGGTCTCCGGGGCCGGCCGCCTGGCAAGACGATCTATCGCCGCTGCCGCAGCCGGAGTGGAACTATGACCGCGCCGCTCACCTGCTGGCGCATGCGGGGTTCGGCGGCACACCCGACGAGATCCAAGCGCTGACCGAGCTGGGTCTCGACCGCGCGGTGGAGCAGCTCGTGCACTACGAGCGCGTCGCCAATCCCAAGCTGCAGCCGTTCGTCGAGTCAGGATTGTGGGATCCGTCGCTCGGCGCCTTTCCGGACAGCCGTCCCGAGGCAACGGATCGCGCGGAGCAGTCCGGCGCGTCCATGGGCGTTACGACGAAGCCGAGCGGCAATCGCCCCGTGCAGCCAGTGTCCGATCGCTTCTTCTATTGGCTGCGCGCGACGATGCTCGAGACGCGGCGCCTCGGCTACTGGTGGGCCAACCGGATGCTGCAGACCACGCACCCCGTGGAGCAGAAGATGGCGCTGCTGTGGCATGGCCATTTCGCAACGCACGAGAACAAGGTGCGCGATTACCGCAAGATGCACCAGCAGATCGAGCTGTTCGAACGTGGTGCGACGGGCAACGTGCGGGAATTGACGATCGCAGTCGCGCGCAACCCGGCCATGCTCTATTTCCTCGACGCGCAGTACAACGTGAAGGGAGCGCCCAACGAGAATTTCGCGCGCGAGGTCATGGAGCTCTTCACGATGGGCGTCGGCAACTACACCGAGCGCGACGTCCGCGAGTGCGCGCGCGCGTTCACGGGATGGTACTTCGACGACCTCACGTTCAAAGTCGATCCGGCGAAGCACGACGCCGATGCGAAGACTTTTCTCGGCCGCACGGGCAACTTCGACGGCGTGGACGTGCTCGAGATCATCTTCGAGCAGCCGATCACGGCGGAGTTCTTGGCGGCAAAGGTCTATCGCTTCCTCGTTCGTGACGAGCTTTCAGCGGCGCTCCAGCAAAAACTCGGCACCGTGCTGCGCGACGCCGACTACGAGCTCAAGCCGCTGCTGACGGCCGTCTTCAAGTCCAAGGACTTCTACAGCCAAGCGAGCTACGGCGGGCACATCAAGGGCCCCGTCGAGCACATGGTCGCGATGCTGAAGCAGCTCGGGGCGCCGACGGTGCCGGGCGTCCCCGATTTCAATCAGTCGACGATCGCGATGGGTCAGCACCTCTTGAATCCTCCGTCGGTCGCCGGCTGGGCCGGCGGCAAGACCTGGATCACGCCGGGGCTGCTGATCGCCCGCGGCAACGTAGCGCGCGACGTGCTCATACCCGACATGACGGGCTTCCGCGATTGGAACTTCAGCGCGGGCACCGACGACGTGCTCGGCCAGCGCTTGCGCGATGGCTACGACATCGGCGCGGCTACCGCTGTCAACGACCCCGCCAACATGACGGCGTTCGACCGAGTAGCGCTCGAACGCGACGAGAAGTTCAACACCCGCATCTCCGGCTACATCGGCTGGGAGCAAGCCGCGCGGAACCTGATCCCGACGCCGCGCGACGCAGCACGCTTCGACCTCACCGAGATGGTGTTGGCGAGCGGTGCGACGACGACTGCGGAAGCCGTCGACTATCTCGCCGCGCGGACGCTGCGCGTCCCGGCAGCTAAGCCGACGCGCGACGCCTTGGTAGAGTTCCTCACAACGGAATTGGGGACGGACAGCCTCGACCGCGCCCAGACCTACATGGAAGACGCGCTGCGAATGACGACTCACCTGTTGATGAGCACGCCCGAGTACCAAATCGTCTAGCCCTCGCGACCCGTTGGCGGCCCGGCGAGCGTTCGCTCTCGCTAGTGCCGAATCTGAGTGCTGATGTCCTCGAGCTCGTAGACCTCGCAATTGCCAAGCGCGACCCTGGGCCCAATTAGCCCGCGTCGAAGTGCCATGCTAATCGCCCTGCTCTAGTCGGCGCTGCTGCCAGACGAGATCTGGATTTCGCGTTGGTCGGCCAACACGATCGACCGGATGAACCCCAACGGCTTGCCGTTCCGTGCCGGGAAATAAGAGATCGTGACGGGATCGCCCGCCTTGACCGTGTTCGGTCCACCGGTGCCGAAGCCGAGATTGGCGAGAGTGTTGGCCGAGCCCGTCGTCATGATCCAGTCGGTGGTCGTGCCATCGGCATTCTTGACCTGCAGAGTCATTGCGCCGTGAGGGTTCGTGAACGCCACCTTCGTGAGCGTTCCCGACACTTTTCCTTCACCTCGTATGTCGTACACGCCCGCGAGGGAGTGATGAGCTTGCAAGGAACCGCTGACCAGCAGCGACGCTCCCACGACAACGGATCCCAAAGTTCGCTTGATCATTCGTGCCCCTCCGCAAAATCGTGACCGGCTTCGGACGCCATCACGGAACCACCCCAAAAAACGATCGACTGGCATCTGAGCGTACCACTTGCGACCCCTCAGGCCCAAAACCGGCGCCGAATCTGGACTGACTGCCGGCGAGCCTACCAGCGCCGCCGAAGGCGCTCAAACCGTCGCAATGATTCTCGACATAAGGGGCCGCCGCGGTGCTCCCGCGAACCCCTTTTTTCCCACGAACGAACACTCGTACCGCTCGCGGGACGCAGCTTAAAAATCGTTAATGCTCCCGCATGTAACCGCTCGAAACCTCGACGCATCTTCTCTGATGTCACTCAACCGAGGATGCTTCTATGACTATCACAACCAAATGGATTTTGTCCGTGGCTGCCGTGACGGCGGTCTCTCTAACGTCCTTCTCGATCAACGCGGCAGAGAGTGCGGGCGACGCGCCGACGCGAAGCGTGAAGGTGTGGGATCTCGATCTTGCTGACTCCCAAGGCGTGCAAGTGCTCTACCAGCGCGTGCAGACCGCGGCAACCGACGTGTGCAAGTCGGCGGCCCGGCGCCACTGGAAAAAGACGAGAACTGCGGCACCGGCAGGGTGGACAGACACGTGCGTAGCGGACGCCGTCGACGCGGCTGTGCGGGACGTCGGCAATCCGCTGCTCGCCGCGCTGCACATCAGAACCGGAGTGGCGCGTAACGATTGACTGGTCGGCGCGCGAAGCGTGCGGATGCGGTCAGGGCGTCCGCACGCGACTTACTCCAGATCGCTGAGATCCGGCTCCGGCGCCAGACGGCGGAACTTCTTGAGCAGCCGCAGCAATGTATCGCGTTCGCGCAGGCCGAGACTGCGGCTCAAGTCTTCCTCGAGTCGCCGATGCAGGTCGAGCAGTCGAACGGTGAACTTGATACCCGCCGCCGTTAGCACCACGACGTGAGCGCGCCGGTCGTTGTCGGCCGGACGACGCGCGATCAAGCCGCGCCCCTCGAGCTCTGCCATCACCGGCACCATGTTGGCGCGTTTGATGTTGAGCTTCCTGCCAAGATCGGCTTGGGTGATTTCGGGATTGTCGTGAATCGTGCCCAGCACCGACAGCGTTACGGGCCGAATCCCCAGCGGCCCGAAGATCGCCTCGAACCGGCTCTTTTGGACTCCGTGCGCGCGCCGGAGGTTGTAGCCCATGAGATCTTCGAGCTCCACACCGAACGCCGGCAGTTGCGCCGCAGCTCGCCGCCGTTTTGGTTCAGTGGCCAGAGGCTGTCCTTCGTGCTCGCGCGATGCACCGCGGGAGGCGCGATCTTCCTTTATGCCTCCTGGGCTTGCAACCCTGGCGCGGCGCCGGGGGTAACTTCCGGGGGCGGACTCACCGCCGTCGAGATCCACGGGCCGTCGACGCGCGTGCGTCGCGAGTTTGTTCAAGCTCTCGCGTGCACACGAGCCTTGCCTCCAACCACCGGAGGGTGACGGCTGAAGATGGCCCGCCGGCCAGGCGTAGCTCCTACGCCGGTCGCATCAAACGACCCATGGATCTCGACGGCGGCGATTCCGTCTTCGGCAGCGCGCCGTGCTGCCAATCATTGTTATGCTTTATAGCAAGATTGTTATACCAGGTAGCATTATTGGGAGCAATCGCAGGCCGGGTTGCTACGGTTGCCGGCGCGGCTTCGACTTCGACCGCGCCGAAATCTTCGCTGGTCGGTCGATTGATACGCAACATTACGCGCGAACAACGGCCGGGATGCTTTTGATTTCGCTTGATTTTAAATGGTAAAGCCAGAGTGATCGTGACGGTGCCGCCGACAACCGCGAGCTGCCGCGGGGCTGGAGGCGGACGTGCCAGCGGCCACTCTGCGACTGCCCCCAGGTCGTGCGTTACCTCGGCACCGGCGACCTTGAATCCGCCGAGGCCTTCCGCTGCGAGTGAGCTGCTGCGCGCCCCACGCATTCGCTATAGTCATGACCATTACGGCACCGGCGCTCGGAGCCGTGCTCACAAGGGGGAAACGGCTATGCAAAGAAGAGATCTCTTGGCGATGAGCGGCGCGGCGCTGCTGCTCGGCGGCGGACGCGCACTCGGGCAAGCCACTGCGGCGCCCACCAACACTGCGAAAGTCATACGTGTCTACGCAACAGCCGACGGCGGCTCGCGAGTCGAGGAGCTCACGATCTCGCCCGACGCGAAGCCGATCGACATCACACGCATGACCGCCGGCGCTTACCGTGGGTCCGGCGCGACGGCGCCGGATTGGCACACTGCGCCGCGCAAGCAGTTCGCGATCAACATGACAGGCGAGCTCGAGGTGGAGCTCAGCGACGGTACGCGCCGCAAGATCGGCAGCGACCTCGTGTTCCTCGAGGACCTTACCGGCAAAGGTCACGTCACGCGGGCGCTCGGCCCGATCACGAACGTGTTCCTGCACGTACCCGTGGAGTTCGACGTGGTGGCTTGGGCTGCGGGTAAGTAAGGAAGGATCTCTACATGTCCAAAAGAACACTAATCTCCGTGCTCGCCGGCTTGCTGCTTGCAGGCGCCGCATCCGCTCAGCAGAACTCCGCGGCGCCGTTGCCGCCCGACGTCGACCCCGTCACTCTGACGCGCCTCCCGCAACTCACACGCGCGGACCTCAACGACGAAGGCAAGGCCATTTACGACAAGATCGTCGGCGACGGAGCGGTCCCGACTACCGGGCCGGTGTCGATGTCGCTCTATAGTCCCCGAATCGCGCTCGCATTCAGCGAGTTAAATGGCTTCCTCCGCTACAACGGCGACTTGAGCCCGCGGCACACGGAAGTGGCGATTTGCGTAGCGGCGTGGGAAATCGAGCAGCAGTACGAGTACTCGGCGCACGAGCCGGCCGCGCTGCGCTACGGCGCGCCGCAGGCGGTCATCGACACGATCAAGTACGACCGCGAGCCCGTCGGCTTGAGCCCTGAGGAGACGGTTATCATCAAGCTCGGTCGGCAGCTGATGCGCGAGCACAAAGTGGACTCCGAGCTCTATGCCGAGGCCGTGTGGCTCTTCGGCAGAAAGGGTCTCGTGGAGCTCGTGACGGTAATGGGCGACTACGTGATGGTGGGCATGGTGCTAACGACGATCGACCAGCACTTGCCGAAGGACCGCCCGGCGTTGCTGCCGCCGCGCTAACCAACCACTCGCGCGCGGCGGGCGCGCGCGAGCCTTCTAAGGCACGAGCGCGTGCGCTGGCGCGAACGTCAGGCGGCGAGCTGGGCTAGCCGTGCCTTCGAAGCACTGATCGCGGCCTCACTGAACGATGCCTCGTGGCGTACCACCAGCGCTTCGAACGTGAGGTCTTCCAATCCGAGATCGCGCAACGTGAGAGGGCTGACCGTGTCCGGAGGTCGGCTCACGGCTCTCTGGACGGCTTCGATGATTCCGTAGCGCTTGATCGCTTGCCAAGTCCCGGTGGCACGGGTCTTCTTGCCATTCCTGCGAGTCAGCAACGCTTCATAGGCGTACACCGCAGCGAGGCCTTCCGCCTCCACCGCTGACGCCGTCTCATGCGTCGACACTTTCAGGTCGATGGCCTTGCGTTGCGCCGCCAGAGCGAGCTCGGGGTGATTCCGAGCCGTTGCGTTCTTGGCGAAAATCTCGCACTCCGCGGGCGTTCTTAGTCTCTCGACTCGATAGTCCATGGCGTTACCTCGTGCGTGAAATCGACCTAACGACAGTACCGCTCAATGCGTAACCGCGGCGACCGCGGCCTTATACACGGACATGAGCCGACCATCGAAGTCCGCGAAGTTCAGCCCGTTGAGGGCCGTCTGAGCGTCGAAATCGGTTCTCATCTCCACGAAGCCGCAGCGCTCGCTATACCCGGTGACGGCGTTGCGATTGAGCTTGACGGAAATGACCGTCCCGAACTTGCCGAATTTCGCCAGCAACATGTCCTCCGTGGCCGTGAAAGGCAGATTGCTCACGTAAAGCGTCGTGCTCACGCGGGGAGTCCTCTGGTGGGGATGCGCCAGCGAATCTGGCTAGAGTGCAGTGTATAGGAGTTGGCCTCTGGGCGTCCGACTATCGCTGGAGCCCGCGCAGAGCCTCGCGATCAAGGAGCCCTCTGCAGTAGCGGCCGCAGCATGCGTACGCTATCGAACGCATCGATAGCGAGCGTCGCGTCGATCAGCTTCTGCGTTTGCGGCGCACCGAGCACCGGCGCGATCAGGTCGCG
>Ga0157380_10000257_pt1 | contig 31786 bp, 29 predicted proteins | sample S35metaG_FD_119757 | JGI IMG/M metagenome (GOLD analysis project Ga0157380, IMG submission 119757) | Switchgrass rhizosphere microbial communities from Kellogg Biological Station, Michigan, USA - S3-5 metaG | ecosystem: Host-associated > Plants > Roots > Rhizosphere > Soil | place: USA...
CAAGGACTGGCGCTGGCGCGGCAGCAGCAGCTATAACGATCATGGGGAGTTGCTTCGTCACCAGTTCCGCACCAGCCGTGAAAGCAGGCTCCGTGACGGAAGCTACGAGTACGCGCAGATCAACATCAACAGCGCAGGTGTCGACGACCTGCTCACGCGTGGCAACGGCTCAATCAATCTGCCACCGAACTTCAATGCCCGTGTCGAATACGAGCGCCCGCGCAAGGGAAATTGGGCGTGCAAGCTGGAAGTGGAGGCGTTCAGTGGCGGGGTCGCTGGAAATGACCGGGTAGGTTACAGCGTCGAAGTCGAGCCTGCTTATTTCCTGAGCAATGCATTCAATGTCAGTGTCGGCTTGTTCGGCAGTCGCACACCGGATTGGCTGGTGTGGCAGCGCGAGACCCTGATCGGCAGCTTCGATTCGCGCGAGTTGCACTTCGATGTCGGAGCGAACTGGATCATCGGAGCTCACCAGGAGCTGCGTCTCAGGTTGCAAGCCATCGGATTGAACGCCAGCGTGCGTCAGGGTTATCGCGTCGGCTTGGATGGCGACGCAGTGCCGACAGCGGACCGCGTCGAGGACTTCAGCGTCCGCAATCTTGCTTTCCAGATCCGCTATCGCTACGAGGTCGCGCCGTTGTCCTACCTGTACGTCGTCTATGGGCGTGGCGGTTATCGCCAGGAGTCCGACGGTGACGATTCCGGCAGGCTACTCGGTGATAGCTTCGACCTGCGCGACGACGAGCAGCTGCTGGTCAAAATCAGCTACAGACTGGAGTCTTGAGAGCCGGTACCGAGTCCATCGCTTGCCTGCGCTCCTGGACTATGTCTCGGTCTTGTCCTTGCGCCTGACGCGTTCCATCTGGACCTCATCTTCAATATCGCGAGCAGACAATCCTTCGCAATGGTGTTGCGCATCCACTCTGCCATCCAGCTGCGCCTCAGCGCAGCGCCTGCGACGTCGGTCTTCGATCCCACGCTTGATCTCGTGCGGCATGAACTTCTCGCAAGCGGGCGAACTCAGGGCGCTCGCCTCACGATCATCGAGACATAGATTCAACTCATCGCGCCGGCGCACATCTTCAGCGATGCGCGCCTCGACGAACGCTTTGCGATCGGCCAATACCTTCTCGTAGAAATCCGGGTGTTTCTCGAGGAAGGCCTGCTCCATCGGCTTGGTTACCTGTTCGGCACACGCGGAAGTGGCCTCCTGCTTGTATGCCAGTTCAAGACATCCACGCACCAGCTCTTCCTGAGGTGCCGTGAGTTCCGGCGGCGGTGCACAGCCGCTCACAGTCGCTGCGAGGGCGAGCGTGAGCAATTGTGTAAGCGGGCGCGGAATTTTCACATCGGCGTGCAAGACAGTGATGGAGCAATGTTCTTTTGCGGCTCCCGTCAGTATAGCCAATCGACGGGTGCCGGTCAGGCTATCGTCAGCACGCTGCGATGGATGAAGCGCACGAGATCGGCTTGGCCGCGTGCACCTGTTTTAAGGTAGATGCGTTTTGAATAGGTCCGCGCCGATTCCACGCTCAAACCCAATTCTCTCGCAGCTTCCGCTATCGTCATGCCTCGGCTCAGGGCCAGTGCCAGGCCAGCTTGTCTTGGCGTCAGGTCGAACAACTGTCCCAACTGTTCGCAGCGGTCAGCGGAAGACCATTGGTCGTCGCGCCCGACTGCGGCGTTTCGGGCGGCGAGTTTGGCTCCGCGGCCGCGTATCAAGACTTTGGATTCAGCAAGCATGTTTTCGCCATGTGCGTCCGCGTCGAGATTGCGTCCCTCGGCATCGAGCGTAAGCCAGCCGAAATTCATGCGTCGCACAGCTTCGTTCGCTGCAAGCGCGACGCTCAACGGGAACGCTGCCATTCCGAATACGGTCCACATGAAGAAGTAGCCGATACCTACGAGCGCCGTCAGCAGGCCCAGGCGATTGTCGCCTGCGCTGCTGACGGCCTGGCGGTAGCGCCATAGCATTGGCACCAGGGATGGAAGCCATACGTCTCGAGATCTCCTGTGCTTGCAATGCGTCCATGACCGGTTCAGCGCTTGCCGTACTCGTCGTTGCGGCGCCACCAGATGCCCGTCTCGTTGCGTCCTTTGGGAGCGCGGTCGAGCCACTGGAACATGCCCCACAGGCCATCCAATCCACGTGCATAGGTGGAATAGCTGTGATAGATGACGGCGTCTTCGAGCACGAACGTGCTCATGCCAGGCCTTTCGCGCGTGTACGTGGCCACGTCGGTTCCGGTCGTGGCCGCCATCTGGGCGACAGGCCCCTCGCCGCGTTTCGTCAACGAGTCGCCGATGGCGCTCTCCGTCCGCGCCGGCTCGCGCCGGTAGTTGTATTCAGCGGTTCCTTCGCGCTGTTGCTCCGCGGTGAGTGAAACGTTGAAGTCGAAATTGAACTCCCCGCCGAGCGAGGATGCCCAAGGAAACGTCCACCCCAGCCTTCGCTTGTACGCTTGGAGCTTCGCGAGGGGAGCCCGCGATATTGCCATAAGCGTGACGTCGTGATTCGCGAGGTGCACGGCGATACCGTTGAACCCGTCGGCGATCGCCGAGCAGGACGGACATCCTGCCTTGTAATCGGGCCCGAACATGAAGTGGTAGACGAGGAGCTGCGAGCGCCCGCTGAAAAGGTCCGCCAGCGAGGCGCTCCCTGCGTCGGTATCGAACCGGTACTCCTTGTCGACCCGAACCCACGGCAGCTCCTGACGCTGCCGCGCCACCTCGTCGCTGCGCCGCGTGAGCTCTTTCTCTGCGTTGAGCAGTTCGAGCCGCGCTGCCAGCCATTCTTCCCGTGTCCCGGTCATGTGTGTTGTCATCGATTTCTCTCCAGAGTGTCGTCGTATCCTTCTCGGTACGACGCGTGGGTGAGCGGTGGTGCGATAGAGTAAGAACCGGCATGCACAGGGTGGGAGTGACAAATGTGACGGGATTCCGATGGACTCTTTGATCACGGCTGCGGCGCGTGCACTCGCGGCGGGTGATCCTCTCGGCGCATTGAAGCGGGTCGCCCTGCGCAACGACCCGGCTGGTCTCGCACTTCGCGGTATCGCAATGGCCCAGCTTGGCGATCACGTTCGAGCGAAGGCTCTTCTGAGAAGCGCTGCGCGTGCCTTTGGTTCCAAAGAGACTGTAGCCCGCGCAAGGTGCGTCGTCGCGGAAGCCGAGGTTGCGCTCGTCTCGCGCGACTTAGGCTGGCCTGCGAAGGCGCTCGATGCGGCGCGGGTGACGCTCGAAGAGCATGGCGACCGGGTGAACGCCGCGCATGCACGCTATCTCGGGATCCGGCGTCTCCTCCTGATCGGGCGCCTCGACGAGGCCGAGCGCACGCTAGCCAAACTAGATCCCGTGTCTTTGCCTCCCGCGTTGAGTGCCGTCCACGAACTGGTCGTTGCGGGGATCGCTATGCGACGCCTGGCGACGAAGACCGCGCGTGCAGCACTCTCGCGAGCCGAGCGCGCCGCGCGTCACGCACGGATCCCCGCGCTGATGGCGGAAATTGAAAGCGCATCCCTCGTTCTGAACACGCCTGCGGCGCGCCTGATTGCACGTGGGGAGGAACGGCTTCTCCTTCTCGAACAAGTTGAAGCGTTGCTGGTATCCAAAGCGCTCGTTGTAGATGCCTGCCGCTATGTCGTGCGGGATGAAAGCAAGGTGGTCTCGCTAGCAAAGCGTCCGGTGTTGTTCGCTCTCGCGCGCGCGCTGGCCGAAGCATGGCCCGAAGACGTATCGAGGGACACGCTCGTCGCGCGTGCATTCGGATTGAAGCACGCCGATGAATCGCTCCGTGCGAGGTTGCGAGTCGAAGTCGGGCGGCTTCGCAAGATGCTTCGGATGCTTGCCGACGTGAGCGCGACGAAGCGAGGTTTTGCACTGGCGCCGCGTCACGCACGCGAGATCGTAGTGCTGGCGCGGCCCGTCGAAGAACAGCACGCCGCGGTGCTCGCCTTCCTCGCCGACGGTGAATCGTGGTCGAGTTCGGCCCTGGCGCTAACGCTCGGCGCCAGTCAACGCACGGTGCAACGAGCGCTCGACTCGCTTGCGGCGGCGGACAAAGTGCAGTCGTTCGGTCGCGGGCGGGCTCGTCGTTGGATGACCCCGCCGTTGCCGGGATTCGCGACGATGTTGTTACTCCCAGCTCCGCTGCCGAGTGAGTAGTCTGGCAACAGTCCCGGCCGTTGCCGGGCGCCGTCGAAAGGGCCTTGGCCGCTTTCGACCAGAAAATTATTCGACCAGCAACCAGGCCAGACAATCAGGATAGACACCATGAAGCGATCAACAGCCGACATCATTCGTGAATACGGACCCTTTCCGGGCATCGACGGCGTGCATGGCGTCACGCATGACGGTCAGCAGGTCTGGTTTGCGTCCGGAGACAAGTTGAATGCTCTCGATCCCGCGAGTGGCAAGACAGTGCGCTCGATCGATGTCGCCGCGCATGCAGGAACAGCCTTCGACGGCCAGCACCTGTTTCAGCTCGCGGAGGATCGCATCCAGAAGATCGATCCGAAGACCGGCCGCGTGCTAGCCACGATCCCTGCGCCAGGCCGCGGCAGCGATTCGGGCCTCGCGTGGGCCGAAGGGTCGCTCTGGGTGGGAGAGTATCGGGACCGGAAGATCCACCAGGTCGATCCTCAGACAGGGACGATCCTGCGCACGATCGAGTCCAACCGCTTCGTCACGGGAGTCACCTGGGTCGACGGGGAACTCTGGCACGGCACCTGGGAAGGTGACGAGAGCGAGCTGAGGCACATCGATCCTCGAACGGGTGCGGTGCTGGAGGAGATCAAGATGCCTGCCGGAGTAGGCATTTCGGGGCTAGAGTCCGATGGCGGCGAGCAGTTCTTCTGCGGAGGAGGAAAGAGCGGGAAGCTGAGGGCGGTGCGTCGACCCAAGCGAGACTCCGCGAGCAAGTAAGCAAGTAGTCGAAGCGACAAGAGCCGGCGAGCTTCGATAATCAGGCGACGATTGCTAGACGAATGGGCCCGTTAATCGATTCTTAATCCCCTTCAGGCCAGGATGTGGCGTCGCCGGCTTCGTCTTCGCCGTTGCCGCTACACAGGCTATGCTCGCAAGTAGCCAAGACTACAGTTCCGCAGGGGAATGGACCTGAGGTTCGGCAGGATCGCCAATCGATTCCGCGACATGTGCTCGCGCTGCCAGCCGGCGTCCTGCAGGCCACCGCCGAGCAACTGGTAGAACTTCACGATGTGTTCCGGGTGGAACATGTCACTGTCGCCGTAGATGAGAATCACGGGCATGGTCAGTTTCTTGACGTCCGCCGACCAGTCGTACGACTTGCGCATGTAGGCGCCCATTCGATCGAGCAGTTTTGGGAAGTCTTCCGGATGCCAGATCGACGCCGATCACCTGCCGGCTCTGCGCGAGCCTGGCCAGGTTGGGACCGAACATCTCGATCTGGCCCATGCCGCTATGCAGGAGCAACAACGGCGCACCCGTGCCATACACGGCATAGTAGTAGTTCACGCCGTTGACCGCGGCATGACCGCTCTTAGTGGGCTTGGGTGTTGCCCGGAATTCCCGCCGGCGATGGCGATGAATCCATCGTCCCAGGTTGCCACCAGTACCGTAGGCGCAGCCATAGGAACTCACTCATCATGATGAGAATAGCTGCGGAGAATACTCGATCGAGGCAACGGCGAGTCGTGGTCAATCGCGTCGGTGAACCCGACTAAAGTCAGTCAGGGATCCTGACGAAGCGTCCTACCGCGCGCGCTCGGATCAACGACACTGCCGTGGTGAACTCTCGACTGCGGCTCCCACCCCTGATGTTTCAAGTCCATGGTTAAACGTGTCGTGTTTACCTTGATCGTGGTCGGCCTGCTTGCTGGCGCCGGCTTCTGCTTCGTCAATATCCTTTTGTTCGATCGCAGTGCGCGCGCGGTCTACGCCATTCCTTTGCCAAGCATCGTGGCCTCATCGGACCCGGAAGTCATTGCACGCGGCAAGCACCTGGCGCAGTCCCTGGGGAAGTGCATGCAATGCCATGGCGAAAATCTGGGATCCGGCGCGAGCGTCAAGCACGGTCCTTTTGGAATCTCCAAGGGGCCAAATCTTACAGCCGGAAAACACGGCGTCCGCTACACGGACTCAGAGCTGGCCCGCCTCATCAAGCACGGCGTCAAGCGCGACGGGCGCACAGTGATCTACATGCCCAGCAACGAGACGGCGTGGTGGCCCATGACCGATGTGGTCGCGCTCATCTCGTACCTGCGCACTGTGCCGCCGGTGGACGGCGAGCCCGGAAAGGTCGAGTTCGGCATGCTTGCGAAAATATTCGATCGCACGAACCTGGTCACGATCGACATTGCACGTCGCATCGATCATGACATGCGAGAGAGTCCACCGTCTCCGGCGCCGACACCGGAATACGGCGCCTACATTGCGCGACTTTGCGTCCGCTGCCACGGCGAGAAATTCAGCGGCGGCCCGCTGGCGGGCGCCCCGCCGAGTCTTGCCGTGCCTTCCAACCTGACTCCGCACGGAACCGGCCTGGCGGAGTGGTCGTACGCAGATTTCGACAAGCTTCTCACCCAAGGCATACGCAAGAACGGCAAGGCACTGGACCCGTTCATGTCGCTCGGCGCCATGGGCAAGCTTGACGAGATCGAGAAGCGGGCCCTCTGGTCATACCTGAGGACACTGCCTGCGCGAGAGTTTGGTGGACACTGAGAGTACGCATCGCTGAACTTCTGACCTACGGCATCGACCAGCCATACGCGTATGGTTGTCCAGGAGACTGGGAGCGCTTCATCCGCTCGACACTTGCGCCGTCCCTCGCTGTGTTGCGAGCCACGATCCGGCAAGGATCAAGATCAATCCCGCTATCGAGCCGATCCCGAGATGCTCATTGAGCACCAGCACGCCGAGGATCGCGGCGACGGCGGGGTTCACATAGGCAATGACGGACGCGCGGGCGGCTCCGGCGGCGTTGATGAGATAGAAATACAGCAGCATCGCGGCGGCCGTGCATATGATTCCCAGCGCTGCAAGCGAAGCTACGCCGTGCATCGTTGGCGTGGTTGCAGGCAGGGTCAGCAGGGCGAATGGCAGCAGAATGATCGACGCAATGACCAGGCTGACGGCGACTGCGGCGGACTCATCCACATCGGCAAGGTAGCGCTGCACGACCAGTGGACCCGCCGCGTAGCCGACGACGGCGATGGCAATACAGGCTGCGCCGGCCCATTGCAGCGGGCTGCTGATTCGATCGATTCCCAGCAGGGCGACGACACCGACGAAGCCGATGAACAAGCCTAGAATGCGTCGCGCAGTCATCATCTCCTTGATGCCGAACGTCGGTGCCAGGAGCACGACGGTCATCGGCACCGTCGCAACGAGAATGCCTGCGAACGATGAACTGATCCAGCGTTCGCCCACGGCGATCATGGAGAACGGAATGACGAGTTCTGCGACGGCAAAGGCAGTCAATGCTGTCTTGTGCCGACGCCAGACTCCAAGGCCGCCGCGATGCCAGGCGAGCGGAAACAGTACGAGTGCGCCGAGTGTGATACGTCCCCACGCCACCATGGCAGGCGAGAAATCCACGAGCGCGACCTTGATCAGGAAGTAGGGAATGCCCCAGATCAGACAGAGTGCGCAGAAGGTGAGGGTGGCTTGCAATGGCATCGCGATAGTCTGCCACAGGAATGACATGCTGATTCACTGGGAGAACGCTGCGGGCGCGCGTCCTATCCACCCGCAAGAAGATCACTTGATTCCCTTGATGGTCGTTGCGGGGGCGGCGGCAGAAGATCCGGGCCGGAATGTCCTGGTGGACCACGTGTTCAAGGTGCCGATGGCTTCGTACGAGTTCGGCGGGCGCTGACCGGTACCGGTGAACTTTGCCGGCAGCTCATGCGCGGCCTCGCAGGAGCAGGAGTGGAGTTAGGCGAGATCGATTTCTTTAGTGAGAACACGCTCGGGCGAGCGATGTACTCGGCATATGCCGAGTGCCATTCCATTCGGAGCGCGACGAATGCGACCCCGCTGTCGGGGATGCTTCGCCGCGCGACTTGCTATCGCTCAATTAGTCGGTTCCGGACTCTTCTGCTTCATCTGGGCCACACATGCCTTCTTCGCATCGTCCTTGGACAGCGATGAGTTTTCCAACTGCCGCTTCTTCGTGCAGTCGTCGAGCGCCTTGGCGTCCTTCGCAGAGGTCTTGGCGGGGCGGTCGGTTACCTGTTTTTGATGCGGACTGGACGCGGCAGAGGGCTCCGGGCTGGTCGGCGCAGGAGTTTCCGTCGTCGACTTGGACGTCGTGTCTCTCTGGTGAGGGCTGGAGGCTGCGCTCGGATCTGTGGAAGCAGGCGGCGGCGTCTGCGCCAAGGCGAAGGTTGTAGAAAATAAGATGACGCAGGTCAGTAGGACGATTTTCATATGCGCTCCTTCACGATGGGGGTTTCAGTCGACATAACTGTCGATGCGCATAGTTAGTTCAAGGCGCGTGCACGCGAAACGCATGCCGCCAAGCAGCAACTCGTCTTTGTCTGATCGTCTTGATCAGAGCAACGTGCCGCCGATGACGACCTTGGCGCCTTCGCCGGCGAAATCCAGGGCGATGGCGCGGCCGATGTTGGCTGTCGCACCCGTCACGATCACCACCTTGCCTGCCAGTCCGAAATCCATTGCAATCTCCTCGTGTTGTTGTGCGATTGGAGTATCGCACTTGGCGAGGCACGTCGGCTGCGGAGTTGCATGCGTCCGGTCGTCTTTAGTCTGATACTGTTCGCAATCACTCAATCTATCAGGACAGAGGCCATGATCGTACGACTGCTATCACTGCTCCTGATTGCCGGACTGCTTGGGAACCTAGCGGGCTGCAAACAGCGGAGCGCGCTGGTGTACGTGCTCGAGGAGCCTCAATCAGTGACACTGACTACCTCCGCGTCGACCTTGAACGTGCAACGGGGCGCGACGGTCGTACTACACGTAGAGCGACACACCACGGGCAAGTGGAAACAGATTCCGTTGAGCGAGGTCCGCTCCGGGCAATGCTGGGTATACCAGCGGCCCACCGAATCCGAACCGGAAGTGGCCGACAACGTGCATTGGGAGGTCATGCCGGAGAACGCGGTCTCATTCAACCAGAATTACCGGCTGGACCATGCGAAAATTGCAACCATGAACGTCAACGGCACGATCACATTGACGCCGACCAGCTTGGTGAAATGCGAAGCGGATCGCACCGTGGAGGGGCCGGCGATTCGGATAGAGGTTTCCTGAAAACTCGAGCCTCTTGCAGATGAGCTATTTCACTGGGATCGCGCGAGCGGTCGTCCCCTCGCGAGTGAAGTTGAATCGCACCAGCACCATCCGCTGCGCTTCCGTCCCCGCCGGCGCAAACGTCCACTTCTTTGACGCCTCGACGGCGAGCCGCTCGAAATACCGGCTCGGACCGGGGCGGTCCGGAGTGGCCGCGACTACCGTGCCATTCTTGTCGACGGCCAGCCGAACCGTCACTCTGATTGTTCCCCGGATGGTCCGCAGAGCGTTTCGCGGGACGTCTGGGATCACTTCTTTGACGGGCGATGGCGACTCATCGGGCTCGTCCCGCACTTCCGACTCGACTGATTTCGCCTGTGCTGATCTCGCTTCTGCGGTTGAAGTAGCAGGCTTCGGATGTGGCTCGATGCCGACGACGCGTGCGGCTTCGCTCGGCGCAGGTCCGGGCGGGGGTAATGTAGACTCCACATCTCGCCCTCCTTCGCTGACAGTGGGCTTGGAAGCCGAATCGTTCCTGAGCACGCTGAGTCCAATCCAGCTCAACGTCAGCACTGCGACAGATCCGAGGACCAGCGCTAGCGCGCGTCTATTCAAGTACTGCCGGACATACTGCCGGACAGGAGGTGGGGGCGCCTCTTCCGGAAGTATTTCCGCGCGGATCACCAGCCGGACCGTAGACGTCGTGTTCGACTTGGACTTGGCCGTCGCCGTCGCAACAGGAGCCGCCTGTGGCTCCTTCACTGATTCCACTGTCGCCGTTTGCGCCGTCGAGTGCTTCGCAGCGTCGGGCTGATCGACTGAGGACGACACCGTCGATCGTGGCAACGGGGTCGTTGGAGCTCGCACGGGCGCAGCTTCCGCACCCACCGTCTGATCCCCGCGGAGCCACGCCTGGAGATGGGCAACGTCCGGCCGATCGCGCGAATTCGTACTCAGGCATCGCCCAACAATCTCCCGGAACGGCGGCTGCAGATCGGAAGGCAACTCGACGTCGCCCACTCCTCCGGCCGGGCCTGAAGGCTGACGACGTGTGAGCGCCTCGCACATCGTAACGCCGAGTGCCCAGATGTCACTGGCAGTCGAATAAATTCCAACGCGCGTTTCAGGAGCATCATATGCCGAGCCTGGCTTCGTTCCGCCGGCAAACTTGCCGACTGCGCGCACCGTGTCGCTCGCTACCTTCAGCTGCTCTCCCACCGCCAGAATATTCGACGGCTTCAGTTGGCCCTGGACGAATTCTCTCTCGTGTAGATAGGCCAGGACGCTCAGTGTCGGTACCAGCAGTTCGCGTGCTTCTTGTTCCGCGAGGGCGCGCTGCTTCAGCAACTGAGCGAGGTTCTGATCGGCGTACTCCATGAGCGCATACAGACAATGCAGCTCGCCCACTTGGCACTGCCCCGTCTCGAATATACGAATCAAGTGAGGATGAGAGAGCTCGGCGGCTGCAACCAATCGCGAAAGTTGTGCGTCAGCGGCAGTCGGATCGATGCGAACGAGTTTCAACGCGACCGCAAAGGGTGCGTGCTTTGCGGACTCGGTAGTAAATACTCCACTGTGATCCGAGCTCGCGATACAGCGGTGCAAGGGAAACACGCCGTTGACCACGTGCCCTTCCAGGTCTGTCCAAACTACGCTCATCGAATCACTGGTTTCTACGCTCATGGCCGTCGCAGGGAGGTTTCGCGGCGCTACTGTACAACCATATGCAGTTCACCGCGCCCTGATCTTGATCGCGGTCCGGAACGGGAATCGGGACTGGAGATGGAAGACGCTCGAAAGTATCCTCCCTGGACGCGGCGGGTTTCGAATGTAAAAGATCCTCATGCCGCCGCTCGCGGATCGGCATAGAGACATGGACCGGACTGTTGGAGGCACAACGAATGTGCGGAATCTTCGCCGCAATGACGCGTCGCGGGCTCCTGCCGGAACGTCGCGATGCAGCACTCAGAAGTCTGCTGCATCGTGGACCACACGGACGCTCGGACACACGCGATTGTCCTTCATCGGTCTGAACAATGGCGATCAGCCAATGACCAGTCCCGATGGCGATGAACGCCAGCAAGCGATGATAGCGATCCGCGATCGCTTCGGCGTCAAGCCTCTCCCACTCATTTGACTTCAGTACGGGCTGCCGTGCGCCCGCATCGCCTTTGTGTCACTGCAACTCGATGACGAGTCCGCCCCGAGGTGCGAGGACCAGATCGAGCGTGCCACTGGAGTCGACTTGCAGCGATTGCTTGCGGAACGAAAGATTGCCTGCGTAGCCATCGGTGATCAACGTGCCACGGCGCGCCTGAAGTTTGCTGATAGACAACTTCACGGCACGAGCCTCCTTTTCTTTCACGGCTCAACCCTGCGTGCCGTCTGCTCTATAGCTAGGCCGTGCCGGGCGCGGTAGTCAGGAAACGCGCCATCGTCTCACGGTATCGGCCCGGGCGCCTAGTTGGGCGCTACCACGACGTCCACCATGGCTTGGAGCCAGTGATGCGCACGCCGCTCAGCGCAACAATTCTGCAATATGGCCGTTATCTGCTGGTCTTTTGGCCCTGCGAAGCTCCGCGATCAACTCAGCTTCTAGAGGCCGCTGTGAATGCGTGTCGATCGTTCGATTCAAGTTGGCGTAGCTATTCTTTGCAGTTCGATGGCAACCTCCGTGCGAGCGCAGGTGCCTGACGGGGAGGCAGGGACGCTGGAGCAGGTCGTGGTCACCGGCTCGCATATCCAGCGCGCCGACATGGAGAAAACGGTTCCGATCACTGTGATCGATGAGGCCGCGATCGAGACGCGCAACGCGGCGCTGCCTTCAGACCTGCTGACCTCGTTGCCTTCCGTGGTCAGCCTGCCGCAGAACGAGAGCCGCCTGGGATCCTCAGGCGCACGCGGCGACAATGCCAACGTGAACATGCGCAACCTGGGCGCGACTGCGACCCTGATCCTGCAGGATGGTCGTCGCATGGCGATCAACCCGATGACCGCAGGCCTGTCGCAAGCGGTGAATGTCAATCAGCTGCCCACTCACGGCGTCGATCACATCGAAGTGCTGCGGGATGGCGCTTCGTCCATCTACGGTTCCGATGCCGTGGGCGGCGTGATCAACTACGTGCTCAAGCGTCGCATGGAAGGCATGGAGGCGAGCGTTCGCTACGATCAGCCGGAGGACGGCGGCGGCGAAGTCCTGCAGGCCGGTCTCGGCTGGGGTGGAAGTTTCGCTGAGGGGCGGGGCAGAGTGTTCGGCACGCTGAATGGACTCTCCCGCAAAGAAGTCAGGCTGACCGACCGCGATTTCAGCAAATCATCGCTGAACGTGGATCGAGCCCCGGCGGGTTTCAACGCCTTGGCGGGTCCTTTCGACCAACGCTTCACGCGCGGGTACTACCCGACCTTCCGGCTGGGTTCGACCGGCACTTCCGGCACGACCTACTACTTCCTTCCGACGAGCGGCACGCCGACACTGAGTACGACGAACCCGACGACCGCAGCCAATCGCGCGCTGTATCCCGACTTCATGCTGGACATCAACCAATTCGGCTTCGCCTCGCCGAAGGTGCGTCGCGGCGATGTCTTCGTTTCACTGGAATTCGACTTCAGCGACAGCGTGACGGCCTTCGGCGACTTCAGCTATTACACGGCGACGTCGACGATGCAGCGCCAGCCACTCGCGGTGAACGGTCCCACCACCGACCAGGCGATGATCATGCCGGTGGACAGCCCCTACAATCCGTTCGGTTCGCGCTACTACAGCCCGACCGGCGCCGCGAATCCGGATGGTTCGGCACGCCTGACAGGCACGCCGCAGGCAATCGCGCTGACACAGTTCATGATCGCGGGTCTCGCTCCCGAATCGGTGAAGACCGACGCTGACGCAGTACGCGTGGTGGCTGGCCTTCGCGGGACGATCGGCGAGACCTCCTGGAAGTGGGAGAGCTCGCTGTTCTACAACGAGGTCAATGGCAAGGACAACGCAACGCCTGACGTGCGCGAGAGCAAGCTCGCGGCAGCGATTGCGGGGACTGGTGGCACTTACTTCAATCCCTTCGGCTACACGTTCCGCGTGCAGAACGGTGCAGTGGTCGCCGACCAGCGCTACACGAATCCGCAGTCGCTGGTCGATTCCTTCTCCGAGACCTATCGGCGCACGGCACAGGCCTACCTCGCCAGCGCCGACGCGCGCGCCAGCGGAAGGTTGGTCAGCTTGGGTCAGGTCGACGTGCAGACCGCAATCGGAGTCGAGCACCGCAAGGAGAACCTGGAAGATTTGCGCCCGCCGTTCAGCGGCGAGAACCCCGCCGACTCCGGGCTGCCCACGACGAACAACGACTTCATCCTGCACCCGGCCCGACCCGACGTGCGCGGCGATCGCAATGTAACGAGTGCTTACGCCGAGGTAGTAGTGCCACTGGTGACTGAGGATCGTGCGCTGCCGCTGGTGACGAGCCTCGAGATCTCGGGCTCCGGGCGCTTCGAGCACTACAGCGATTTCGGCGATACCACCAAGCCCAAGGTCGGCATCAACTGGCGGCCGGTGTCGTGGCTGATGCTGCGCGGATCCTACAACGAAGGCTTCATGGCGCCTTCGCTTGCCGCCCTCTACACGAGCACGCGTTGGTCGATCAGCACGAACGGGACAGCTGACCCGTACCTCAATGGAGCGATCGGTCAGGGCAACTACACGATGCGCAACTACTTCGGCGGCAACCCCGACCTGAAGCCGCAGGAATCCAAGGGCACCACCTTCGGCTTCGTGCTCGATGTCCCCGGTGTGCAGGGTCTTTCCGTCACGGCAGACTACTGGAAGATCACGCGCGACAATCTGCTGGGCCAGCGAAGCGTCACAGACATCCTTGCGAACGACGCCGCGCTGCTGAGCGCTTATACCGCCGCACAGGTTGCCGCGGGCGTCGCGCCAAACAACATCGATGCCGGCGCAGGGACGCCAGGCTACAAGGGCGATCCGGATGTGCTGCGGCTCGCACCCACCGCAGAGGAGCGCGCTGCGTTCGCGGCGGGGAATGCCGCACATCCGAACAGTCCTGCCGCGCCCGTGGGGCTAGTCTTTTCGACCAACACACCCTTCTTGAATCTGAGCTCCGCAGACAACAAGGGCGTGGACTTTGGCGTCCGCTATCTGCTGCCGCGTTACTCATGGGGTAGGCTCGCTGCGAACGTGGATGCCAGCTGGTTGTGGCGAGCGCAGACCGTGGTCCCGACGAGCACCGGCTCGGTGATCAGCAACGATCTATACAGCGGCGGCGCGGCGCGGTGGCGCACTACAACCAATATCAGCTGGGAGAACGGCCCCTGGAACGCTGGCCTGGGTATCTATCACGTGAGCAAGACGCATGACACACCGACAGTCACGCAGGCCGTCTACAACAGCCTCGGTCGGCCGTCGTACATCGATCCGATCTACACGAACGGCAACACGGTGTATCGCCTCGTGATCGATCCGGTGGTGAGCTTCAACTTGTCGCTGGGCTACCATTTCGATTCCGCTATCTCGCGGCTGGGTGACACGCGACTGCGGCTCGGCATCGCGAACCTCACGGACGAGAAGCCGCCGCTGTCAGCCAACAGTGACGGCTTCGGCTACGATCCCTCGACGAGCCAGTCGCTGCTGAATGGTCGTACCTGGAGCTTGGAACTCACGAGTAAGTTCTGATGGCAACGATTCTCACCAGGCGCGCGGCGCTGCTTGGCATGGCCAGTGTCGCGCAGGTCGTCGCACTGCGGCCAGCGCTAGGTCAGCAGCGGCTCGTCGCCACCGAAATCGGTCGATGGCCGATCCCCGAGGCAAACCAGGCCGCCGCTGTCGATGCGAAGCATTTCTACGGCATCGGCAATCGCGCACTGGTGAAGCATCGCAAGGATAACGGCGAACGCGTCGCGGAATGGTCGAGCCCGAAGGACGGGCCCATCGTGCACTTCAATTTCGGTTACGTGGAGGGCCACCGCCTAGTGCTGGCCCATTCGAATTTTCCGCAGTTACCGCCGGCGAGTTCGCTGGAGACTCACGACACGCGCACGCTGCAGTTGATCGCAAGCGATAGTCTCGGCCTGCGTCCCGGGTCACTGACCTGGGCGGTGCGGCATCAGCGCTCCTGGTGGGCCTGCTTCGCGTATTACAACGATCAAGGGACGATGCCCGGTCTCGACCAGCGCTCCACCTACGTTGGCGAGTTCGACGGCAAGTGGCAGATGCGGCGTTCGTGGCTGTTTCCGCCGGAATTCATCGCGACGTGGGGACCGAGCTCTTCCTCCGGCGGAGATTGGGGCGATGACGGCCTGCTGTACGCGACGGGCCACGATGCGCCGGAACTGCATGTGATGCGGTTGCCCCGCCAGGGCGTGGTGCTGGAACACGTGACGACCATCGACGTGCCCTTCGAGGGTCAGGGCTGGGCCTGGGATCGCAGCGCTCATCCTGGTGTTCGGGGCGAGCGGATCATCTACGGCATCAGCCGGGCACGCAAGGAAGTGATCGCGGCTCGCATACCGAAACTGCCCGCGGAACTGCGGATGCGCTAGTTCTCGACTGAGTCATATGCCGTGACCGCTGGGCGTAGCTCCGTAGGGAGACCGAAGCTCTCAATCCGCAGATGCCTCCGGAAGGGCAGGACGTCGCCGAGCACATCGAGCAGAAATATGGCTCGACGCCCGAACAGATGGCCCGCAATCGCGAAGGCATTCGCACCCGAGGGGCGGAACTCGGGTTCACGTTCAACCTGGAGAAGCGCTCCCGGATAGACAACACCTTCGACGCGCATCGGCTGCTGCACTGGGCAGAAATCGAGGGTCGACAGCATGCATTGAAACGGGCGTTGTTCGCTGCCTACTTCACGGACGGGCGCAATCCAAGCGATCGCGAAGTGCTGATCGACGTCGCCAGGCAGGCTGGTCTCGATGCCGTACTACGCGCAAATGCTGCTCGACGCCGGTTACTCGGAAGTCAAAGAAGGCAAGTTCTCCGACCGCATGATCGACGACATGGTCGTCCACGGCAGCGCGGAACAGGTGAAGGAGCGGCTGCGGATGCTGCCGTCGTTCGGTGTCAATGAATTGCTCGCAACCGTGATCGAGCCGGCGAACGATGACCGGACCTACGAGCGAACAGTGCGGACGTTGGGAGAACTGGCGGCGGAATAGGCGCTGTCGCGTTGGCACGCAGCTGCGCCTTTCCAGCTCGCTGGACTAACCCATGTGAGTCGTATGATCGGGCCGTATCTTGAAGATTACGCGGACTTCACCCGGCTGACTCCACGGATACCTGTCCTGGCCGATGTATCGCTTCGCTAGGCTGTCAATGTGCGCAGCTGCTCCCTCCATCGTCCTTTCGACAACCGTGCCGCGCACTTCGAGATATCGGTACGCGTTATCCGGGTCGATGATTGAAATGGCAACGCGCCCATCGCGCCGCAGATTGCGATCCTTTTGACGGTCGGCAGCCGTGTTGACGAGCACGTGCTTGCCGTCGTAATCCACCCACACCGGGGTCACTTGCGGGGAGCCATCCGGCATCAAGGTGCCGAGATGGCCGAATGCTTTTGCTTTGAACAGATCCAGGAAGGCGGACGGAATGGCTGTGCTCATGATCTCTCCTCAGCTGAAGTGGAATCCGCGACCGCTACAAACTTGCACGACCTAGAGTCGTTCTGCAAGCCGAATGACGGCCTGCGCCAGCGAGGAGTGCCATGAGTAGGAACTAGCTGGCGATTCCGAGGATGAGCTCTACATCATCCGCAATCATACTGTCCCAGCGAGCAAAGTCCGGGGCGAGATGCGCCAACGCGGCTTCCGGCATTGGCTTTGCAGTCAGATAGCCCTGTATGCAGTCGCAACCCAGCATGCGCAAGGTTCGCAGCTGCTCCATCGACTCGACTCCTTCGGCCACCGTTTTCTTGCCGAGCACGTGCGCCATCGAGATGATTGCGGCAACGACAGACTGCGCCGGGCCATTGGGCGCGCAGTTCACTATGAAAGAACGATCGATCTTCAGCGTATCGGCCGGCAGCACGGCGAGAGACGACATGGACGAGTAGCCCGTGCCGAAGTCGTCGATCGACACTCGCACGCCCAGCGATCTGAGTTCTGCGAGCAGGCTGAGTGTTTTCTGAGGGTTGGCGGCAACGGCCGATTCGGTGAGTTCGATCTCCAGGGCTGCAGGCGGTATGCCGGTGCGCTCGAGCACGGTCCCGATCTCCTTCACAAAGGAATCGGAATTCAGTTGGCGCATGGATACGTTCACACTCACATGTCCTAAGTCGATGCCTGCCTGCGCCTGACGCTGAAACGCCATGCAGGCTTCCTGGAGCGCCCATTTGCCAAGAGCTTCGATGAGTCCGCAGTCCTCGGCAACGGGAATGAATATCCCTGGGGAAACCGTCCCCAGTTCCTCGTCGGTCCATCTCGCCAGTGCCTCGACGCCGTGAATCGAGCCGTCGGACAGGTTGACCTTGGGTTGATAGCAAAGGGTCAATGCATTGCTCTCCAGCGCATGGCGCAACCGATGTTCCACGCGAAGACGCTGCTGTGCCTCCCTGTTCATGTGCTCTTCGAAATACGTGACTACCCCTCGACCACGTCCCTTGGCGCGATACATCGCGATATCCGCGTTACGTAAGAGTGCTTCGACAGTCGCGCCGTCTTCAGGGTAGACAGTCAGGCCGATCGAGGCCTGTACGAAGCACTTCGTCCCCTGGACATCGATCGGTTCAGCCAATGCAGACTGCAGTCGGCCAGCCAGCAGATGCGCCGGGTCTCGATCTATGTCTGATGCGATCAACACGAACTCGTCGCCTCCCATGCGCGCTAGAGTATCGGTATCGCGCACGATGGCTTTGAGTCGGTCGCAGACAGCGATCAGCAGCGCGTCGCCGGCAGAGTGACCGAGCGAATCGTTGACATGCTTGAATCTGTCCAAGTCGATGTAGATGACCGCGAGCCGCTGCCGCGAACGCGCTGCCAGGTGCAGATCGTGTTCCAGCCGTTCCTTGAACAGTCGTCGATTCGGCAGTCCGGTCAATTCGTCGTAGTAGGCTTGCTTGATGAGAGCCTGGCGGCGCTCATTGCTTCCCAAGGTAATGGCAAAGCGTCGCGCGAAAGCTCTGGCGTTTCGTAGCCGCGTACGGCGTCCCCTGGATGGATTGTTGAAGACCAGGGCGCCGCGCAGTTCTCCGCCCACTTCCACTGGCAAGCCGAACACCTCAGTGTCGTTGCATTTGAATGGCAAGGGCTGCAACAGGTGGGATGGATCGATCACTCCCAGCAGCTTCTCCGCACACACTCGGGAAGTCGAGGCCTGGTCAACCCCTTTTACGTTATCGATCGCAACGAACACCGTGGCGGAAGCACTGGCTTCGCCGTCGACGATCAGTGCAATCGCCTGTGTGCGCAGCACACGAGGTAGCGATGGGAGTACGCGGCCGATAACGACGTCAGGTGCTGGATCGGTCAGGATCATGTGATCGACGCGCGCCAGGGTGCGCAGCAATGTGAATTGCCTGGACAGTGCTGTCGCCATCAGGTTGAACGCGCGGCCCAGCTGTTCGTACTCATCGTTGCTACGTATATCCACCCGCTCATGAAATTGCTTGTGAGCGACGCGTGTCGCAACGTGGGTGAGCAATGCCAGCGGTCGGTGGCTGCGGCGGATGTGGATCGTACTCAGGAGCGACGCGAGCAGGATGGCAATCAGGCTCACGATGGGCAAAGTGCGTTCGAAAGATCGCAGCGCCTGCAACGCCTCCGATCGCGGTTGCCGGGTAACGATCGTCCAGGCCTCGCTGCCGAAGCGTGGTGCAAGAAAGAGCGGCCAGGAAGCGGTGAGCGAGGCTTCATTCGAGCCTGCGTCCTCATTCAAAAGGCAACGACGCAGCTGTGCAGCGATCGACTCGACACAGATATTCGCCGAAGGCAGCAGCACGGCGTCGGCGTTCCAAAGATAGGTGTCGGCCAGCTCCGCGGTCACGATAATCACTCGCCCCTCGAGCTGCTTCGACAATTGCAGCGAGACCACGTCCCGTCCGTTTTGCTTTTCGAGTCCAAGCACCACGCCGTGGTCGCCTTCTTGCCCGATCGCGTCGGGCGCCCCGGGTTCGCCTGGGGTGAATCGAACATCCGTTATCCTGAATCGCTCGCTTTTGTATGACTTCAGGCTATCTATCTCCCGCCCATCCGCCAGGGCAAGAGCTGCCATGTCGCTCAGGTCTGTTTCCGTCTGGGTCAAGCGATCGAAGAGAAGCAGGCCATAGCTCTTGCTGGTCTGCGCCAGGTGATCGGTCGCCTGGCGATTGAGTTTCTCGCTCACGATGCGGTCGGCGAGGAACGCGTAGATCAGGATGGGGATGACCGCCGACGTCCAGAACAGAATCAGCGTACGCGCGGCGACCCGAGACCCCAATCCTGCGAAGGTCTTTTTGAATCGCAACATTAGAAGTCTGCTGCGACGCCGATGAAGCTACCGTCGCGCGCCCAGATGATGTCGTCGCGACTGGGCTTCGCAGTCAGCGGTGGCACTGAGTTTCCGTCCGGCCCCACGCTGTAGAGATCCATGTCGGTATTGAGCGGATGCAGGTTATGGTCTTTGCGAACTTTTCCGCTCACCTTCCTGTCAGGAGAGCCGAAGTTCAAATATCGGTAGTCGAATCCCCACGGATCCTTGGGCATCGAGACGTATCCCAGGTCTCCGAGCGTCTCCGGCAGCGAGAAGTGCGAGGTGTGATAGCGCTCGATTTTCATGGAGATCTCGCTGAGATCCCGGACCGCTTGCGCGATCTTCTGTTTCTCGATGATGTTGTGATAGCTCGGCAGCGCAACGGTCGAGATCACCCCGACTAGCGCCACCGCAATGAGGATCTCAAGCAGTGTGAATCCGTGAGTGACCGCGAGCTTTCGGTGCAGGAGTCTTCGTGGAATTGACACCGCGGAATGTTAGTAGCCGACGCTGCGGCGCGCCGGAGAACCAAGTTCACAAATTGCCGGGGATTCGGATCGAGTTGGCCGGATTGAGAGGTCAGTCGTGTTCGTTTGCAGCAGAGCGATGCAGGCATGAGACTTCTCCCTAAAGCCGCGTACGGCATGCTCTACATTCGCTCGTCGGACCGCAGCAGAGTCCAACATGGCCGACGTAGGACCTGCGGCCCAAAAAAAAGGCCCTTGCACGCTGGGTGCAAGGGCCTCGAGCTGCTATCCAACGGGGGGGATGGCGTCGCAGAAGCTCCAGCGAACCGCTATTCGTTCGCCGGCACTCGTGAAGGATTCTAGGATCGTGCCCATAGCATGTCGGTCGAGCGCGAGTTAGAAGGCGGCAACGGCCGCGGCCAATGAATTATCTGCTCAGAATTATCCGCTCAGTTTGGCAAGCAAGCCGCAAGCTACTCGTGGTGCTGGATAGCGGCGTGACCGATGCTGCAGCGACGTGGATCGGCTCGCTGCTGTTGAGCTACACCCTCCATCTGACCGACAGCTACACGCCGTTTCTCCTCGTTTCCGCGACGGCTACGATCGTGGGTGCGCTGCTGTTCTTCCTGACCGGCGGGAGCAAGTTCCAGCCTGCGAAGCCGCAGCACCCGCTTAATCGTGATCGATCTGCACCTGCACTCCGACGACGGTTGCGATCGCGGTGGCGACATCCAACGCGGTTTCGCGATAGCTCTGGGCAGTGAGGTAGATTCGTTTGCCGTCGTCTTTCAGGACCACGTAAATGTTATAGCGTGACCGGCCATCCGTCAGAGTCTGGTCGATGCGCAGGAACCCGATGTCGTCGAAATGGAGGAAGTACTTGCTGCCGCGACGGAATATTCGGGTCTCCGCGTCAAAAGTGAAAACCATGTCACGTCCTGCATCGTCGATGAATTGCAGGTCCGGATGCGCAATGGATGCGTACGCGGCTACGAGTGCCGCGATGCCCAGAAGCCAGTGAAGCGAGCCGCAAATCGCTGCAAGGACAGCGCACAGCAGAGCGTTGAGGACGAACGCCACGACGGCATGATCTCTTGGGAACGTCAGCGTCACCGAACCCGACGGCAATGTGTCGAAGGCGGTGCAGGAATAGTGTGTCATGATTTCTGTCCGGCTCAGTCGTGTGGGTGGCGCGAGACGCTTGGCGGATCGAGGATCACCGATCGAAGAGGTTCAGGCCATGGACAGGGTCTGAAAGGGATCTGACTTGTTCCTGACGCCGGGCGATTCGCGCAAAGGGGACCTGCTCGTGATCCAAACTCATGCTTCGAATCTGCACCGGCGCGCCGGAAATCCTGCTTGCGCAGTTGGAACGCCATGGCGCCTATCTACATTTGCGGGCATCGAGGAACATCGACGACCGGGCCGCCGCCGATACGGACGATCGAATCGATAACGCATCGGACCGGCTGATCGCCGCCGTAGGAACTGGCCTGCGCGCGCTCGGTGGAGCGGCTTTCGCCAAGGACGCAGCTGTGAACCCGGTGTTGAATCGCGGCGCTTGCAAAAAAATGCCCGTGATCTGCGCAGTAGTGCCGTAAAATATCGGACTGACACGGGGCCGTCGCCACGGGGATTTACGCGCAATGGATGGAATGGAAGCAATGAACGATCTCGAAAGGTATTTCTATGCCAATCCAGGTCGACTCATTCACAAGTGGAAACACTACTTTGAGATCTACGAACGCCATTTCGCCCGCTATCGCGGCAGACAGATCAATGTCGTCGAGATCGGCGTGTACAAGGGCGGCTCACTGCAAATGTGGAAGCACTATTTCGGGCCGAACGCGCGTATCTTCGGCATCGACATCAATCCCGAATGCGCGGCGTTTGCGGAGGAGCAGGTCGAGGTACTGATCGGCAGCCAGGAAGACCGCGCTTTCCTGCGCCAGCTGGCGGAACGCATCCCGGTCATTGACGTATTGATCGACGATGGCGGTCACACGATGACGCAACAGATCACGACGTTCGAAGAATTGTTTCCGCACGTTGCCGCCGACGGCGTGTATCTCTGCGAGGATCTCCACACTTCCTATTGGCACGAATACGACGGCGGCTATCGATCGCCGCAGACGTTCATCGAGTACAGCAAGAACTTCGTCGATTACATCCACGGCTGGCATGCGCGTGAGCCGGTCAAGCCCCGGCGCAAACGGTGGTACAAGCGCTGGTTTCAGTCGCTGCCACCGCCGCCGCCGAGACTATCGGTCTCCGACTTCACCCGGTCCGCGCATTCGCTGCACTTCTACGACAGTGTTCTTGTGATTGAGAAACGGCAGATGCAGCCCCCTTCCGACACCATGACTGGCGGCGATCACAGTTCTGCCAGCAGCATGGTCACGCCTGCGCAGGTGCTTTAGCCAGCGTCGGCACGGTCGCAGCCGCTGCAGAAGGAACCGCTTTCACCAGGCCGCTGAGTCCCTCACCGGAGAGGCCGACTTCCTTGATGAGTTGATCGACCACTGGTGCGTAAGCTCGATACTTGAGAGCCGCACCCACTGCCTGTTCGGCGAGATTGCCGGAAGAGGCGGCGGACACTCCATCACCCTGCGGCGCCGTACCGGTATTGAGTCCGTCGACCTGCATGATGCGGATCGAGTCTATGTTCTGCATCGGCTTGACGGCCTGCTCGATGATCCGCGGCAGGCCCTGGATCAACGCGAGTTTTTCCTGCAGCGAGATCTGGGCGCTCGACAGGGTGTTGATCGCTTCGTTCAACGCGCGTTTACCGGCCGCCTCCGCTTCGTAGTTTTCGCGATTCGCCTTGGCGAGCGTGCGGATCGCATCGGCCTTCGCTTCGGATGCATCTCTCTCGGCCAGGGCCGAGACTTTCACGCCGATGGCCTGGCGCTCCGCTTCCTGCGATGCCGTGACGAGCGTGACTTGCTTTTCGCGTTCGGCCTTGGCCACGTCTTCGGCTGTCTTCACCGCCTGCTCGGACTTCACCGCATCGGCGCGGGCGAGATTGGCGCTGGCTTGCGCTTTCGACTGTTCCTCGGATTTCTGGGCGACGGAGATCGCCTTGTTCTGCTCGGCGATCTGAGTGGCGCGCTGCTGTTCGATCGAGGCTATCTGCACCTCGCGCTCGGCTTCCACTTCACGCTGGCGCACCGCCTGTTGCTTGGCGACCTCGGCCTCGCGGATCTGGCGTTGCGAGATGATTTTCGCTTCCTCGCCTTCACGCGTTTTCTCTGCCTGCACCTTGACTACTGTCGCAGCCTGTTCGGCTTCGCGTGCCGCCACTTCCTGCGACTGGGCAAGTTCGGCGAAGCGCCGCTGGCGATCGATCTCCAGCTGCAGCTGTTTCGCCTCGAAGTTCTTTTTCGAGATGGCGACGGTCGTGTCCTGTTCGATCTCGTTGCGTTCCCGGTTGCGGCGCTGCGTCTGTTCGGTCAGGCGAGTGAGGCCTTCCGCGTCGAACGCATTGTTCGGATCGAAGAACTGCATCGCCGTCTGGTCGATGCGGGTGAGCGACACGCTCTCCAGTTCCAGGCCGTTCTTGAGCAGGTCCTCGCTCACTGCGTTCTGCACGCCCTGGATGAAATCCTGGCGCTTGTCGAGCAGCTCCTGCATGGTCATCGAGACCGCGGCGGCGCGTAGGGCATCGACGAACTTATCTTCCACCAGTTGCGAGAGCTGTTCCGGATCGATAGTGCGCTGGCCCAAGGTCTGCGCGGCATTGGCGATCCCTTCCTTGGTGGGTACCACGCGGACGAAGAACGCGACCACCACATCGACGCGCATGCGATCCTTGGTGAACAGCGAGTCCTTGCCGAAGCGCGTGACCTCCAGCTTGAGCGTATTCATGTTGACCAGGATGGTTTCGTGGAACACGGGGAACACGATCGCACCGCCATCCATGACGACCTTCTGGCCGCCCAGTCCGGTTCGCACGAAAGATCGTTCTTTCGATGAGCGCCGGTACAAGCGCGAGAAAATGATCCCGACCACCAGCAGCGCCACGAAGGCGATGCCGGCGAGAATCAAGTTGTCCATCATCAAGGTCGTCATCCTTTTATCTCCAGAAAAAGCTCACCATCAGGCAAACGAATCGGACATCGGCAGGCCGCGCACCGCGGCGCTCAAATCAGGTCGGGCCACGGGTTCACCGCTCCGGCGAAGCGGCTACCCGAGATCTGCTTCACCAGCAGGACGCGCTCGCCGCTCTCGAAGATCGCACCCTCGCTGTCGGGCTCGACCATGACGTAGATATTCTGGCCGTGTTCATTGGGTACTCGTGCCTGCGCCGGATAGCCCTGTCGTGCAGTGCCGTTGACGATGGTCGCGACGCGACCGACCAGCGATGCGAACGAGACTGCATAGGTCTGATCCTGCGGAATCAGTCGCACGAGACCGGCGCCGAGAATGCGAACCATCGGCAGGGTAGCGAAGAACGCCAGCGGTACGGCGATGAGAGGTGGCACCCATGCACCCAGGAATCGATGCGCGACCAGGTTGAGTGCGAATCCCGTGAGCGCGAATCCTGCAAGGAACAGGACGAGAAGCACCAGCACCGGCACCTTGCCGACGTACAACCAGCCGAGCAGCTTGTCGAACGGGCCGTGCACGCTATCCCACGGATCCGGTAGCGTGTGCTGCAGCCACTCCGAGAGATTGGCCCCGACCAGCATCGCGATGCCTTCGACGATGGCGATCAGCAGCATGAGAAAAGTCGCCACCGTAAACGGCCCTGTTTCCGCAGCGAGCAGCATGATGCGGTTTCCTCCTGGTGTCCCGTCTCTACGCTTGCTATTAGACGGGTCGGCAGGACGATCGGCAAGGAATTGCCGGTGAATGGCCACCGATTACCGGCTAGACTATGCGCAGTTATGTCATGCAGGCTGATGCGGATACGTGCATTGCGGCGCAGGCGTGTGAGGGAAACGTGCGAGGGGAAGCATGAAAGAGCAGAACGAAAGCCACGTGCGCACTTTCATCGAGGCGCGTGATGCATTGCTGAGTTGGCGAGAAGATTTCGTGACCGCCCGGCGAGAGTTTCGTTGGCCGCGCCTCGCGACGTTCAACTGGGCGAACGACTATTTCGATGCAATCGCGGCCGGCAACGAGCGGCCCGCTTTGCGAATAGTAGACGATGGCGGCGGCGATCGATTGCTATCATTCGCCGAACTGTCACGGCGCTCTGCACAGGTTGCGCAGTTGCTGTCCATGCAAGGCGTCGGCAAGGGCGATCGAGTCCTGATCGTGCTAGGGAATGTCGCCGCGCTGTGGGAAACGATGTTGGCGGCGATGAAGATCGGCGCCGTCATCATTCCGGCGACTACCTTGCTCGATCGCAACGATCTGCAGGATCGAGTCGAGCGTGGCGGCGTCAAGGCGATAGTCACTCATTCACGTCTTGCCGAACGATTCAACGGTGTCGTCGGTGCGTCCGTGCGGATATGCGTGGACGAGCCCGTGAGCGGATGGATCGACTTCGCACAGTCGCACGCGCTGCCGGATCGGTTCGATCCCAGGGTCGCAACCCGATCCGATGACTTGCTGTTCCTGTACTTCACGTCGGGAACGACCGCGAGGCCGAAGCTGGTGGCGCATACGCACGTCAGCTATCCAGTGGGGCACCTGTCGACCATGTACTGGCTGGGATTGCGACCCGGCGACGTGCATTTGAACCTGAGTTCGTCCGGCTGGGCGAAACACGCCTGGTCCTGTTTCTTCGCTCCCTGGAACGCGCAGGCCTGTGTGCTCGCCTACAACTACGAGCGTTTCGATCCGCGCGCGTTGCTGGATCTCCTGGTGAAAGAGCGAGTGACGACATTCTGTGCGCCTCCGACAGTATGGCGCATGTTGATTCAGTGCGACCTGTCGCAGTGGCGCACGAGTTTGAGAGAGCTGGCCAGCGCCGGTGAGCCGCTCAATCCCGAAGTGATCCAGCAGGTGCGCGATGCCTGGGGACTGACCATTCGCGACGGTTTCGGACAAACCGAAACCACGGCGCAGGTCGGCAATCCGCCGGGCGAGGCGATCAAGGCGGGTTCCATGGGGAGGCCATTGCCTGGATGTCCGGTGGTACTGGTCGATCCGGAAGGGCGGGCAGGCAAGGAAGGTGAGATCTGCATCGACCTGTCGCAGCAGCCATTGGCATTGATGACCGGCTACCTGGATGACTCGTCGCGCACCGAGGAGGCGATGCGCGACGGCTACTATCACACCGGTGACGTAGCAACGCAGGATGAAGACGGCTATATCACTTATGTCGGCCGCATGGATGATGTGTTCAAGTCATCCGACTATCGCATCAGTCCGTTCGAACTGGAGAGCGTGCTGATCGAGCATGCAGCTGTCGCCGAAGCCGCCGTAGTGCCCAGTCCCGACGCATTGAGGCTGGCCGTGCCGAAGGCGTTCGTGGTGCTTGCCGTCGGCCATGCGCCGGACTCGAACACCGCCAGGTGCATTCTTCAGCACGTTCGCGCTCGTGTTTCGCCCTTCAAGCGGATCCGGCGCCTGGAGTTCGCACCGTTGCCCAAAACGATTTCCGGAAAGATCCGCCGCGTCGAGCTGCGCATCTCCGAACATTCCCGTGTCGGCACCACGCGTCGTGAGCTGGAGTTCTGGGAAGAGGATCTGATTCTGGCGGTCGAGGCCGATAAGGGTACGACTACAGCGTCCGAGTAACGCCCGCCGGCGTGTGAGAACTATCTATTTTTACTTGAAAACTCCCAAAGTTAATCCAGCCGCATAGCGGTATTTTCCCGCAGCGGCAATTGGCGCACTGACGCGTCAACGGCCAACCATGGGGGGTCGGCGAACAATGCAATCGATCGGCCGGTCTACACCTACGGCGACGACCAGAAGCCGGGCGATGCGAATGGCGATTCGTACGGTGAGTTCAACGGAGCGCGCAACGGTTTCAAGGCATTCTGGGTGCGCGATGACTATCGCGACAACGTGATCGGCAGAACGTCGAAGGATCGCCGCTGACGCCGCGGATCATCGGCTGGAGAACCGAAGGACGGGCCTGGTCGCGTCGATGAAGTAGAACTGTCCACTTGCCCACTTCTTGACGTTTCTTCGCCCGAGGGACTGATCGAGCCGGTATGCTCACACTCATCGGGCGGCGCTGTGCTTTGAGGAGCAATAGGCATCGCTCCGCAGCCGGCCAACGGCGCCGGGACGACAGCAAGGAGGCACGACCTGACGCAGGAAAGCATTGTGGATAGTCGCGCTCCAGTTCACCGGTGGCGCGAACGTCTCCTGCGTAAAGGCCGAAAGTATCGTGCGCGCCTGGCAGAAAAATTTCGGCCTGCCGTCATTCGCAACCGAGGCCATTGTCCGATCTGCGATCGGAGCGCCACTTTCATCGCACGCGATCCCTGGCTCAGGGATCACTACAAATGCACCCGCTGCGTCAGCATTCCGCGCGAGCGTGCGCTCATGGCGGTTATTCAACAACGCTTTACCCAGTGGCGGACGCTGATGATCCACGAATCCTCGCCGGTCAACCGCGGCGCCAGCAAGCGCCTCGCGAAAGAATGCCGCCAGTACATTCCCAGTCAGTTCTTCGCCAACCAGCCTCTCGGAACGATCGTGGGCAAACATCGCTGTGAGAATCTGGAACAGCTGACATTCGCCGACGAGAGCATCGATCTGCATGTGACACAGGATGTGTTCGAACACGTCCTGCGACCGGCACGTGCTTTCGCCGAGATCGCCCGTACGCTGAAGCCTGGAGGCGCTCATATTTTCACGGTTCCACTCGTGAACCAGGAAAGGCCGAGCAAGATGCGTGTCGAAGTGGACGCAGGCGGTGCAGTCTCGCACCTGGAGCCTGCCGTCTATCATGGCAGTCCGATAGACGCGCGAGGGTCCCTGGTGACGATCGACTGGGGCTTCGACATTCGCGATCGCATCGCCGACGCCTGCGGCCTCGATACCGAGATCATCCGTATAGACGATCTGAGCAAGGGCATCCGGGCCGAGTACATCGAGACCCTGGTGACGAGCAAGCCGACGAAGCCATAGCGCCTGGCTACGACAGCCGCGGTCACATCGAACGGATCAGGCATCGACCGGCAACGACAATAACCATCACTCCTGCCCGGCCCCTGGCGCTGGATCTGCGAGGCGCCGCCTTTATGGATTCTTTATGCGGGCCGTTGGCTTTCTTGCGACATCTTTATTTCCGGCTCCGTAGCATTCCGGCTACGTGATGCGGCATTCCCGTTTCGATCGCACATTCACACGACCGCGCCGCAGTGCTCTTCGAGGCTGATTCGATGCCTGACCTCATTTTCGTGTTGCTGATCCTGGCGAGCTACGCGGTTACGCACCTGCTGATCGTCGGGCTCGCCAGGTTGGGGAGAGTCGAATGACGCTCGTCCAGGTGTTGGGCAACATTGCGGCGGCGTTGGCCGGCTATCTCATCTACGCGCTGCTGCGAGCGGAGAAATTCTGATGACTTTCGCGGCCATTGCGCTGGGCAGCGTATTGCTCGGCGTCGTCGCGTTGTGTGCCAAGCCGTTCGGCATCTATGTCGCAGACGTCATGGAAGGCAAGCCGATCCTGGCGTTGCGCCTGGGTGGACAGTTCGAACGAGCGATCTACCAGCTCGCCGGCATCGACGCAGCCAAGGAAACAGGATGGCAACAATACGCGCTGAACGTGCTGGTGTTCAGCACCCTGGGCGTGCTGTTCGTCTATCTATTGCAACGACTGCAGGCGTGGTTGCCGCTCAATCCGCAGTCCCTCGGCAACGTCACGGCCGATTCGTCGTTCAACACGGCGATCAGCTTCGTGACCAACACGAACTGGCAGGGCTATGCCGGCGAATCCACCATGAGTTACCTGACGCAGATGCTGGGGCTGGCAGTGCAGAATTTCGTCTCCGCCGCGACCGGCATTGCCGTCGCCGTGGCGCTGATACGTGGCTTCGCACGGCATGCATCGGCGACGATCGGCAACTTCTGGGTCGACCTGACGCGTTCGACGCTCTATATCCTGCTGCCGATTTCGACCTTGCTCGCGATCGTGCTGATCTCGCAAGGCGTGATCCAGAACTTTGCCGCGAACCGGGATGTCACGACGGTGTCGCCCACGGAGTATCAGCGGCCGAAGCTCGACGCTGCCGGCGCAACGATCAAAGACGCAAGCGGCACGGCGGTGACGGAGAACGCATCGACCAGCACGCAGACGCTGACGATGGGGCCGGTGGCATCGCAGGAAGCCATCAAGGAGCTCGGCACCAACGGCGGCGGATTCTTCAATGCCAATTCGGCGCATCCGTATGAAAACCCGAATGCGTTCACCAATTTCCTCGAGCTGTTTGCGATCCTGCTGATTCCGATGGCGCTGACGTTTAGCTTCGGACGCATCGTCGGGGATGCGCGGCAGGGATGGGCAGTGCTCGCAGGCATGACGATACTGTTCGCATCGCTGTGGCTGGTCGCGGTATCGAGCGAGCAGGCCGGCAATCCGTCGATCGCCCGGCAGGGTGTCGACCAGGAGTACAGCGACGTCCAATCCGGCGGCAACATGGAGGGTAAGGAAACTCGCTTCGGCATCGCTGCCTCCGGATTGTTCGCAGCCGTCACGACGGCAACCTCCGCCGGCGCCGTCAACAGCATGCACGACTCGATGACGCCGTTGGGCGGCTTCGTTCCCATGTTCCTGATGCAACTCGGTGAGGTTGCCTTCGGCGGCGTCGGTTCAGGTTTGTACGGCATGCTGATCTACGCACTGCTGGGTGTCTTTATCGCCGGCCTGATGATCGGGCGCACACCTGAGTATCTCGGTAAGAAGATCGAGGTGTTCGATATGAAGATGACCTCGATCGCCATCCTGGTGACTCCGATCGTCGTACTCGTGGGCACCGCATTCGGCGTGGCGGCCGATGCGGGCAAGATCGGCGTGGCGAATCCTGGCGCCCACGGCTTTTCCGAAATCCTGTACGCCTTCTCCTCGGCGGGCAACAACAACGGCAGCTGTTTCTGCGGGCTCGCCGCGAATACGCCGTTCTACAACACGGCGCTGGGCCTCGCGATGTGGGTCGGCCGCTTCTGGGTGCTGATCCCAGTGCTTGCTATCGCGGGTTCGCTCGCAGCGAAAAGGCGTGCACCTGTGACAGCCGGCACGATGCCTACGCACGGACCGCTCTTCGTCGTGTTGCTGATCGGCTCGGTCTTGCTGATCGGCGCGCTGACATTCGTTCCAGCGTTGGCGCTGGGGCCGGTCGCGGAGCACTTGATGCTCGACGGCGGCACGCCATAAAAAGGGGACAGCTTTATTTCTTGCTGCGAAAAATAAATCTGTCCCCTTTTTATGGCTCGTCCGAAGCCCCCCTCCTCAGTCCTTTCCCGGCGACCGGGGGAAGAAGTCAGAATCGGAGTCTGCATTTCCATGTCTCGTCAAAAGCTCTCGATGTTCGACAAGGCGCTGGTCGGGCCGGCGCTGATAGATACGCTGCGTAAGCTCGATCCACGCGCTCAGTGGCGCAACCCCGTGATGTTCGTCGTCTACATCGGCAGCATCATCACCACGATACTGTGGGTCCAGGCGCTCAAGGGTCACGGCGAGACGCCCGCCGGGTTCATCCTGGGCATCTCGGCATGGCTATGGCTCACGGTGCTGTTCGCGAACTTTGCCGAAGCGCTGGCGGAAGGACGTAGCAAAGCGCAAGCCGCATCCTTGCGCGGCCTCAAGCAGACCGTCGAGGCGAAGACGCTCACCAATCCCAAGCAGCGATCGCTGTATCTGAAAGTACCCGCTACCGACCTGCGCGTCGGCGACATCGTAGTCGTGGAGGCGGGCGATCTCGTACCAACCGACGGCGTGGTGATCGATGGCGCGGCATCGGTCGATGAAAGTGCTATCACCGGTGAGTCCGCGCCGGTGATTCGCGAGGCGGGCGGCGATTTTTCCTCAGTGACTGGCGGCACACGCGTGCTGTCGGATTGGATCGTCATGAAAGTCACGGTCGATCCGGGGCAGACTTTTCTCGATCGCATGATCGCGATGGTGGAAGGCGCCAGCCGCCAGAAGACGCCGAACGAGATCGCGCTCACGATCCTGCTCGTGGCACTCACGTTGATCTTCCTGCTGGTGACGGTCACGTTGCTGCCGTTCTCGGAGTACGGTGTCGAAGTGACCAAGGTCGGCGCCGCGGTGTCTATTACGGCACTGATCGCGTTGCTCGTGTGCCTGATTCCTACAACCATCGGTGGATTGCTTTCGGCGATCGGCATCGCGGGCATGAGTCGCATGATGCAGGCCAACGTCATCGCGACATCGGGCCGTGCCGTGGAAGCTGCGGGCGATGTCGATGTGCTGCTGCTCGATAAGACCGGCACCATCACGCTCGGCAATCGCCAGGCCGCAGCGTTCGTTCCCGCACCCGGCGTCACCGAGCAGGAACTCGCCGACGCGGCACAACTCGCTTCGTTGTCCGATGAAACGCCGGAAGGGCGCAGCATCGTCGTGCTGGCGAAGCGCTATAACATCCGCGAACGCGTGGCCCGGAATTTGACGTTTATTCCATTCTCGGCCTACACGCGCATGAGCGGTGTCGACGACGGCGAACGTAAGGTCCGGAAGGGCGCGGCGGATGCTATCGACAAGCACG
>Ga0157380_10000258_pt1 | contig 31691 bp, 29 predicted proteins | sample S35metaG_FD_119757 | JGI IMG/M metagenome (GOLD analysis project Ga0157380, IMG submission 119757) | Switchgrass rhizosphere microbial communities from Kellogg Biological Station, Michigan, USA - S3-5 metaG | ecosystem: Host-associated > Plants > Roots > Rhizosphere > Soil | place: USA...
ATCACATCGAGTTTCTGTTGCTGCTCGCCCTGTACGTTCTGGTTGCCCACCGTGCCGAGCACATCGTCGAGCCGCGCCCTGCGTACATGCGACGCGATCATTTTCGCGGAAATGGACAGGGCCGAGAGGATCCAGGAGAACTGGCCGGTTGCTTCCGGGTAGTGCGTCTGCTGCTGCAATATATGCGATTGCAGGGTGACGATCTCGGGGGGCTGCACTCTGGATTCCGACACTGCGGCTGCTATGGGCTGACTCATTCGATCAGTTCGCCTGAAAGGTTTTGTTGGGGTATTTCGACCGTTTTATAGGCCATTTTATGGGCGAGAGCATGCCATGAAACCGGTGCCGAAGGGGGACACCGGTCACATCCCGCCGTTCGCCGGTAGCATCTTCTGTCCGGTACGCGCTGGGAGCACCATGCTCACACGATCCGACCACTGCCTTCGATCCGCGAGGCCTCTATGTCCATGCGCCACCCGTTGCCCGCAGCCGCGCTGATACTGGCATTCGTCGCCGCGTCGGGCTGCGGTTCGCGCGAATTCGATGCAGGGCCGAAGCGCACGGAAACGCGGAACGTTGGATCCTTCGATTCGATCGATCTCGATGGCAGCGCCCGCCTGCTGGTGACCGTGGGCGATAGCAAATCCGTGTCGGTCGAAGCGCCCGCCAGCGTCATCGAGCACGTCACTACCGAAGTCGAAGGCGATACGCTGCACATCCGCACCCGTGCCAAGGACTGGGTCTGGGACAACGGCGGCCCGCGCATCGAGATCGCCGTGTCGGTGCCGCAACTCAAAGGGCTCAGGGTGCAGGGCGGCAATGATGTCCGGATGGAAGGCTTCAAGGGCGGTGCGTCGAGCATTGCCGTGCAGGGCGCCGCGCATGTCAGGGCGACCGGCGAACTCGATGCGCTCACCGTCTCCATGCAAGGTGCTGGATTTGCCGACCTGAGCGGACTGACCGCGGACGCCGCGACGGTGACGGTCGATGGCATCGGCAAAGTCATCGTCCACTCGAAGAACAAGCTCGACGCCACCATGAACGGCATCGGTTCCATTCTATATACGGGCGCCCCGCACGATGTCAGCACCCGCATGAACGGCTTCGGCTCCATCGCACAACGTAGCGACAAAGAGGAGCGCAAGCAGCGGCGCCACGAAGAGCATCAGTGGAACATGCACCGCCATCACGACATGCAGGACCGGGACGATGAGGACCGGCATGACGATCGAGAGGACCAGGCCAACCCTGAAGCTGCACCGAATCCCGACGACCTGCAGCCGGAGATCGACACTCGCCCCAGCGCCCGCCCAGACGATGCGCAGGACACCCAGAAGAGCGGGCGGCCGAAGCAGGCCGTGGATATGACCAAGGTGATCTGACTCTGGTCGCCGGAGATCAAGCCGCTCCATGCGACCGCAGATAGTCGACGACGTCCTGGTGTCCTCGCTTGCTCGCTTCGCCCAGGGGCGATCGCGTTTCCGCCTCCGCACGACGGTTACCCGGACGAGAGTCGTCTGCTACAGCGAGATTGATGTCGGCGCCGCGCTCCACGAGAAATTCGACCATAGATAGATCGCCGTGCCGCGCCGCGTTGATCAGCGGCGTTTCGTCGTAGACCACCACGGCATTTACATTTGCTCCGCGCTCGACCAGGAATCGCGCCACGTCGAGATGGCCTCGTGCCGCCGCTACGATGAGCGGATTGCCGTCGCCACGGCAGGCCAGATCCGGAAGCGCTCCTTTTTCGATCAGAAGCTGTAGCAGCCGCAAGTCGCCGCGGCGGGCAGCGGCAATCGCCGGCGTTCCCTCGCCATGTACGATCTCGTTGACGTTGGCGCCAGCCGCAATCAAGGCAACGGCGCTGTCGAATTCGCCATGGTTAACCGCATTGAACAGCTCGACGCCGAGCGAACGCTGACGTGCGTGAGCGAAGTCGTCCGTCTCCGCCGCTGCCACCATCGGCTCCGGAGGAACGATCTGCGCCGCGGTCGCGGTCAACGTCAAGGCCGACAGGACTGTTGCTGCCCCGACCGACTTTCGCCACTTGCCGCGTGCAGGAAATAGCAGGTCAATGCGTCGTTCCAGCGAGCGTGCGTTGCTTGCAGCCGTCGACATGAGCGGAATCTTCGATCGGCGCATGGCCACTTTGACGAGCGCCTCGCCATAGTCCTTCGCTGCCTGTCCGGACCTCAACACTCGCTGGTCGCAATCGACTTCGATCGCAAAGCGCAGCCGGCGCCAGCAGTACCACAGCGGCAGATTCCACGGCAGCAGCGCAACGACCAGGAAAGCGAACAGCAGCAGCTGTGGATCGCGTGCAGCGATGTGTGCACTTTCATGTGCGATCACTGCTCGTTGCGTGGCGAGATCGGCGCCGAGCAGCCACACTGGAACGACGATGCGCGACCGCATCAAGCCGTAGGCAGCAGGACCGGTATCCGGTGCGACCATCACGGGTACACCGGCCACATTGCGCGTCGGCCACTTCGCCGCTCTACGCTGGAAGTACCAATAGCCGCTGGCGATGGACGCAGCGAGTGTCAGTGACGCAGCGAGCCACGTTGCCGATAGCCAGCGCTGAGTATCGATACGAGTCGAGGCGGCGATGACGCTCGAGTGAATGCTCGTAGTCACGGTATGAATTGCGTCGTCGCCAGCGGATAGGGACGTCGGCGTAGTGATGCCTTGCTGCGATTGACTGGATCCCGGCCATGTCGTGACGACGAGCGGAATCAGTAGGACAGCGAACATTGCGCCGGCCCACGCCCAGCGCGTCGTCCAGCGGAACATGCGGCAGAGATGCTCGAGGGCGTGCGCCGCCGCCGTCAGCAATGCCGAGATTGCGATTCCGTACACCATCCACGCGGTCGTCATGAGTTGCCCTTCCCGGTTTTTTCATCCAACAATTTACGCAGCCGCGCCACCTGCTCGGCGTTCAACTGATCCGTGACGAGATGAGTCAGCAGCAGTTCGGAGGACCCTTCGAACAGCTTGCCGGCAAGGTGACGCAGAGCGCTCTTGCGGGCTTCCTGTTGCGCTACTTTCGCGAAGTACCGATGCGTACGGCCTTCTTCCTCATGGCCCACATAAGCCTTCTGTTCCAGCGTTCTGAGCATGGTCAGCACGGTGGTGTAGGCCAGTTCATCGTGCAGCCCGGCGCGAACCTCGGTGACTGTCGATGGGCCGAGTCGCCACAGGAGCTGCATGATGTCGGCTTCGCGATCGGTGAAGTAGATGTCCATCCGTGCTCACTACTAGAGTTTTAGTAGAGGCTACCGGGCGGCTGGCGAGTCGTCAACTAGATCTTTAGTAGTGGCTCGAAGAGAGTACCGGGATGGAATCGGGAGCGCCTGTCAACGCAGCCAGCGGTCGTGCGCTCTACCGGCTCGTGTCCGTCCCATCAATGGAGAATTCCAGTGAATCGTTGGTATTCGTTGAGTCTTGCCGCGTTGCTATTCATCGGCGCCGGTGGCGTGCAGCCAGCCGTTGCTGCCGACGCTTCCGGAGCTCCTGCCGCGCAGATGAACATAGATGAGCTGAAAGCTCGTCTGAATCTGACACCTGAACAACAAGCGCAGATCGAGCCCCTTGCCGAGGCGCGTCGCTCCAAGCTGGAAGGCATTCGCGGCAAACTCGACTCCGCATCGTCTCGCAAGGACAAGCGTGCAGTACTGCAAGAAGCCAAGGCAGCCCAGGATGAGTTCACCAGCAAAGTGGAACCGCTGTTGACCGCCGAACAAAAAACCGAATGGCAGAAAATGCGCGAGGAAACGCGATCGAAAATGCTGGAGCGATTCAAGAATCGCTGAGGTCACCTCGCTCCATCCTCATGGCCCCATCTTCATCGCCTTCGGACGGGCCAGCAGCCGGTCGGCGTAAGCTTCGAGCGCCGGCCGGCCGATGGGAGCGTTCATCAGGCGTCCCCAGATGAACATGGAGCCGATCATGATGTCGGCCATGGTGAACTGCTCGCCGAACAGGTAAGGACCTTTGCCGATTTCCCGTTCGATCAAATCCATGGTGGTTTCGAAGTCGTTCCAGCCCCGCTGCGGCGACGGCGGCTGCTTCATCATGGCATCGCCCATGGTGGGCTCCAGCTGCGAAGTGGAGAACACCATCAGCGAAAGATAGCGGCCACGCAGCGGCGAACCGATCGGTGGCGCGAGTTTGGCTTCGGGAAATTTGTCGCCGAGATAGAGGCCGATGGCTGCCCCCTCGAATACGTGCACGTCTCCGTCGGCGAGTGCGGGCAGCTTGCCGGCCGGATTGATCTTCAGGAATTCCGGCGACTTCTGTTCTTTTTTCTGCAGGTCGATGGGGACGATGTCGTACTTCGCTCCGGCCTCGTCCAGCATCCATTTAGCAATCAGTGCCCGGCTTTGCGGATTGAAGTACAGCTTCATGCGACCCCCTGTCGATGGAGAACAAAGAACAGCGAGATCATCGCACGGAAGTTCCGCAACCGCAGCCACCGCTCGATGCAACGCATTGGCCGGCGTCACTAGTCCAAAAACTTCACGGTCGTTCCGATCTTTCGCCGGTCGCCGTGCGTTCGTACACGCCACCATCGTCGGTGGATTTCCCTGCGATAGCCGAGGTTTCGATGACTGCGCTGCTCCGGTTCCTGGTGATTGTCCCCTTGGTTGTTCTGGGTGCCTGCAGCGACTCCGACGATAAGAAGGATTCGTCGGCGCCCCCGCCTCCTGCCACGCCAGCGCGTGGATCACTCGTCATGAGCCCACCGGCACGCACGGCTTCGGTTACAGCCAACGATGTGCTGGCCCTGATCACTGCCGACTCGGCCGGTCAGCAGTTACTGCAACTCGCGACCACGCCCAAGTGCGGGATCGACGTGCACAAGCTCGTCTATAACACCGTCGATCCCAAGGGAGCATCGATCACGGCGAGCGCCGCAATGATGGTGCCGACAGGCAGCAACGCAGCGTGCACCGGTTCGCGGCCGGTGGTCGTCTACGCGCACGGCACCGTCATCGAGAAAGCTGCAGACATTTCTAATCTCGGCGACGAGGACAACGCCGAAGGCCTGTTGATCGCCGCTGTCTTCGCGGCGCAAGGCTACATCGTGGTCGCGCCGAACTATGCCGGCTACGACGTGTCGACGCTGACCTACCATCCCTATTTGAATGGCGACCAGCAGGCGAAGGACACGGCTGACGCGTTGACCGCGGCGAAGGCCTCGCTGCCGACCAGCTTCGCACCGATGGTGACCTATTCGACCAAGCTGTTCGTGACAGGTTATTCGCAAGGCGGCTACGTTGCCATGGCAACGCATCGGCTGCTGCAGCAGACCGGTGTTGCCGTGACGGCTGCGGCGCCGATGTCGGGACCGTACGCTCTTGCTGCCTTCGGCGACGCAGTATTCGAAGGTGAGGTCGTGCAGAGTGCGCCGTTGTTTGCCACGCTGATCGTCACCGGCTACCAGAAGGCGTATGGAAATCTGTATTCCAGTCCGACCGACGTGTTCGAGGCGACCTATGCGTCAGGCATCGACACTCTGCTGCCCACCGCGGGGCAGCGCTCCACCATTTTCTCGCAAGGAAAATTGCCCACCGCGCAGCTGTTCAACAGCACGCCACCCGATCCTGCATTTGCCGCTTATACGCCGGCTACCACGCCAGCCAATCTGGCTACGATATTCGCAGCCGGATTCGGTACCAGTAACCTGGTGACGAATGCCTATCGTCTTGCATACCTGCAAGACGCACAGGCCCACCCCGATGGTGGCTTCCCTGCGGTTACGGATAACCAGCCTGCTGCGAGTCCGTCGAACACCTTGCGCCAGGCATTCAAGACCAACGATCTGCGCAATTGGGTGCCGACCGCGCCAGTGCTGCTGTGCGCGGGCAATGAAGACCCGACTGTCCTTTACATGAACACGCAGCTGATCCAGAGCTATTGGTCCGCACGGGGAGCAACCGCAGCGATAAAACTGCTGGATGTCGACAGTTCGTTCTCGCTCAGCGATCCATACGCCCAACTCAAGGCAGGCTTCGCCGCAGCCAAATCGAGTGTCGCGGCAGCGGCGGTTGCGGGCGGAGCAACGGACAACGGCAAGGCTGCCGTCAACGACGCCTATCACGGCCAGCTGGTGCCGCCGTTCTGCCTGACCGCGACGCGCTCCTTCTTCGATGCCATGTAAATCAATCGTGTAAAACAGGGCCCCCCGAGTCGCGCAACGCGCCCGAATTTCGCCACATTCGTCGGTTCAACTAAAGCTCGACTCGACAAGCTCTCATCGAACCGAGGGCTCATCGAAAAGGGATCGAGCGCGGCTGGGGAATCCAGTGCAGTTCGTCCGGTGAAGGCACTTCGGGTCCGTGGCGGACCCAGGGGAGAGGTATGGCAAACCTGGTAGTCCATGGCGGTCGGCCGTTGCGCGGATCCATCGTTCCATCCGCGAACAAGAATGCCGTGCTTCCGATTCTCTGCGCGACCTTGCTGTCGGAGCAGCCACAACGCTTGCGTGGCGTTCCGGATATCACCGACGTGTCGAAGATTCTCGACCTGTTTCGCGAACTCGGCAGCGATGTCGAGCTGAACGTACGCACCGGCACGCTCGATCTGCACCATCGCAACACTCGCTTCGATCCCGAAGTGCATCAATTGCCGCGCGAAATGCGCTCATCGATCATGCTGGTGCCGCCGTTGCTGGCGCGCTTCGGCGTGGCCAGGATTGAAAACGACGTGAAAGGCTGCACGCTGGGTGCGCGTGAAATCGATCCGCATATCGAACTGCTGCGCAAGTTCGGCAGCGAGATCGAACGTCGCGATTCGGCGCTGATCGTGCGTCGCCCCAAACCGCTGCCGGCGGTCGAGCACTGGCTCGACTATGCTTCCGTGACGACGACGGAGAATTTCGTTCTGTGCGCCACGCTGGCGGAAGGCACTTCTGTTCTGACGAATGCAGCATGCGAGCCGCACGTGCAGGAGTTCTGCCGCTTCCTGGTTCGCCTAGGCGCCCGCATCGAAGGCATCGGCACATCGCGCCTGACCATTCATGGCGGGCCTGAGCTTGCCGGCGGCGAACACCAGTTCGAAGAAGACTTTCACGAAACCGCCACGTTCCTCGCGCTGGGCGCAATCACCGGCGGTGAGGTCAGCGTCAGGAATCGCTCGCCCCAGCATTTTCCGCTGATAGACAAGACATTCGCGAAGTTCGGCGTGGAGGTCGAGCATCGCGATGGCTGGTCCACCGCGAAAGCGTCGCAGCTGAAAGTACAGGAAGCGTTCACGCCGACCGTGCTGCCAAAGATTGAAGCCGCACCCTGGCCGTATGTGCCGGTGGACCTGCTGCCCATCTTCATCGCACTGGGCGTGGCTGCGAGCGGCAACATGATGTACTGGAACAAGGTGTATGACGGCGCCATGGGCTGGTCGGTGGAGCTGTCCAAGTTCGGTGCCCACGTCTTTCTCGCGGATCCGCATCGCCTCATCACTTTCGGTGGCAAGCCGCTGGCGGCCGCGGTCGTCGAGAGTCCGTACATCATCCGCGTGGCCATTGCACTGTTCATGGTGGCGGCGAGCGTCGGCGGTGAATCGGTCATCAACAACGCAACGCCCATCCAGCGCGCCCATCCGCGATTCGTGGAGAACCTGCGGTCACTGGGCGCCGAGGTTGACTGGCGTGATTGAGAGGGGACTTCTGCTGCAATCGCCCTGACACTGCGATCGATGAGGCCTTAGAATCCTGTGCATCGGCTACCGCCGCCTCCAGCATGACAGGACCCCATGCGTCATCTCGCCATCGCATTGCTCATCGTTGCATCCTGCGGCGTCATTGACGTTCGCGGCGCCGAGCTGCTGATAGAAAACGCAACGCTTGTCGGCGTCGAGCCGGCTAAAGTAATCGGCGTGCGCAACGTGCTGGTCCGCGACGGTCGCATAGCGACGATCAGCGAGAAGCCTATAAAGGCCGCGGCGCAGGCCGTTCGTGTCAACGCGAAAGGGAAGTTCCTGACGCCTGGATTGATGGATTCGCACGTGCATGTCAGCGACGCGCCCGGCATCCCGGCCTTCACCGACGACATCGATCTCGCCGCGCTGAGCGCCGAATTTCTAGAGCAGCAGCCTCGCAGCTATCTATATTTCGGTGTCACGCAGTTGCTCGATCCGAGCAACTCACCAGAAGGCATTGCTACGTTCGAAGCGCAAGCCCAGCATCCCGATCTCTATCGTTGTGGCGCTGCGCCGGTGCTGGACGGCTATCCGAGCGTATTCGCGGACAAGGGCATTCGCTATCGCATCATGCCGGACTGGATCTACGAACCGGCCAACGCAGCCCAGCATCCGCTCCCCGCCGGTGAATCGGCAGCGGAGCACGCGCCGGAAGCAATCGTTGCACGCATCGCGAAGACCAACGCCCGTTGCATCAAAGTGTTCATCGAAGATGGATTCGGCGACAGCACGGAATGGCCGCTGCTCAGCGCGGCAACGCTCAAGCAGGTAGTCACGGCCGCGCATCAGAAGGGACTATTGGTGATGGCTCACGCCAATGCATTGGGCATGCAACGCATGGCAGTGGCGAGCGGCGTCGACGTCATTGCTCACGGCCTGTGGAACTGGGATGGACTATCGGCGAAGACTGGAGTGCCCCCGCCGATCGTCGAGCATCTGCGTATGGTCCGCGAACGGCGCATCGGATTTCAGCCGACGCTGCGGGTGTTGTACGGAACCGCCGATCTGTTTCGTCACGACACGCTGCTCGACCCCATGTACGCCAAGGTCGTTCCCGCGAACGTGCTCACCTGGTATCGGTCCGCTGCCGGACAATGGTTCAAGAACCTGATGAAGAAGGAGTACGGCGGCGCGCCGGACGACAAAATCATGGTGGGCCAGATTCGGGCCGGCGAACAGGGCATGCGCGTGGTCAAGCAGATGTTCGATGCGGGTTATCCGCTGCTGCTCGGCAGTGATACGCCCTCGGCGCCTACCTATGGCAACCAGCCCGGCTATGACACGTATCGGGAAATGCGGACGATGGCGCAGTCGGGTGTGTCCCTCGCGGCGATCCTGCAGGCGGCCACGATCAACAATGCTCGCCAGTTCCGGCTGGACAAGGAATACGGCAGCGTCGAAGTGGGCAAAGCAGCCAATCTCCTGTTGTTGACCGCAAATCCGTTGGAATCGATCCGCGCCTGGAGCCTCATCGACAAGGTGATCCTGCGAGGTCAGGTGATCCAGCGCGAAACACTTGCCGCCGATCGCAAGTGAGTGGGGCTTCGTAGGGGCAGGCTCGGTTCCTGCGTCTTAGGTGCGGGGAAATCCTGCTCGCACTTTCCGGTTCACAACTATGAAACAGCCGCTGCTGCTGGTCGCGATGGCGTGCGTCGTTCTCGTCGCCATGCCACGGGTTCACGCCGCCAATCCGTCCACGTCCAAATTCCATCTCGAAGAAGCCACCATCGCCGACATCCAGTCCGCGATCCTGAACAAGGAACTCACGACGGAGCAGCTCGTGCGGCTGTACCTCGCCCGCATCAAGGCTTACAACGGCACCTGCGTCAAACAGCCGCAAGGATTGCTGGGTCCGATCCAAACCATCGCGAATGCCGGGCAGGTCAATGCGCTCTCGACGTTGAATCTGCGCCCCGCGACCCGTAAGAAGCTCGGCTTCGACGCTCGCAAGGCGCGCAGCATGACGGACCTGGTCGACAACGATCCGAACATGCCGGATGCACTCGAGGTGGCCATCGCGCAGGATCGCGAGTTCGCTCGCACTGGCAAGCTTGTCGGTCCGCTGCAGGGCGTCGTCATGTCGTTCAAGGATCAGTACGACACATTCGACATGCGTACGACGTCGGGTGCCGACGCTCACTATGCGAATGATCGTCCGCCGGACGATGCCACGTTCGTGAAGCGCCTGCGCGATGCCGGCGCCATCATTCTCGCCAAATCGAATCTTGCCGAGTATGCATCCAACGGTTCGCGCAGTTCCTTCGGCGGCACATTCTGCAACCCATACGACACCGAGCGCGTGCCCGGCATGTCGAGCGCAGGCTCGGCAATCAGCGTCGCAGCGAACCTGGTGACGTGCGCCATCGCAGAAGAAACCGGCCCATCCATTCGCTGGCCGGCGACGGCTAACAATACCGTTGGCATTTCGCCGACGCAGGAACTGGTTAGCCGCGACGGAATGATCGGCGCGGGATTGAACACTCGCACCGGTCCCATCTGCCGGAATGTCGAGGACGCGGCGAAAGTCTTCGATGTGTATGCCGGCTACGATCCCAAGGATCCACTCACCGTATTCAGCATCGGCCGCAAGCCGCCGCAGCCCTATCCATCGTATGCAACGGCGCACAGGCTCGACGGCGTTCGCATCGGTGTGGTGCGCGAATACATGGACAAGAAGCTCTTCACCGCAGCCGATTCGGAAACCATCGACATCATCGAACGCGAAGTGGGCGAACTGCGGAAGCTCGGCGCGACCGTTGTCGATCCAGGTCCGGGCGGCGCGCTGTTCACGTCGTGCCTGAAGAAGTATGCACCCGCTCTCGATAATCGCCTGTTCACCAAACGCTTCCCGGATAAGTTCCCGGTCGATGGCAGCGGCAAGCCAACAGCGGACCACATCGCGACGCTCGTCGACATGAGCATGGATCCCGCGCTCGTTCCCGACGGCGTGAACCTGCGTGACCTGGAGCGCACGCGAGCCATCGGCGAAGACAAGTACATGATGAATGTCTATCTGCGCGAGCGTGGCGACACCAACATCAAGAGCCATCTCGACCTGATCGACAAGGCGACGTTCTACAATGATCCGCATTTCCCGGATCGGAAAAAGACGCGCGAGAACTCGGAGAAGGCCATGGAGCTGAACACGTCGGAGCGCCTGCAGCGCCGCTTCGCGGTCCAGGAAATGATGCTCCAGTGCATGGAAGAGCAACAGCTGGACGCCGTCACATATCCGATGACCAACGTCCCGCCGAGCAAGCTGGATGCTCCCCAGGAACCGACCGTCAATGGACGTTCGCCGCTGGGATGGACATTGCTGGGTGCCCAAGGCTTCCCGGCGATCACCGTGCCCGCCGGCTTCACGACCAAAGTCTACGATCGCGTTCGCGATCCCAATGCCAGCGTGCCTGCCGGCGCGAGCGGCGTAGGCGGCGACGGCACGCCGCCCGAACCTTCACGTCTCGTCGGTCCGATAGCGGCGAAACTTCCGGTCGGCATCGACTTCCTCGCGCGTCCCTTCGGCGAACCCACTCTGTTCAAGATCGCGTCGGCTTACGCCAGCGCCACCAAGCATCGTGAGCCGCCGCAGGGTTTCGGGCCGCTGAAGGGAGAGCCGTAGAGCTTCACTCCATCGACAACGCCGACGCCGTCCCCAGGCCGATCGTCCCCGATTGCCGATCGAACAACCTGCGGTACTGGCCGTGCGGCCGGCGCAGCAGGGCATCGTGATCGCCTTCTTCGACGATCCGGCCGCGGTCGAACACCAGGATGCGATCCATCGTGCGCACCGTGGAAAGCCGGTGCGCGATGATGATCGAAGTTCTGCCCGACATGAGCCGGTCCATCGCCTGCTGGATCAGCGCCTCGGATTCCGAATCGAGACTCGAGGTAGCCTCATCCAGGATCAGAATCGGTGCGTCCGCAAGAAACGCACGCGCCAACGCGACGCGCTGACGTTCGCCGCCAGATAATTTCACTCCGCGTTCTCCCACCAACGTCTGATAACCACGCGGCAAGCGCACGATGAATTCATGTGCATTCGCAAGCCGCGCCGCTCGTTCGACTTGAGCGAGCGTGGCATCGGGCCGGGCATAGGCGATGTTCTCGGCGAGACTGCGATGGAACAGGATCGGTTCCTGCTGCACGATCGCGATCTGCGAGCGCAACGAAGCCTGCGTCGCGTGCGACACATTCTGGCCATCGATCAGCACGCGGCCTTCGCCGACATCGTAGAGCCGCTGAATCAGCTTCACGAACGTCGTCTTGCCCGAGCCGGAATGACCGACCAGGCCCACTCGCTCACCCGGCGCGATGCGCAGGTTCAGGTCCTTGAACAGCGCCGCGTCGCGGGCGGGATAGCGAAACGTCACGTGCTCGAAACGCACTTCACCTTTATCTATGTGCAGCGGCTTCGCATCGGGAGCGTCGCCGACGCCGAACGGCTGATCGTACAGGCGCACGAGTTCTTCCATTTCGTTGACTGCCCGCTGCAGATGGTGAACGTGCTGACCGATGTCACGCAGATACCCATGGACTACGAAATAGCTGGTGAGCACATAGGTGATCTCCCCCGGCGTAGCCCGACCCTGCCACCACAACCAGAGAGCTGTGCTCGTTACTGCCAGGCGAATCGCCCACAGAACTATCAGTTGAGCGGTGCTGCTGTATGTGTGGCGCATCCAGGTGCGGCGGGTACGACGCGCCCACTTGTCTACGACGCGGCCGACTCGAACATCTTCGCGGGCTTCCGCGCCGAACGCCTTCACCACTGCGTTGGCGCCGAGCGCATCGGAGAGAACGCCGCCGATACGCGTGTCCTGGGCATTGGAAAGCCGTGACGCTGGCGCAATGAACCCGGTAGCGAGCGAGACAGTGAGCATCACATACGCCGAGGAGCCAATCGCCATCACGACGCCCATCGCAGGCCAGTGGTCGCCAAGCAGCAGCATCGTGCCGACGAGGACGACGAGCGATGGAAGCAACATGAGCAGCAACACATCGTTGATGGAATCCAGCGCCCACATACCTCGCGTGACCTTCCGCACGATGGAGCCGGCGAAACTATTCGCATGCCAGTCGGTGGAGAATCGCTGCACGCGATGGAAGGCGTTGCCGGCGACGGTGCTCATGACGGCGAGCGTCAAAGGAACGACGCACCACCAGGCAAGGTGACGCAAGCCGATCATCGCGACGCCCAACGTCGCCATGGCAATGAGCGCAGCGATAGCCGCATTCAATGCCCCGGGCCCTTGTGCGACCGCGTCTATGAGCCGGCCGGCAAAAAGCGGCACGAACACCTCGGTCGCCGTTGCCAGCGAGATAGACAGCGCGAGCGTGCCTACGAGCAATTTGTGTTGCGCCCAATGACGAAACGTGAAAATCAGGACGCTGCGAAGCGCTTGAGCGCCTCGCTCGGAAGACTTGGCCATGATGGTTCGGCGCGAATCCGCGCCTCTCGTGCGAAGTTGATTGGATCTGCAACCGGCGCGACTCTCGCGCCGCCAGGCCTGGGGACCTAGTGGGTGGTTACAGCAAACGGAAGGTGCATGATGGATGCGTTCATTGGTGCCCTCCGTTGACTTCGTCGTGAATTGGGGAATGTATAAATATCACTATCGCCGGCCGAGAGCAAGACACTCGCGGCCGAGTAACGGTACGAGCGGGCGAGCGAACGAACTCAGACCGTCGTAGGCACGGCGACAAGTGACGTATCGCCAGTGCCTTGCGCCGTCGGATCCTGGTGAATCTGCATTTCCAGTGCCGCGATGCCTATGTTCACCGTGGCAGTGAGTGTCACGCGCCGTTTCGACAGCGGGCGGTTCTTGAGTTCTTCCAGCGCGATCTCGAGGATGTTGCACATCTGTGCCGTCGATGCACGCACCGCTTTTTCGTTGAGCGCGCCGGTCATGGTGCCAGCAGTATTCGCCAGCGATTCGACGCCGCTCTTCACCGATACGGTGATGCCTTCCACGGCATCGGAAGCCTTGGTCGCCACTTGCGAGCCGAGATCTTTCATCTTGTCCAGCATGAACTGCGTTCCTCGATCAGGATGATGGGTCGCGTCGCAGCTGCTTCAGCCGTTGGTCCCGCGCCGAATCCGCGATCAACGTTTGCAATCGCCGCAACCGTGTTTCCTCCTGTTTCGCACTGACCGTCCACCCACATTGCCGCCTTGCGATACGGCGGTGGCTGCGATTCGAAGAAGGCGAGACGCGGGTTGCTCGCCAGGATCTTCGCATACTCCGGCGGCAACTCGACAGCGTCATCGTAGCCAGCGGCAGGACCGGACGGTGCGGGTCCCCATGCTCCGCCTCAGATCTTGGCCGCCAGCGCTTCCAGCTGCTGGGCGCAGATACCCCAGCCTTCGTGGAAGCCTATTTTCTCGTGCGCCTCGCGATCGGCGACCGTCCAGTGACGCACGCGCGCGGTGTACTTCGTCTTGCCTGCTGCGGCGTCTTCGAACGTCAGTTCCACGGTCATGAATGGCTTTTCCGAAGGCACCCAGGCGCGAGTATAGGCATCGGTGAATACCAGCCGTTCGTTGGGAACGACTTCGAGATAGACACCGCTATTGGGGAATTCCTGGCCGTCGGGAGAGCGCATGACGATCGTACTGGCGCCGCCGGGGCGCACGTCCATTTCCGCACGCGGAGTCGTCCAGGGCAGCGGTGCGAACCATTGCGTCAGCAATTCGGGTCGTGTCCAGCACTTGAATAATTTTTCGCGTGGCGCATTGAGAATGCGCGTCAGCACCAGTTCGCGACTCGCGGCAGGCGCGATAGTGGCGGCGTTCATGACAGGTCTCCGTCGGTGTGTTGAATGTTCAATCGGTCGTCACAAGGACGAATTCCGGCAGCGCCTGCCGACAAGCATATGAATTTTTCTTGGCCATAGTTGTGCTGGATCGGCCCACAGGCATAGAGTGCCTGCCCGCTCACTCGTATCGACAGGTGCGACATGAAGTCATCGGTTGCGTCGAAGCAGGAATCGGTCCCGGTGGAGATGTTCCTGCGGATCCAGCATCCCACCCTGAATCCCGACGACATCACCGAGGGGCTGGGCATCGAGCCGGAGCACACGGTGCACGCCGGCCCGGCCGCTTCCAGGTCGGGAGTGCGCCGGTTGCACAGCGAATCTTATTGGCTGGCGCGCCTGCCGTCGCTGGGTCTGCGAGAGCGAATGGTACAGGGCATGCGTTCATTTTCCCCGCAGGCGTCGATGTCTTCGGTGACGAAGGAACAGCTGAGCCGGCTGCGGGATGCCACTCAATACGATGTGCACATCCTGGATGCGTTGCAGCCCTTGCTGGACAAGAAAGAGTTTCTGCAGAAACTCACTCGCGACGGCTCCATCGTCCTGCTGGTCCAGCGGACGGATCGGACCGCGCCGCTGGCGCTGAGAATGTCGCTACCCCGGCTCACCGAACTAGGCATTGCGCTCGAGATCGACTGAAACGTTGCAGTTTCCTCAGCGCCAGGTAGGCCAGCGACCCGACGCACATCGCGATCAAGATCCAGCGTAAGGTTGCTGCTGTCGAGAACGGCAGGGCGACGCCGCTGAACATTGCGATATACGCTGCCAGGCACATAGGGCATTTCGGAATCAGGACAAGTGCCGCGCCCGGCAACAGCCAGCTTGCCGCTCCCACGTAGTGGCGGCCATGGTTCGAGCCAGTGGGCGCGCCGATCACTTCGCGAGCGGTATCCATATCTCGACACCTCCATTGCCGGTGCGGGGATCGAACCTGTCGTCGTAGCGTTCGAAGTACGGTGCTTTTGCGGGTTCCACGCGCCGCGCCCAAGTCGACCAGATTCGTACGCAGAAGCTGTGCAACGTGGAGATATGGCCGCCGTGGAAGAACACTGCATAGCGACGCGGCGGCAAGGTGACGACGGTCAGATCCTTACCGACCGGCGCGGCATCGCTGACCTCCACACCCGCCAGGTACTGAAATCCGCCGCCGTCCTCGGATCCCATACACACTCCATAGGTCACATTGCCCTTCTGGCCTGCAATATGACCGATGTGTGGCGCGAATCGCGCCCACTGGGCCGGTATCTTCTCCGGACCGTCGGCGCCGTAGCGTTCGCTGAGGCCGGCGATAGTGATCGCTCCGCTGTCTTCGACGCGTTGCGGTTCGAGTCTCTTCGATAGTGGGGCGGTAAACATGGCGCCTCCTCGGATGGATGGTGTCCCTGCCTAGTAGACGAACGGCCCGGTGCGATTCCGACAACGCGAGGGTGAGGATTCGCGCCGCTACGGTTATGGAACCTTGGCCAGCAACCGATCCAGGTGCATGCGGATATGCGAAGCCTCCGCGGCCGTATTCGCCAGGGCAATCGCTCGGTCGAACGCCGCACGCGCCTCTTCGAAGCGCCCCAACTGGGCCAGCCAGGCGCCCTTCACGCCGAAGAAATGAAAGTAGCCGTGCAGCTTGTCGGCCAGGGGCTCGATCATGTCGAGCGCCGCCGCCGGACCCTTGAGTTTCGCTACCGCGACGGCGCGATTCAGAGTCACTACCGGTGAAGGCTGCAGCGCTTCGAGAATCGCGTACAGCCGATCGATCTCCGCCCAGTCGGTATCTTCCGCTCGCGCCGCGCGGGCATGCACCGAGGCAAGCGCAGCCTGCATCTGGTAGGGCCCTATGTCACGGTGACGCAGCGCTTTGTCCATCAGCGCCAGACCTTCGGCGATCAGGCTTCGATTCCAGCGGCTGCGATCCTGGTCTTCGAGCAGGACGATGGCGTTGTCGGCATCGAGCCGCGCCGGCGACCGAGCATGCTGCAGGAGTAGCAACGCGGTCAGTCCCATGATCTCGGCGTTGCCGGGAAACAGGCTCAGCAACAGGCGTGCGAGCCGGATCGCCTCTTCACACAGGGGCACGCGAACGTGCACGGCGCCGCCACTTGCCGAATACCCTTCGTTGAACAGCAGGTAGATCATCGCGGCCACGGTGTGCAGGCGCTGGGCTCGCTCGGGAGCGCCGGGCGTTTCGAACGGCACATCCGCTTCGGTCACGCGCCGCTTCGCTCGTGTAATGCGTTGCTCCATGGCGCTTTCGCCGATGAGAAACGCCCGGGCGATTTCCGCGACGGTGAGTCCGGAAACGATGCGCAGCGCCAGTGCGATCTGCTGAGTTGCAGGCAGGTCCGGGTGGCAGCAGATGAACAGCAATCGCAGCACGTCGTCCCGGTAGTGGGAGCTATCGAGGCGCTCGGCGAGGTCGGGTTGCGCTTCATCCGCGGTTTCCGCGAGCAACTCGTCGGCCGGCAGCGCCTCCTGTTTGTTGCGGCGTCTCAGCTCATCCAGAGTGAAGTTCCTTCCTACGAAGATCAGCCAGGCGGCCGGATCGCGAGGCGGACCGTTGATCGGCCAGCGACTCAATGCCCGCAGGCAGGCTTCCTGAAACGCTTCTTCCGCCGTGTCGAGGTCGCGAAAATAGCGCAGCAACGCGCCTAACACGTGCGGCCGGGCGGCCGTCAGCGCCGCGTCGATCCACGGCAGGTCGTTCATGCCGCACCTCGTTGCAACATCGGTACTCCGCTCAAAGCGCCTCTAGTCATTATGAGTCCCAAGGACGTGCAGGCGCACCGCCAACCGACAGCGCAGCATCGAAATAATGGAAGGTGGCGTGTGAAAGATCCGCGAGGCATGATGCTAACTGTCCGACCTCTCGCCAGCCGGAATCCACGCCGGTCGACCTGTGGCCGTCCGCCCGATCCACCGAGGCTTTCTCGAGCATGGTCACGATCAGCGATTCTTCGCGTGCAGCCCTCGTCAGCCTGGCGGCGCTGGCTTCGCTGGCCTTCGCGATGGTCGAACTGGACTCCCACCATACGCTTGCCGCCGCGACGCATGCATTCGGTTCGCTCGCCCTTGGATTGCTGGCTATCGACGGTGCAGGGAGCACGCGTGCGCCCTGGCTACGAATAACCACTTTGATCGCATCGGTCGTCTTCATGGGCTTCGTCGGCACGCGTATCTGGCGGAGCATCTGACGTGGAAATCACAGCCGGGCATCTCGGCGCAGCGGCCTTCGACGGCGCCTTGGATGGATTGGACGAGGAGCAGCTGCCCGACGGCCGCGACCTGGTAACCGTCGAGCGATTCACAGAAGTCTGGGAAGCCCACATCCTGCGGGCCCGGCTCGAGGCGGAAGGATTGCTGGCGAGCATCGCCGACGAACACCTGGTGGCCATGGACTGGTTTTATTCCAATGCAATCGGCGGCGTGCGCGTGCAGGTGCCCGCCTGCGAACTCGATCGGGCTCGGGAAATACTTACGGCACTACAGCGCGGCGACTACGAACTGCACGACGATGCCGATACGGCAGCGGACGAATCAGCGTCCCGCTGAGAATCTACGTCGCTTTAAAAACGATATGAGCAGTATCTCAGGAGCCGGAGCCTGTTCTTCGGCGGCGAGCGTGCCAGATGCGGACGGTCGATCCCGCGAAATTGCAGCAGAAGCTGTTCGCCGAGCTCGACACCAATGGCGACCAGTCGATCGACAAGAACGAACTGAAGTCGTTCATGGACTTCGTGAGCACGCAGACGGAACGTCGACGAGCGGTACATCGGCGATGGACATGTCCGCAGCGAGCAGCACGGACGCATTGTTCAGTGCGTTGGATTCGGACGGCGACGGATCCATCACCGGCACCGAACTGGCCGACCACGGCAAGGCGCTGTTCGATCAGTTGCGCGATCAACTCGGGAACGTGCAATTGAGCAGCAGCGATGTGCCACCGCCGCCGCCTCCCCCGCGAGACGAGGAGTCGAACGGAACCCAGGATGGCATGCAGATCGGCCGCATGATCGCATCGCTGCTGCAGCAGTACTCTGCCGTGGACTCAGCGACGGCAAGCAGCTCGGCAACGCAATCGCTTTCGATCGCCGCCTGATCGATGGCGTCGGTGCGGTTCATTCGTCGCTACCGACGAATGAACCCGGCAACCGTTTGCCCCCTTGCCTGCCAGCGTGCATCCTTGCCGCGATGAACTGGCTCGCACACGTCTTTCTCTCCGACAACGATATCGAGTTCCGGCTCGGTAACCTGCTGGCGGACGTGGTGCGCGGTCCAGACCTCGCAACCATGAGTTCGCGATTCGTTCTTGGAGCGCAGCGGCACAGGGCAATCGATTCGTTCACCGACGCTCATCCGGTCGTGCGTCGCAGCCGCATGCGGCTCGGGCCCGAGCATCGCCGCTTCAGCGGCGTGCTGATGGATGTGTTCTACGATTATTTCCTGGCGACGCAGTGGAGCGCCTACTCCGCCGAGCCGTTGGATGAATTCACGTCGCGGTTCTATTCGGATGCACGAGGGTGCAGCTTGCCCTTGCCGGAGCCGGCGCAACTGCTTATCGACAGGATGGTTCGCCACGACCTGCTCGGCCAGTATCGCAGCATCGCGGGCGTCGAACAGTCCCTGAGCCGGTTGTCCATGCGGCTCGCCCAGCGCTGGCGCCGGCAGTTCGCGCTGGAACGGAGCATTCCGGCGTTGCTGGCCAACGAAGCGGCGCTCGCCGCCGATTTCGCGGAATTTTTCCCCGAGTTGCGGTTGAATATCGCGTAGGGCATCCGGCCCCGCCAGGTCATCCGTTCCATGCGTGAGTTCTTCCGTCGACGAATCGTCGCTCCGTTGCGTGCGCTCCTGGTCCAAGGGGTCACGCCGGAGAAGCTCGCCATGAGCATCGCTATCGGCCTGATCGTCGGCATTTTTCCTGTGATGGGAACGACCACGGTGCTGTGCACCGCTGCTGCCGCTGTCATGCGATTGAACCTCGTCGCGGTCCACACCGTGCATTACGCGATGACGCCCGTACAACTCCTGCTCATCATTCCTTTCGTGCGCGTGGGTGAACATGTCGTGCGTGCGGAACCGCAACCGCTGACGATCAGCGAAGGCATGGCCTTGCTGGCGCAAGGCGTGGTGCATGCGGTGGTGACGCTATGGAGTGCGATCGTGCATGCGGTCATCGGCTGGGTGGTGATCGGGCCCGTCGCCATCGTCCTGTGCTACTACCTGTTCCGCTGGATCCTGCTGAGAACATCGTTGGCAAGAAGTACTGCATGACAGCCACCGAGCGGTCTATCTGGCCCGGCGTGCTCATGGCTGCCGTGGGTGCCATCGCATTCTCCGGCAAGGCCATCATCGTCAAACTGTCGTATCGATATGACGTCGATGCGGTGACGGTGATCATGTATCGCATGCTGTTCGCTTTGCCGATATTCGCGGCACTGTCTTGGTGGTCGGGCCGCGGCAAACCGCCGCTCACATTCCGCGATTGGCGAATGCTGGCCGTGCTCGGCTTCTGCGGCTACTACTTGTCTAGCTTCCTGGACTTCGCCGGCCTGCAGTACATCGGCGCGAGTCTCGAGCGCCTGATCCTCTATCTCAATCCCACCGTGGTGGCCGGTGTTAGCTGGTTGCTGTTCAAGCGCAAGATCACACACTCGCAAGTCATAGCGCTGGTCGTGAGTTATATCGGTGTGGTCGTGGTGTTCGGCCACGACGCCAGCGTGGGTGGCGACAACACGATTCTCGGAGCCGCGCTGGTCTTTGCCAGTGCTATTTGCTATGCGTTGTACCTGGTGTTCAGTGGCGAAGCCGTGAAACGAATCGGCGTCATGCGGCTGACTGGAGCGGCAACCGGCATTGCGTGCATCCTGTGCATCGCCCAGTTCTTGTTGTTGCGTCCACTGTCGGCGATGGTCGTTGCGCCGCAAGTCATCTGGCTGGGCGTTCTCAACGCTGTCGTGTGCACGTTCTGTCCGGTGCTGCTGGTCATGTTCGCGGTCGAGCGCGTCGGCGCTGCTGTCGCGTCGCAAGCGGGAATGGTCGGGCCCATCTCGACGATCCTATTGAGCGTGATGCTGCTCGATGAACCGCTGACGGCATGGATGGTCGTCGGTACCGTGCTGGTCCTGTCGGGAATCTGGCTGTTGACCCGGAGCAAAGCATGAGCGCGTCGAACCGCATCGCCGCATCGGCGGATGGGGCTGCCGTCGCCAGCAACGCCGTAGCTCCGATCGCAGCCGAGCAACGTGTCCGCGAACTCGATGTGTTGCGCGGGGTCGCGTTGTTCGGCGTATTCCTGATGAACATGATCGGGCTGACGGAAGCGCAAGTGATGTCGACCAGCATCCAGCTGCAATCCCTGCCGACGGCACACATCGACCGGATAGCACTGGAAGTCATCAACTGGCTGTTCCTCGACAAGGCCAACACGCTGTTCGCGTTCCTGTTCGGCCTGGGCTTCTATCTGCAGATGGAACGCATCGAGGCCCGCGGCGCCGATTTCGCACGCATCTATCGCCGCCGCTTGGGCGTCCTGCTGCTGATGGGTGTGACGCACATCGTATTCGTCTGGATGTGGGACATCCTGCATCTGTACGCGATCGCAGGATTCATCCTGCTGGCGATGCGCAAAGTGAAAACGCGCACGTTGCTCGTTGGCGGCATTCTGCTCGCACTGTTCGGCCGCATCGCTCAGGACAGCCTCGCCGAATTCGCCGCCCTGAATTCGTGGCATGGCTATCCGAGTCCATATTCGGACAGCGCGGTGATCGTACGGCAAGGACTGTCGACGGCTGGAGATTACGTCGGCCTGTTCCACGAGTTCGCACGGCTCAACCTCGTGGACTATCTACTGAATGCATCGATCGTCGGCTGGCTGCTCTATGTGTTGGGACGATTCATGGTGGGCGCGTGGGTCGGCAGGCATGGCTGGATCCAGCGCGCCGCGGAGCACCTCCCTGGGTTCAAGCGGACGTTGTGGATGACGTTGCCGGCAGGACTCATCGTCGGAGCGATTTCACAATGGATTTTCGTATATGCCCAGCCGAGCTATGGCCAGACGGGCTACGACGCGACCGCCGCCTATGTGGAGGCTGGTCCGATGTTGCGATGGGGGCGCTGGCTGTTCGTCGGCAGGACATTGCATCTGGTCGCCGTGCCGCTGCTGGCGACCGGCTATGTCTGCGCCATCGTCGTCGGATTGCACACGACTTTAGGAAAGCGGCTGCTGACTCCATTCGCGTGGTCCGGACGTATGGCTTTGACGAACTACTTCGGTCAGAGCCTGTTCTATGCGGTGGTGATGTTCGGCGTCGGGCCGGGTCTCGATCTCGCAGGGCGCATCGGCGCAACCGCAGTGTTCGTGATGATCGTCGTGGCCTACGCGACCCAGGTGCTATTCAGTCGCTGGTGGCTCTCACGCTTCCGCTATGGACCGGCAGAATGGGTATGGCGAGGACTGACGTACGGCAAGTGGCCGCAGCTGACATTGTCGCAGCGGCCACGCGCATAACTTCAGACCTGGATAAGTTTCGTCGTCCATGAAGCGATACATTTTTCTCGCCTGTGCCGCATTGTTGTCCGCGTGTGCTTCTCATCAGGGCCACCCCGCGGGTGCAAAGTCGCCGAAGTCGTCGCCCCTGGCATTCACTGTCGCCAAGGACATCGCCTATACACCGGCAGACTGGCCGTCACGGCTGACATCGGACATCTACACGCCCGCCGGTCGCGGTCCGTTTCCTGCCATCGTGATGATTCATGGTGGCGGCTGGAATGGCCGCACTCGCACCGACATGGACCGATATTGCGAAATGGCCGCGGCGCGCGGTTACGTAGTGATGAACATTTCGTATCGACTCGTGCCGACCGCACGGTTTCCTGCGCAACTCCACGATGTGCAGCAAGCCGTGATCTGGCTGCGAACGAATGCGGTCAAACAGAATATCCGTCCCGGCAGTATTGCCGCATGGGGTTACTCGGCCGGCGCTCATCTCGCCACCTTGCTTGCCATGACCGGCCCCGGCGACCGGCAGTTCGTCGCCGGCAGCCGCGTGCAAGCCGTGATCGGCGGCGGCACACCGGTGGACCTTCGCTTCTATCCCAACGGCGAACTGGTGAACGGCCTGATGGGCGTATCGCTCGCCCAGGATCCCGACCTGTGGGGCGACGCTTCACCCATGACCGTCCTCACGCCCGACGACCCACCGACATTCCTGTATCACGGCACGTTCGACTTCACCGTCGCCGTCAGGAATGCGCAAGTGATGTACGACGCCCTCAACCAAGCCAACATCCCCGCCGAGCTCTACCTGGTCCGCGGCCTCGAACACATTTCGACGTTCTGGATCGACGCACCGGCGGAGAAGAGCATCGATTTTTTGGATCGGCATCTGGCGCGGTGATGAATATATGAGGCTACGGCTTCTATTCACGCGCAGGCGGTGTGTCTAACCGCGGGGGATGGTCTTTGCGTGCCGTCCGCTACGGATCCTATCCCACGCTTGATGCTTGACCGACGTGGGGGCAAGCCACCGCTGCCCGTCTTAGGCGGACTACTACTATCAATGCGTGGTCCGCATGCGTTTCTCCTCCGCTCCTGTTCGTGTCCTCGCAGCGACGATCGCTGCTGCCGTCATGCCAGCGGCGCTGGCGTCCGGTGACGGCAAGTTCGACCTGATGGAGACGAATATCGTTGCCATCCAGAAGGCGATAACGAGCAAGCAGATCACGACGGAACAGCTGGTGCGCGACTACCTGGCACGGATCAAAGCGTACAACGGGCGTTGCGTGAAGGAACCGGAAGGCATTCTCGGCAAGGTCACGTCGATTCCGAACGCAGGACAGATCAATGCGCTGTCGACGCTCAACCTGCGTCCTGCGACTCTCAAGAAGCTAGGCTTCGACGCCCGCAAGGCGCGCAGCATGACGGACAAGGTGGACGCCGATGCGAGCATGCCGGATGCGCTCGAAGTCGCGATAGAGCAGGACAGGCAGTTCGCGGCCACCGGCAAATTGGTCGGGCCGTTGCAGGGTGCGGTCATCGCGATCAAGGACCAGTACGACACGTTCGATATGCGTACGACATCGGGTGCCGATGCGTTCTATGCCAACGATCGTCCGCCGCGCGATTCGACGTTTGCGACCAAGCTGCGGCAGGCGGGCGCGATCATCATCGGCAAGGCGAATATGGGTGAGTACGCGGCGGGATACCGCAGTTCCTTCGGCGGCACGTTCTGCAATCCCTACGATACGCAGCGCAGTCCCGGTGGTTCGAGCGGCGGTTCGGGTTCTTCCGTGGCCGCGAACATGGTGACCTGCGCCATCGCCGAGGAATCGGGTCCGTCCATTCGCAGTCCGGCGAAGAACAACAATACCGTCGGCATCTCGCCCACGCAGGAACTGGTGAGTCGTAGCGGCATGATCTTCGCGTCGTTCATGAACGATCGCGTCGGACCCATTTGTCGCAACGTAGAAGATGCGGCGCGCGTGCTCGATGTCATCGCGGGCTACGATCCCAAGGACGAGCTGACTGCTTTCGGTATCGATCGCCTGCCGCCGAAGCCCTACTACAGCTACGTCTCCGAACCGCAATCGTCGCAGCCGCTCGCCGGTGTCCGCATCGGCGTCGTGCGCGAGTACATGGACAAGCCGCTGTTCACCAAGGCCGACGAAGAAAGCATCGATATCATCGACCGCGAACTCGCCGTACTGCGCAAGCTCGGCGCCACGCTCGTCGATCCGGGTGCAGGCGGTGCGCTCTTTCAAAGTTGCCTGAAAAAATATACTCCGCAGGTCTACAACTCGGGCTTCGTGAAGCAGTTTCCCAAACTGTTCCCGGTCGACGCGACCGGTAAACCCACGGCGGACCACGTTCCCAAGCTGGTCGACCTGTACTTCGACGATTCGGCTTTCCCCGAAGGGCCGTCGCTTCGCGGCCTCGGTCCCATGCCGACGACGGGCGAGCGCCGTTACATGATGGAGCGCTACCTGCGCGATCGCGGTGACGCCAACATTCACACCGTCGCGGACCTGATTGCCAAGGCGAACTTCTATACGCCCGCCGAGGGCTACATGGACAAGAAGAAGACGCTCGACGACGCCAACAAGGAACTGACGCTGGACATCGCCAATCGCCTGCAGGCCCGCTACGCACTCCAGCAGATCGGCCTGCAATGCATGGCGGAACTGAAGGTGGATGCGCTGACCTACCCCACCGGCAACATTCCAACGCCCAAGCTCGGCGCTCCGAACGAGCCTACCGTCAACGGCCGTCCCGCAAACGCCTGGACGCTGCTGGGCCAAAATGGCTTCCCCACGATCACGGTGCCGGCTGGCTTCACCACGGCTGTCTACGATCGCGTCTCGGAGCCGGGCTCCAAAGAACCCAAACTCGTCGGCCCGGTGCCCGCAAAACTCCCGGTCGGCATCGACTTCATGGGCAAACCCTTCAGCGAACCGACCCTGGTGAAGATCGCCTCAGCCTACGAGGCCGCGAGCAAGCATCGAGAAGTGCCACCGGGATTTGGGGCGTTGAAGTCGAAGCGGTGAGTGGCGATCGGCGCTGACGCGCTTCAGGCCAGATCCGACAACAACGCCGGCACATGCCGGCGTAGCAGGGCGTTGCGGGCTTCCCATTCGGCCTGGGGTGCCAGCGCTTCCAGGAATTTCACTTCGCCGCCGACATAGAGCGCGATGGGCAGGCCGTCGCGGTAGAGGACGCGATTGCCCGTCAGTGCGGGCAGCTTCGCGCCGGGTGTGATGATGCCGACCAGGTTCAAGGGGTCTGCGCCCGACAGGGAGATCATCTCGCCATTCTCGGGCTTGCGGCGGGCTTCGCGTAGTGGAGCCAGGGCTTCAGCTAGGGCGAACTGTTCGCCGGAGAAGCCGGTGATGAAGCGGCCGCCGCGGACTTCGCCGCGATCTTCCATCCGGCGTAGACAGGTCAAGAGATCGCGCCAACGTGGCAGCCAGTTGGCTTCGCGCTCGATGACTTTCCAGAACACGACGCCCCAGCGGCGCAGCAACGTGCGGCAGATGTGCTCGATGGACTCGTCCGATGCTCGCGGCGGGCTTGAGACAGTGACGTCCGAGTCCTGAGGTCTACGTACCAGGGTCCAGCGACCGGCATCCTGCATTCCAAAAATCGCCATGCGTCCGCGGCGACGGAATCCGCCCGGAGAGCGGCGCTTGTCGGAAGGCAGCAGCAGCGCACGCAAGCCGCCAAAGCTGTCCGAGTTCACCATGCCGAGAGCAACCAGTTCGGCGAGCGCCTCCTCCACCTGGCTCTGCAAGACGCCGGCGCCCTCGACGATCTCGTCGAAGAACGAAGCGCCCTGCGAGCGGATGAAGGCTGCGACCTGTTCCGCTCTCGGCGTAAGCGCGATGCGATCCTGTTGGCCGACCAAAGCAGACCAGATACGGACGTTGCGGCGGGCGAGCAGCGCGATCGGAGTCGATCGCACCGGCGCCGCACCCCGCTCCGAATCGCTGCTGCGTGGAGCAAGTCGAGTCCACACAATTCGTCCCGCGAGGCACTGCTCGTCGAGCCAGGCTGGATCGTATTCCGCCATGCGTGCGGGGAACACCTCGGTTTCCCAAGCGCCCGCTGGAGCATCGAAACCTTCGAGTTGCGTCAGCAGGGCCGTGAGCGAATCCGGACCTTGCATGCGCTGCGACGGCGTAACGCGCTGCCACTCGAACAGGAATTGCAGGTAGTCGCGTGCCTGCACCGGCTCGATCTCGGCGCGAAGACGCTTGACGGTGTAGCGATGAATGCGAGCCAGCAGGCGACGATCGCACCATTGAACTGCGGTTGAAGCGGAATCCAGTCCGAAATTGCCGCGCATTGCGCTGCCCTCTGCTTCGAGGGCGAGCAGTGCGGCATCGATATCACCGATGGAAAGATGTCCAGATCGCGCAATAGCCTCTGCAGTCGTCGGGCCGAGTCCTTCGAGGCGGCCACGCACGAGCTCGCGAAGAGCATCTTCTCGTTCCCATTGCTTCGCATGCGCGGCAGGCACTGGAGTTTCCGGTTCGAAAACGCCATCGGGAAACAGCGAACGGAACAAGGGCTGCCGTTCCGTCGCGACGAACAAGACACCCGGACTGCGCAGCGAGGTGACTCTGCGCTCCGTAATCAATTTCTGTAGCAACGCTGGCCACGCCGGATTACGTTCGATCTCTGCTTCGGTCAGGTACGTCAGCCATGACAGCGCATCGTGCAACTGATCCGTCGTCCCGGCGTCAGGCCATGCTTCGTCCTGCACGCGTGCGATGGCTTCCGGATCCAGCTTGCCTATGTCTGCCGCCGATGCGGGATCCATCCAGCGGCGGCTCATCACTGCCTGCGTGCGGCGTTCTTCCAATGGGGCGTCGTCGAGATAGGCATACGGTCGCGCCGACAGCACTTCCAACGCGAGTGGCGAAGGTTCGGTGAGGTCGCGCGCTTCGACCTTGATGTCCCCGCTGGTCAGACGACGCAGGAGGCGCTCGAAGCCCTCGATATCCATGGCTTCTTCGAGACAATCGCGCAGGGTTTGCTGTACCAGCGGATGATCCGGGATGACGACGTCGCCGACCAGGTTTTCGCCACAGGCGACCTGGTCGGGGAAGACCGCCGCGAGCAGGTCTTCCGCATTCATCCGCGCCAATGGCGCCGGTACTTTCTTTCCGCCGCGAAACCGCGGCAAGGCGAGAGCGATGGAGGCGCCCCAACGCCAGCGTGTCGTAAACATCGGCGCATCCAGCAGCGCTTGAATCAGAATCTCCCGGGCGGTGTTCGGATACAGGTAGCGTGCGACGTCGCCGAGTTCGAAACTGTGCGCGGTGGTGAGCGAGAGAACGATAGTGTCTTCGGTCGCCGCCGCCTGCAGTTCGAAATTGAACGTGCGACAGAAGCGTTTGCGCAAAGCTAGGCCCCACGCACGATTGACGCGGCTGCCGAACGGCGAATGGATCACCAGCTGCATGCCGCCGGCTTCATCGAAGAAGCGTTCGAATACGATGGTGTCCTGCGTGGGCAGGCAGCCGAGTGCGGCGTGTCCGGCGACGAGATAGTCGTGCAGCTGGGATGTTGCAGCCTCGGAGACGCCCACGTCGTCCGTGAAGAAAGCTCTGACGCTGCTATCCGTGTTCAGTCGCTCCGCAACTTCGCTGCGCAATCTAGACACCGCGACCGACAACTCATCCGTCCGTCCAGGCGCTTCGCCCAGCCAGAACGGAATCGTCGGCGCCTGCCCCTGTGCATCTTCCACACGGACCGTGCTGCGCTCTACTCGCAGGATGCGATACGATCGGTTCCCGAGTTGAAAGACGTCGCCCGCCAGGCTTTCCACCGCGAAGTCTTCGTTGATGGTGCCGACCGTCGTGCCTTCCGGTTCGAGCCGGACCTGGTAGTCCGCGTTGTCCGGAATCGCTCCGCCTGAAGTGATCGCTGTCAGTCGCGCGCCGGCTCGGCCTCGCAATACATGATTGACTGCATCGTGATAGATGAGCGCGCCATGACGTCCTCGTCGGGTAGTAAAGCCTTCCGCGAGCATGTGGACGATGCCATCGAACGCTTCACGCGACAGGTCGCGATACGGATAAGCGGTACGCAGTAGATTGAAGAGTTGCGTCTCGTTGCATTCGTGCGCCGAGCACTCTGCGACGATGTGCTGGGCGAGCACATCCGTCGCGTTCCGCGGTATCCGCAGGAGATCGAGTTCCGAACGACGCACGCTGTCCAGCAACGCCGTGCATTCGACCAGGTCGTCTCGCGATAGCGGAAACAAGCGCCCTTTGGGCGTGCCGCCGACAGCGTGGCCGGAACGGCCGACTCGCTGCAGGAACGAGTTGATCGAGCGCGGCGAACTGATCTGGCACACCAGGTCGACGTCGCCTATGTCGATGCCCAGTTCGAGCGATGCGGTCGCGATCAATGCCTTCAATTCGCCGCGTTTCAAGCGCTGCTCGGCATCCAGTCGCTGCTCTTTCGCCAGGCTGCCGTGATGGGCTGCGACCAGGGAACGCTTCACTCCTTTGACCTTGCGCCCACCCGGCTCGACCGCCGCGTCGTTGACCGCGGGATCCGCATCCAAGCGTTCCGCTACATACCGGCAGACACGCTCGGCAAGCCGCCGGGTGTTGACGAATACCAGTGTCGTGCGGTGCTGCCGGACGAGGTCGGCGATCCGGTCGTACAGTTGCGTCCAGACTTCGTTCGACATCACCGCTTCGAGCGGCGAGTCCGGCAATTCCAGCGCCAGGTCTCGTCGACGGGCATGGCCGCTGTCGACGATCGTACAGTCTATGTTGCCGGCTTCATCTTGGCCGCGCGTGCCAACGAGGAACCTGGCGACTTCTTCGATCGGCTTCTGCGTCGCCGACAATCCGATGCGAACGATGCGATGTCCCACCAGCGCCTGCAGGCGTTCGAGCGACAACGACAGGTGCAAGCCGCGCTTGTTGCCCGCCACCGCATGGATTTCATCGACGATCACCGTTCGCACCGTCCGCAACATTTCGCGGCCCGACTGCGACGCCAGCAGGATGTAGAGCGACTCCGGCGTCGTGACGACGATATGAGGCGGCCGGCGCCGTGCTTTCACTCGCTCCGACTGCGGTGTATCTCCAGTGCGTACCCAGGCGCGAATTTCTACATCGCGAATCGTGTGGTCGCGCAGCAGTTCGCGAATGCCCGCGAGCGGCGCTTCCAGGTTCTTGCTGATGTCGTTCGACAGCGCTTTCAACGGCGACACGTACAGAATTCGGGTCTCATCGGGCAGGCCGAACTGTTCGCCTTCGCGCACCAGGTCGTCGATCGCTGCCAGAAAAGCGGACAACTTCTTGCCCGAGCCCGTCGGCGCAGCGATCAGGACATTGCGACCCGCCTTGATCGCCGGCCACGCGTCGGCCTGCGCCGGTGTGGGCGACGCAAACGTCCGGGTGAACCAGGCCGTGACGGCCGGATGGAAGGGGAGCTGTTGATTCATACAGGGAGGAGGCGAGCATACTCCCGCTTCCGGCCACTGAACACCCGGTATTCAACCGGGCGGGCTGCAACGATTCAGCCAGGCAAATCGCGCAGCGATCTTCAGCCAGGATTCTTCAAGGTCTCCGCTTCAGCGGCACAATCGCGTTCCATCGGCAGTCCCTTGGCGCGAACCGCTGCCAACTCCTTGCCGGCCTTGGCGAGATCGCTCTGGAAAGTCGGATCGGCATGCAGTTTTGCCACGGTCGCGGCGCCCATGGCCATGCCTTCGACCGTGTCGCTGTACCAGTGGACGTTGCAGGCCAAGCGGCTCTGTGCGAACTGACGGCCGCGTAACAGGATGGCCTGGGACTGATCCGGTGAAATTTCCGCAAGGATCAGCGACCAGGCGGCGCCGGCGGCGCTGTGTCCCGAGGGGTACGAGCCATCCTTGCGCAGGATGTCCTCTGCATCCGGCGTGCACAGCGGCTTGCCGTTGACCATGAAGGGTCGCTGGCGCTTGTAGACATTCTTGGCGGGAGCAGTCGAGCGTCCTGCATCGGTCAGGGCTTTGCGCAACAACGAATACAGGACCGGCGTCTCTGTCTCGGAAAGGGGCGCGTTCAGGACGCAGGAAAAAGTCTGAGCGGCCTGCGGGAACGTCAGGTTGGCATCGCTGATGGCGAGTCGCCAGCGCGACGTGCCTTGCATCGCCAGGTACTTGCGACTGACTTCGTCGTCGAGGGCCTGGGCAGCCGAACCTGGAGCGGGCGGTGGGGCGGACAGCACACTGCTGTCGGGAACGTCTTTGTCAGCGAGATATCCAGCCACGCGGCCGGCACGAATGCCCATTTCGGGCCTGGTTGTGACGGCGGGCGTCGCCGTGGCCGATGCAGTCTTAGTAGCAGTCTCAGTAGTAGCTGTGGTTGAAGCGGTCATACAGCCGTACAAGGCCGAGACCGTGGCGAGCAGTGAGCATGAAATCAGCGCTGGGCGCATCGAGAACTCCAGGTGAGCGTGCCAGAGACGCCATCATAGTGACGTGTCCGGCAACGCTCGTGAAGTTCCTCATGCTGGAAACTCCTCAGCTGAGCTGCGTAACGGTCACGGAATAACCAGGATGCAGCGGCTTTTCGACGCCGACGGCGCCCAGCGCGAGGCTGGCGGTAACGATGACGGAAGCCAGCACCATGCAAAGGGTGCGCTGAGTGCTACGGCTGATTTCGGTGAGGCTGAACATGACAATCTCCTTACTTTTCCTATGCGGGCCGCCCGATTGCGGCGTTCGTGAATTCAGATGCGAAGGTAAGGAAAAAGGTTGCTCCGGGCAGCAGGTTGCCGGTGAGTTGCGGCGGCGTACCGGCAGATCAGGACTGGGGCGCGGCCACCGGATGGGGTACCTTAAGGCTCCTCGAAGAATTTGCGCGGAATCACTCCATGACCACGAAACTCGAACAGCTGCGCGCCATGACCGTCGTCGTCGCCGATACGGGCGATATCGATGCGATTCGCACCTGGCGCCCCATCGATTGCACGACCAATCCGACCCTGCTGCTGAAAGCGGTAGCGCTGCCCGGCCTGGCGAAGATCGTCGATGGCGCCCTCGACTGGGGGCGCAAGCAAACCGGTGAGCGTAACGACCTGGTCTCCAAAGTGGCCGACCGCCTCGCTGTCGCGGTTGGCGGCGAGCTGACCAAGCTGGTTCCCGGACGCGTCTCAACGGAAGTAGACGCGAATCTATCGTTCGACACCAAAGCGACGATCGAGAAAGCACGCGCCATCATTGCGGCGTATGACGCTCAGGGCATCAAGCGCGACCGCATTCTCATCAAGATCGCATCGACGTGGGAAGGCATCCAGGCAGCGCGAGTACTGCAGCGGGAAGGGATCGATTGCAATCTCACGCTCTTGTTCTCGCTGGCGCAGGCCATGGCGTGTGCCGATGCAGGCGTGTTCCTGATCTCGCCGTTCGTCGGCCGCATTCTCGACTGGCACGTGAAGAACGCAGGCAGGAAATTCGAACCCGAGGAGGATCCTGGCGTGATCTCGGTGCGAGCCATCTACGCTGCGTACAAGTCCAAGGGCATCAAGACCATCATCATGGGCGCATCGTTCCGCTCGGCCGGTGAAGTCGAAGCGCTCGCCGGCTGCGATCGATTGACCATCTCTCCCGCGATCCTGGCCGATCTCGACAAGAGCGAAGGCACGCTGCCTCGCAAGTTGTCGCCCGAGCAGCCGGGCAAGC
>Ga0157380_10000259_pt1 | contig 31654 bp, 26 predicted proteins | sample S35metaG_FD_119757 | JGI IMG/M metagenome (GOLD analysis project Ga0157380, IMG submission 119757) | Switchgrass rhizosphere microbial communities from Kellogg Biological Station, Michigan, USA - S3-5 metaG | ecosystem: Host-associated > Plants > Roots > Rhizosphere > Soil | place: USA...
AGTTATAATGCCGACAGATCTGTAATTGCACAACGCTTTGGAAAAGCAACAGCAGAACTGGTTATTCCACCATGGAATTTCCGGAAAGTGGGCGGATTCAATTTCTTTGTCAACTGGATACAACCGACGATTTTCACTTCTTACTTATATAGTACAGATAATGTGTTGATAGGTTATGATCCAAATTCAGGGGATGAGGTCTATGGGACTTTCTATGATGAGTTTGTTGACATTGGTGCTCAACTTGATATCCGCATGGTTACGTTTTCACTTCTTCCTTCTACTTTATCCATTGGCTATGCGAAAGCGAAAGACATCAGGGGATCTGGAGTGTATGATGAGTTCATGATTTCGCTCAAATTACTACATTGATAACGTCAGCGTAAAAAACTTTTCACCCAAAAAGGCAACTGGATGCATACGATTCTTTTACTTCTCCTCGCGATCGTGCCCGGTTTTATCATTGGTCTGTACATCTACCTGATGGATATCAGTCAGCCTGAATCCTTGGGTACTATTACTATGGTTGTCCTTTATGGTGTTTTAAGTTTTCTGATCTCCTTGGGCATCGGTTATCTATTGCATATCAATACGGATGTCCGGCAAGGCGATATCATGCATCAACTGATCAGGGCGGTGGTATTTGTAGGCCTTGTAGAAGAAGGTAGCAAGTTTCTTTTTCTTCGTGGCTTATTATATAATCATCGCCAGTTTAATCAACCTTTTGACGCCATTGTATTCTCAGTTATACTGGGGATGGGATTTGCGACGGCTGAAAATATATTGTATGTATTTAATGGAGATGGAGGCACCGCTATTGTCAGAATGTTTACGGCTGTGCCTGCGCATGCGGTTTTCGCAGTACTCATGGGATTCTTTATTGGTGAAGCAAAAGTTTTTAAATCCAGTTCGGCTTTGTATAGCGGCATGGGTCTGTTTTTCGCCACGTTTGTGCATGGTTATTACGACTACTTTCTTTTCCTTCCTTCGATCAGGGGATTGTGGTTGCAAGCTATAGGTGCGTTGGTCATCGTTGTCATTATCACACATTATGCAATTAAGTTGAGAAGAGATGAAATCATCAGGCCGGATTAAATATATATGAGCCTGGAATAACTAATATTGAAAAATTAAATTGAAATGGAAGAAAATCTGGTATCACCCATCAACAACGATACAGAACAAAGCATTCAAACTTTGTTTGGGGTATCGGGCAAAAATCAACTGGAGTTGATTTCTATTGCTGATCACAAAGCCAACATGATCACGGCGATTAGTGTAGCCCTTATGTTCCTGGTCATTTGTGTTTTCGCTTATGGCTCAGCTATTGAAGGCTCTATGATATTGGAACGCGTAGAATATGTAGCCCCACTCGGCATTCTGCTTGCTTTTTCGGGACTCTCTGCGATCTGCGCGATTATGGCCCTGAAGCCAAAGATTATACAGACCCAGAAAGAAGGCCGCAGCGCTCTCTTTTTCCATAATTTTTACCGAATGACATTGGCAGAATATAAGGCTGATATGTATGCCGTCATGAGTTCAAGGGAACGGATCTATGATCATATGCTCACAGATATGTATTACAACGGTCTTGTCTTACAGCGCAAATATGCATTGCTAGGCTATGCCTACACTATCTTTTTGTTGGCTATCGTTTGCAGTCTTACCTCATACATTATTGCCACATTAGCCTGATCAATCGGAGGTTAGAGATAAATGCCAGCCTGGGTGTATTAGTATATTGAATTCGCAGGGTTCAGGATTGCGCCTAAAACCGTAAATTGCTTTCATTAACTGAACCTACACGCAAATGAATACGCTGCTATTATTGCTTCTAGCCATCTTACCGGGTCTTGTGATAGCCTTGTTCATCTACTACAAGGATAGCAAAGAACCAGAACCATATGGATTGTTGCTGCTCAGCGTGCTTTATGGTGTTTTTGCCTTTTTCATATCGCGTGGCATCGGGTTCCTTCTTCATAATTTTATGTTTTCAGGCGAAGGGAATATAGCCGAGCAGGTGACGAAGGCTTTTTTTATGGTCGGCTTGCTGAGTGAAGGATTTAAATTTCTCTTCCTACGTGGATTTACCTTTTACTATAAAAATTTCAACCAACCTTTTGACGGCATCGTGTATGCAATCATGGTTGGAATTGGTTTCGCTACGGCTGAAAACATATTATACATCATGAATGGTGATCCAAATCCGGATCTATGGCCTTTGGTGACTTCAGTGCCTGCCAATACTGTTTTCGCAGTCATCATGGGATTCTTCCTTGGAGAAGCAAAATTATTTACCAAACGTACTTTATTTTATAGTGCCATGGCATTACTGCTGGCATCCTTCGTTCACGGATTTTATGATTACCTCTTTTATCTTACGCACATCAAGTGGCTTTGGGTCCAGGCGATTATCTCTCTCACGATCATCTGGGTGCTGGTGCAATATGCGAGGAAGTTGAGGAAGGACAGTGTAATCACATAATAGCTGCAAGCTATTATGTTGGCTGTCAGCTATCAGCTATCAGCTATCAGTTTGGGCTACCAGCTACCAGCTTCCAATTTGAGCTACCAGCTACCAGCTTCCAGCTTCCAGAAAATGGCTATCAGCTGTCAGCTCTCAGCTTTCAGTATCGAGACCACGGATTCTAATCTTTAGTCATTACAACTTCAGCAACAACACTCTTTTGTGATTCGTCGCGTATGGCTAAGAAGATGAAGATGCTGACGGCTATTGCGAAGAAGCACCAGACGGAGATGAGGCTAGGTTGGAAAAAGAGGCGGGAGACGATGTAGGCTACAAGGAAGACGACTCCGATTAATTGAATTTTAATATTCCTTGACAACAAGGGTGGGATGACTGTAGCTACCAGGTAGAAGCCGGCGGCATAGGGAATTAATGTTTTCGGAAAATCAAGTTTATAGAATACATGATGGTGGATGGCCTCTGTCTTGACTTCAAATGATATGAGACAATAAAGGAAATAGGAAGCCACTATAACTCCGGGTATCATAAACCATTTCAAAATCCATTTACGGCGAACATCCTGTTCCATCTGCAGGAAAGAGTAAGGCATCAATATTGGCCAAACAATTTGTGCAATCACCAGAAAAGTCATTGACACCGGTAACGTGAAATGGCTCCACGCATCATTTTGCAAGGATATCCAGACGATCCCTTCCACAATTTGCTGCACACCGAAGACGAGTGGTAAAGTTGCAAAGGCATATTGATGTGGTGCTTCAGCCTTCCGAATGGATGCGGCTCCTAAAACACAAAGACTTGTACCGGCTGTAAAACTAGCTGCAGCGGAGAAACACATATGAGACAGATTTATACAATATTACTCTATTCTTTTCACTACAATCCTTTCAAGGCCTTTGACAAACCTGTGGCCAGGCTTTAGATCCGCTGATAAAGCCCCTTGTTCATTTCATTTTGCTTTTTGATCATCTCCTACCAACCCAATAAAGATGATGAAAATGTGGAACTTCATTCCCATATGCAACAGGCAACATACATTTTACCGTCCTGATAAATGGAATTCCTCGTCCCGATGAGCTCAGGTTCACTCAATCCAATTTTGAGGCATAGTTCCCTGAATCGATTTAAAGAAACCGGGTAAGGAACCCATGGGTTATTGGGCGTTTCCGTATCGTATTCGATGAGAATAAATGAACCTCCCTTTTTCAAAGAAGACAATACATTCTTCAGGGTAGATAGAGGATCAGATGCATAGTGCAAAGCATTGGCCATAAGCATTCCGTCCAAAGGTGGAAGATCCAGTGGTTGATTGAAGTCTGCATCTATAACTTTTATACTTACACTGGGTGTGGATTCAATGTCATATAGCAGATGTGGATTCTTATCCAATGCGATTACTTGACCTTCTTGCAATAAATGCATTAATGCTTTCGTAAATACACCAGTACCTGCACCGATGTCCGCCCAAGTGCCACTTGTACGCTTTATTCCCGGACGAATAAGATTTACTGCCTCCTGAATATTCATACTTAAATGAAAAAAGAAAAATGAAAAATGAAAAATACAAAATGCAAAATCTATCTAAATGATTAAATCGCGTCAGGAGACGCGAGGATATTTCATTCAAGCCAAAGGAGATCATGCCATAGGCTTGATGGCGCACAAGGCACCACTTGAGCTGAAGGAGTGAACATATTTAATCATGAAGCTATAAGCCCAAAACTCTGGAAGCTGGTAGCTGGTAGCCAGAAATAGTGAGCCTGACAGCTGAGAGCTGATAGCTGACAGCTCTCAGACGCCCATCTTCTTTTTCACTTCCTTCAGCCTCAATTCTTCGATATCTGCCTCCATCTTTGTTTCCTTCATACCTACACGTAGTAAACCGAAGAGGCTCATGTAGACATTGGCCATCCATACCAAGGCAAACCCGCTCAGCACATATCCCCGCCAATCGGCAAGTAACAATTTATACCCCGTAAAGAATAAGGCGCCGATTGTTACATAGTGGCTGAAACAATATTCACAGGTGAAGAGGTAAAAGAATTTCCGCATGGTCATGGACTTCGAGGTTTTTGATTTTTCTACACAATAGTCTCTCGGCTCGCGGAATAATTCTTCGTGGGTAACGGTCCAGGCAATGCAGGCAATAGGTACCGCCAGTAAAAAAAGCCAGGCGACTTGTTGGGAGATGGGCATCATGGCGTTAATAGGTTTCGATTGATGATTCTAAAGATAATTAAAATCATAAGGACACAAATTGTGAGCAGTGAGCAGTGAGTGGTGAACGGTGAGCAGTGAGCAGTGAGCAAAATAATTAATCGAAAACCATGCCCAAACGCACACTTCTCACGTTCTCACGTTTCTCACGCTCTCACGTTTCATGCCCACACCTCTTACCGTCTCACTTTCTCACTGTCTTACTCTCTTACTTGACTCGGCCCGGCTTCTTTACCGCCACCTCATTTGCTGGTACGGGAGCAAAGTGCATCTTGGAATACGCTCTTGTGAATTCGGCTCCATAGAATACAATCATCGAAGAATAAGAAGTCCACAATAGTATTAATATGACAGATCCCGCAGTCCCATATCCAGTACCTGGTTCTGCCGTACCAAAATAAAAGCCCAATAATGTTTTTCCAAGGCTGAACAATAAAGTCGTAAGGAAAGCACCAACCCATACATAGCGCCACTTAATCTCCGCATCCGGCAAGATTTTAAACATAGCTGCAAAGAGCACAGTGATGAATGAAAGTGAAAATATGACATTTAGAATATTGAAAAGCCACATGAGTGATTCACTACCATGAGACTTGATCCAATCCCCTGCAGCCGCCAGGAAGGAAGTGATGACCAGTGAGATTAACAACAGGAAAGAGATGGATAAGATTAATCCAAAAGAAAACAAACGGATACGGATCAATTTCCAAATACCAGATTTTTCAGGTTTAGCCTCTACTTCCCAGATGATGTTGAGTGATTTTTGTAGTTGTACAAACACACTTGTAGCCCCAATAAAAATGGTGACCAATCCAATGATCGTGGCCCAATGCGAATCCCTACTCCGCATGGCGAAAAGAATCATTTCCTGGATCTGGTCAGCTGTTTCCACGCCTAACATACTTGAAATATCACTGTGTATTCGCCTCGTGACCAAATCAGGCCCAAAGAAATAACCTGTCAGGGCAACGATGACAACTAACAATCCGGGAAGGGAAAATATAGACGCATAAGCTATGACCGAACTCTCCTTAAAAGGATCTCTCGACCACCACTTCTGAAATGAAGTTTTTAGGACAGTGGTTGTGTTTTTAACTTTGATATACATCCCCGCTAATTTTATATAAGGTTAATCTTTTTCCTTGTCCTTTTGCTTTTCTTCTTCCTGCTTCTTCTCTTTCGAACCTGGTGAGCCAAATATTTTCTTGAACAGTCCGCTTTTATCGCCTTTTTTAGGATCAACCTCTTTAACCACCCCAATATTCACCTGGTGATCCAACGATGGATAAATCGCCTGAATAAACCCATTCCGCAAAGCAGCAACGACAGCATACCAAACACCTATGGTCTGATCACCATATTCACCCACAATCGGTATCTTCGTAGCAAGCTCATCTGTACTTTTATTCTCCAATAAATCCCCACCTATTCCTACAATACCTTCCCACAATTTCCTCAACACATTATCCTTCCTGTCTTCAGGTCCTACCACATCCAAATCTGAAATCACTGGCTTGATGTAGCCTATATATTTTCTATCCTTTGCTGCAATCTCCATGTATAAACTCAATACACCCTTATTGACATCAAAGTCACCATAGGCTTTGAAAAAGTCATTCATGCTGACCAGGTTTGCACTCTTGACTTCAAGATTCATATCATAGGTAGGATCATTTGCCAGCGCATTTATCCGCATGTTGAAAGTCATATCCCCTCCATACACATTCGCAACTGCCGTGACTTTGGCTGGCAATAGTGTGGTGTCTTCAACATTTGATAGATTGTTAGCAATGATGTGCGCATGGTCTAGGGAGATATCAACAGGAGGGTTTGCATCAGGATCGAGATATTGTATCTGCCCATTCATTACTTCAAACCGGTTGACTTTCAGCGGTGTGAAAGTTTTAAGCATTATACGAAAATCGCTTGAATCCTTTTCAAGTTTTTCTGGTTCCGAAGCATCATCTGTAAATCGCAAAATGGCCGTATCGCATTCCAGTTCGCTTACGATCTCTCCTTTAAACAAGGATTTCCATTCAATGGATATGTCAATGTTGCCGGCAGCGAAAAACGGAACCTGTTCCAGCGTAGCAGTATCCACAACATTGATATATATATTTCTTACCACGTAGGCTCCTCTATAAAGAGAAATATCGAGATCAGCCACATGACCATAATATCCATCAATTCGGGCCAGGCTTTTATTAATATAATTTAAAGCTATGTAGGGAAGGATTAAGCGAAAAATCACAAGAAGAACCAAGACAATGAGGCCGATCTTCAACCATTTTTTTCGTTTGCTTTTCTTGGATGCAGTTGTTGTATGTTTTTGAGATTGGCTCATAGAATGCAGTTGATATAACTTCGAGTGTTTCAACTAATATACACACTTTGTTATAAAGTCAAACAAACCAAAGCCACTTATGTCAAATCAATTAGCAACAAATGGAAATCATATAATAAATGAAAGAAATTATATTAACATTTTGAAAATGAAAACAGGCAACAACACACATAGTGGTATTGCTGCCTGCTCAAGAATGATACCTGGTAACCTATCAATGGGCATCAATCCAAGGTAAAATATAGTCAGCATACTCCTTAAACGTAGAAGGACCTACTACATAGTGATTTTTTCCAGGATACTCTTTATACTCAATCACAGAGCCATTGGTCTTACTATACTTTTTAAAAATACGGTAACTCAACGTCGAAGGCATGATATGATCTTTCGTTCCTCCGATAATAAGTAAAGGTGCATGCTTCTTTTTGAAATCCACATGTGCGGCAGATGTCAATCCATCACGAGCCACCAACTTTGATTCAGGTACCACGGAAACATCATACGATTCTTTCTGCTCCTTGAGTGACATACCATTGGTAAATGCATACTGCCAATCACTCAATGACATGAGATAAGTCTTCTTTGTCGAGGTAAACAATCCAAGGCTTTTCCAACCAGCCCTCAGGAAAGAAAACTCATAAGGCAATACCCCTTGAGGAGGTACTGGATGAATGCATATCCCTGCAGCACCAAGATCTCGGTTAACCAGCACCTGTGTAATCAATCCACCAAGGGAATGACCAATGATGATTGGTTTCTCAGGCAGTTTACTAATAATGTCTGTATAATGATTGATGACCTGGAGCAATCTGAGTTTTGCAATAGGGCTATACGGATGTTCACTTCGCAATTTGGATGGTGCAGCTTCTTTGCTGGGCCAGGGTGGCGCGATGGTTTTATATCCCTTGCTTTCGAAATAGGTTTGCCAATGATCCCATCCGGAGGCATGCACAAAAGCACCGTGAATAAAAATAACTGTCTTAGCATTGATTGATTTCATGACGTTGTGCTTTTCAGAATTATTTACTTTGAAACAGATTTAGCAGCCTTTTCAATGACGTCTGAAACTGCTTTAGGTTGTGACATAAAAACAAGATGGCTTCCCTTTACTTCTGTCACCTTTAACCCTGCCCTACTGGACATGAATCGTTGTGCATCCGGAACAATAGTTTCGTCTTGAGTAGCTAAAACATACCACCCTGGCTTTGACTGATAGGCAGGGTGTGGAATAGTCGCACCAAACACAGAAGCAGAAACAGGAACTTGTGAATCAGCCAGAAAGGCAGCCTGTGCAGCAGGAATATCCGCGCAAAAACCTGAGTGATATTTTGCTTCATCATACCAAACATATCCTTCTTCCGGTGCCATGATACCTGCTTTTGGTGCTGGAGGTGCTGATTTCAAAAGCGTGAGTAAAGCTTCGTCTGCTGCAGGAACAAATGCAGCAATGTAAACCAGGCCAGCTACTTTAGGGTCATTGCCTGCTTCGGTGATGATCACACCACCATAGGAATGGCCTACAAGAATCGCAGGACCATCGATACGTGCCAACGTTCTTTTCACTGCAGCCACATCATCTGCAAGGCCAGTATTTGGATTACCGACAACGCTAACATTGTACCCACGTGCCTTGAGGTCCTCATACACTGCCAGCCAACCAGATCCATCGGCAAAGGCACCATGGACTAGTACAATATTCTTTATCGGGGTTTGTGCTACAGCACGACCTGGTATCATCCAGCCAAAAGCTAGAAGTAAAAACATGGTGAATGGCATAACCATTCGTGGAAAAAAGGATTGTGTTTTCATGATAATAGATAGTTATAAGTGAAAAAATAAAATCGCAATACGCAAATCTGATCATGGAGGGTGGATGATGGCATTTATCATGGCCCTCCGTTATGCGATTCCTATCGTTATCTATGCCAGAAAGTCAATCGGCTGAAAATCATAGCAATAGCTTTTTATACCAGAAATATTTACCACGATATTTCGTGGTTTAAGACCCAATACACCGAAAAGCCCACCGTATATTGAGTCTGGATTTGCAAGTCAATGTGAATCCATTTTTACTAAAAGAATCCTGCCATGCGGCTACCATACATGCATATTCGTTTGTTGATTGCCATGCTATTCTGGTCCTTTTGCCAGCATGCTTCCTCACAGCCTGATCCAAAGCTTACGCCTGAAGACCTTCGTAAGGCAGTGGCGGCTACCAGCCAGGATACACATCGTGTAAAAGCCTTACTCGACCTGGGTGGCTATTATCTCTTCAAGAAACTTGAACTCCAGGCAGATCTCGACACAGCCATGCCTTACTTGCAGCAAGCCTTAACATTAAGTACCCAACTAGCAAATGATAAATGGAAAAAGGAATCACTGTGGCATATCGCTTATTGCTATTTCGAAGGAAAGGATACCATCAATGCCATGCACATTACAGCACAATTGGTCCAGCTCTATGGGCTGACTGAAGGCAGAAAAGCGGAAGCGGATACCTGGGCCAAAATGGGTTCACTGATCCTGCGGCATAATGATAATTTCCAATCAATCATTCAATGCAATAAAAATGCAATGGCTATCTACGATGAGCTTGGTGATAAAAAACGGTCGATCGATATGTACAAGGAAATAGCCGATATGCATCTCAATGATGGTAAACCAGCCCAAAGCGAAAAAGAATTATTGGAATGTATTGAAATGTATAATTCGATCGGTTATCCCAACCTGCATTACACCTATGACCTTTTAAATGCAGTAAGTACTGTACGCGGAAATTACAATCGTGCGCTTCGATATGGACTGGAAACCATTAAAAGTATGAATGCCACTAACGATACCGTATCGGATCATACTTTTTACTACAGGCTAGGTACCACCTACTGGCATCTCGATAACATGGAGGAAGCAATATTCTGGTACATGAAGAGCCTCGAACAATTGCCTAACAAACGTTATTCTGTCCGAGCCTCAGTAGCTCAAGGCTTGATCAGGTTGGGTGAAGTCGATAAAGCCAAAGCTTTTCTGGATACTACCATGTCCCAGCATCCGCCAACAAACCAGTCGGATAGTGCTTTCATTTCCCTTGCATATGGTTTGACGTATAATGCCCTTGGTCAATTTGAAAATGCAGAACGTTCATTTAAGGAAATGTTACGACTTGATGCTCTTTACAATAATACAACGCCACTCGCTTCCAAACTCAATTATGAATATGGAAAATTTCTGGTGGAGCAAAAAAGGTTTTCAGAAGCTATACCTAAACTACAGACAGCTCTGGAAATATCAAGGAATGGAGCGGACGTACCAAAGCAACGCGATTTGCATGCGCTTTTCATTCGCATTGATTCTGCATTAGGAAGATACCCGGAAGCACTTCAACATTTCAGAATATACCAGGCACTCAATGATTCCATTTTTACGCTTGACAAAAACAGGCAGGTGGAAGAGCTTCAGATTCAATATCAAACAGAGGGTAAAGAACGTGACATACTCCTGTTGCAGAATGAAGCTCAATTGCAAGCATCGGAACTGAGCCGGGCCCGTTTGACAAAAAACCTGATGATCGCAGGAACAGGTGTATTGCTCTTTATCCTCGCGCTACTTTGGAGTCGTTATCTGATCAAACAAAAGACCAATAGAATGCTTGAAATCCAACAATTGGAAATCAACCAAACGAACAGTCGTCTTCAACAACTTCTTGATGAAAAAGAATTGCTCATGCGGGAAATTCATCATCGAGTCAAGAACAACCTACAGATTGTGATGAGCCTTCTCAATACGCAATCCTCCTTTCTTGAAAGTGGCACCGCCTTGACGGCTATCCGGCAAAGCCAGCAACGGATTCATTCGATTTCTCTCATTCACCAGAAACTCTATCAATCGAACAGTTTCACCCGAATTGAGATGAGCGGGTACATTCATGAATTGATCGATTTCCTGAAAGATAGTTTCAATGTTGATCAACGTATCACCTTTGTCACACACCTGGACGTCGTGCATCTCGATGTCACCCAGGCCGTACCACTTGGCTTGCTCTTGAATGAAGCTATTTCCAATGCTTTGAAATATGCTTTCCCTGATGGGCGTCAAGGAGAGATCACGATTAGATTTCATCACATAGTGGATGACCAATATAGCTTGTCTATCACCGACAATGGAATTGGCTGGCCTCCTGGGTTTAATCCGCAAGCAACGAATTCCCTGGGCATGAGTCTCATGAAAGGTTTGAGTAAACAGCTGAATGGAAATTTCAAGATTGAAAACGGGACTGGACTTAGCATTCAGCTGATTTTTAAAGCTGATGACCTTAAATGGAATGAAACACAGTCTGATAAAATCGAATCACCAGAAGCAACTTCAATTACATGAGACGGAAAATCTTAATTGTAGAAGACGAATTTATAGTTGCCAATGATCTTCAGTTAATACTTGAAGGCCATGGGTACAAGGCGACTGGTATCGCTTCATCGGTGACTGAAGCGCTTGAAATGATCGATGATGATAAACCCGAACTTGTGTTGCTTGATATCCAACTTAAAGGAAGGCTTAACGGTATTGATCTTGCAGAGAAACTCAATGAAATGCAGATTGCATTTGTCTACCTATCCGCCAATTCAAATCAAAGCATCCTCGAAGCCGCCAAAGTGACACAGCCATATGGATTCCTGGTCAAACCATTCAGGACCAAGGATATCCTGATCATGTTAGACATCGCCTGGTATAGGCATGTCCACCGTCATGATTTGCCGCCAAAAACATCAACTACTGTACAGCCATATGATGCATTCAATGGTGTGGTGGGAGAAGACAAATGCTTCCTGGAAGTGCTTGATCTTGTGACGCAAGTTGCGCCATCAGATGCAACCGTTCTACTTTTAGGTGAAAGTGGTACAGGTAAAGAGCAAATAGCAAACCGGATCCATCAACTTTCTGAACGCAGAACAAAACCATTTATCAAAATCAATTGCACAACGTTGCCGGTCAATCTTATTGAATCTGAATTGTTTGGGCATGAGAAGGGAGCATTTACTGGTGCTATAGAAAGGCGGGTTGGAAAATTTGAACAAGCTGAAGGAGGAACAATCTTGTTGGATGAAATTGGTGAGATGCCCCTGGAGATGCAAACAAAACTGCTAAGGGTCTTACAGGAAAAAGAGATTGAGCGTGTTGGAGGTAAGTCACCTATCAAAGTGGATGTAAGGATCATTTCTTCAACTAATAGGATACTTGAAAAAGAAGTAGCAGATGGAAAATTCCGTTTGGACCTTTATTATCGCCTGCAGGTTTTCCCGATCACCATTCCACCATTGCGGGATCGGCCTGGTGATATCCCGCGATTGACAGCGCATTTTGTAAACATGTATTCAAAGAAATTTGGAAAGCCTACGATTGGTATAGCCCCTGCTGTCATGGAGCAATTCCTTGCTTACCATTGGCCTGGCAATATCCGCGAATTAGAACATCTGATTGCCCGAAGTATCCTGCTGACCAGGGGGAACAGGATTGAGGAGATGTACATGCTTCCTTCATTACAAAATAAAACCAATTCAAATGGAGTAATGGAAGAGCCTATTAAAACCATCGAAGAGAATGAACGTGATCATATTCTGTTCGCTTTGAAAAAATGCAAAGGCAAAATCTGGGGACAAGGCGGCGCTGCGGAATTATTGGGGATACCGCCGACAACGCTTCAGTCGAAGGTGAAGAAGCTGGGGATTAAAAAAGAATTCAGCTAATTGCACATGAATGTGCATCCGCAAATTAAAATTTGCTGACGCGCAAGCGTAAGTGAACTTACGCTTAACCTTAGCTAATTAGACGCAAGCTTCGCTTGCGTCTAGGCAAACCAAATAAATTATTTATGGATTAGTATCCGCTTCATACTTCTTGCTTCATCCTTCAGGATATGCATGATATACATACCCTCCGGCATAGCTGATAAATCAATAATGTCCGTATTAGAAATCGCAGCCTGCTGATAAACAGAAATGCCTTCTACCGAAAAGACTTCGACATCTGCATTTCCAACAGTCTGGTCATCCCAGGTGATATTAAATTTACCTGTTGATGGATTTGGTGCAATATGGATGGAGGGATCATCTACAATATCCTGTACTCCAGTCAGAATGGTGATCGTAAAGGTGAAAGTATCCGATGAGCAACCATTGGATGAAATAAGTGTACCATAGAATTCGCCATCGGCATAGGTATGCACAGGATCCTTTGCTGTGCTGGTCTCTCCGTCACCAAATTGCCACTCATAGGTAGTGGCATTGTTCGAAAAGTTGGTAAACGATACCGTTTGACTCACAATACTCCATGTGGCCATTGCCTCTGCTAACGGAAATGGTAGAGACGGAATCGTTTCTGTTACACCCTGGCTAAGATTGAAGTATGAACCACTCCTTGATTGCTGTAATTTGACAGCCCTTACCATATATGTCAGCTCCCCCTTTTCTGTAACACAATCATGTGAAAACGAAATCGCTTGTAAAGGCTCATCATTAAGTAACACATATTCCGGGTTGGACTCGCTCCGGACATACACATAGTAACCCAATACAGGATCTGCAGAAGGCGTCCAGGTCAATTGGTTATTAAATCCAACATTTGTGACAGCCAAATCACCTGCAGGAGCCACGACATCATTTCGCAAAGTGGGATCACCCATCAAGGCAATATGCACAAACCGGGCACCATAACTGAAGAAATAAAGTCCATTGTTATTTTGCGTAATACGCGCTCCATAACCAATAGTTTCCCCTAATCCCATGTGATGTAATACCCAATGTGGTCTTCCGCTCCAAGCATTTGTCAATGTTGTGCCCTGGGCAAGTGGCGCACGAAGAAAATTATCACTTGAATCCCAATCACCGAAATAACTACCAAACAACATAGAGAAAACCCCTTTAAGGTTAGAGCTAGCAAAATCTCCTGTACTCCCTACACCACCGGCGCCCTGGTACCATCCTCCCCCGCAACCATATGACCAGAGATATGTGCTGTCCCGCTGAACCGTGAAGTAATCATCTGCAATAATATTTTCAGGTCCAACCAGTGGACTGATATTCTTCCATCCACTGGCGGCAAAAGCTTCTCCGCTGAAATAACCGAAATTATCATCCACTACACCACGATATGCGGCTGTGAAATTTTTGTGTCTGTATGCATGATCCTTGTCGAGATAATTCTTCAACAATTGTTGCTCACCAGCTGCGAAAGAGGGCATGTTGGCAAAATCAACACGTCCGATTTGCAACTCCACATCTGTTGGTATAAGGCTTTGGTCATATTTACCATCTCCTGGCGCATTGTGGTGGCGCTCATCATTGGCAACGGTAACATTTACGGAATTGTCCGTCCAGGTACCATTCATGTCAGCATAAAAAACATCTGCAGGCCAAGCTCCTTCATGATCCCCATGACCGTCCGGAAAAAGATCGCCACTGTATGGAACGCGTATTCTACCTAATAGGAAAACAGCTTTCGTATTTGGTTTATCCTGGTTGTATGTTTCTACTATTAATGATTTTATAGAAGCTACAGTAGCTGTTCTCGATACATTATGTTGCACAACCTTCCATCCATCTCCTTCAAGATCACTTTTCAGTCGTGCTATTTCAAAGGCGAGTGAATCAATAAATGTTTCATCCACGACAAGGATCAGTATACCCCGTGCATGCACAGCCGGCACTTCAATACCTGCATTGATGTATCCATTTCCACTATAATTCGATGCATTCCTGAATACTCTGTATTCATAAGAAACCCCTACAATAGCCGTGGAATCAACAAATGTTGTTGCTTTACCATCAAAAGAGCCGATGACTGCTCCCCAGGAGGTGCCCGCCTTTAGTTTACGATATACAAAATGTTGAGTTGTTGTATCATTAGCCGCCCTCCAATAAAGAGTGATCCTTGGAGGATCAGCTTGAACATCTGCACTTAGTTCTACGCTGGCATCCTGACATGTTTGTGAAAAAAGGGCAGAAGGGCAGAAGCTTAGAATGGCAGAAAGGCAGAAGGGCAAAATGGCAGAAAGGTGTAGTGGTGATTTCATATGTATTGAGAATTGAATATTGAGTATTGCAAAATAAGGATTAATCCACCTGAATGGCGGCTTGAGCATCAGACAATCCTTTTGTGGAGGCTTTTAATTCAATCTTTCCGCCTTCCATTGCTGAACGTATGATGATCATTGCTCTGCCATAAAAGAGTTTTACCTGGTCAGCCTGGAAAGGATCAATTGACTGAGGATTGCCGTTACCGACACCTGCGATCACTCCTGCTCCTTTAATATCCAGCTCAATAAGTTGATCAGCAAGAGGACATAGATTACCATTTTTATCAATGGCTTCTACTAAAATGTAGGAGAGATCCAATCCTCCCTTGTGAATGGCGGACCGATCTACCGTTAAACGCAATTTAGCAGGTTCACTTGCGGTCTTGACTATTCCCTCTCCTATTTTCTCCCCTTCTTTGTATGCAACGGCTTTTAGTTCTCCAGCTTCATAAGTTACTTCATTCCACATCAACCGAAAGCGCTCTGCGGAATTTTTAGAATCTGGCTTCTTGCATTGCATACCAAGTGATTTCCCATTGAGAAAGAGTTCTGCGCAATCACCATTTGTATAAACGAAGACTGGTATAGTTTTCCCTACGAGATCAGGCCAATTCCAGTGAGGTAGAATATGAACAGTGAGATCTTCAGGTTTCCAATAACTTTTATATAAATAGTACCTGTCTTTTGGAATACCGACGAGATCAAAAATGCCAAAATAGGAACTGACTGACGCTGATGAATCAGTCATCCCTAAAGCTTTTACTTCCCTGTTTGAATATGGGGTTGGTTCACCGAGGTAATCAAAACCAGTCCATACAAATTCACCTGCAATATATGGTTCATCCTGCTGCCACATAAAATCATCATCAGCAATCTCTGCCCAATCCGGCGCATTCAAGTCATACGAACTAACCTGCAAGGAGGTAGTGAAATCGGTTTTCTTTTGCGGCAAAGGCCATTCATAAAAACCACGAGTGCTTACTGTAGAAGCTGATTCCGAAATGATGACTGATTTATTAGGCTCTAATTGTCTTGCCAAGTCATAGCGGCGTCCGTAATTCCAACTGTGCACGTCGTAAAAATCAAAGTGTCTCAAACTTGCACTGTTGCGGCTATCACAAACTAAAGTGGTAGGCCTGGTGTAATCATGGCGCAATACTTCATTGACCATCAAGTGCAGCTTTCTGAACCCACCATTGATATTCCATTGCACATCACCTATCTCGTTCCCGACACTCCATAAAAATACACACGGATGATTTCGATCACGCTTTACGAAATTGCCAACATTGCGCTGGACAAACATTTCAAAATTTGTAGTGTCTGTGATATCAGCTTTTCCATCATATTTATCAAAAATCTCATCAAGCACCAGGATCCCCATTTTATCGCAGAGTTCGAGCAACTCAGGAGCAGCGACATTGTGACTGTTACGAATAGCATTGCATCCCATTTCTTTCAACAACTGCAATTGTCTTTCCATCGCTCTTGGATAAAATGCAGATCCTAATGGACCGTGATCATGATGCAAATTGACACCCTTTAGTTGTACCCTTCGGTCATTCAGGTAAAACCCATCATCTGGTGTAAATCGCATCGACCGGATACCAAATGGGGTGTCATAAGTATCCACAATCACTTTACCGCGCTTTACTTCGGTTCTTAATGTATACAAGATGCCCTTACCAAGATCCCATTTTTGAGGATTTGATAATTTAAAAGAAGTTTCAAAAATCCTTGACTGGTGTGCTTGCAATTTATTGCTCACCTCAGCAGACGTTATTTCTTTTCCAGCAGGACTCCATACTGAAAACCGGACTATAACCTCATCATATGCTGTTTCAGAACTGTTGTCAACTTTTGCCACAGCATTGACATCTGCATAGTTGGGTTTAATGACGGGGGTAGAAACCTGTGTACCCCACATACTGACATGCAAGGGATCGACGGCAATGAGTTGTACTTTCCGATAGATGCCAGCACCTGGATACCAACGGCTATCATGCATTCTTGTATCAACATGCACAGCTAAAACATTTTCTTTGCCTTTATTCAAATGATCCGTGATATCGAGGTAGAATGAATTATATCCATAATCCCATTTTCCGGCCATCACGCCATTGACATAGACAGTTGGAAAAGCCATTACGCCATCGAAGAGCACATAGATTCTTTTTCCATTAAAAGCTTCAGGTATTTCTAGTGGGCATCTGTACCAACCTTCACCTTTCCAGGGGAGCTTTGCAGTATTGCCATCACCATCAGGGATGAAAGGGCCAGAGATAGCCCAGTCGTGCGGAATGGTGACTTCCTCCCAATCTTTGTCATTGAAATCCAGCTTAGCTGCATCCGCATGGGTTCCTTTTGAAAATTTCCAGCCCGTTAGTAAACTGACTATGTTTCGTTGTTGCGCACTTATCTGAGAAAAACTGAAGAGGAAGAAAACTGAAACCAAGAGACGTAGAAACAAGTTCAACGTTATATGATGCTGTAGCCCTTTCATAAACATGTTATTTGGAGCTAAAAGATACATCATTCAATTTATACTTGCATTTGTCATGCAAATCATTCCAATGCAATTAGCTTACCCCTGCCAATGCTTCTTTTCCCGGAAATGATATTGAAAAAATAAGTGCCTGCTGGGAGATTGTTTCTTTCCACTAAAATCTCATTCTGGAAATTCCCAGACTTTACACTTACTTCCCTCCCCAGTGCATCAAAAAGATAGAGGGTATAATCAGCATTCAAAGTTTTATCAAACTTAATCTGTGCGAAGTCGAAAAATGGATTCGGGAAAATCTTTACTACATTATGCTCTTCTGGATAGTCCAGATCTGTAACAAATCCAGAGGCATCGATTTTTACCAGATACATGTAATTTTTAGAGTTTAATGAATCATAAACGAAAACCGTCGTACCCAAAATAATATATCCCCCATCAGTAGTTTGTTGTCCAGAATATGCCTCATTGTCATCGCCCTTTCGAAATGCTCTCTCCCAGAGAATGTCTCCGGAGGCATCTGTTTTAATGCAATGCATTTCAGATCTCCAATTGTCGGCTTCTGTATACAGGCCTGTCATAAAATACCCTCCATCTGCTGTTTGCTGAACACATTCCCCTTTGTCCCAACCGTCCTCTCCATAATGCTTGCTCCACATTTCATTTCCATCGACATCCGCTTTAACGGCATAGAAATCCGTATCCCCAATTCCCAGGGTGATGAAACCTCCGTCTGATGTAAGATCCAATGAATATCCTCCTTCATCATCTTCTGTACCATATGTTTTAGTCCAAAGTGAATCTCCGTCACTGTTCAATTTTAGGACAAAGACATCATATCCCCCATTTCCATAACTGTTGGTTACACCCACCACAATATAATCGCCCGTTGGACTTTGCACAACATCATAACCCTTCTCGATATTACTACCACCATAAGACTTACGCCACTGTTCAATACCAAACGCATCTGTCTTAACTATATAAATATCTTCTTTCATTATTCGACCAGCATAACCTACAACGATAAACCCACCATCGGTTGTCTCCTGAACAGAATTGCCAACACTTCGATCATCTGATTCAGGATATGTATTTATCCAAACCTCGTTTCCAAGTGAATCCGTTTTGATCAATACAAGTGAATCCGTAAATGGTCCACCTAAAGAACCACACAAAATATAGCCGCCATCCTTCGTTTGCTGCAAAGAAAGTTGAGATTCAATGGCATATTCATCACCATACTTTTTCTCCCATTGTAGGATTCCTATTGAGTCCGTTTTGATCAAATACCAGCTGGTTGTATAATCCAGTGTATCTGTAGCTAAACCAAACAAGATATATCCTCCATCTGTCGTTTGGCGGACATCTCGCCCACTAGCACTTGGATCACCATACGTTTTTTCGAAAGTGATGATTCCTTGGGTGGAGCTTTCTGCAATAATGGAAACAAGAAAAATGAGTGTTAAATAAAAACACATTGATCCGGGGATATGAGATTTTAACATGTTGGAAAGATAAAAAAAGTAAAATATAACCTGAACCAAAGACTATCTTGGGAGAGTTGGTCTCACTTCAATCTTACTCGGCAATGTCCTCGGATTCATCTTTAGTAAATCAATCACCAGCTGTCCTATATCCTCTGGTTGAATCTTCCAGTCATCAGCTGTGTTGGGGACATGATTATTGAAATACGTGGCGACAGAACCAGGCATGATGGTTGTGACCTTGATGCCATATGGTCTGAGATCAAGCATGGCGGCTTGGGTGAATCCTACCAATCCGAATTTACTTGCATTGTAAGCAGCACCATTGGCGAAAAAGTTTGTACCTGCAAGACTGGCTATGGTCATCAGGTATCCTTTACTTGCCTTGAGCGCTTCTACTGAAGCTTGCAAGGTATAGAAAACGCCGGTCAGGTTAATATCCATTATTTCCTGCCATTGCTTATGTGACATGGTATCGATCGATGCAAAGTGCCCAACACCTGCATTAGCTATCACTACATCCAATTGTCCCCAGTCTGATAAAATTTCTTTCACGGTATTCTTCTGCACTTCCCATTCACGAACATCACATTCCAAGGCGAGAGCGGATTGTGCACCAAGGCTGATCAGATGTTTGGCAGCAGCCTCCGCTTCTTCAAAGTGGCGGCTGGTGATAGCTACTTTCATGTGTTCTCTAGCCATAGCCTCCGCGATCCCTAATCCGATGCCTTTAGAACCTCCGGTGATCAATGCTGTTTTCCCTTGTAAAGATGAAGAAGTACTCATGTGTTAGTTGTTTTTCTCAAATGTAGGGTTTATGTAAGACAGTGAGAACGTGAGACAGTGAGAACGTGAGAACGTGAGAACGTGAGAACGTGAGAACGTGAGATATGGGATTAGGGTTTTGATATCCATATGCCCTATGGGGAATTTTAACTTAAGGTTACAATGGGCTGGTTATGGGGGTGCTGTGACAAAAAGCAGTCATTTTCGGAGTTGTATTTTTCAGGAATTTTAATTTATTTTGTCATCCCTGACATCAAACCCATTAAACCAGGCAAATGGTCTCCCCCATTTGAACAGATCAACCGAAACCATAATCACATACCTCAAACAAAAAAGCATCATGACAAATTTGGTTTTATGCATTGACATCAATGCCACTAGAGAAGAAGTTTGGAATGCCATCACCCAGGATGCACCCTACAGAAGATGGACCAATGCCTTCCATGAAGGTTCATACTTCATAGGCGGTTGGAATAAAGGAGATTCCATTCATTTTGTTGCTCTCAACGAAGCTGGTGAAGCAGAAGGAATGGTTTCTGAAATTGCTGAGAGCAAGCATCCAGAATATATTTCTGTTCGGCACCTGGGCATACTGACAGGTGGAGAAGTAGATACCACCAGTGATGCAGCCCTGGAATGGTCTCCTTCGTATGAAAACTATAAATTAGAAAAAATTGATGAACAGAACACCCGCTTTCACCTGGATATGGATATCCAGGAAGAATATTACACCATGTTTGAAAATATGTGGCCAAAGGCAATGGCCATGCTGAAAGATGTTTGTGAAGAAAACAAACAAGCACAAAAACGAATTACGGTAATCGCGATGATTGGTGGTGAAGAAGGGAAAGTCTGGTCGTACTGGACCGATCCTGACCATATCAAAAAGTGGAATACAGCATCAGACGATTGGCATTGCCCTTATGCTGAAAACGATGTACGCGTAGGTGGCCGATTTAAAAGTACCATGGCTGCTAAAGACGGATCTATGTCCTTTGATTTTTCAGGTGTTTATACCAAAGTCGATTATGGCCACCGTTTGTCCTACACGTTGGATGACGGACGCAAAGCAGATATTGTCTTTAGCTTCCAGTGTGATAAAATCTGTGTGATGATCACCTTCGATGCGGAACAACAGAATTCCATAGAATTACAACGAGGCGGATGGCAGGCTATTTTGGATAATTTCAAAAAACATGTCGAGAACAATTGACAATTGACAATTGAGCATAGAGCATGGGGCAGAGGACCTGGAATAATTATGATATTAACCAATAACCATGAGACGTCACACACAAAATTGCAGACAAATGAGGGCATGAGTGTGAACATAAACCAATAAATCTGGCAGCCAAATTTCCTGACAGCTGATACCTGATAGCTGACAGCACTTTTCTGGTAGCTGGTAGCTCGAAGCTGGAAGCTCAACGGAAATTTTGATTACTTTGGAGAAGGGAATTGAGTCCTGCCCCAAAGAAACATGGCCATAAAGTTTTTAGTCAATAAAAAGGCATTAAAGATTTCACTGATAGTTTTGGTGATCCTCACTGCTATCATCATATATGCGTCCATACACCTCAACCGACTGCTGACCAATGCCCTTCATAAAGGTTTTGATCAAAGTGTATTTTCCGAAGTATATACCTTCAATTTTGAAAACCTGCAAGTCGATATCTTCGCAGGAAGTCTCAAGGTATCTGACTTTGAAATGCTTCCGAAAGTAGAAGAAATTAAATCCTTTCCGGAGATCAACAGTTCTTTCAAACTTGGCGCAAAGAAGTTGATCATGAAAAATGTAAAACTATTCAGGTTGCTGGTACATAATAAACTTCATCTCCGGCAAATAGAATTGATTGAACCAGGCATCGATTTCACGATATCAGACATGAAGCCCGTATTCATTCCTTTTACGAAGGGTGACCCCAATAAAAAAACGAACAGTGTAACATCTGCCATCGAATCATATACACTGGATCAATTTAAAATGACCGATGCCCATTTCATTGTGGCCAACTCTGCCAGGAAAAGAGAATTCAATATCCAACGAATCAATCTTTCCTTGAAAGATGTACAAATAAACCGCCATCCGGGTCGTGATGTGGTGACCTATCGGAATTTTAGTTTTTCCATTGGAGAGATGGAAGGGAAGCTTGACGATAAGTTATTACGCTATATACATTTTAAAGATTTTACGGTTACCATTGATTCCCTTCAGATGGAAGATACCCAGGATACCCTGATCTATCAATTTGCTAATGTGACGACCGGGATCAAAAACCTGGATCTTCAGACAGCTGATAGCATCTATCACGTCACGATGGAATCCTTTAATCTTAACTATAGGAAAAAATCAATCGAGTTTAAGAATCTCACTTTTAAACCTAATCTTAGCAATGCTGCTATGCAAGCCAGGTACAAGTATCGCAAAGAGCATTTCTCCGGAAAAATAGGCACCATTACACTTGCAGGACTCGAATTCGATTCATTGATTCATCATCGAAAGATTTTTATTAAAGAGATCGGTTTAGATGAAGTGTTTTTATCCATCTATAAAGATCTAACAAAACCATTTCCACCGAATCATCGCCCGGAATACCTTGGTCAACAAATCAAAGCCATTTCTATTCCAGTGAATATCCGCCATCTTAGGGCAACTAACTTCAACCTCGAAAACAGGGAAGTCACTCCAGATGGTCGACTTGGGAAAGCTAACATCCAACTCGTTAATCTGCATGTTGAAAACATCACCAATCTCGACAGCAATGGTACGCTTGCCATCGATGCGGATGCATATGTTGAAAACAAGGCACATGCTCAACTCCAAATCGGGTTCCTCTATTCGCAACCGAAATTTAATTTTAAGGGTAAGATTGATAAATTCGACATGACCGATTTAAATGGAATAACAAATTCCTATGCCCCTGCTTTGGTCAAATCAGGAATTGCGGATGCAATCACTTTTTCAGGCACAGTATATCATACCTATTCAAAAGGCACGATGCAATTCCTTTATCATGACCTCTCTGTTGATTTTGATCTTGAGGATAAAGCAAAATGGAAAAGCAACGTATTGGGTTTAGCGGCGAATACCTATTTAAATAACACGAATCCCCCATCTCCTAAATTACCACCCAGGGAAGTGGAGTTTTATGTGGAGCGTGACATGAGAAAAGGATACCTGAGTATGCTGATCAAATCTGTTCTGGACGGGGTTAAAGAAACGTTTATCATGGATAAGAAAAACAGGAAAGCGTACAAGGAAGTGAAAAAAGAAGCCAAACAAGACCTGAAAAAAAAGAACAAAGAGGAACAAAAAAAATAAAGCAAGGGAATGGTATGACTGGGATTCCTACATTTGTACAGTCTTCCTCACTTACGACAAGCACATGTCTCCAATCCACATCCTTATTGCCGACGACCATGCAGTGATCCGGACAGGGATGAAATACCTCCTGGCCAGGCATTTTACAGATGTGGCCACTACTGAAGCAGATGCCTGCTCCACCCTCATGAGTTCGTTGGAAAAAGAAAATTTTACCCATCTTATCCTTGACATGCAACTCGGAGACTGTAACAGCCTTGAACGAATTCCGGAAATCCGGGCCCGCTATCCTGACTTACATGTGATGGTCTATACGATGAGCCCTGAGGCCATTTATGGAAAACGGCTGCTCCAAATGGGTGTACTGAGTTTTCTGAGCAAAGAGGAAGAGGAAGAAACACTGATCAGTGCTTTGTCCATGTTCCTGCAAGGAAAAAATTATCTCAGCGAGTCGCTCAAGTCATCGTTGGAAGTTGAGCAGGGTAAACCCAAACCTTCTTCCAATCCTTTTGACAATCTATCTGAAAGAGAGTTGGTCGTTTTACGGTATTTGTTACAAGGTATGCGGGTGAAGGAAATCGCTAATCGCCTGGATCTTAAAATGAGTACAGTAGCCACTTATAAGGTGCGCATTTTTGAAAAATTAAATGTTAATAATGTGGCGGATATGCATCGTTTAGCTGATGCATACCATCTCGGTTAGCCATGAGGTCTCCGACTAACTTTTGGATAAAGTGTCTTGCACTATTAATAGTGATTTCATTTTCTATTTATGACAATGCTCTTGGGCAAACGGGGTATGATGTAACGCAGTATACTGCCAAAGAAGGCCTACCCCAAAATTCAATTATAGGCCTTGCTTTTGATCAACACGGTTTCCTGTGGGTTGCTACGCAAGGAGGCATCACCCGTTTTGATGGAAGGAATTTCAAAATCATAGGTGAAGGTGATCACCCGCTTATCAGAAATCAAAGATTTACCCAGGCTATTCCATGCATAGATAAGAGTATCCTTTTCACAGATGTGCTCAATGGAATGTACGGATTATCCGATGATCACTTCACCACCATCCGGGATCCTGATTCAAAATATCCTTCTTTGATCCACATTCGTGGTAGTCTTCCTTACCCCCAATTCCTTGATAAGGATTCATTCTTTCTGGCTGAGTCCAGACGTGAACGAGCCTCCCTGCAGCATATTTTTATATTACCTACACAATCAGGTAAAGTACTTATTGCCACAGACAGAATTGTACTCATCGACTTAGCTAGCCGGAAATTATCTGAAATCAGTCCTTTTCGATTATTGAATGATCAATTTGCAAAGCTGAACCAAACCATACTTAAGCTTGATATAAATGGGCAACTTCATTTTTTAAATAAAACAGAAACCAGCTTTGAACCATGTGTCATGAAGATGGAAAACGGTCAGCCGTGGACTACATCCATGGGTGATACCAGGTTGTATAGTCAATATCCATTTACCGACGTATTTATCAGCGATGGGAAAAAACTTTTCCGAATTTTGGAAGGTGAAAGTCCACTGAATTATTATGTTCATCCTATACTTGACAAGCTACCCGAAAATTGCAAAATCCATTCAGTTGCTTATAATCCAACTGAAAATGTATTGGTATTGGGTTCGGATTCCAGGGGGGCTTTTGTATATAGGGAAAAACACCTGAAAACATATTTAACTGAAAAGATCGAAGGAAGGAATAATGTATATTATGCACAATGTCTCCTTGATTCTACTACCCTTCTGACTAGCAATGGGTTGATCCTTGATCCTACACATTTCAAAATTAAAGGTCACTTTCCAAATCCATTTCTTAATTATCTATTGGCTACTGATAATGAACAAAATGTTTATTATGCCAATCGAAGGAGTTTATACAAATATAATATTGCAAGCGAAAAAGAAATCCAGATTTCATCAAATCAAGAATTTATCACTCATAGCATCACCCAAATCAATGGCCAAATATGGGTAGGTACAACTTTAGGACTCGGACAAGTCAGGGAGGATTCTGTCCATTGGATTTACAAAAAATCCTTTATCAGCGAACAAGATGGCATTAAGTCCATCAGCCAGGACCATGAAGGAAATGTATGGTTCGGTTCCCGATTTCAATTATACCGGTTGAATATGCAAACCAGCCAGGTTGATTCTTTCCCCGAGCTGGCCAATATAGACATAAGGGAGATCACCATGATCAGAAATAATCCTTTTATCGGGACTTATGGAAACGGTTATTTCATTTTCAGCGATGGAAGGTTTGTGCACATGCCTGATGGACGCAACCATGAACTTTCAAATTCACACTCCTTCATAGAAGACAAAAATGGTTACTTATGGATTCCAACTAACCGTGGATTATACAAAACACACCTGGACGCCATTGAAGCATATTTGAAGGATTCCACATTCCAACTTGATTATTATACCTACCTGGAAGAGGATGGTATTTATAATGCTGAATTCAATGGAGGCTGCTCCCCAACATATCTTCGGCTTCCCGATGGCAGGCTCTCATTACCTACCATCGAAGGATTAGTAGTGTTTGAGCCAGAACAAACACCACACTATTTTTCAAAAGATTCTATGGTCATTGAATTTATTGAAGTAGATGGAAAGCAATACAAACCGGAAGAATTACCTACTATAGATGCAGATCACCTCAACATCACCATTCACTTTGCTGGTGCTTGGTGGAACAATCCTTACAACCAATATGTATATCTTCGTAATGAAGAATCTGATTCACCCTATAGACTAACTTCAATAGACCAGTCATCGTTATCCATAGGCCTTCTCCGTCCAGGGAAGCATACCTTTGTTATTCGCCGCAGATGCGGTTTTGGGCCTGAAGATTTTGTTTACTCCAGAATACATTTTAATGTAGAGAAACCATGGTATGCGAAGGGATTCGCGATCTCTATGTATGTCCTCTGTTTGGGACTCATGACTTGGATTATTGCTGCACTGAACTCAAGAACGATTCGAAAAAGAAATATTGAATTGCAGCGAAAGGTGGATATACAGACAAATGCCTTGCTTGCTTCCAATTTGCAGCTTGAAGAAAACGTGCAAAAGCTGGCTGAAACAGAAATCCATCTTCGTAAAAACCTCAGCCTGCGTGATAGGTTGATGTCCATCATCACCCATGACATTCTTACACCGCTAAGATTTATTGGCCAGATTGCCAGACTTGCCATAGAAGAAAAACCTGCTGATGATGGGTTACCCAAACAGGCTTTAAGTGATGTTCACAGTGCTGTTCACAAACTTTTTCATAGTACCCAAAATCTACTTCATTGGGTAACGTATCACCAGGAACATTTTACACCCTCTTCCGTCAATTGTTCCCCTTTTGCGATCGTTGAACAACTCATAGAAGATTTCAGTGAAATGAGCCGGTTTCAAGGCAACACATTGATCAATAATGTTCCTGAGGACGATATTATCTTGACTGATCCACGCATTTTAAACATTATTCTTCACAACCTTATTTCTAATGCGATCAAATACACTAAAAATGGAGAAATCAGGGTCAGATCAGCTACCAAAGATCAATGGTATGAACTTGAAGTTAAAGACACTGGACGTGGTATGACTGCTGAACAATTGGAGATGATTCGTACAGGAGCCAACAACCAATTTGATGTCAAACAACAAGATATATCTGCAGGTACTGGTATCGGATTATCCCTGGTCGCCGACCTGATCACGATTTTACAAGGCCGGTGGGAAATAAACAGTCCTGGTGGTTTGGGTGTTATTGTCAAGGTGTTTATTCCACTATAGAAACTAAAGCTGATTCTCGCTTACCTTTACGCCCCAATGATCATCGACTCCCTTGAACTTTTCATTAGTGTGCTGGCCATCAGCATCCTGCATGCTATCCTTCCAAATCACTGGCTACCAGTAGTGGCTATCTCCAGGCAACTCAATTGGGATGGGCGGAAAACAGCAGGAGTGACTATGTTAGCTGCCCTGGCTCATTCGCTAAGCACAGTGATAATAGGTATACTGGTCGCACTTGGTGGAATGACGCTGGATGGAATCCTTCCTTACTTTAAATACATCGCTGCCGGAATTCTTATTGCCTTGGGTGTTCTTTTCATTTGGCGACATCAGCATCACATGCATTTTCATTTAAAGGATATCAAGCTTACTCCGGCGACCAATATGCGTGTGATAATAGGCACTTTATTGATAGCTATGTTCCTTTCTCCTTGCCTTGAGGTGGGGGCCTTATTTCTCGTAGCCGGTACCAGGGGGATTGTGCTGACATTGATTATTGCAGGCATTTACACAATCACCTCAGCGATCGGGATGACCTTGTTTGCCTGGCTTGCTTTTCATGGGTTGAAGAAAATGGACTGGCATAAATTGGAACACAATTCAGGATTAGTGTCAGGGATTATACTTGTTCTCACAGGTATTATCTTTATTTTCTCCCATTAACCAAAGTCCCAAAGTTGCATCGGAGCCTGTTGATGTAATAGACTTAAAGGTAAATTCGTTTCAACATGATGTCCTTTAAACCTTTATTCTACCTCCTTATAGGTATTACTTTATTATCTGCTTTCCAATGCCCACGCAAAATGCAGAAGGTAATGTTGTCCAAAATCAAATTCGATTATTCGAAAATTGATGACAACGGTTTACGAAACGGAGCGGTATCTGTCGATTATGAATTTTGCATCCCTGCAAATGATTCCATCGTACAGGAAGTCTGGAGCATTGCTCCTGCGATGAAGGTGATGAAAAACTCAAAGGGTCGTATCGGTTGCACCAATCAACAATGGCTTGTTATAAATACAACGCATTCTCCTGAATGGAAAAAGCAACTTTACGATATCGCTTATCTGGATTATGTGACAGCGATCATAGAAACAGTTTATGAATAAATCATGGAGTGATGGAGTGATGGGGCGGTTGCTGAGCTGTCGGACAAGGTTGAGGCTAAGCAGGTCGAAGCATGATGGAGTGATCTGTGATGGGTTTATAGGTTTATAAGATTATATGCACACTCATCCCCCACACTCCTCTGCAATCTGGCGTCTGACTTCTGGCGTCTCATGTTTTTGCCCCTTATCTTAAATTCTTTAATTTCGGGGTATGAAATCGATCCTCACCTTTTCCTTTTTTCTAAAAGTCATCGTGGCGGCTATTTTACTGCAGACCTTATATTTTAAATTTACAGGGGCCGAAGAAAGCATCTATATTTTTGAGACCGTTGGGATGGAACCCTGGGGCCGAATTGGATCTGGAATTGTCGAGTTATTTGCTGCCATCTTCCTCTTAATAAATAGGACAGCCTGGCTCGGGGCGCTACTGGCCCTTGGCGTGATATGTGGGGCTCTCTTTTTTCACTTTACCACACTGGGTATTGAAGTGCAGGGAGATGGTGGCTTCTTGTTTATACTAGCCTGTACTGTCTTTGTGGCCAGCTCCATTATCTTGTGGCAGGAAAGAAGCAAGATTCCGGGTATTGGAAAGTCATTCAAATAGGCTATCAGCTATCAGCTGTCAGCTATCAGGAATTGGCTTCCAGCTTCCAGCTACCAGCTACCAGGCTGTTATAAGATTATGTATCATCTTTGCGTAAATGCTCACTGCTCACTGCTCACTGCTCACTGTTCACTGCTAACTGCTAACTGCTCCCTTAACTATGATTTCGTACGAAAAGATATTTGAGAATAACACCGAATGGATCGCGCAAAAAAAAGCGACGGATGAGCAGTTTTTTGAAAAGCTGGCAAAGGATCAAAATCCAGACTATCTATACATCGGCTGTAGCGACAGCAGGGTGACGGCTGAGGATATGATAGGAGCTGCCCCTGGTGAGATCTTTGTACACCGTAATATCGGAAACCTTGTAGTTGGGATCGATCTCAACGTCATGAGCGTCATCAATTATGCTGTAAAGATTCTTAAGGTCAAACATGTCATCGTTTGCGGCCATTACAATTGCGGAGGTGTCAAAGCAGCACTTACGCAGGCGGACCTGGGCATCCTCAATCCATGGCTGAGAAATATCCGTGATGTCTTCAGGTTACATAAAGATGAATTACAAGCCATCTCGAATCCCCACGAGCAATTTGATCGTTTGGTTGAATTGAACGTTAAGGAACAATGCAGAAATATTATTAAAACAGCAGTGGTGCAAGAACACTACCTGCATACCGGTTTCCCAATCGTACATGGTTGGGTCCTGGATATCCGCACAGGCAAGCTTATTGACCTGAACATCGACTTCGAAAAAGAATTGAAGTGGATACAGGAAATCTACAAACTTGTGTGAGGAATAAAGAATAGCGAATATCGAAATCAGAAGGAGAAGTAAGAAGTAAAAGGAGAAGGAAAAAACCTTAATCACTACTTCACTGATCACTCCATCACCAAATCACTCCATCACCAAATCACCACATCACCACATCACTCCATCACTCCATCACCACATCACTGAATAACAGAGATGTGAAACGTCATGGTCATGGGTTCCTCCATCTCTGGGTTCATGTTCATAAATTTCACTTCCACATTTCCTGGAGTACATACACGAGCATAGGCAATCATCAGACCTGACAAGCTTGTAGCTGGTGAAATATGCACAGCACCATCCGTAAGACAATTTGCAAATGGAATCTGCACCATGCCCTCTGTACCATACTCAATTGCAGGTATCTGTACTTCAATGGTCTGTTTGAGGATGCTATGGATAATACTACCGTTGGCTCCAATCTTTACGGTGCCATTGACATCCAATGTAGCGGCAGGATTGGCTCTACCAATACCTACATTTCCGGCTGAATCAATTCTCATTCGCTCAACACCGGATGTACCAATCCATAAAGGTTTGTTTTCGTTTTGCAAAAGATGCGCAGAGCCATTCGATTGCGCGACACCTACCAATAATCCGTCAGCACCAGATGTGCCGGTGGTGTTGTTTGTCAACTGAAGTCTTGTGTAAGCTGCGGCTCCACTCTGAATATGCAATTGACTCGCAGGACTCATTGTTCCAATACCAATGGACGTACCTTGGTTAAATAAATTCGAAGCATAAGTCCACTTATTTCCGTCCCACTTAATGGTCTGGCCGGCAAGAGTGCCATTGGGTACAGGTGCTACCCAATTAGATCCGTCAAAATAATACAGACCTCTTGAGGCTATATCTGTTTGGAAGATCATCATCCCAGCCTCGTCAGCAGTCGGCTGGATTTGTATTTTTTGGTTGGCGGTCAACCTCGGGATAATTAATCCTTGAGAGGTTGATGCCAGGTCAAGTACTGCCTTGACGTTTGGGGTTGTAGTACCAATGCCAACTTGGGCGAAACTAAAGAGGGGGGCACACAACATCGTTAGGGTCATCAGATGTTTTTTCATTAGTCTTTCAATCGTTTTTTCGTTTCCTGCCTGTCTCCGGTAAATAACTCATACCGTCAGCAATCCCGGTTATCTTTATAATCGTTTGCTGGCACATAAGACAAAGCCTTAATAATGTGCAGTGAACATATCGACGACAATGTCAATATGATGGAAATCCCATAGTGTTGAAAGAGGTGTAATGGATTGTTGCTTCAAGGTGGGGGTTCTCGATGGTGCTCAGGCATGACCATCTTTTATGCAACAACCGGGACGAATATAGATAAATCTTTTATTCATCCTACTGTATCAGCCCTTTATGCGCCACATAATCTTTTTTATCATGTGAGCCAAAAAGCACCGGGTGATGATTTTCTATTGGCATTCAATAGCATCATCACCCGGTAATGAAGTTTAAAAATTAGCATGCAGCGAAAGGATAAAATTCCTTCCTGCACCTGCAATGCCAGAACTGTAGGGTCTGTAAAGGACATCAGTTATGTTCTCAAGTCCAGCACCGATCGTAAATAATTCACTCAGCCTGTAATTTGCCTTGAAGTTGAGTGTAGCCCAGGTTGGTGAGAATGGATTCCCATCATCATCAACGGCATAAATTTCTGTCTTGGACTTTTCCTCCTCTGGCAAATCATCATAATCCACTTGTGCATTGTATAGTCCATACATCATAAGTTCAAGAGCTTCGTGGCGATAACTTAAACGAACTGTTCCGAAGAAAGGAGCCGCATGGCGCAAGGGACTTGTCGTACCATCATCAAGTTCTTCTTCGCCAATCTGAAAGTTCAGGTCAGCTGAACATCCAAAGCCTGATGGCCATCTTGCATCCATGCCTGCCTGCAATCCATACACAGTTGCTTGTGCTGCATTCTGAATGGCCTGACCCTGGCTTAGCTCACCATCGTATATGATACTATCCATGTCATTGAGCGTATAATCTCTTATGACCATCGCATTCTCCAGGATCGTGTAAAAGCCTGTCAAGTCAACACTCATATGATCACCGATCCGTGTTGCCACTCCAGCCTCAAAATTATATGCATACTCTGCATCCAAATC
>Ga0157380_10000260_pt1 | contig 31560 bp, 25 predicted proteins | sample S35metaG_FD_119757 | JGI IMG/M metagenome (GOLD analysis project Ga0157380, IMG submission 119757) | Switchgrass rhizosphere microbial communities from Kellogg Biological Station, Michigan, USA - S3-5 metaG | ecosystem: Host-associated > Plants > Roots > Rhizosphere > Soil | place: USA...
AAAACTCTCCGTGTGAGCGCTTCAGACGACGGGTTCGGGAAACTGGCGTCGCCACTCACGACCAGCGGCAATTCTTCTGCGGCGCTCGCTGTACATGCCGCGCACCGAGATGCGTCCCTCGCCGGGAAGCCTCCTAACGAATTCATCACCGACGCGGCTGACGTGGAACGGTGAAGCGCCGGCGGCATTGAGCGGACGCCCAGGCAGGTAGCCCCAGTAACACGCCTTGAAGCCCTGCGCCTTCGCGGCTTCGACGCCCGCTTCTGTGCCGTCATACATGGGGAAACTCAGATGCCGCACGGACGCCCCTGGCAGATGGCTTTCGATGCTCTGCCGCGACATGCCGAGATCCTGGCTCAATGGCAACGCGGCCTGGCGCCGCCTGTTTTCGATGGCCGGAGCGCATCCGACGAGGGGCACCGACTTCGGCCAGGCCGGCACATAACGGCTGGCCAGCGTATGCGATTGAAACGACACCAGCCCGGACGCATGGATTTCACGGATCTCGAGCCAGGTCATCGGCCGCGCGTCGGTGTTGTCGCTCTCCACGGATTCCGCATGCAGGCCCGGCGCGATGAAGGCCATCGCCTTCGCCGAGTACTCCCGCAACAACGGGAAGGCGACATCGTAAAAATTCTTCGGTCCATCGTCGAAGGTCAACATCACCGCGCGTGGCGGAGTGCTCCGCGACGACACCAGGTATTCGAGGAACTCGTCAGGCAACAAGGTTGCGTAGCCATTGCGCTTGAGAAACTCGAGGTCGGCGCCGAACTGTTCGGCCTGGATGAGGTGATAGCAGAACACCGGCACGCCCGCGAGGCCCTCAGCGGGTCGCCGTGCTACGACGAAACTCGGGAGCGACCCGTCGAACAGGCCGACGACCTCCTGCGCGTTCTTGCGCCAGATATTCTGCAATGCCGTGCGCAGTCCCACCGACTTCATCCCCCCGACGCACTCTGTGCAGCTACGCGCTTCGACTGTGGCGTCGCCAGTTCCCGATAGCACTTCAACAGATCGTCTACATGGTTCTCAAGACTGAAATGATCCACGCCGACGAGGGCCGCAGCGCCGAACTCCGCGCGCCGCTGCGGATTGCCGAATAGATCGAGCAACGCTTTCGCGAAGCCCTCCTCGTCGCCCGGCTTGATGAGGTAACCGTTGACGCCGTCGCTCACTACGTCGGGCAGTCCGCCGATGTCGAAGGCCACCACCGGCCGGCCAGCGGCCGCCGCTTCGATGGCAACCAGACTCAGGCCCTCCGATTTGGACGGCACGACCACTACGTCCGACGCCGCCAGCAGGTCGGGTATGTCGGTGCGTGAACCGAGAAATCGCACATTACCCTGCAACCCCAATTCGACGACCAGTGCCTCGCATGCCGCTCGTTCCGGTCCATCGCCGGCGAGCACGAGAACCAGACTGGGGATGGATCGAACCGCGCACGCCATGATCCTGAGCATGCTCGCATGGCCCTTGATCGGATGCATGCGGGCGATCATTGCGATCACGCCACTCTCCGCGGGAACACCCAGCTCCGCGCGGATTCTCGACCGAGCTGCCGGACTGACGCTGCGGACATGTTCGAGCGGGATGCCGTTGTGCAGGACCCTGCAGCGCTGCGGTTCCACATGATAGCCGTTGGCCAGCACTTCCAGCACGGCATTCGACACACCGAGGCCCATATCGGAAGACCGCGCGAAAGTCCGGTGCAGCGCGCCCACTACGACATTCGGGTACAAGAGGTCGTGGGCATGCACGATGACTTCGGCTCCAGTCATGCGCGCGGCTGCACGGCCGACGACGGTCGCCTTGAGCCCTGCGGCATGCACGACGTGGCAGCGGTATCTTCTGATGATCGCGGCCACCTCGAAGGCCACCAGAAAATTCCACTTGCTGGCCGACAGGAATAACGTTTCGATGCCCTGCGTATTCAAAGCCGCCGCCGCCGGATGCGGCTCGCGCAGAAAGCAAGCGTGCAGATCGACGCCCCTCGCCACCAGCGCCGGCAGCACGTTGAGATAGTACGTGGTGACACCGTGAACGACACCGTCGGCATAGCCAAAGTGATCGCCCAGGATCAGGATTGACGGTAGCTCGGCGGGCATCACATAGTGCTCAGGGGTCTTGGGCGCATACATTAGCTTCACCCGCCGCCGGGCCGCCACAAGTGGATTGGCGTCTCATTTCGAAAATAATGGCGGCACTATACTATGCTGCCGCGTTGCCTCAGCGTCGCATCGCGCACTTATCCACATCACGTATGAAAACTCAGCAATGAAACGGCCTACGCACTTCGACCGGACTTCATCCCGCCCCGGCGCCGGAATCTCGCGCATGGCTGCCCTTTTGTACACTCTGTCGTTTACGGTGCCCGCCGCAGCGGCAGAAGGCAGCAGCCAGGGGGTGCTGTCGCAGATGATTCGCGCGGCACAGATGCACAAGATGGCTGTACTGGCCGTCGTCGCCATCGTTGCGTTGGCAATCGCAGCCTGGCTGGTTGCCAGGCGCCATTTCCTGCTGTTGAAGGTAGGGATCGCGCTCGGCGTGGTCCTGGTGGCCGGGTTCGGCTGGATGCAGTTCAACAAGAAATACCCCAACCAGGGCGTTTTCAGCCTGCAGCGCTACCGGGATGCGGCACCCATCGTGCTCGGCAACGACATCCCCCTGACGTCGTTTGCACCTGTTTCCGTGCTCAAAGTCCATAACAAGTCGATCACCCGCACAACCTATCCGGTGATCGACATCCATTTCCATCTCGAATCCCTGCCGCCGGATGTATCGCCCGAACGGCTGATCGAAGGGATGGACGCCGCTGGCGTATCGCAGATCGTCAATCTCGGTGGGCTGCCCGGCGTCTACCAGCAGCTGGTTGAGAAGTTCCAGAGCAAGTATCCCGATCGCGTCATCATGTTCTCGAAGGCCGATATTTCCGCCGTACGGCGCGAAGGCGGCATTGCCGAACAGGTCAAGTGGATCGACGACGCAGCCGTGCTGGGCGCACGCGGCGTCAAGTTCAGCAAGTCGTTCGGATTGGGCCATACGGATGCGTCCGGCAAGCTGATCGCCGTGGACGACATACGGTTCGACCCCATCTTCACCGAAGCCGGACGCCTGGGCCTGCCCGTGCTCATCCACACCGGCGACCCGACGGCCTTTTTCGAGAAACCCGACAACCACAACGAGCGTTACGCCGAACTGCTGGTGCACCCCGAATGGAGCATCTATCACAAGCCCGGCTATCCGACCAAGGACGAAATGATGGCGGCGCGCGAACGACTGATGACGCGCCATCCGGAGATCATTTGGATCGGAGCGCACATGGGCATGAACGACGACGACCTCGACTACGCCACCTACATGCTCGAGAAATATCCGAACTACTACGTCGACATGTCGTCCGTGGTCCATTCGCTGGGACGACAGCCCTACACGGCCCGTCGCTTCTTCATCCGTTACCAGGACCGCATCCTGTTCGGCAGCGACGGCGGCTACAAGCTGGCGGCCGGCGGCGATGGGTGGACTCCCGAGCGCATGTACCGCAGCTACTTCGAATTTCTCGAAACCGAGAACGAGTATGCCGACTATCCGCAATCCGATATCACCAAGCAGGGGCATTGGCGCGTGTACGGGATCAATCTTCCGCCCGAGGTACTCGAAAAAATCTACTACAAGAATGCGCTGCGGCTGTTGCCCTCCCATGCGGACGTCATGGCAAAAGTCCCAGCCGCGTCGACGGCTCCCTGATCCATCGCGCCTGAGGGCTGCTCTGCGAATGACACCCTGCCGCGATCATGAGAGTTATCCGCGGAGTCGCCGGAACGATTCGGTACGCTGAACGCACTTTATGCTTTTCAATACCCTGACCTTTGTCGGCTTCTTTGCGGTGGTTTTCGGGCTCTACCTGCTCCTGAGCCATCGGCGCCAGAACGCCCTGCTGCTGGTCTCCAGCTACATTTTCTACGGCGCCTGGGACTATCGATTCCTGCTGCTGCTGATGCTCTCCACGTGCATCGACTATGCGGTGGGCCTGATGATCGACAAGCAGGAGACGCCGGAGAAGCGCAAACGCTGGCTCATCATCAGCCTGATCACCAATCTCGGCATCCTGGGCTTCTTCAAGTATTTCAATTTCTTCGCAGATGGCCTGGTCGAACTCGGGGCCGCGCTGGGATTCACGGTATCGCCGGTGACATTGCAGATCATCCTGCCGGTGGGCGTATCGTTCTACACATTCCAGTCGATGAGTTACACCATCGAAATCTATCGTGGACGCCTGAAACCCTGCCGCAGCCTGTTCGACTTCGCGGTCTACGTATCCTTCTTCCCGCAGCTCGTGGCCGGTCCGATCGAACGCGCGACACACCTCGTCGAGCAGGTGCTGACGCCACGCATCGTCACCCTCGAAAAAATCGGCTCCGGACTCGCGCTGATACTGGTGGGCTTTTTCAAGAAAGTGGTGATGGCGGACAACCTCGCGCCCACGGTCGCGGAGATTTTCAACAAGGGCGGCAACTACACCGGCGAGGATGTGCTGGTCGGCATGATCTTTTTCGCCTTCCAGATCTACGGTGACTTTTCCGGCTATACGGACATCGCACGCGGTATCGCACGCATGTTGGGCTTCGACCTGATGGTGAACTTCCGCCAACCGTATTTCGCGCGGGATCCGAGCGATTTCTGGCGGCGCTGGCACATCAGCCTGTCATCGTGGTTACGCGACTACCTGTACATTTCGCTCGGAGGCAATCGGGGCACGCCCTGGCAGACCAACCGCAACCTGATACTGACCATGCTGCTCGGCGGCTTGTGGCATGGCGCAGCCTGGAACTTCGTGTTGTGGGGCCTGTATCATGGACTGCTGCTGGTGGCCTACCGGATCTTCAGCGAACGTAGCCCTACAGCCAAGGCAGCTGCCGCATCCCCATCGGTAGTGCGAATCATTGTTTCGACAGCGATCATGTTCCTGTTCACGCTGTACGGCTGGTTGCTGTTCAGGGCCCAAAGCGGCCATCAGATCGTAGAAATGACGGCCGCGCTCGGGCACTTCACTTCGATCAAGCCAATCCTCTCGCAGCTGGCCAAATTGGCCTTCTTCGCCTGGCCGGTCGTGCTGCTCGACTACATCCAGTTCCGCGCACGCGACGACGAACCCGCGCTGATGCGCTTTCCCTCGGCCCTGCAGGCCATGGGTTACGCCGGCTTGATAATCATGTTCATCATGTTTGGACAATATGAAGGCGCCTCATTCATCTACTTCCAGTTCTGACATGCCGGGCCGACGCGCACTGAGAGCACTGGGTATCGCGGTGCTGCTGTTCATCGCGGTCGATCTCGCGTGCCGGCTCCTGTTGCCGCAAGGTTTCCTGCTGCGGATCGAGCACCTGACTCGCGAACGCATGGCGACTGCGCCGGCGCCCGATATCGAGATCCTCGGCGACTCCGTGGCCCGCTCCGGCTTCCTTGCAAGCGCCCTCACTGACGAAAAGGTCATCGCACGGAGCGATGCCTTGCCCGGCAGCGGCCCGCTGTTCAGCTATTTCATGCTGCGCGACCAACTCTCACGCGGCGAGATTCCCAAAGTACTGATCATTGCTCACTCACCCCATGTTCTCGGCCAGCTGCGCTATCCGCTGGTAGTGGGTGGCTTTGCACGCTGGCGGGAAATTCCCGAGCTGGCGATGGAAACGCAGTGGTGGTCCGAAACAGCTTACGGAACGCTTACGCGACTGTCGTACATTCTCATGCATCGCGACAGCTTTCGGGACATTCTTACCAACCGCGACTTCAGTTTCTTCCGCGAGCCCGACAGCCGTACCAACCTGATCTCGGACCGCGCGGAGCTGAAAATTTTCCGCAAGGAACTGGCCGAGGGCCGTTTCGACCAGAGCAAGCTGCCCGGCGCGGTCACCGACTTCTATCAGCAGCGCTTCAACGTCACACCGGAAAACGATCGCTACTTCCGCCGCCTCCTGGCAATGGCCAAGCAGCACAACATCAAAGTCTATTGGCTCACCATGCCGACGCCGGCCGGCGTGCTGGCAGCCCGCAACAAGGTGAACTTCGAACAGGACATGCTGGCTTACCTGCGCCAGTTCGAAGCCAGCGGCGAAATGACGCTGCTGCGACCGCAATTCGTGGTCTATCCAGACAACCGTTTTCGCGACTTCCTGCACCTGAATCTGGCGGGTGCGGTGAAGCTGGCATGCGAGCTGCGCGGGATGCGGGAACGCATCGAAAAAGAACTTCCCGAGCTCAATAACTCGCCGGCCCGTTTTTCGGAACTCACGAATTATTACATCGGAGCGCCCGATGCGGACGACCCTCGCAGAGTTCTCGATGAATACTGCGCCACGCCGCAGTTTACTGCAGCCGGAGATAGCTCAGAATGAAATGCCTGGTTACGGGCGCGACGGGATTCACGGGTGGACATCTCGCACGTACCTTGGTCGCGCAGGGATATGCGGTGCGGGCGCTGGTACGTCCTAAAAGCAACGTCGCCGAACTCGCCAAGGCGGGAGTGGAACCTTTCGAAGGCCAGCTCACCGACGCGGCAGACGTAAAGGCCGCCGCGGCCGGTTGCGAAAAGATCTTCCATATCGCCGCCGTGTTCCGCACCGCCGGGCATCCCGACGAGTACTACAACGAGGTGAATGTCGGCGGCACGCTCAACGTCCTCGACGCCGCGCGGCATCATGGATGCGAGCGCGTCGTGCACTGTTCCACCGGCGGTGTCCATGGCCACGTGGCCAAGCCGCCCGCCGACGAAAACTACCCGTTCGCTCCCGACGATATCTATCAGCGCTCCAAGCTCGAAGCGGAGAAGGCGGCAGCGGCAGCCATCGCCAAGGGGCAGCCCATTTCCATATTCCGTCCCGGTGCGATCTACGGTGAAGGCGACCTGCGCTTCCTGAAGCTCTTCAGCGCCATACAGAAACGCCGCTTCATCATGATCGGCCCAGGCACTACGCGGCTGCACATGGTCCACGTGGACGACCTGGTCCAGGGCATCATGCTACTGGGTTCGGAAGCCGCCGCGCTGGGGCAGATCTTTATTCTCGCGGGTCCCGAAGCGCCTACGCTCAACGAAATCGCCGCCACCGGCGCCGACATCATGGGCGTACCTGCCCCGAAACTACACATTCCGGTGTGGCCGGTTTATACAGCCGGCTGGCTGTGCGAAATGCTGTGCGTGCCGTTCAAGATCGATCCGCCGCTACACCGTCGGCGCGTCGGCTTCTTTACGCACCATCGCGAGTTCGATATCGGTAAAGCCCGCCGACTGGTGGGCTATGCGCCGCGAGTATCGGTTCGCGAAGGAATCGAGCGCACCGTGAAGTGGTACGCGGCGAACAACTATCTCAAACCGCTTCAGGCAACCCGCGCGTGACGAACCACCGATCCAGCGCATTCACCTGCTTCTGAATGTCCTGAGCCGGAATATTCAGTTCGCCGGCGACGACGTCAGCGCAGGTTCTCAGCAGGTCGATTCCGGGATGTCCGGTTTGCGCGATCGATAGCCTGCGCAGCACCACGTCCTCCAGCGACCGGGCCATTTCATTGCGAATGGCATGGACGATCTGCCCGTGCAATGTCTGCGAGGCAGCAGCGGGCTCTACAGGCGATGACGAAGCCGCAGTACTCGACGCTGGGGTTGCTTTGACCCTGACTGCTTCGAGCACCTTGAGCGATAGCATCGGCGCGCTCGTGAGCTTCTCGCCGATCACGACGACCAAGCCTTCCAGGCCCGTCTCGTCGCGATGGGCCGCAAGTATCGGAGATTTCCGTGGCACCGACGCCGAAGACGCATCGGCGGGCAAGATGCCCCAGTGCACCAGCGCGACGTCATCGAGCGTGAGACGCGCCTGCGGAGCGATGCTAGCTGCCTCGGCGAGAAACCGTTCGACCAGCGACAGCGTGGGTGCGCTGGCAGCGGCCAGCGATGGCGCTTCGTGGTAATCGGTGCCGACCATCGTGATTCCCTGCCAGGGGACAAAGAACAGCTCCCGGGCAGCCCGACGAAGCAGCGCCGAGCTATCGGCTGAACGCGATGTCGAGGTCAGGGCGACCGCAACGTCCGGTCCCAGCGAACGCTTGAACATGAGATTGACCCCGACCAGCCACGAGCCGGGGAGAAATTTTGCGGGCAGTCCTTGCGCAACCGAAAGCTGTCCCGCCCACGGGCCCGCAGCGTCTATGACGCTCGTTGCCTTGACCTCGAATTCCCTGCCGGTTTCGGTGTCTCGAGCGACCACTCCGCGCACCGCTCCCGCATGCGAGAGATAACGCAGCGCCTCCACTCGATTCGCAACAACTGCTCCCCGCTGCGTGGCATGCATCAGCGGCTCCAGTACTAGTTGCCCCGCGTGTTGGGAAATCGCGTCCCACCATTGCGCGCCCGCGACGGCATCGACAGCGGACAATGGCGCGATCAGCGATCTGCAACGGTCCTTCGCAACCAAGTGACCTGCGGGCAAGCGGGCTGGCGTCGCAACACCGCTGTTTCGATCCATGGACATCACTTCGTTCGCCAGCAAAGCGGGACCGAGAATCCACGGACTGCGAATGCCCATTGCCTGCAACGGCATGAGACACGGCAGAGCACGCACGAGGTGCGGCGACAACCTTCCGAACTCGCGGCGCGCTGCAATCGAATGGCGCATGCGCTTGAAATCCAGATGCTGCAGGTAGCGCAGGCCACCATGCAGGATCTTCAGGCTGTTGGCCGACGTGGCCGCGCCGAAATCGTATTTCTCGATCAGCGCTACGCGAAAGCCGGCTCGCTGCGCACGCAGCGCGACCCACGCACCGTGGATACCTCCGCCGACGATCGCCACATCGAAGGCTTCCGCCGCCAGTCGTTCGATATCACGGCGCATGCATCAGCTGGGAACGATGGAATCGTAAGCGTACTTGAGCTTGCTGCGAAACACGGGCAAGGAGTATTCGCGCTCGGCCTTCAGACGCGCCGCCTCGCCCAGGCTCGCACGCAGGGCCGGATCGTTGACGAGTTGTTCGAGCCCACGTGCCAATGCCGCCGGTTCGGGCTTGACCAACTGTGCGCACGTCGCGTCCAGTGCCTGGGTATGCGACCGGATATCGGTGGCCAGAATGACCCTGCCGGACTGCATGTACGAATAGACTTTCATCGGCGTGTTCTGTCCCAGCGTTCGCGGCGACAACAGAATCTGCGCTTGCTCGAGGTAGGCACTCAGCGCAGCCACGGGACGGGCGCCGAGCAGGTGCACCCGCTCCGCGATGCCGAGTTCCGCGACGCGCTTGCGGTACTTCTCCACGTGCAGCGGATCGCCGCCGATGATGAATGTATGCAAGGGAACGCTGGCCGGCAGTTGCGCCAGTCCCTCGACGAGCAGGTCGATCCCCTGGTAGCGCTCCAGGTTGCCGACATACATGGCGATGACTGCAGTCTCGCTTGCCACCTTGCGCAAGGATTCGACTTCGACAGCGGATTCGGGCGTGCCCAACGGGACGTCGGGCAGGACGAGTACACGCCGCGGATCGATCCAGCGTCGCACCTTGACCGCCAGGTCCTCGCATACCGCGAACACGGCGGCGGACCGCTTCACCGCGCTGCGCTCGAACATTTCGAAAAAACCACGCAGGGGTCGCAACAGCCGCCACTTGTCGGTCAGCTGGTCCGACAGGGAGGAATCCATGTCGTACACCAGCTTGCCCTTCGTGAAGGCAAGCAGGAACGCCGCCGGGAAGATGGACTCCTCCACCGCATGCACCACATCGTAGGCATTGCGCCGGGTAAGTTTGATCATCGAGGCGATCAGCCAAAGGTCGCAGACCAGCTTCTGCCACGAGATGCCTATCGGAACCCGCCCGATGCCCGGCGGACGCCCGGTCCTGATCAGGCGCATACCGGCAATCGCGATGTCGCTGCCGGCGTGGTAGACGAGCAGGTCGACCTGGTGTCCCATCTCGCACAGCGTCTCGACCAGCAGCCGCACGGCGATCGGCGTTCCTCGTTCCTCGTAGAATGGCTGGGGGGCAACGACCAGAATCTTCATCGAAACAGCCTGCTCAAATAATCCGATCGGCACGAAGAATGGCCGGCGATCCGGCGAGTGCGGTCAGTCCGGAGACGCGGAAGAGGCTCTCCGCCGCACGCAGCGGCAAGGCACCCTTGCCGATCCGATGCACCACCATCGGCATGAAGAATTGCTTGATCTGCTGCTGGAAGCGAAATCCATGGCGCTCGAGTTCGGCGGTGAGCTCTTTCTTGGCGAAGCTCGTGTAGGTGCGCGTATTGCCCTCCATCGATTTCTTCAGCCCGAACAGCAGCGGTGTCAGCGCGTTGAGACCGGACGTGCTGGGGTAATCGAATACAACCGACTTGCGGGCGACACGACACATCTCCGCGAGCAGCAACGGCCAGGCGTCGACGTGAGAGATCAAGCGGACGGCGATCACCAGGTCGTAACTGCGATCCGGAACCGGCAGCGGCTGCAGGTCGCCCTTGATGAATTCGCAGTCGCGCTGGCCGTGCAGGTTGCGAAGATTCGTTTCGCAGACCGGGTCGGTCCCGTGCACCGTGACCTTCCAGCCTTTCGAACGCAGCGGCTCGACCAGTTGCCCGTGTCCCCCACCGACATCGAGTGCGGTGCCCGGCGACAGATCGGCGATGGCCCGAGTAACAGCCCGGCTCTGCACGCTCAGCAGGTAGCGGCCGGCGGACCCAGCGAAACGCGAGGCATACGCCGCGGACGACGTCTCGATATCCGGCGTTTCGGGAGAGATCGGACTCGATGCATTCACGAAGTGCGTCTCGACTGTTTGTTACGCATGCGCAGCGCTGCCTGGTTACGTACGAACTGCCATGGCCCTTGCAGCCGCCCGAAAGCGTGCACGTCCTTCACCTCGGCTCCTGCGACCAGCCGATCGCGCAGCGCCGATCCCGTCGCCGCGGACGGCGGCCCTTCGATCCAGAATCCAAAAGAACCCACGCGCTGTTCTTCGCCTGGCAGCGGCAACGGATCGGTCCCGGGAAGAACTGCCCTGCCGAGGCGGGTGGCCGTCCCAAACGCACCGGGTGTCGGCCAGAACTGCGGACGGCCGCCATTGTCTCCCGCGAACACACTGCGTTGCGAATCTGCCTGCAGCGCACTTTCGACCATGCGACCGCGCGCACCCAGCCATTTTCCGGCGCCCCATGGAAGCACGACCAGAGCTCGAGCCGCGTGAGCAGCGTTCAAGGTGTCTCCTAGACTCATCCCGTCGTTGAGGACGGTCCGCGTGGCCAGCGTCAAGACTTCGATACCCTCGCTGGTCACCACCTGCCTGCCTGCAACGATCGTCAGCTCACCTTCGGCCGATGTGGCGTTGAGCGCGAGCGGATCGCCGGGCGCAGCCTGCACCGACCAGCTCCGGGCAGCCGGCGCCGCGCCGAGCGCGGATTCGAACCAGCGGGCTTCACGCATTTCAGCAAGCATCAGCACGCCCCGCCAGGTCCCGGCACCCTGCGCTTTCGCCACCTGCGCCAGATTCCTGCAGGCCGCGCTGAGCAGCGAATCGACGTCTGAAGTCGGATGGACGTGCACGTGCCCATCGATGGCGATGATGGGATTGTTCATTCAAGAAGACCTACAGCCATAAAATATATACTCGATCTGGCAGTTCTCCAGGACACGGCCCAGAGCGCCAGCCACGGACCGGTGGCTGTTTTCACGCCTCGATCACGGCTGTCAGTTCCAGCCGACTGGCATGGTGGCCGCAGCGCGACGAACGTATCCTGTACCGGATCACGGTTTTATAAAATCCGATGAACATCGCCGCCGGCAGGCACGGTATTATGTGGTGAGCATCACGGCCGGCACCGCCGCCATCACCGGTATGATGACATGCTCTCCTACCGGCAGTCAGACGTCCACACCCGAAAGGACGGTTGCGACCGAAACGTGGATCGAACGACCCTGCGAGCCGTGAATAGCGAACCAAAGCGATCGACCAGATGATCTTCAGTTCACCGGTTTTCATTTTCGTTTTCCTGCCGATCGTTCTACTGGGGTTTCACCTGTCCCTGCGGATGCCGTACCGACAGGCGCCCGTGCTGTGGCTGATCGCGACCTCGCTGTTCTTCTACGGCTGGTGGAACCCGATCTACCTGCTGCTGATCGTGCCGCTGATCATTGCCAATTTCGCACTGGGCCGGATGATCTTCGCGGCCTCGACGCCGCAGCTGCGCAAGCTGTACCTGTACGCCGGCATCGTGCTCAACCTGGGCACCCTGATCTACTACAAATACGCCGGTTTCCTGCTGGACAACGTCAATGCCGTAGCCGGCACCCATTTCGATATCGGCACGATCGTGCTGCCGCTCGGCATTTCCTTCTTTACCTTCCAGAAGATCGCCTTCCTCGCAGACACCTACAAAGGCCGTGTCGGACGCATCTCGCTGGCGGACTACAGCCTGTTCGTCCTGTTCTTTCCGCAGCTGATCGCCGGGCCGATCGTCCATCACGCGGAGATCGTTCCTCAGTTCAAGGAACTGCGGAAACAGTCGCTGGTCTGGGACAACCTGTCGATCGGCGTCTGCGTCTTCCTGATCGGGCTGTTCAAGAAGGTCGTGTTCGCCGACAGCCTGTCGGCCTATGCGGTGGGCCCGGTGTTCGGCTCGGCTGCCGCTGGCGACCCACTGACATTCCTGGAAGCGTGGGGCGGCGTACTCGGCTATACGCTGCAACTGTATTTCGACTTCAGCGGTTACAGCGACATGGCGATCGGCGCGGCACGCATGTTCGGAATCAACCTGCCGGAGAATTTCAACTCGCCGTACAAGTCCGCCAACATCATCGATTTCTGGCGGCGGTGGCACATCACATTGGGCAGGTTCCTGCGCGACTACCTATACATCGCACTGGGCGGCAACCGCCACGGCAATGCGCGCCGCTACATCAACCTGTTCCTGACCATGCTGATCGGTGGGATCTGGCACGGCGCCGGCTGGACTTTCATCGTGTGGGGCGCGCTGCACGGTACCTACCTGATGATCAACCACGGCTGGCGGGCCATCAAGGGCAGGCTCCTGCCCGACCTCAAGCCTTCGCGCCTCGGTACAGTGCTCAGCATCGCCGTCACCTTCCTTGCCGTCGTGGTGGGATGGACCTTCTTCCGCGCCGAATCCATTCATTCGGCCTTCGCCATCATCGCCGCCATGACTGGCGCCAACGGCATCATGCTGCCGTCGGTGTTCCAGTCGGTCCCGGTGCTTGGACCGCTGCTCGGCTCGGTCGTGGAGTTCGGCTCGATGGGCGATGCCTTCGGCTCCATCGGCCAGCCCGAGACATATGCCTATATCGTGGCCCTGCTGGCCTGGTGCTGGATCCTGCCCAATGCCCAGCAGATTTTCCGGTCCTACTCAGTTTCTTTGAGCGCCGATACCAGCACGCCCCGCTGGCAGAGCCTCGTCTTCCAGCGCAGCTGGATGTGGGCAGCCGCCGCGGGTACGACGTTCGCAATCTGCATGCTGTATCTGCAATCGAATATCGAGCAGGAGTTCCTGTATTTTGACTTCTAGGAAATTCTTGTTGCTGGCTGCATCCGTCGCCGCCGCGCTGGTTGCAGCGTTCGGCTCATTCAACCTGTGGCAGGACGATTTCGGTCTGTTCTGGTCGCAGCAACCGAAGACGGTATGGGTTCGCGAGAAGACCACCAAGTACCTGTTCGCGCATCGCTATATCCCCGAGAACTTCGAGGGCCTGCTGATGGGCCCCTCCTATTCCGACAGTTTCATGGAGACGCGCCAGATCGAGGGCTATCGTATCTACAACATGTCGATGGACGGCGCCAATGCGACCGAGATCCGCGACGTGGCGCTGACTGCTCTCGACGCAGGCAAGATGCGCTTCATCATCGTGTGCCTGACGCCGTACATTACGAAGGATCACGGCATCAAGGGCGCGGAGATCAACCCGAAGGAGTACTGGGGCAGCGTGTTTTCGCTGCTGCCTCTGGATGTCCTCAAAGCCAAATGGGCCGCCGGATCCAAGGCGGATCCGGAGCGCGCCAGTGCCTGGGGCATGACCTCCTTCATCCAGCGTCCGCACATGACCTGGGAGCGGTTCATGAAATCCGAGGCCAATGGCTCGAATTACTATGCCGATCTCGATCCGGTGGCGGTGGAGCACCTGGGCGAAGTGCTGAAAGCCGCGCGGGCCAAGAACGTGCAGGTGTTTGCCTATTTCTATCCCTACAATCGCTGGTTCACGGATTCCGTCGATGCCGCGATGTGGAAACGCTACCGCACGGCCGTCGAAGCGCTGTTCGAACCCGGACGCGACGTGGTCTGGGACATGACCGGACCCGAATACGATCCAGTGAGGACCGACCCGGGATGCTATACAGATGCACACCTGAGCGCGGCCGGCGCCAGGATGGTGCTTGCGGACATCAAACGAGTGCTGGACCAGCACCTGAATGGCATCACGGCACCGCTGCCGTTCGCAGCCGACGACCCGGCCGTATGCTATGGCAAGCCCGGGCAGGGTTCGGGCTACGATCGGCCCCAGAGCACGCTCGGCCAGAAGGTGTCCATGCATGCAGGCAAGGCGGCGGATGCGAACTGATCGTAGATTTTCGTCCTACCTGGCCTCCTTCCGCAGGCATGCCGGCAATGCGCCGGCGCAGCAGAAGCGAGAGACAGATATCACCCGGCGCGGCGGCCTTGCTATAGACTGACCGCACTATTCCCCCGCATTTTGCGAGGGGTGCACCGATCCGGCAGACCTGGCCGCTGCTGATGGAATCGTTAGTGACCGAAGCAATCAAACTGTCGATCATCGTCCCCTTCTACAACGAGGAGGACAACATCAACCGCATGTATGCAGCCATCGTCGCTGCAGGCGAACCTATTGGCGTGCCGTTCGAAATGGTGTTCGTGGACGATGGCAGCAAGGACTCGACCCTGGCGAAAGCGATCGAGATCGCCCGCGCGGATCCGCGCGTGCGCGTGGTGAAATTCCGTCGCAACTACGGCCAGACGCCGGCGATGGCAGCCGGCATCGAGCACGCCCGCGGCGAGATCCTGGTCACGATGGACGGCGACCTGCAGAACGATCCGGGCGACGTCCGCCATTTCCTGGAGAAGATCGACGAGGGTTATGACATCGTGGTGGGCTGGCGCTTCAACCGCCAGGACAAGTTGGTATCGCGCAAGATCCCTTCGAAGATCGCCAATGCGCTGATCGGCCGTGTCACCGGGGTGCCGATCAAAGACAACGGCTGCTCGCTCAAGGCTTACCGCGGCTCCTTGATCAAGGCCATCCCACTGTACTCGGAAATGCATCGCTTCATTCCGGCGATGGCATCGATCGCGGGTCCGCGCATCGCAGAGATCAAGGTGCGCCACCATGCTCGACAGTTCGGCCAATCGAAATACGGCCTGTCGCGAATTTACAAGGTGCTGCTCGACCTGATGGTGATCAAGACAGTGGCCTCGTTTACATCGCGGCCGCTGGTCTGGTTCACGCTGCTGGCGATGCCGCTGACGTTGGTCGGTGCGGGCGCCATCATCCATTCATTGTGGCGCGTGCTGACGCACGGCGTGCTGCCACTACCGATCGCCGGCGCTGGAGTGATCCTGCTGATGTCCGGCATCATGCTGGTGTGCGCCGGCGCGCTCGGCGAACTGGTCTTCAAAGTCGGCGACATGCGGGAGCACGAATTCTCGCGTCTGACTGAGCGCGTCTGGGGCGTCTCGACGCCGAAGCAAATGTGAGGTCTGCTGCGATGGCTGTAACTGGAAACTCTGAAATAAGCGTGATCGTGCCGGTGGGAAGCCGGTTCTCCGATCCCGCGACACTGTATGCCGACTACAAGGCAGGCCTGGCCGGACTGCGCCGCCCGTACCGCATGATTTTCGTGCTCGACGGACCGCAGCCCGCCTTCGCCGCCGGCCTGGAGAAATTGCTCGCTGCGGGCGAACAGTTCCAGGTGATCGGGTTGACGCGGACGTTCGGCGAAGCGACTGCCTTGATGGCAGGGTTCTCGCGCGCGAACGGCGACATCATCGTCACGCTGCCTGCATACCAGCAGGTCGAGAGCGCCGATGCCGTCAAGCTGGTCGACGCGCTGCAGAACAATGACCTGGCGATCGGGGAGCGTTCGCCGCGTATCGGCGGAATGTTCGGGCGGCTGCGTCGCTGGGCCTTCCATCGCTTGCTGGCGCGCGTAACGAAACTGCAGTATCACGACCTGGCTTGCGGTGCACGTGCGTTCCGCCGCAAGGTTCTCGAAGAGATTCATCTGTACGGCGACCAGCACCGTTTCCTGGCCATCCTCGCGGACCGCCAGGGATTCAAGGTTACCGAAGTCTCGCTGCGGCAGTCGCAGCACGATCACTTCAAGGGCTTCTATGGCCCGCGCGAATACGTTCGCGGCTTCCTCGACATCTTCACCGTCTTCTTCCTCGTACGCTTCACCAAGCGTCCGCTGCGCTTCTTCGGCATGGTCGGCGTGACCACCTTCGCCATCGGCGCCATCTGGGCGCTGGTGCTGGTGACCCAGCGACTGTTCTTCGAACAAGCCTTGGCGGACCGGCCCGCGCTGCTGCTGTCTTCTCTGCTGGTCGTGCTCGGACTGCAACTGTTCGCACTCGGCTTGCTCGGCGAACTCATCATCTTTACGCACGCACGCAATCTGAAGGACTACCAGGTCGCCGAAGTGATCGGGTTCGACCCGGCGCCCGTCAGCCAGCTGGACGCCAAGGGCGTGGTCGCCGGCTGAACTCTACGATGATCGGTGTTCGCATGATTCAATGCCCATGCGGCAGGCAACGCGGCGGGCAGGACCAGTCGCCCCTCCTGCCATCGATAGGCGAGCGTCGGTTCTCCGACGCTCGCCCGGCAATGGGGATACAGAGGAGCCTCGGGTGAAGTTAATCATTCAGATACCCTGCTACAACGAAGCGGAGACGCTCGAGGGTACGATCCGGGATCTGCCGACGAGCGTGCCTGGCTTCGACGTCGTCGAATATCTGGTCATCGACGACGGCAGCAAGGACGGCACTGCCGACCTGGCCCGCAAGTACGGCGTCCACCACGTCGTGCGTCATCCCACCAACCTAGGATTGGCCCGCGCGTTCCAGACCGGAGTAGACGCCTGCCTGCGCTTCGGCGCCGACGTCATCGTCAACACCGATGCGGACATGCAATACCCCGGCCGCTATATCAAAGACCTCACGGCGCCGGTGACCGAGCACGTCGCCGACATCGTCATCGGCGACCGGCAGACCGACACCATCGAACATTTCTCGCCGCTGAAGCGCATGCTGCAGAAGTTCGGCTCGTACACGGTGCGCTCGTTGAGCGGCACCGAAGTGCGCGACGCACCCAGCGGCTTTCGCGCCTATTCGAAAGAAGCGGCGATGCGACTCACGGTGATCAGCCGATTCAGCTACACGCTCGAAACCATCATCCAGGCCGGCAAGATGGGGCTGAAGATCCTGAATGTGCCCATCACCACCAATCCGCCGCTGCGGCCGTCGCGGCTGCAGAAGAGCATGGTGCAGTTCATCGCCAAGCAGATGGGAACGATGCTGCGGCTGTATTCCTTCTATGAACCGCTCAAGACATTTTCGCTGCTATCCGTCCCGTTTATCCTGATCGGCGGCGGCGCATGGGCACGGTTCGTGTACCTCTTCTATACCGGCCAGACCGACGTCGGCCGACACGTACAATCGCTGACCATCGGAACCGGTGTCTTGCTGGTCGGCGTGCTGATCCTGCTGTTCGGATTGCAGGCCGATATTTCCAGCCAGCATCGTCAGCTCACGCAAGTGCTGCTGTATCGCCTGCGCAAGCTGGAAGGTCGACTGCTGCCGGTCGACAGGTAACGGAGACGACCTTGGCAGCTACAATCAAACATCGCGACGACATCGACGGACTCAGAGCCATTGCCGTCGGCCTCGTAGTCTTATTCCACGTAGGCGTCCCTGGAATCACCGGCGGCTACGTCGGCGTCGATGTCTTCTTCGTCATCTCAGGCTACCTGATCACGTCGCTGCTGTTGGTCGAAGGCGAGGGCCGCGGCCGGATTTCGTTGTCCGACTTCTACGCCCGGCGCGTCCGGCGATTGTTCCCTGCACTCATGCTGGTGGTGTTGACGACGCTGATCCTCGGCACTGTGTGGCTGCTGCCGGTATTCCAGGAGCAGGGCGAACTCGCCAAGTCCGCGGTTGCCACATCGCTGTACCTGTCGAATGTCTATTTCTGGATCTTCACCGGCAACTACTTCGACGGACCCTCGGATTTGCAGCCGCTGCTGCACACGTGGTCGCTCGCGGTGGAAGAACAGTTCTATCTGTTATGGCCATTCCTGTTCATCGGAGCGCTGTGGTTGCGCCGCGGTGCAGCGGCCACGTTGCGCAGCGACTTGATCAAGCTGGTAGTGGCTATTTTCGTCGTCTCGCTCATCACCTGCATCCTGACCACCGATTCGCATCCGCGAGCGGCTTACTACCTGATGCCGGCGCGCGCGTGGGAGTTCGCAGTCGGTGGCATCCTGCCGCTCATTCTGCCCAAGATTCGCGGCGATGCATCGAAGCTCGGCGCGTTCCTGTCGACGGCAGGGATCGCAGCGATCATCGGTTCCGCGATCGTACTGACGGAGAAATCGTCGTTCCCTGGCACCAACGCGCTCTGGCCAACGCTGGGTACAGCTGCCGTCATCGCCGGCGGGGCATTGAACTCGACATCGCTGGCAGTGCGAGCGCTGACTGTGCGGCCCATGGTCGTCATCGGCCTGCTCTCGTATTCATGGTACTTGTGGCATTGGCCATTGCTCGCGATCGCACGCGCAAGCTCTCTTACTCGATCAGATCTGACACGCGATGCCCTGCTTGGCGGCGTCGTCGCCTTCATCGCTGCAGCGATAACGTATCGACTGGTCGAAAATCCGGTTCGAGTGAAACGCCCCGGACCGTTTGCACGCACCGCTCCGACCTTGTGGGCTGGCGCAGCCATCTCGGTCTTCATGGTGAGTTCGGCCGTGGCACTTTCGCTCAGAGCCAAATACTTCGCCGAGCACGATCCCCAGTACACCGCGGTAATTTCCGCTCGTATGGATACGCCGCCGATGCGCGGCAACTGTCATCACGATTCTCCGTATAAGGGACTGTCGGAGCGCAGCAAATGCGTGGCTGGAGATCCGTCGCACATCGTTGCCGTGCTCTGGGGCGACTCGCATGCCGACCACATGTCTCCCGTCATCCAGGGCTACGCGGAGAACGGCAGCCATGGCGGCATCCTGCAGCGTAGCTTTTCCAGCTGCCGGCCCGTAAACGCTGCCTCCTTGACCGTGCAGAGCAAGGACTGCCTGAAGTTCAACGAGGACGTGGCGAAGGAAATCGTCGAGCTCAAGAAGCAGGGACTGGAAGGGGTGATCCTCTCCACCATGTGGGCTTCCATGTTCAAGGACCGAAATCCCTATCCGCCGCCCGCAGTCGCCGCAATGACGGACGAGCAACGCTATGAAGAGATCGTCAATGCCATCGATGCCCTCGTGACCAAGCTCGAAGCCGAAAACCTGCGAGTGCTGCTGGTCGCGCCGACGTACCTGTTGCCCGCCCCAACTCCGCAATGCCTGGCACGGCACACGATCGAGGAATGCTCCGTGACTCGTCAGCACGTCGAGGACTATCGCAAAGTCTCGCTGGCGGCGCTGCAGCGCATCCAGGCGGCCCACCACTCCGAGCATGTGCGCCTGTGGGATCCGGTGCAGACGCTGTGCGACGATCAGATCTGCCTGGCTAAACGCGGTTCGGTGCCCATGTTCACGGATGACCTGCATCTGTCGGCGTCTGGAGCGCGGTTGCTGGTGGGCAGCGCGAGCGATCCGCTGTCATGGTTGACTGGTATGCCAACCAGCCAGGCGACCTCGGCCAATCTCACCACGCGCTGACTCGACATGCGTTGCGAAGCAACTCAAAAGAGCAGCACACGATTGAGGTGGGCCGCTCGCGCCCTGCCAGACATAGGCAGAAGGTAGAGTAGAGAGGTAGATACACGGCGCCGCCGGCCGGCAGCCTGCTCGCCGCTGCTGTCAGCCCGATGGAGTCGGTTGTTTCTGGCACTGCCATGCAGCGAGAGCGCTTCCTGCAGGCAGCGGAATCTCTTCGCAGCGGTCGGCCAGCAGGGTCACTGTCGCCCCCGGTACGCCGCTGGAAACAGCTAGCTTGGTGCGCTCGATTACGACCAGCGCCGTCTGCGCCTGGTCCAGCACTTTGCCCAGCGACTCGGGTGTGCTGATCACTTTCCGGCCGGTGCGCAGGTCCTTGCCAAACTCTTCGCCCGATTCCGACTCGCGCACCACGCTGGCATTGAGTTCGTAATCGTAGCCGCCGAGATAGTAGACGCCTTTCACTCCCGAGGACACGATCTTAGTGTCGGCCTTTGCCACGAACTCGCGGAGCGAAGGTAACGCCAGATCCCAGTTGGGAGCTTCAAGGAACATGGTCACGTCGCCGGGAATGGCGCGATTGGTCGCGAGCCGAGCGGCACGCTGCAGTTCTTGAGAACTCAGGATGATGAAGAACAGCAACGCGGTGCCAATCGCAGGAGCGAGCCAGGGCAGCGATGGAAACCGGGCCCTGGCGCCTGCCATGACGTGCTGGATCAAGGCGGAGACCGCAATTCCGTGCACGGCGAACATGAAAGGCAACACGTAGTACGCGTAGCGCGCAGCTTTGGCAGCCGCTATCGAGTGCACCGCCAATGCTGACAGGAAAAACACCGTGCAAAACGCTGCCAGTCGCGGTTGAACGACTACGGCGAGCAGCGCTGCCGCCAGGAACGTTGGCCAGAACAGCGGCATCTCGGAGGAGAAGAGCACGATGTAGAACTGGACCCGAGTAGCCTGGCCTTCGGCCCACAATGGCACTTCACCCGCCATCGACAGCAGGTCCAGCTTCCAGAACAGCAATGCGCCGGCCGCCAACGCTACAGCGCCGCCGCCGAGTAACAGCGGACGATGGGCGCGAAAAAACCGAACAAATGCGTCGCTGTGGTCGTACAACAGCACCGTCGCAATGCCCAACACCATGGCACCGAACGCAACGACAGTAGTCGGCTGCAAATGCATTGCAACCGCCATGCAAGCCAGCGTCATCAAGCCCAGCACGACGCGAATCGCATGCGGGCGTGCGACGGCAGTAGCTTCGTAAGCTGCAATCGCCGCGCATAGCACAAGCAGTGCATGCAAGGTATAGAAACGCGCAAAGACCGCTAACTGAAAAGTAGACGGCACCGAAGCCAGCAGCACTGCGGCGCTCGCACCCGCAAACAGGCCTGCCCGGCTTGCGATCCAAGCGCCCAGCAAGGCAACGAGCAGGATTGCCGAGATCCGCGCCGGCAGTCTTGCGGCTTCGAGGCTGACTCCATTCGACTTGAATGACGACGCAACCAACTGCGTATACAGCCGCGCGCGGCGATATTCGCCGTCTGCAATTACCGGCTTACCCGTGGCAAGGAGGCCTTGGGCTGCTGTGACGTGCAGCATTTCATCGTATAACGGCGAATGCGTGAGAATGGTGCGCGTCACCAGGAACAGCACGATTGCACCGAGCAGCGCAGCCGCGACTGCTGCGAGCGGCGAACGGCTGGTCATCATTGCGCCTCGCCCGCCGGCTGACGCCGACGGAAAACCCACATCTCGTAGATCATGAACTTGAGTATGAACGACAGGCCCAGCGTGATCAGCATGGCGATCAGGTATTGAATCTTCAGCACCTGGCTGAACAGCAGGAAGCCGCAGTACTCCACGGCGCGAAACACGCCGCTCGAGCCCAGGAACATGACGAGCTGGCGGCCAAACGGCTCCTTGGTGCCTTTGAACACGAAGAAGCGCAGAACCACGAAGTTGACGGTGAGCGCGAGGACCAAACCGACTGCGGCTGCAATTCGCTCGTGCACCGAGCCCACTTCGTGGAGCAGCGCCGTGCTGCCTAGCGTGATGCCGGAACTTAGCACTCCGCCCAGTGCGAAGCGCACCAGCGATGCCCATTTCAGTTTCTTGAGCAGGCTCATCATTGGGACATCCCTTCAGGACGCCCAGCGGCTGGGGGCGTAGCGGCGAGATGCGGTGCCTTGTCTACTTTGACGACGTAAACAGCGCCCGACCGGAACAATACGCGCTCCGGCGGTGGCGTGCGTAGTACGAAGCCCTGTTGCCGACCCTTCTCGACCAGGCCAGCCACCAGTTTATCGAACGGCGCATCGAAGGTTGGAGTGCTCCATAGATACGGTGCTACCAGGAAGACGTCGGCTCCGTAAGGTTCGAGTGCGCGATCGAAATCGTCCCAGTTGGTTGCATACGACGCCTGCAGCGAGGCGGCCAGCCGAGGCGTCAGTTGTGCGGTATATCCGAGCTGAAACGAAATCCAGTTTTCAGTCGACGCCAATACCGAGCGGCGCGTACGCAGCGGCACCGAATCGGCCACCGTGGGATGCGAGGCGATCAGCGTGTCCTTGGGCAGCGTGCCGAGAAACTGATAGGTGCGCTCGAGATCGACGTCCACCGGTGTTCGCCAGGCGCGGCTCGCGGCAGGAAACAGCACAGCAGCAACTACCAACGGCGCCACGATTGCAACCAGGCGTGACGCTATTGCCCATTGCTTTTGTCGGTCCTGCGTTCTGGCGATCAGCCAATCGAGCGCCGCATAGCCAGCCGCAGCAACGATTGCAACGGCGAACACTGCGAGCGCCCAGCGTGAATGCCGATTCGGCAGGTATAGATTGAACAGCACTTGCCGCGCGATGAACCACAGCGTCACGCCGATGCCCGCCATGAACCAGAGCGCTCGCGGTATCTGCTTACGTTTGCCCAGGACCAGCACCACGGCAGTCGCGCCGAGCAACAGCAATACCAGTTTGGGCGACCAGCCCAGGCCGGTGCGATGGTGCCCGAACCAGTACTCGCGGAACGTATCGCCAAACAGCGATTGACGTCCGTTCGGCGCGAATTCCGCCATCGTCTGCGCCTGCGCATAGCTCACCATCGGACCGATGTCCGGCGGCACGCCGCGAGTCAGTAGGATATGCGCAATGGCCAGCACGCCCATCACGCCGTTCCAGATCCAGAACTCGGGCATGCGCCGCTCACGCACCAGGTCGCCCAGGAACACGAAGCCAGCAGTCAGCCCGAGCACCGGCACGATCACGGGATACATCAGCGACGCGAATACCCATGAAACTCCCACCCAGAAGTAACGGCGCGCTATCAGCGCCCACGTGCACAGCAGCGCGGCCGGCAACGCGAACGTCCGCTGAAAACCTATATTGGGCAGCAGATCCACCACCGGCAGCAGGCACAGCAGCGTCGCCACGGCGAACAGTCCGGTCAGCGGACGATTCTTCGTATCGAGTGCCGTGCCTATCAGCCACGCGAGATACGCTGACAGCAGCAGCAGGACGAGCGCCACGACCTTGGCAACCAGTAGCGCATCGCCGAACGGTGCCAGTGCGGTGTACAACAAGCGATAGCCCCAGGGCGCCACCGATAGGGAACTGAAATATTCGATGCTCAAATCGTGGGGAAACAGCGCCGGATCGGCGTACTTGTACAGCCAATATACGTGCTGGGTGGCGTCGTCCGAATACAAGTCCGGCCGCAGCAGCGCAGGCAACATCCAAAGCAGCACGGCCACCGCGGCGCAGGCGCCCGCGGAGTATCCAAGCCATCTCTGGATGGCGAACCTGGATGATTCGGCAATCACCGGCAGGTCTGCGGCGCGGGAGTTCATGGAGACCGGCGCTGGCTACGCAGCCGCATGGCGGACACTCGAACGCGTGCCATTCGGGAAGTTTCTATGCATCAGATTGTCGGCACGCTGGGCAGCTCCGACGCGCATGCGCTCCGCTGCAACGTAGCCCGCGAAATACCAGAACAGGAAAGATGTCGACACGAAGGCGTCCACGGTGGTGTACAACGTTGCCATCGCCATGATGGCAACGGCACCTGCCCATCCTGCCCCGAAGGCGCCAGCCACGCCTCCGGTACTTCGAGCCAATGCCTTGGCGTCCAGGAACATCTGCCAGTACAGCATATACAAGAGGAACACTCCGAACAGCCCGAGTTCGGAGAATATTCGTGAAATGGCGATGATGAACAGCGGCTTGAACAGCTCGTGATATTCGCCCGAGAACTGCGGTGAGATCGATGAGTGTGAAGCGTTGCCCATTCCCAGCCCGAATACCAGGTCGAGAGGCTTCTTCGCAATGAAATGCCATGGGATGGTGATAGCGTCGAGGCGACCTACCTGCCCTTCCGCGCCGATCTCCTTGCCGGTGCTGAGATACCGTTCCCAATTGCTCGGGTCGCTGACGAAGTCGCCGATGCTGACGCCGTAACGGCGGCCTTCGTTCATGGCGTCGTAAATTGGCACGAACGCGGCCAGGAACATCCCGGTGAGTGAGATTGCCAGCAGAAAATACTTCAGTCGCGTGCCTACCTTGCTCGCGCACAGCAAGGTGATCACGAGGCCGATGGGCAGCATCAGCAACGTACCCTTGGTCTCGTTGATGGTGGTAGGCAGCAGCATCAGGATGAACAGCAGCGCGAACTGTTTCGGTGCGAGGATCTTCCGAATACAGAAAGCGGCCGCCACGCACACTGCACTGATCAGAATCGTCGACAGGATGCCGGAGTCCTGCAGAGTGCCGCTGGTGAGGTCCCCGGTGACCATTGCGCCCGATTCCGAACCGGTGCCCGACCCGGTCTTGATGCGCTGCTCGATTGCGATCGGCACTTGCATCAAGCAGATACAGATCAGCCAGCGCAGCTGCGTGAGAATCTTTGGGCTTTCGTACGCAAACGCTGCGGGAACGAAGAACCACGGAATGGCACGCATGTAGTTGCGCACGCCTGCGAACACCGGACCACTGCCCACCGAATTGACCAGCACGCCGCAGATCACATCGACGATCAGCAGGCCGAAAATGACCCAGTACACCGGCCGCACGTATTGGAAGCGCGAGCGCGTACCGGCGAACACGACATATGCGGCGGCAGCAGCGCCCAACAATTCGGGAACGTACTGGAATGCGCCCGGCAGGATTTTGAAGCGACCCCAGAAGTCACCCTTCGAGAAGAACCCGAACATGGTCACGGACACGAACATGAAAAGCGTCAGGCGCTGCATCGAACCTATTCTCCCACGGGTGCGGCCTAGCCGCCGGCCCTCGCCTGACGGTTGCTATCGTTGATCCTGATGACGCGGGCCGGCACGCCGCCGACCACCGCATGATCGGGAAAGTCACGCACCACCACCGCGTTGGCGCCGATGATGACGTCGTTGCCGATCGTGATCCGCCCGATGAGCTTGGCCCCGGCGCCCACTTCGACGCGATCGCCGATAGTCGGCGCACCTAGAGGATCGGCACGGCCGCCGTTACCTATAGTGACGCCTTGACGGATCATGCAGTCATCGCCCATGCGGGCTGCTCCGTGGATCACGATGCAGCCATGGTGCTCTATCTCCAGGCGCCGCCCGATCACTGCGGTCGAGCCGATCGTCACGCCGCAGAAGATCTCCACTAGCTTGCTCAGCACAATGTACAGGAGGGTCCAGGGCAACCGCAGCAGCTTGTTGCGGATCGCGAACCGCGCGTGGCCGAAGCGGTAGATCGTCAGCGCCCAGAAACCCAGGGCCAGTATTCCTTCGCGATGCGTTTTCAGGTCTTCGATGACGCGCACAAACTATCGGCCGGACGCGGCGCGGGTATGTCTCACTGGTTGCGCTACGTTCCGCGCCTGTTCTTGATGCAGTGTGGCCATGATCCGTTCGCGCATGCGTTGCCCAACCCGGTCCCAAGTATAGTTTTCCAGTACATGTTTGTATCCGGCAGCGCCGAATTCAGCACACTTCGCGGGGCTGGCGAACAGTTCCAGCAGTGACGCAGCGATGCCGGCAGTGTCGCCCGGCGCCACCAGCAGGCCATTGACGCCTGGCCGCACCATGTCCGGGACCGCGCCCTCCGTGGTGGCGACGACGGGCAGGCGATAGGACATTGCCTCCAGGAAGGCGATACCGAACGGCTCCAGGCGCGTCGGCAGGCAAAAAATGGACGCGCTGGCATAGTACTTTGCCACGTCCTCCAGCGGCACCACGCCGGCGACATGCACGTTGGGATGATCGATCTGAGGATTCGTTCCGACGATGGTCAGCCGCGCATCCGGATAAGTCTCCACGACGGTGCGGAACGCCTCCAGCAATTCAGGGCCGCCCTTGCGCTCCCAATCGGTGCCGACAAATAGGATGTGACGGTTCGAATAGCCCTCGTTGGCGGCGACGAAATCTCTCCGTGCGGGCAGGTTGCTGCCTGCGTATACGCAAGCAACCTGCCACGGCGCGATCGAGTAAAAGTGGTCCAGGTCGGCGGTCACGTCGCTGCTTCGGGTGAAAACACAGGCGGCGTTAGTGTAGATGCCCCGCTCCAGCGCGATCCATGCCTTGGATCGCAGAAATCGCCTGTCGAAATAGGGCGAGCGGGTGTTCGACAGGTGCGTGTGATCCGTATAGATGAAGTGGGGAACCCCGGGCACGCTGGTGTCGTACAATGATTGGGTCTGGAACGAAAACACGTGGCGCTTGGGATCGATGTACTGGGGCATCACCTTCTTCAACTGCCGGAACAGGTAGGTCGTCTGTAGGTACGCCTCGCGCACAGTATTCCTACGCTTCAGGATTTTCGTGCCGAATTCCCGGGCCATATAGAGCAGGTTCGACGGGAGCCAGGCGCGATGATGGCGTTTGACGACATCTAGCGTCGAAATCGTTTCGAACTTAAATTCAGGAAACGCTTGGCGCAGCATGCGCTCGATGCTGTCGCGCGAGGGGTGATCGTAGGTGCTGACGAACGCGATCGTATCTGCTGGCATGGTTGGAGCCTGTATCGTCTCGAAGTCTATGAGTCTACTGCGGGTGCGTCCACGCTGACGCCTGCTTGCTTGGGGTACGCATTCTCGGTCTGGTCCGTTCCGGTCCGCAGCTGTGGCAACGCAGGAGTGTCTCTCCCGCCGTACATGGTTAGTAGGGACCAAAGCACTTAGTGTTCTCTCGCAGGCGCGCAGCACAACTGGAAGGCAGACTGTCAAAACCTGAAAGTGTCGGCGAGTGACGACAAAGTCGTTGATTCATCTGATGCTTTCCCTGAACGGCGCTTACTCTTAACTTGGATAAACGGGTCAGATCGATCTTAAGGGCCAAATTCGGTGAAAGAGCTCACAAAATTGACAACAGCTGCAGGGGATACTGTCTTACGTTCACTACGCAGCATCGACGTTACACGTCGTGGAGTTTCCCAGATGACAAAATTTTTTCCCTTGCGACATCTACGGCTCACCGCCGGCGCAGCACTGCTGTCGTGCGCTCTGCTGTCGACGGCGCAAGCGGCCAAACCCAATCCGCCGAATCCGGTCTGCATCGATGGTGACTGCATAACCCAGCCGAAATCCGACGGCAGCGCCAAGAAGTGGCATCCAGGGCACTATGTCTGGGTCGGCGAACTGAGGCTCCAGGATGCCGCCAACCAGGACCAGGTGCTTGCGTTCATCGACAGCATCGCCAGCGAATCGAGCATCAAAGGCATCCAGCTCATTGCTTATTGGAGCGCGCTCGAAGGGGCGACGGCCGGTGACTATTCGCAAGGATTCGTCATCATCGACAAGATACTCAATCGGCTGTCCCGCAACGGTAAGAAATTGATGCTCAGTGTTCAGGAACGCACGTTCGGGGCATCCGGTTCCGATTATAGCCGCTACTTCCCCACCTACATCGTGAACGGCTCGCAATATGGCATCACCAAGACAACGGTGGGACTCGCCGCCCGCGTCTGGCAGACGCCTACGACTGATCGCATCATCGCTCTGAGCAAGGCCTATGCGGAGCGCTACGACTCTCATCCGGCGTTCGAAATGCTGACCCTCGCGGAAACCGCGGTTAACTTGGCACAGGGCACCGATGGCTTCAGTAACAGTGCTCTTTCCACTCAGATCAAGCGCGTGCTCGATGCAGCCAGCAAGCAATGGCCCAAGACCACCGTGCGGCTGAACGCCAACTGGATCGGGTCGGACGACCTGATGCAGGACCTGGTGAACTACGGCGTCGCACGCAACATAGCAATCGGCGGCCCGGACGTGCTGCCGAATGAGGACATTTCTGCGAACCGCGTGTTCGCCGGCACGGTCAAGGGCAACGACTATCGTGGCAAGTCGGTATGGATCTCCGAAGTACAGTCGCCCGAACTGGGCGGTAAGGAAGGCACGTTCACTCCCGAACAGCTGTACAACCACGCCCTGAAGGGCGGCGGCGAGTCGAACGCAGTGTCACAGCACCCGCAGTACTTCATCTGGTACAAGAACGACTGGGCCGGCGGAACGGCACAGCAGTGGAAAGACGGCATACTGCCGTTCATCCGCTCGACCAAGGGCGCGGTTGCTTCGACCACCTGCCCTCCCCTGTACTCGATGGGCTGCAACAGCGCCGATTGAGCATGGTAGCCGGATGATTTTACGCGGCGCGCTTCATTGCGGAGCGCGCCGCGTCTACGCCCCCAGCGCAGCTTTGTCGAATCGTGCCGAGCGACTCCTAACTGCTCCACTTCGACCAGCTTCCGAAGAGATCAGTGCGGCCGTGAAGCATCGTTGATGATGCCAGCCGCTTCATGTGCGACTAGTTCGTGCGCCGCGGCATTCCAGTGCCAGTCCGCTGGCGAATGATCGACGCGGCGATGTGTCCTGTCGTAATAGCTGGCGAAGACCGGTCCCATTTCGATCACCTTGATGCCGCGCTCTATTGCTTTGGCACGGATCAACTTTTGCGCTTCACTATCCCGCGTGGCGCAGCGCGGCGTATTGCGCCTCTTCGGGTCATAGAGCGACTTTCGATCCGAGTCGAACACCAGGATGACGTGCGTCGGATCCAGTCCGAATTGTCCCGGCAGCAGCTCCGCGAATGAACTGGCAAGTGCCGCATCGCTGGCAGATAACTCGACCGGCGCACATTCCATGGGACCTGCCTGATCATCCGAGACCGGTTCGAAGCGGATCAGGTTTTGCAGGTCGACTTTCAGGTTGTAGCGCAGGTAACGAATCAATGCGATGCGGCGCGCTGCTTTGACCAAAGGACTACGCTCCTGTTCGAACCCGGTCAGCTTTACAGGCGGTTGGGCCGAGCTGTCCCAATTGTGGTAGCCATGACCGCGATCCGCTGCGAAGCCTTCGACGAAGTCTCCTTCGGACATCACCACGATGCCCCAGGTGGGTTTGAAGCGCCCAGCCACCAGTCCGGCCACGGCCAGGTAGTCGGCCGCCGAAGCCCCGGAATTCGCGAACTGCAGGACCGCGCTCGGTTGCTCCAGCAGGCCGCCCAAACGACCCTGCAGCGTTTGCGAATAGTCATTCATGAGGCTCTCGACATAGCTGTCCCCCAGGACCACGATTCCCGGAGTTCCGGCAACGTAGTCGAACGGAGCCACGTATCCCATGTTGTTGATCCGCCCTGAGTGCACATTCTCCAGATTCCATCCCACCGAATAGGTGAAGTTGCTATCAGGCAGCAGGTGATGCATGGGCCACTTGGGGTCGATCTCGGCGCCGTAAGTGCCTTTGCCGCTGACTGGCAGCACTTGCAACAGCAACTCCAATGCGACGACGGCACCGACCGTCCCGGCAAGGATCCACGCAGCGGTGGCAGCGAGCTTGGACATGGCTTGGTTAGAAATTGAAGTAAATGAATTCGGTGACGCTGCGCGACTCAGAGATCATCGCCATGAGAACGATGACTACCGCACCGGCACCGACCAGCACCCCCATCAGACGGCGGGCATGCTGCATCGAAACGCCATCGAAGCGGCGCGCCAGCCGTCCGTCGACGAGTTCCTGCGAGTTCGGCAGCAATTTCGCGACCAGCAGGAAGACGACCAGCCAGACCCACTGTTGCACCTGTTCCGGTTCGAGCGCGACGGATGGCACATTGCCACCGCCGCCGAACATGGACGAAATCATGTTGCCGGCTTCGTGAACGCTTCCTGCCCGGAACGGCACCCACGCCACCACGACACACAGCATGGTGATGGCGCTCGCGGCAGCCCTGCCGATGAACGTGCCTGAACCGGCAACTGCGCCCGGTGCTCGGTTGCGACCCGCGAACCAGCGCCAGCCATGATTCACTACCAGGTACGCTCCGTGCAGCCCACCCCAGATTACGAACGTCCACGAAGCGCCATGCCACAACCCTCCGAGCAGCATCGTGGTCAGCAGGTTGACGTAGCGGCGCACCTTACCCATGCGGTTGCCGCCGAGCGCGATGTATAGGTAGTCGCGCAGAAAGGCCGACAGCGTCATGTGCCAACGTCGCCAGAACTCGATGATGTTGACCGACTTGTAGGGCGAGTCGAAGTTATACGGCAGCTGCACGCCGATCAACCTGGACAGGCCCACCGCCATGTCGGAGTAGCCCGAGAAATCGAAATAGATCTGCATCGTGTAAGCAAGGATGCCGCGCCAAGCTGTCTCGATTGCCAGACCACCGCCGGCGGCTGATGCGAACACTTCGTTCGCGATCGGAGCAAAGCTGTCGGCAATGATCACCTTCTTGATCAGTCCCACCACCAGGAACGAGATGCCGATGGTGAAATTGCGCAACTCCGGCGAATAGACACGCTGCTCGCGGAACTGCGGCATCATCTGCGCATGGTGCAGTACGGGTCCCGCCACCAGGTGCGGGAAGTAGGCAACGAACAGCGAATAGCGGATCGGACTGCGCTCCACCGCCTTGCCCGCGTATACATCCACCAGGTAGGCGATCTGCGTAAATGTGAAGAAGGAAATGCCGATAGGCAGGGTGATGTCCATGCGCGGCAGGTCCAACGCCGTGAGATCGTTGAGCGTGGCAATGAGGAAATTGAAGTACTTGAAGTACGCCAGCACCGCGAGGTTGGTGGCGACGACGAAGGTCAGCACCCGGCGCGGCGCCAGTGGATCCCCACCTTCCTTCGCGCGCAGGATCATCCCGCCAGCGACGTAATTGAACGCGATGGAACCGACCAGCAGCAGTACGTGGATGGGACGCCAGAAGCTGTAGAAGAACAGCGAAGCGAGCATCAGCCAGCCGGCAGCCGCATTGGCTCCGGCCAGCCGCGCGATGAGAAAGAACATGCCCAGCGTGATGGGCAGGTAGACAAACAGGAATTCGCCCGTAGGAAACAGCATGGCCTACCGCCCCGCCACGATCGATGCCCGCCGCAAGCAGCGGCCCATACTCAAGTCATGACAGAGACGGGAAGCGTCATTTCTTCTCGGCACTGGGCTCGCCCCCTTCTTTTATTACTCTTCGATAAACCTGCAGTGTCGATGCGGCGATCTTGGACCAATCGTATTTCTCCATCACGGCGCATACACGTTGGTGCTTGCGCACCGGATCGTTATCGGGCTGCGCCGCGAACTCCGCGATCCTGGCGGCAAGAGCATCGACGTTGCCCACCGGGAAATAACAATGGCCCGGCAGTGCGACTTCAACGTTGGCCGGAATATCGCTCGCCAGCA
>Ga0157380_10000261_pt1 | contig 31504 bp, 34 predicted proteins | sample S35metaG_FD_119757 | JGI IMG/M metagenome (GOLD analysis project Ga0157380, IMG submission 119757) | Switchgrass rhizosphere microbial communities from Kellogg Biological Station, Michigan, USA - S3-5 metaG | ecosystem: Host-associated > Plants > Roots > Rhizosphere > Soil | place: USA...
GATCGAGTCCGAGCTCGAGGCGCCGCTGGGCGAGATCTTCAAGGAGTTCGACGAGGAGCCGATCGCGGCCGCCTCGATCGGCCAGGTCCACCGGGCGACGACTCGCGAGGGGCGCGACGTCGCGGTCAAGGTCCAGTACCCGGGCATCGCCGAGGCGATCCACGCCGACCTCAGGAACCTGCGCCTCGTGCTGCGGCTGCTCGACGTGGTCGCGCCGGGGATCAACACCGGGGCGATCGCCGACGAGATCCGCGAACGGATCTCCGAGGAGCTCGACTACGAGCTCGAGGCGACCAACCAGCGTGCGATGTCCCGCACCTACCGCGACCACCCCTTCATCCTCGTGCCGGGGGTCGTAACCGGCCTCTGCCGCGAGCGGGTGATCGTCAGCGACTTCATCGAGGGCGACCGCTTCGCCGATGCGAGGCTGCGGGACCAGGCAGAACGCGACCGGATCGGCGAGATCCTCGTCCGCTTCTACATCAACGGGCCGATGCGCCACCGCCTGCTCAACGGCGACCCGCACCCCGGCAACGCCATCTTCCTCGCCGACGGCCGCGTCGCCTTCCTCGACTTCGGCTTCTTCAAGCGACTCTCCGACGCGGAAGTCGCCCACCTGATGGCCTCCAACAAGGCGCTGCAGGAAGGCGACGCGGAGCAATTGATGAAGGTGATGGTGGAGGTCGGCGCGTTGGAGCCGAATCCGGCCCTCGCCCAGCCGTTCCTCGAGTCCTACGAAGCGATCTTCTCCTGGATCTTCTGCGAGGAGGACCTGCGCATCGACGGCACCCGCACCGGCGAGATGATGCGCCGTTACAACGAGCTTCAGGGCGAAGCTGACTTCGAGTCGCTGACGCTACCTGCCGAGCACCTCGTGATGATGCGCTCGGTGATGCTGCTGATCGGCCTGCTCGGCATGCTCGAATCCACCAACAGGTGGGCCTCGATCGGCCGCGAGTGGCTCTACGACGAGCCACCGGTCACCGAGCTCGGCATACTCGAGGGCGATTATCTGGACCGGCACGGGCCCCCGCATCTCGTGACCGCTCGCTCCCAGTAGCTCGGTCGGCAGTCAGATGACGGCCCTGCACGCCTAAGCTACGCAGCTAGATGAGCAAGGAAAAGCGACCTTCGGAGCCGCGCGCCCTGACCAGCAGCACGGCAGAGCGCCTGGCCGCGATCGTCGAGGCTGCCGAGCAGGCTGCATCGAAGGTGATCGACGACGCCGAGGAGCAGGCTCAGCGGCAGCTCCAGGAAGCGAGCGTCCGCGCCGACCGAATCGTCGCCGAGCGCCTGCGCGCGCTTGCCGACGAGCTCGACCCCCCGTCCGCGCCTCGCCGCGAGACCCACCTGAGGCCGGTCGAGGCCGCGGCCGAGCTGGAGGCTGTGCCCGGCCCGCGCTCTGGTTCTGCGGGAGCACGCCTCCTCGCCACCCAGATGGCGGTATCGGGCAGCAGTCGCGAGGAGATCGAGCAGCGGCTGAGAAGCGGTTTTGACATCGAGGACACGCGCGAGATACTCGACGCGATACTCGGCCCCGAGGAGTAAGTGCCCTGACCATGCACGAGGACCCGACCCGGATGATGGGCCAGCCCGACCCCCACAAGCCTCACGGCAACATGCGCCTGCTCGTCGCGGGCCTGGTCGCCGTGATCGTCGGCCTGGTGATCGCGATCGCCGTGATTGCCAACGACAGCGACGACAGCGGCACCACCTCGACGGTCACGACCGTGCCCACGGAGACCACGCCTACGACCGAGACGACCACCGGCTCGACTACGGAGACCACCGCGCCTACCACGACGGAAACGACGGCTCCGACCACGACCACGGAACCGACGACGACCACTACGACCCCACCGCCCGAAGAAGAAAATCCCGGCAGCGGCGGAGTTCCCGCTCCCTAGATCTAGCGGTGCCCGACTCTCCCGCACAGACTCGCACCGCCTCCTACGAGGCGGACCCCGCCGAGGTGCGGCGCGTGCTGCTTCTCTACTCGGGCGGCCTCGATACGAGTGTGATGCTGAAGTGGATTCAGGACTCCTATGACGCCGAGGTCGTTTGCCTCACGGTCAACCTCGGCCAGCCCGGCGAGGACTACGCCGCGATCGAGGACAAGGCCAAGCGGCTGGGCGCGCTCGAGTGCCACGTGGTCGACGCCCGCGAGGAGTTCGCCGCCGGCTACGTCGTGCCGGCGATCAAGGCCAACGCGCTCTATGGCGGCGGCTACCCGCTCTTCACCGCGCTGGGTCGGCCGCTGATCGCAAAGCTCGCCGTCGACTACGCGCGCCGGACGGGGTGCGACACGATCGCTCATGGCTGCACAGGCAAGGGCAACGATCAGGTGCGGATCGAGGCCACAGTCGCCACGCTGGCGCCGGAGCTGAAGACGATCGCGCCGGTGCGCTCGTGGCAGATGGGCCGCGAGGAGGAGATCGCTTACGCGCGCGAGCACGGCATCCCGGTCAAGGGCGGCACCGAGGTGACGCCCTACTCGATCGACGACAACCTCTGGGGGCGCTCCTCGGAGGGGCGCTGGATCGAGGACCTCGATCACGCCCCCGAGGCCGACGTCTTCCAGCTCGTCACCCGCCCCGAGGAGGCTCCGGACGAGGCCGAGATCGTCGAGGTCGAGTTCGAGGCCGGGGTCCCTGTCGCGCTCAACGGCGAACGCCTCGCCTTGGTCGATCTGCTCGAACGTGCTGCCGAGATCGGCTGCCGGCACGGCGTCGGCATCGTCGACCACATCGAGGACCGCATCGTCGGGCTCAAGGTGCGCGACATCTACGAGATCCCGGCGGCGGCGATCTTGCTCCCCGCGCATCAGGAGCTGGAGAAGCTGGTCGGCACGATCCACCAGAACCAGCTCAAGCCGTCACTGGACCAGAAGTGGTCCTACCTCGTCTACGCCGGCCTCTGGTGGGAGCCGCTGCGGACCGACCTCGATGCCTACATGGACGCGGTCAACGCCCAGATCACGGGGACCATCGGGTTGAAGCTCTTCAAGGGAAGCGCGCGGGTCGTCACCCGCCGCTCGCCCAACGCCGTCTATGACGCTGACCTCGCATCCTTCGCCGAGTCAGGTGGCCTTTTCTCTCAGACCGCCTCACCCGGCTTTATCGAGCTCTGGTCGCTGCAGTCGCGGATGGCGCATCGAATCCGGCAACGTGGGGAAGAGGAGGAGGCATGACCTACGACCGACTTGGCAAGATCGCGATCCGTTTCGCCGTCAAGTACGTGCGCCGGCGCTACCGGCGCCAGATCCGGATCGGCTTCGGCCTCGCTGCCGCGGGCGTGGCGATCGCCGCTTACGTCGCCAGCCGCAACGTCCCCGAGGGCTAAGCAGAAGCGCCCCCCGCCGCAAGATCCTTTGCGGCTTATCGTCAACTTGTGAGTATTCGCTAACGAAAGCCGCTACCCTCGCCGCCTTCGTGGCTCGGTCTTCGGCGACAAAGGCAGGAAGGCACTCGCGCCTGGCCGTTCTCGCCAGCGCGCTGCTCGCCTTCGCACTGCTTTCGGTCGCGGCCGCTGGAGCGGCGAGCGTCAGCGAGCTCGAAGCGAAGGTCTCGGCGGCCCGCGGCGAGGCCAGCTCCCTGGTCGCGAATCTGCAAACGGCCCAGGGCGAGCTTGCCGCGGCCGAGGAAGAGGCCGCCGCGGCGAGTGCCCGAGAAGAGAAGCTCACCGACCTCCTGACGACCGGCGAAGAGCGCGCGGCGCGGCTGGCAGCCGATGTGCGCCGCACGCAGCGCCGCCTCGAGGCCGAGAAGAGGCGGCTCCAGCGGGCCCGCTCCGCGCTCTCGGAACGCCTCGTCGCGATCTACGAGAGCGGGACCCCGAGCACCGCCAGCGTCATTCTCGCCTCCGGCAGCTTCGACGAGCTCGCGACTCGTACCGAATACCTGGAGCGGATCGAGCAGTCCGACTCGGACCTGGCCAGCCGAGTGGCGCAGGTGCGCCGCACCGTTGCCGCGGCGCTCGATCGGATCGCCGCCCTCAAGTCAAAGGTCGACGACTACAAGGAGCGCCTCTCCACCGCCCGCTCCGAAATCGCCGGCGTGCGCCAGGAGGCCGAAGCGGCCGCCGCGCGACTGCACTCGGTCGCCGCGGTGCGGTCGGCCTCGCTGGCAACGCTCAAATCGAAGATCGGCGAGTGGGTGAGCGATATCGAGGCGGCCGAAGCCGCCAGCCAGGCCGAAGCCGAAACCACGGTCGAGCGCTGGCTGGGCGGCCCCTACTCGATCCCCACCTACATAGTCATGTGCGAGTCCGGCGGCAACTACAGCGCGATAAACGCCTCCAGCGGAGCGGGCGGCGCCTACCAAATCCTGCCCTCGACCTGGGAGCTCTACGGAGGCCAGGGCGCTCCTCACGAAGCTTCGAAGCAAGAACAGGACCGAATCGCCGCCGAAATCTGGGCCGACTCCGGCGGCGGTGCCTGGGTCTGCGCCTGATCCGCGAATCGAAGCTGAGATACGCGCGGAAGTAGCGCGAAAGAGCCGCGAAAGGGGGGCGTGGCATCTGGCCGGGTTGGCATGATCGCCAGGCGCCCATGAGCAACGCCTCTGCCGTCCATCTTCACGCCCACAGCGAGTACTCGCTGCTTGACGGCGCCTGCAAGATCGACGCGATGGCGGCGCGGGCGGCGGAGATGGGTCAGCCGGCCCTCGGCCTCACCGACCACGGGGTGATGAACGGGGCGGTCGACCTCTACAAGGCCTGCAAGAAGCATGGGATCAAGCCGATCGCCGGCTTCGAGGCCTACTTCGTAGACGACGTGAAGACGATCAAGGAGAAGCCCAAATACGAGCGCAATCACCTCACCCTTCTGGCCGAAAGCGACACCGGCCTCGCCAATCTGGTCAAGCTGACGTCGGCGGGATTCCTCGAAGGCTTCTCGCGCGGCAAGGCCAACGTCGACATGGAGATGCTCGCCGCCCACTCCGAGGGCGTGATCGCGCTCACCGGTTGCCTGCAGTCGCGCTTCTGCCGTCGCCTAATTGAGGAGCGGCCCGACGACGCCCGGGCGCACCTCGACGATCTGATCCAGGCCTTCGGCCCCGAGCAGGTCTACTTCGAGGTGCAGAAGAACGGCATCCCCGAGCAGGACAAGGCGAACGAGGGGATCGTCCGCTACGCCCGTGAGCTGGGCCGGCCGCTGGTCGGCACCGCCGACGTCCACTACCTGCGGCGCGAGGACTTCGACAACCACTCGGCGCTGCTCTGCGTCCAGACCAAGTCGACGCTGGAGGCGCCGAAGCTGAGCTTCGACACCAACGAGTTCTACCTCAAGGACTCCGAGGAAATGGCCACCTCCTTCGCCGAGTGGCCGGAGGCGGTGCCGACCACGCTGGAGATCGCCGAGCGCTGCAACGCCGAGATCGAGCTGGGCAACCTGCTGCTGCCGCGCTACCCGACGCCCGACGATGAGGAGCCCGAGGCGATGCTGCGGAGGATCGCGGCCGAGGGGCTGCGCGCTCGCTACGGCGACCCGGTCCCCGCCGAGGCGCGGGAGCGGATCGAGTTCGAGCTCGGGGTGATCGAGGAGATGGGCTTCTCCTCCTACTTCCTGATCGTTTGGGACTTCGTCCGCTACGCCAAGGACAACGGCGTCGCCGTCGGCCCCGGCCGCGGCTCGGCGGCGGGCTCGATCGTCGCCTACGCGCTGACGATCACCGACATCGACCCGCTCGCCAACGACCTCCTCTTCGAGCGCTTTCTGAATCCCGGCCGCAAGTCGATGCCGGACATCGACATCGACTTCTCGGTGCGCGGTCGCGAGCGGGTGATCCGGTACGTCGCCGAGAAGTACGGCCGCGAGTCGGTCGCCCAGATCATCACCTTCGGCAAGATGGCGCCGCGCGCGGCCACCCGCGATGCCGCCCGCGTGCTCGGCTTCGACTACGGCAGTGGCGACCGCCTCGCCAAGCAGATCCCGGAGCCGATCCTCGGCCGCAACCCCTCCTTCGAGGAATGCCTCAAGCCTGGCCAGGAGCTGCGGAAGACCTACGACTCCGAGCCCGATGCCAAGAAGATCCTCGATGTCGCCCAGGGTCTCGAGGGGATCATCCGCAACAACTCGATCCACGCCGCCGCGGTCGTCATCGCCGACCGGCCGCTGCAGGAGATCGTGCCGCTGCAGCTGGCCGAGGACCGCAGCGCCCCGGCGCCGGCCAACGGCAGTGGGAGCGGAAATGGAAGCGGCAAGGCCGAGCGCCAGTACAAGATCGTCACCCAGTACTCGATGGGCCCGATCGAGGAGATCGGGCTGCTGAAGATGGACTTCCTCGGCTTGCGCAACCTCGACGTGATCGAGGATGCCGTCGAGATCATCCGCCGCTCGCGCGGCGTGGAGATCGACATGAGCTCGATCCCGATGGACGACGCCAAGACCTTCGAGATGCTTACTCGCGGCGACGGCACCGGCGTCTTCCAGCTCGAGTCCGAGGGGATGCGAGAGGCGATGAAGAAGGTGAAGCCGAGCGAGTTCGACGACATCGTCGCGCTCGTCTCCCTCTACCGCCCCGGGGCGATGCGCTACATCCCCGACTACGCGAAAGGGAAGCGCAACCCCTCCTCGGTCACCTACGCCGACGAGCGCCTGCGCCCGATCACCGAGCCGACCTACGGCTGTGTCCTCTACCAGGAGCAGCTGATGGAGATCGCCAAGCGGATGGCCGGCTTCAGCCCGGCCGAGGCGGACGACCTGCGCAAGGCGATCGGCAAGAAGAAGCGCGAGCTGATGGCGACGATGAAGGCGAAATTCCTCGAGGGGATGCAGTCATCGGGCACGGCCACCAAGGTCGCCAACGACATGTGGTCGCTGATGGAGGCGGCCGCCGACTACTCCTTCAACAAGTCCCACGCCGCCTGCTACGCGCTGATCTCCTACCGAACCGCCTACCTCAAGGCCAACTACCCGGCCGAGTACATGGCGGCGGTGATCTCCTCGGTGATGAACACGAAGGACAAGGTGCCGTTCTTCGTCAACCGCTGCGAGGAGATGGGGATCGAGGTGCTACCCCCCGACGTCAACTCCTCCGATCACGACTTCGTCGTCTCCGAGAAGGCGATTCGTTTCGGCCTCGACGCGGTGAAGAACGTCGGCCACGCGGCCGTGGAGGCGATTCTGCGGGCCCGCGAGGACAGCCCGATCGCCTCGATCTGGGATTTCTGCGAGCGAGTCGACTCCCGCGCCGTCAACAAACGGGCGATCGAATGCCTGATCAAGTGCGGCGCCCTCGACTCGACCGGGGCGACGCGCAAGGGGATGCTCGAGGCGCTGCCGGCGGCCCAGTCGGCCGGGCAGAAGGCACAGGAGGACGCCCAGCTCGGCCAGGGCTCGATCTTCGACTTCGGCGACGGCGAGAGCGGTGGGTCAGGCCCCAGCAGCCAGGCTCATCATCGCCCGCCGATCTCCGCCGCGGAGTTCGAGCGCGCCGAGCTGCTGGCGCTGGAGAAGGAGACGCTCGGGACTTACCTCTCCTCGCACCCGCTTACCGAAGTGAGAGGCGCGTTGCGCGCCCGCGTCGACTGCGGCCTCGCCGACCTGGCCAACAAGCAGGACGGATCCTGGGTGACGGTCGGCGGCATCGTCACCGAGTGCAAGAAGATCCGCACCAAGAGCGGCAGCCAGATGATGTTCGCCACCCTCGACGACGTTGAGGGACAAGTCGAGATGCTGGTCTTCAAGGCCGACGAGGCCGAGAGCGCCTCGATCATCGCCCCCGACGCGATCGTCGTCGTGCGCGGCCGCCTCGACCACAAGGATCGCGGCGAGACTAAGCTCGTCGTGCAGGAGGCCGAGCGTTTCGAACCGGACGCGGCGGAAATCGCCGCGGCGCCGGCCGTCGCGAGCCGCCCCAGCGGCCCCGTCGATATCGAGATCACGGAAAGCGCCTGCTCGGACGCCCTGATCGAAGAAGTGAAGGCGGTGCTCGAGCACCACAAGGGCGACATCCCGGTGCGGGTCTCCCTAATCGGGCCCGAGCGGACGACCGTGTTGGAGAGCCGCGGCGACAACTACCGTGTTCGTCCCTCCGGTCACCTGCGCAGCGAGCTCGACCACGTCCTCGGCAACGCCTCCGCACTGGCCGCGTAGCCAGTCCTAGCCTTGGTTTTCGCGCCCTGCGGTCCCTAGACTTCATACATGCCAGCGACACGCGAGAAGACGGGCGAGTGTCGCCAGTGCCGTTCATTTTGCGACAAGATGGTCGAGCCTCGCGGCTGTGTCGAGATGCGCTGTCGCTACCTCTACAGCTTCGTCGACATGCTCAACGGTGTGCAGTACGTCGGTTGCATGCAGGACGTCTTCGCCGCCAAGGTCGAGCTCGACGCGGTCCTTCAGCCGGGCGGCTTCGGCGGGGTCAAGATGACCGGCGAGGCGCTGCCCCACTGTCAGTTCTCCGTCGAGCGCGCATATGAGGGTTCGGGTGAGTCCTACGATTGCGTCAACCGTCGCTTCCTCGACTGCTCAGACGGTGGCCCCGAGGGCATAAAGGCGTTCGACCTGCGCGACATCTGAGCGGGTAAACACGACATCGTTCCGTGTAGAATTGCGGCATGACAGAGACTTCCGCAGTGGCAGAGGCAGAAACAGAGAAGCTGGTGGCTGAAGCAGCTGGCAACACCGACGGCGCTTCCAGCGAGGGACCGAAGTTCACCCTCGAGCTGAACCAGGACCAGAAGGACATCCGCGACTGGGTGCACGGCTTCGCCGAGGGCGTCGTCCGTCCCGCCGCCGAGGAATGGGACGAGCGCGAGGAAACCCCTTGGCCGGTGATCCAGGAGGCCGCCAAGATCGGCCTCTACAGCTTCGAAGCGCTCGGCCAGTTCTGGGCCGACGAGACCGGGCTGACCCTGCCGATCGCAAACGAGGAGCTCTTCTGGGGGGATGCCGGCATCGGCATGGCGATCATGGGAACCTCGCTTGCCGTCGCCGCGATCTTCGGGCAGGGAACCCCGGAGCAGATGGGCGAGTGGATCCCGCAGTGCTTCGGCAGCGCGGACGACCCCAAGGTCGCCGCGTTCTGCTCCTCAGAGCCCGATGCCGGCTCTGACGTATCCGCGATCCGCACCACCGCCAAGTACGACGAGGCAACCGACGAGTGGGTCATCAACGGTCAGAAGGCCTGGGCTACCAACGGCGGCATCGCCGACGTCCACGTCGTCATCGCCACGGTCGATCGCGAGCTCGGCTCGCGCGGTCACGCCGCCTTCGTGATCCCGCCGGGGACCAAGGGTTGCGAGCAGGGCGCCAAGGTCAAGAAGCACGGCCTGCGCGCTTCCCACACCGCCGACGTCCACCTCGATGACTGCCGTGTCCCGGGCGCCTGCCTGCTGGGCGGCAAAGAGAAGCTCGACGAAAGACTGGCGCGGGTCCGCGAAGGCAAAAAAGCCAAGTCGCAGGCGGCGATGCAGACCTTTGAGGCGAGCCGGCCCACGGTCGGCGCGCAGGCGCTCGGCATCGCCCGCGCCGCCTACGAGTACTCGCTTGAGTACGCCAAAGAGCGCCGGCAGTTCGGCAAGGCGATCATCGAGAACCAGTCGATCGCCTTCACCCTGGCCGATATGAAGCTGGAGATCGACGCCGCGCGCCTCCTGGTCTGGCGCGCCGCCTGGATGGGCCGCAGCGGGCAGAAGTTCGAGAACGCCGAGGGCTCGATGTCGAAGCTGAAGGCCGGCGAGGTCGCCGTCTGGTCGACCGAGCGCGCGATCCAGATCCTCGGTGGCAACGGCTACACCCGGGAGTTCCCGGTCGAGCGGATGCACCGCGACGCGAAGATCTACACGATCTTCGAGGGCACCTCGGAGATCCAGCGCCTGGTCATCTCACGCGCGATCTCCGGTGTCCACGTCAAATAGCCACGCTTGCTCAGCGGAAAGAGTCGGTGATCCGCTCTCGCGGAAATTGACGTCGCCCGCGCCTATGGCGCGTAGCGACGAGATGAAGAGCGCGGCCTACGGCCGCGCAGGCATCGGATTGCATTTCCGCCGCTTCGCGACATTCACCGACTCTTAGCCCTGGCGTCGACTTAGGCCAGCTTTTCTAAGGCGCTTAGCCGCCTGCACTTCCTTGCGGTCCGGGCCTTTCTTGATCGGGCCAGGGGTCTCGAGGGTCGCGGGCAGGCCCTCGAATCTTGGCTCTGAGAGGAAGGCTGCCAAGCCCTGCTTGCCCATCTCGCCTTTGCCGAGGTTGGCGTGGCGGTCGCGGCAGGAGCCGAGCGGGGCGGCGGCGTCGTTGACGTGCAGGCACTGGAGGCGGTCGAGGCCGACCTTGGCGTCTGCTTCGTCGACGACGGCGGAGAGGTGCTCCTCGCCGGTGATGTCGTAGCCCTGGACGAAGAGGTGGCAGGAGTCGAGGCAGAGGCCGAGGCGCTTGCCGCTGCCGGCCAGCTCGATCAGCTCAGCGGTCTGGTCGAAGTCGCGGCCGAGCAGCCCTTTGTGGCCGGCGGTCTGCTCCAGCAGGAGGGGGCAGCGATCACTGTCCTTTAGGGCCGCCGCGATCGTCTTCCCGGCGCGTTTCATCGAAGGGCCGAGTGGCTCTTTCACCTGTGCCCCCGGATGCAAGACAACCCCGGCCGCGCCGATCTCATCGCCGATCCGCAGGGCATGGGTCAACGAGGCTTGGGACTTTCGGCTCAGCTCCCTGTCTTTGGTCGCGCAGTTGATCAGGTAGACGGCGTGGATCACCACCGCTTCGACCGGAGAGCCGGCCATCGCCTCCTTGAACGCGGCAAAGTCATCGGGGCCGTATTTGGTCGGCCGCCACATGCGCGGGCTCTGGTTGAAGATCTGGATCGATTCGCAGCCCCGCTCGGTGCCCCGCTCGATTGCTTTATCGAGGCCCCCGGATGTGGAGACATGCGCACCGATCAGCATGAGTTCCGCATCCTATGGAGACGCGGAGGCTTGAGCTAATCTCTTGGTCTCTAGTCAGAGGCGTGCTCGACGGGTCCGCTTCGGCGGGCCCGTCGCATGTTCATCTAGATTCCCCTCGTGCCTGAGGACTCTCCAACACGCCTCCGCTTCGCCCCGTCGCCAACGGGCGCTCTCCACATTGGAGGCGCTCGGACCGCCCTCTACAACTGGCTCGCCGCTCGTCATTCGGGTGGCGAGCTCGTTCTGCGGATCGAGGACACCGATCGCGAGCGCTCGACCGAGGAGAACGTCGAGCAGATCCTCGACGCGCTGCGCTGGCTTGAGCTGGACTGGGACGAGGGCCCGGTGTCGCAGGCATCGCGGGCCGATCGACACGCGGAGGCTCTCGAAAGGCTGATCGAGTCCGGTGCCGCCTACCGCGACTCGGCCACGGCCAAGGAGGTCGAGGCCTGGAAGGCGGAGCATGGGGCGGGCCGGGGGTACCGGGGCACGCCGGTCGATGAGCCGGGTGCTGCCGTCCGGTTGCGGGTCCCCGACGAGGGGGAGACCGTGGTCGAGGACCTGATCCGCGGCCAGGTGCGCTTTCCCAACCGCAGCTACGACGACTTCGTCATCGCCCGCGGCGACGGCTCGGTCCTCTACAACTTCGCCGTCGCGGTCGACGACGCCGAGATGGGGATCGGCGAGGTCGTGCGCGGCGACGACCACCTCTCCAACACGCCGAAGCAGCTACTCGTACTTGCCGCTCTCGGCCATGAGCCGCCGCGCTACGCGCACCTGCCGCTGCTGCACGGTCCCGACGGCAAGAAGCTCTCCAAGCGCCATGGCGCCGCCTCGGTGCAGGAGCTGCGCGAGGCCGGCTACCTGCCCGCGGCGGTCCGCAACTACCTCGCGCTACTCGGCTGGGGCACCGACGACGACACGACCCTGATGCCGACCGAGGAGCTGGTCCGGCGCTTCCGCGTCGACGACGTCGGCAAAGCCGCCGCGATCTTCGATGAGAAGAAGCTGCGCTGGGTCAACGGCCGCTTCATGCGCGAGCTGCCGCTGGACGAGTACACGGCTGCGGTGGCTCGGCACCTCGGACGCGAGATCGACGATCGCCTGCGCGATGCCTGCGCGATCTCCCAGGAGAAAGCGCAGACGCTCGACGAGGTTTGGCCGCTGATCCGTTTCCTATTCGAGCCCCCGGTGGACGACGAGAAGTCGTGGCGCAAGGTGATGAAAGACGGTGCCTTGCCCGCCTTGGAGGCCGTGCGAACCGCGCTGGATGAGGCCGAGGCATTCGACGCGGTCACCGTGGAGGAGGCCCTGGCGCCGCTTCCAGAGCAGCTGGATGCCAAGCCCGGCAGGGTCTACCAGCCAATTCGCGTCGCGATCACGGGCACCGCGGTCTCTCCGGGGATCTTCGAGTCGCTCGCGGCCCTGGGGCGGGAGGAATCCCTCTCCAGGATTGACGCCGCGCTCGCGCGGCTCCGTTCCTAGGAGGAACCGGCGAAATCCCCCACGCACGCTTGGCGGCGGCGCTCGTCAGCCGCCCACGCGGGTTTCGCCAGTCCCTCCTGACGGACAACGGCCGGGCTTTGGCCCCTCCTGAATGGACAAATGGCCCCTGGCACTTCACCCCAATTTTGGGGATGGGGAAGCTAAACCGTACGTCCTTGCCTGCCGATGAGGGTTGCGAGCTGGTTTCTCGCCATGCAGTCGACCAAAACACAGACCAACGGGAAGGTGAAGCCCGATGCGGCGCGCGCCAATGGCGCCCGCGGCAACGGCGACCGCGCCAAGCCGGCGCCCGGCACTCGCCTCGCGGCCGCCTTCGACGCTGTTGAGAAGTTCCCGGTCCTGATGGAGTCGCGAGCGCGGGTGATGCGCGCCGCGACCGCCGAGACGGCTCGGGTCTCCGAGGTGATCGAGGCGGTGGAGTCCGACGTTGGCCTCGCGATCGCGGTCCTGCGTTTCGCGAACCGCAGCGCCGGCGTTGCCGGGTCGGTGGGCAGCGTTCCCGAGGCCGTCGACGTGCTGAAGCCTGCCGGAGTGCTGGCGATCGCAGGCACCTCTCCGGTCTTCGACTTCTTCGAGGCCAATGGCAGCCGCGAGATGCGGCCCGAACGCTTCCGCGTTCACGCTCTCGCCACCCAGCAGGCCGGCGACGAGATCGGACGCACCGTGGGTTGGGACGGCCGTGACGAACTGGCGGTCGCAACCCTCCTCCATGACGTCGGCCGGCTCGTTATCTACAACCTGCACCCGGGCGATCGAGGCCAGTTCGACGCGGTCGCGAAGACGCCCGAGCAGCGATTGCGCGAGGAGCGTGACCGACTCGGCATCGACCACGCCCTGGTCGGCGGCGTGTTGGCGCGGCGCTGGAACATGCCTTCTCAGATCGCCGTAGCGATCGAGCGCCATCACGCCGCGGATGCGGATGGGCTGGCGGCGTTGATCGCGACGGCCGACATGGTCGCCCACTACAGCCAGGGCGAAGCGGTCAACCCCGAGCGACTGCACGCCTGTGCGAAACGGTGTGGCCTCGATCCAGAGGCGCTGCGGGATCTCCTCTACGAGATGCCCCACGCACGCAGCGCCTCACCCCGTGTGACGGAACCCTGCCCGCTCTCGGCCCGCGAGCTCGACGTCCTTCGCCACCTCTCCGAGGGCATGGTCTACAAGCAGATCGCCGGCGAAATGCAGCTCTCGGTCTCAACCATCCGTACCCATCTGCACAACGTCTACGGAAAGATCGGGGCGGTTGACAGGGCGCAAGCTGTCCTTACCGCCCGCGACCGCGGCTGGATCTAGAGCGGCTCAGGCGCGGCGGGTCCTGTCATCGATCTGGTGCCACCACCCCTGCGGTAGCTAAAGCTTCCTCGGGGTGGTCCCCCAGATCGATGCCACCCCCCGCGAGAGTCGCTTTTGATTGGACGGCTCTCCGTGCGAGGCCGCAAAGCTAACGCCCAGAGAGCCCCGAGCTCATCGCAAGATGGCTGGGGGTGCGCAAGCGTCTCGCTCCTCGTTGCTGGGGTTGTGCGTGTCGCTCGGTTCGCTCCTCGCGGCGGGTGGCGCGGTTTTGGGGGACCACCCCGAGGAGGCGGCGCAGCCGCCCCCGCAGCGGGTGGTGGCACCAAAACGGCGACAGGACCCGCCGCGCCAGGAGCTACTCGATTAGGGACTCGCGCAGCGCAATTGCGACGGCGTGAGTTCTGTTCCTGGCCCCCAGCCGCCCCAGGGCGTTCTTGGTGTGGGTCTTGATCGTTTCTTCGCTGAGGTCCAGCTCGCGGGCGGCGACGGAGGTCGATTCGCCGTTGGCGAGGAGTTGGAGGATTTCGCGTTGGCGCTTGGTCAGCTTGCCGCGGCTGCCGCGCGGAGGGACGGCGGGGTCGACGAAGCGTTCCTGGGCCAGCGCGGCCTCGGCAGCGCGCCGCAGCTGCTCGGCACCGGCGGTGCGCGACACGTAGGCGCTGGCGCCCGCCTGCAGGGCGGCGCTGGCCAGATGGCGCTCGGCGCGATCGCCATGGGCGACGATGCCAAGCGTGGGCTCGGACCTGAGCAGGGCCCTGATCGCGTCGATGGCGCCGATCGGCTCGGGGTGGTCGTTGCCGCTCCAGCGGCGCATGTCGAGGATCGCGACGTCGACGCTGCCGACATCTCGTACCAGCTCGACCGCCTCCTCGCGGCAGGTGGCCTCTTCGATGTCGAAGCTGTCTTGCAGCGCCCGGCGCACGCCGAGGCGGACGATCGGGTGACCGTCGATGACTAGGCACTGGGGTCGCTCGCTCAGGACCGCTTCCGATCTCTCGGGTTTGCTGACTGGCTCCAACGTCAGCCCTGGAGCCCGATCCCCCGATCCTAACCCAGCCGGGTCCGAGGGGTGCGGTAGAAAGGCGATGTGATCTCGATTACCTCGAAGTCGCGCTACGCGGTTGTCGCGATGGCGGAGCTCGCCCGCTCGGGCGAGAGGCCGGTGCCGATCAAGGAGCTGGCCGAGCGCCGCGACATCCCGGAGCAGTTCCTAGAGCAGCTCTTCTCGACCCTGCGCCGCTCCGGCCTGCTGACCAGCCACCGCGGGATGAAAGGCGGCTACACCCTCTCCCGCCCGGCCGAGGAGATCACCGTCCTCGAGGTCGTCCAGGCGCTTGACGGCAAGGTCGGCCAGGAGGCGGACGAGGCCGGCGGCATCTGGGCCGAGGGCGTCACCGCCCTGCGCAAGGTCTTCGGTCAGACCACGATCGCCGAAGTCGCCCGCCGCGAGGCCGAGGCGGCGGGCTCGGGGATGTACTTCATCTAGATCGGGCCGCATCAGGACTGGGATTCCGCTTGTTCATGCGGTTTTCAGTCCGGCTGAGTCCGGTTATTTCCGGTCGTACTGGCGCACGACTGGCGCACCAGTGGCGCATGAGGAGCCATGGACCGCCGAAATGTCCGCAGCGTGATGAATGATCGGGCTTCCATGGATTCTTCCCCGAAACAGTCGCCCACCAAGCCGAATGCCGAAGCGATTGCCTGGTACGTAGAAGAGGCTCAGCGGCTGCTGGAGGACCAACAGCGTCGGGCAGAGTCCTTGCGGACGAGGGGAGGTCAGGTCGCGGGCTTCGGCGCTGTGTTCCTGGCCTTGATCGGGGGTAACGCCTCCAAAATCCTCGAAACGGTTGACGGTTGCACCGGCACCGCGATAGGGCTGGCACTGCTCGGTGCCTCTCTTTGTCTGGCGGTGTCGGTGGTGGTTGCCGGTGTGGGCGTAATCAAGCCGCAGCCATTCGCATCGATCTCGGCTGATGAGATCACCAACTACGTCTCCGACCGATTCCAGAGCGAGCCTGATCTTTGGCGCGTTCACGTTCGGTCGCTTCGAGCACTGGAGACCGCTACCAGGAACGCTCAAGACGGCGGCAATGCTGCTGCCAAAGCCATCAATGTCTCTCTTTATGCGTTTCTCGCTGGCCTTGCCTTTTCCGTTCTCGCCATTGGTATCCTGATCGTGGAGTTGATCTAAATGTCGAAAGCACCTAATCCCTCACCTCCGCCTCCTGGCGTCCCGCTTGATCAGACCACGGCACCCGTTGACTATGAGGGCCGTGACGCTCCGAACGGGAATCAGAAATGACCGATCCAGAAGAGCGTCCGGAGCCAGTCAATGTGGCACCTGAGGTGCCGCTGGATCAGACGACTGCGCCGATCGACTACCTCCAAGAGGGTCTTACCGGGGATGTGCCTCTCGATCAAACGCGAGCAGAGACTCGCGAGTTTCTTGGATCGGAGGGCGTACCGCCAGTCCGGCGACGCCCGCGAGCCTAGTCGTACTTCTTCTCGCTTCGCTTCGCCCAACGCCGATCATGCGAAGCCAGGAGACAAGCACGTTCCCGGTCGCAGCCGAGCGCGGGGCTAGCCTTGCTCCGTGTCTGATGGAGCGCATCTTGAAGCAATCGCGGCGTCGCTCGACCGCATAGAGCGCCTGCTGGAGAATGAGGCAAAGCAACGGCAGCGGGAGCGGTATGGCATAGCGAAGCTGCATGAGGAATTGGTCAAGGGACGGATGATGTTCCTCGCCGAGCGAAACCACGTGTTGACCTGGATCGCCACCCCGGCTGCTGTGATCGCCGCCGTAGCGGCCGTGGTCGCCGTGATTGTTGCGGGGTAGGGCGATTTTGGAATCGCCGAGCAGCATGGCGTCGCGCTGAGCATCGCGCAGACAAAAAACCTTATAAGCATATGGTTGTGACCACTTTTGCTCCTCGCCGCCCTGTTATGGGTGATGAGCAGCTGGTTTTCATTTCGGTGTCGTCTCCCGCTTCCGGAGAGCCTGAGTCGCGAGGCGGGCGTAACTGCGTGGGCACGTAGTTACGACCACTTTCGTCCCGCGCTGCTCCGTTGTGCGGGCATGACGGCAGCAGCTACATCACCACTTCGCCCCCGGCTCTCGGGGAAGCGCAAACGCGCAACTGCGCAACTACTCAGTTGCGGCCACTTTCGCTCCTCGCTGCTCCGTTGTTGCATGCGGGCAGAATCATCAACTTCAATTCGCCAGTTGAGGCCGCCTTGGCTGCTCGGTGCTCCGATGTATGTGAGCACTTCGTTTTCATCGCCGCTTCGCTTCCCCCTTCGGGGATGCCTGCGCCTATCGCTTCCCCTGTCGCTTCGCGCCTCGACTAGGCCCGAGAGCGGCCAACGCCCACCGCAGCGCCGTTTGCGGGCCTGGCGTTTTGCCGACATTCCTACGCCACTTCCGGTTCAGAACATCAAGGCGGCCGGGGCGGTCCTCATTCCCTTCTCGATCTTCTCCGCGTCCCTTGCACTCGACGCCTGCGCTACCACCTCCGCGCTGGCTTGGCAACGCTTCTGCATCACCTCGGCGACCGGAATCGCCTTGGTGCCTGCAACACCAGAACCACAGACGATCATCACCGGCTCGGCGCTGGCTCCGCAGCACCTCGCCGTCAATCGGTCGTGGGCTTGGAGGTCGGCGTGAGTTGGAAGGCGGCAGCGAGGCTGCGGCTGCCCGAGGCGACTGCCGAGGTGCTTGCCTCGCTAGGCGAGCATCGCATCCTCTCGACCGCCCTGGTGCGCTCGATCCACCTCCCAGATCGCAGCATCCGCCGCGCGCAGCAAGTCCTCGCCTACTTGGAGCGGGCGGGCCTGGTCGCCTACGTCGAAGCGCGCCGCGCTCCCCGCCGTCTGTGGTTCCTGACCGAGCGCGGCGCTGACTACGCGCTCGACGCCGGCGAGGTCGAGCGCCGGCCGAAAGTCCTCGAACCCGAGCAGGCGGCTGGGCCGCTGCAAGCCCATACCCTCGGCGTCAACGAGGTAGGGATCAGCTTCCTACGCGCGGCGCGGGAGAGAGGCGACGAGTTCGGCCCGCTCTCCTGGCGGCATGAGGTGGCCCATCCCCTCAACCGTGGTCGCGGCTGCGCTCGCCGCTCGCTGATCGCCGACGCGGTGCTGAACTACGTGCGAGCCGACGAGCGCCACATCACTTACGAGCAGCGCTTCGTTGAGGTGGACCGCGCCACGCTCTCGGTCGAACGCCTGGTGGCGGAGCTAGCCCGCTACGGCCAGCTATCCCGCGCCCGCGACAAAGGCGGGAAGTCGCTGTGGCGCAGCCACTATCCGAGCTTCCCGCCCGTCATCTGCGCTCTGGCCGGTGCCTCGCGCAAGGCGCTCATTCGACGGCGAGACATCGCGATCGTGCTGCTCGAAGGCCACTCCGAGCTCGATCGCGCCTATGCAGTGGGGATCTACTTCTGCCTCTTGGACGATCTGACGGAGCGCGGTCCCTTCGCGCCCATCTTCCGCACGGTCGGCGAGCCGGATCGGGCGGTGGACTGGCTAGGTGAGGAGAGCGGCGATTGACCAAGAAGCTCGCCGTCTCGGTTCCTCGAATCGCTCTTACCCCGGCAGAGGCTGCGGCGGCTATCGGGGTCGGCCCGGATTTCTTCGATGCCAACGTCGCGCCGGACCTGCGTCTGATCCGCCGAGGCCGCAAGCGCCTCGTCCCGGTCAGCGAGCTTGAACGCTGGACGATGGAGAACGCCGAGCGGGTGCTGGGAGGGCGGTGACGTGGCGGCAAGCGAGCTTCTAGGCTCCTGGTCATGGCCGGAGCCAAGAACGAGAAAGCCCTGCGGGCGGTACAGGCCGCGCAGGCTAAGTTCGAGCGCGAGCAGGGCAAAGCTAATGAGGCGCGGCGCAAGGCGTTCGCGAAGGCTCAGAAGGAAGGGCTTTCGCTGCGGCAGATCGGCGAGGGAGTCGGACTCCACCACACTCGCGTCAGCCAGATCATCCGGGGCACCAACTAGAAATTTTGGAGAGTCTGACTCTCCAAAGCTGCTAGCCTCGAAGGATCGAAAAAGCGGCGACCCGCTGCGCTGTGAACGCGACGGGCCGCCTGACCACAAGGAGGCATAGCTCCTCATGGCTGACGAGAACCCTAAGGGTCGAAGGTGCCCCGGCCCATCCTCCCCGGCGGAGGAAGACAGGCGAACCGAGAGCGCTGTCTTGGCGCTGCTCATCGAAGAACATCCGATCCGCCTCACGATGGACGAGTTGATCCTGGTGTTGCACGCCGATCCGGGGCGGGGCGACCCAGGAGGCGCAGGACGGCACGCGGTGCGTGAACTGGTGGCAGCCGGGCTGGTTCACCGCGAGGGCCGGTTCCTCGCCCCCTCGCGCGCGGCCCTCTACTTCGACGCACTGGAGGTGGCCTGAATGTCGCCTCACGAATACAGCCTCGAATTGACGCGCTGCTTCGGCGAGAACATCCTGATCGCGCGGCGGCGGGCCGATCTGTCGCAAGAAGAACTCGGATTCCTGGCGTCGTTGCACCGAACCGAGATTGGGCAGCTTGAGCGTGGTATCCGGCTGCCTCGCATCGACACGGTGGTCAAGCTCGCGGGCGCTCTCAACGTTCCCCCCGGCGACTTACTCAAAGGCATGGCTTGGAAGCCTGGCAAGCTCGCCGCGCGTGGACGATTCATCGCGCGTGGTTTCGGCGAGAGGGGGTCGTGATGTTCGATATCGCGGCGCAGTTCGGAGACAACCTCGCCCGCTGCCGCAAGCTCGCGGCTGTGTCGCAGGATGAGTTGAGCTTCCTGGCATCGGTCCACCGAACCGAGATAAGCCAGCTTGAGCGTGGTTTGCGGATAGCTCGGATCGACACCTTGGCGAAGCTGTACGGCAGCCTCGAAATCGAGCCTGCCGAGTTGCTGGTCGGAATCGACTGGCAGCCGGGGGACAGGAGGATCGGAAGCTTTAGGGCGCGGAGCGATGGCTGACGGAATCCGCAAGCGGCACTCAAAGGGTTGCAGCGCCCGCCCTGGGCGGGCGCTGCAACTGCAACGCTGGTTATGAGGCGTGGGTCTTCTCAAAGCGGGACGGGAAGAAGATTCGCCGCACCTTCGCTCAGAAGGCGGAAGCGAAGTCGTGGCGAGCCGATGCGCTCGGCGCGCTTTCGCGGGGAGGGATGCGAGCCGCGAGGAAGACGACGCTGGGGGAGGCATGGACGGCGTGGATCAAGGGCGCGAAGCACGGCTCGATCCCGAATCGGTCAGGCGACCCCTACAAGCGCGCCGCGCTGCGCTCGTATGAGTCGGGGATGCGGCTCCGGGTGCTGCCGCGATTCTCTGGCGTTCGCCTCACCGACCTTCAACGCTTCGACCTCCAAGAGTTCGCTGACGACCTGCTCGCGGACGGCTGGAACCCGTCAACGATCCAGGTAACGCTGCTTCCGGTTCGCGCGATCTATCGCCGCGCGCTCTCGCGGGGCGAAGTCGCGGCCAACCCTTGCAGCGGTCTACAGCTTCCGGCCGTGCGCGGTCGACGCGAGCGCTACGCGACCCCGGCGGAAGCCGAGGCGCTGATCGCCGCCGTCCCTGTTGGTGATCGGCCGATCTGGGCGACGGCGATGTACGGAGGCCTGCGGCGCGGCGAGTTGCAGGCGCTGAGAGCGGAAGACGTTGACCTCGCCAACGGCGTGATCCGGGTTGAGTTCGGCTGGGAGTACCGCGAGGGTCAGATTCCGCTCAAGTCGGACGCCGGACGCCGCAAGGTGCCGATCAGCGCCGTCCTCCGGGACTTTCTAGATGCGAGACTCGCCAACTGCGACTACAGCGGCTCTGACCGATTCTTCGGTCTCGTGACGGGGGCGAGGCCTTTCGACCCCTCGAAGCTGACGAAACGAGCCGACCGGGCATGGTCGAATGCGGGGCTTGAGCGCATTACGCTGCACGAGTGCCGCCATACCTTCGCCTCGCTAATGATTGCCGCTGGGGTCAATGCCAAGGCGTTGCAGACGTTCATGGGCCACGCCAACATCTCAATCACGCTGGATCGGTACGGCCACCTGATGCCGGGGTCCGAGGCCGAGGGTGCGCGGTTGTTGGATGCCTACCTCAGTGCTCAGCGCAAGCGGGACGAAGAAGCCGCCCGCGCAGCTGGCGCGGCGCTTGCTGGCACAGCGGCCTGAAATGACGTGGGTCTTCGGAACGCCGCTCGCCTTTTTCGGCATGGCGCTTTGCGTTGCGGATATCCAGGTGACCCTCCCGGATGGACGGCAAGTGGACTGTCTCCAAAAGCTCTACCCAATGCATCAGAATGTCCTCGCTGGATTTGCCGGTGACGTTCAGATCGGCTTTGCGCTTCTTGAGGCGCTGGCCCGCGAGTTGCCTGCGTATTTGTCCGAGGAGCCGCCCGCCGTGGCGGTTTCCGAGTTGATTCAGGGCTTTTCAGGGCGAGCGCAGGACGTATTCAAGGGCGCCCCGCTGGCCAATCGCTCACAGGGAAGCGAACTGCTGATTGCGGGGGCAACGCCTACCCCGAACACGGTCTACGGGGGTGCACCCGAGGTCGCATGTCTACGCGGGCCGGAGTTCATTCCGGAGCCGATTGATCGTGGCGAGTGGGGTTCAATCGGTTCCGGGTCCGCCGTCGCCGTCTATCGGGAGAAGCTGGAGGCCTACACCAGCGATGCCGCTCGCGAGGCACTGCCGATGGAGGGTGGATGGGTTGGTGGCTTTGCGACGGTCATTTTCGTTGGTCTCACGTCGGAGCTTCGCGACCTTCCGCCGGTTCCAGGGATCAGCCAGCACTTCCACGCGTGCCTAGTTACCGCAAGCGGGTTTGAGGGGCAGAGCACCGACCGGACTGACTTCCCCGCGACAGGGCCGCCGAGAAAAGTCGAGATGCCGAAGGTCGCAACGTCCTGGGCGGAGCTGCGAGCCGTTCTGGCAAAGGCTGAGGTTGGCTCGCCGGTCCTCGCCCGCGCGTAAGGTGGGAGCGGTCATGAACCGTTCCAAGAGTCAGCGGGCAGGCTTACTGGCGCACCAACTGGCGCATAACTGGCGCACGGAAACGGCAAACCGCTTGCTCATGCGGGATTGCGCGCCCCGACTCGGCATGTACTTCATCTAGGCTGAATCGTGATGCGCCCTGAGAGCCCAGATACAGGGATGGGAGGCCGGTGAATAGGACTCCGCCGGCAAGGATTCGAGAACGGCTGCGCCGTGAAGTCGGATTTGGGTGTCCTGTTAAGGGCTGCGGAAGCCCGTATTTGACCTGGCACCACTTCGATCCGCCTTGGTCAAAGCATGAACACCATGAGCCCAACGGGATGATCGCTCTTTGCCGTGAGCACCACGATCAAGCCGACGCTGGCGCCTTTACGAAGGATCAGTTGCGGGCGTTCAAGGTGGCCACCAGCGACAGGGAGAAGGGAGTGCAGGGTCGCTTCAAATTGGATGCGGCAGGAAATACTTGCCGTGCTGGGCGGAAACTTCTACCTTGAGACGCCGATTTTGGTTCAGATTCGCAATCAGCCCCTCGTCTGGTGGAGGCGTGATGAGGAGGGCTTTCTTCAGCTAAACCTCCGAATGCTCACAACCTCGGGGCAGTCAAGAGCTGTGATCGAGGACAGCGACTGGATCACAGAGGGGAGTGAGGCCGATATCGAATGCCCACCTTCTGGGAAGAAGGTAAAGATCAGCTATCCGAATGGTGATTTGCTTCGCGTCGAGTTTCGAGAGTTGGCGGCAGCCGCTGATTTTGAAGCTTGCTATGAGAGGCTGAACAGATGCATGGTCGGGATTCAGATCGGCTAAGCCTGATTTGCCGTGATGTGATCCTCGACGAGTGGGCCGCGGTAAGTCAAGGGAGGTCACATGGAGTTGACTGCTCACATTCATATCGAGGACGGCAGCTACTGGGCCGACGTTCCGGAGCTGCCGGGTTGCTTTGCCTCCGGCGACACCCTGGACGAGCTGTTTGAGTCTCTCAAGGAGGGTGTCGTGCTCTGCCTGGCGGACGAGGACGAGCAGGGCGGGCCACTGCATGTCGCCACGGCGACGCTAACGGATCGTCCGCTCACAGCCGCATAGAGCACGAGGTGCATGGAGCCCGCAAGCTCCGCTGCCAAGCCAGTGTGTATTTCGCTCTAATGTCCTGCCTTATGCATAAGCGCAGGATGTGCCGGATCTGATGCAGATCGGGGGGACAGCAGCCGCAGTTGTCGGCGAGACGCCGATGGTCGCTCTCTCGCGCCTCGGTGAGGGGTTGCCGGGCGAGGTCTGCGTCAAGCTCGAGTACCTCAATCCGGGGGGGTCGGTGAAGGACCGGATCGGGGTGGCGATGATCGATGCGGCCGAGGCAGAGGGGTTGATCGAGCCCGGCAAGTCGGTGATCGTCGAGCCGACTAGCGGCAACACGGGGATCGCGCTGGCAATGGTCTGCGCCGCGCGGGGCTACGAGCTGATTCTGACCCTGCCGGAGGGGATGAGCCGTGAGCGCTCCAAGCTCTTGCGCGCCTACGGCGCCGAGGTGCGAGAGACGCCGTCGCTCGGTGGCATGACCGAGGCGGTCGAGCTGGCCGAGGAGATCTGCGAGCAGCGCAAGGGCTTCATGCCGCAGCAGTTCTCCAATCCCGCCAACCCCGACGTGCACCGTCGCACCACGGCCGAGGAGATCTGGCGCGACACCGACGGGCAGGTCGGCGCCTTCGTCGCCGGTGTCGGCACCGGGGGCACGATCACCGGGGTGGGGACGGTGCTGCGCGAGCGCAGCCCGGAGACCCTGATCGTCGCGGTCGAGCCGGCCAGCTCTCCCGTCCTCTCCGGCGGCATGCCGGGCCCGCACAAGATCCAGGGGATCGGTGCCGGCTTCCTCCCGGAGGTTCTCGACCGCTCGGTGATCGACGAGATCCTCTCCGTCTCCGACGAGGAGGCCCTCGACACGGCCCGTCTCGCCGCCCAGCGCGAGGGAGTCCTCGCCGGGATCTCCGCCGGCGCCAACATCAAGGCGGCGCTGGAGGTCGCGTCCCGCCCCGAGATGGCGGGCAAGCGCGTGGTGACGGTCGTCTGCGATTCGGGCGAGCGCTACGTGTCCCTACCCTTCTTCTCACCATGAGCAGCTGGAAGAGGGTGGTTGCGGAGGTGCGCGCGGACGTCTCGGCGGCGCGCGACCGCGATCCCGCGGCACAGAAGGTCTCGACCCTGGAGATCCTGCTCAGCTGGGCCGGGGTGCAGGCGCTGCTTGCTCACCGCCTGGCCCACGCGCTCTCGGAGGCCGGGGTGCCGATAGCCCCGCGGATGATCGCCTACGTGACGCGCTCGGTGACCGGGGTGGAGATCCACCCGGCGGCGCGGATAGGCCGCGAGTTCTTCATCGACCACGGCTCCGGTGTGGTGATCGGCGAGACCGCCGAGATCGGCACGCGGGTCACCCTCTACCAGGGCGTGACCCTGGGGGGCACCGGCTTCCAGCGCGGCAAGCGCCACCCGACACTGGGAGACAACGTCACGGTCGGCTCCGGCGCCAAGCTGCTCGGCCCAATCGCCGTCGGGGACGGCGCCAAGATCGGCGCCAACACGGTCGTGATCGAGGACGTGCCGCCGCACGCGACCGTCGTCGGCAACCCCGGCCATCCGGTCAAGGTCGACGGCCGCCGCGTCGAGGGGCCCGACGCCGACTGGATCCACCTGCCCGACCCGATCGCCGAGGCGATTAAGACCCTCTCGCAGCGGATCGCCGAGCTCGAGCAGCGGCTCTCCGAGCTCGACGGGGGCAACGCTCCCGGCGGCGAGCCGACCGAGCTTCGCGAGCGCACCGGCCGCTCCTCGGCTGGCGGCTGAAGCCTCCGGACCCAGCCGGGTCCAAAGCTATTCTCGAAGCGTGCTGCAAACCGAGCCCGAGACGCCCGTGGACGCCGGCGGCGCGCCGATAGAACCAGGCGCCGACCGGGCCGAGCGGCTGCTGGCCGGCCTCAACGACCCCCAGCGCCAGGCCGTCCGCCATGGCGAGGGACCGCTGCTGGTGCTGGCCGGGGCCGGCTCGGGCAAGACGCGGGTCCTGACCCACCGGATCGCCTACCTCCTGGCCACGGGGGTCGCCCGCCCGGGCGAGATCCTCGCGATCACCTTCACCAACAAGGCGGCGAGCGAGATGCGCGAGCGGGTCGAGGACCTGGTCGGCCGCTCCGCGCGGGCGATGTGGGTGACGACGTTCCATTCCTCATGCGCCCGGATGCTGCGCGCCGACGCCGAGAAGCTCGGTTACTCGCGCAGCTTCACGATCTATGACGAGTCCGACTCGCTGCGGATGCTGAAGCGCTGCATGGCCGAGATCGGGGTCGACCCGAAACGCTACCCGGCGCGCTCGATCCGCTCCCAGGTCTCCGGCGCCAAGAACAAGCTCGTCGACGCACCTGCCTACGCCCAGGCCCAAGGGAGCGTCTTCGAGGAAACGGTCGCCGCCGTCTACGAGCTCTACGAGAAGCGAATGCTGGCGGCGAACGCGATGGACTTCGACGACCTCCTGGTCCGCACGGTCAACGTCCTGGAGATCTCAGACGAGGCACAGGAACGCTGGCGCCGCACCTTCCGCCACGTCCTCGTCGACGAGTACCAGGACACCAACCACGCCCAGTACCGGCTGCTGCAGCTGCTCACGGCTGAGCACGGAAACCTGATGGTGGTAGGCGACGAGGACCAGTCGATCTACGGCTTCCGCCACGCCGACATCCGCAACATCCTCGACTTCGAGCGGGACTTCCCCGAGGCCGAGGTGATCAAGCTCGAGCAGAACTACCGCTCTACCCAGACGATCCTCTCCGCCGCCAACGCCGTGGTCGAGCGCAATCGCGAGCGGCGGCCGAAGCAGCTCTGGACCGAGATCGCCGGGGGTGAGCCGGTGCGGCTCTCCGAGCTCTCCGACGAGCACGAGGAGGCGCGCTGGGTCGCCGGGGAGATCGAGCGGCTCGGCGAGGAGGAGGGTGTGCACCGCGAGGACATCGCCGTCTTCTACCGGACCAACGCGATGAGCCGGGTGCTCGAGGACACCCTCGTCCGCTTCGAGCTGCCCTACCAGGTGATCGGCGGCACCAAGTTCTACGAGCGGGCCGAGATCAAGGACGCGGTCGCCTACCTCAGCCTGCTGGTCAACCCGGCGGATCAGGTCTCCTTCGCGCGGATCGTCAACTCGCCGCGCCGCGGCATCGGCAACACCAGTCAGGGTCGCCTCGCCTCTCACGCCAACACGACCGGGCTGCCGATCTGGGAGGTGGTCGAACGCGCCGAGGAGGTCCCGGGCCTGAGCGCCGCCGCGATCAAGGCGGTCTCCCGCTTCCACGAGACGATGGAGGGTCTGCGGGGCCGCGTCGACGACGCCCCGGTTTCCGAGCTGCTCGAGGCCGTGTTGCGCGAGAGCGGCTACCTCGACGCGCTGGCGGCGGAGCGCACGATTGAGGCGGAGGGTCGGGCCGAGAACCTCGAGGAGCTGGTCGGGATGGCGGCCGAGTTCGACGCCAACCACGAGCTGGAGGGGGCGGGTGAGGCGTCGCCGCTGGAAGAGTTTCTCCAGCAGATCTCCCTCTACACACAGCAGGACGAGCTGCGCGCGGAGGAGTCGCTGATCACGCTGATGACCCTGCACAACGCCAAGGGGCTCGAGTACGACACGGTCTTCCTGGTCGGTTGCGAGGACGGCGCCTTCCCCCACATGCGGGCGCTCGAAGAGGGAGGGGAAGAGGAGGAGCGCCGGCTCTGTTACGTCGGCATCACCCGCGCCCGCAAACGCCTCTATGTGACCTGGGCGCGCGAACGCCGCCTCTTCGGCCGGGCGGAGCGCAACCTGCCTTCGCGCTTTGTCGACGAGCTGCCGGCGGAGCTGACCGAGCGGCACTCGAGCGCACCCGGGGCGGCCGCTGGGCTCGGCTGGGAGACGACGAGCGCCGACGCCGCGGCAGCGATCGACCCCGGCCCGACCCTGGAGCTGCGCACCGGCGACGACATCGTCCACGCTGCCTTCGGCGAGGGCGTCGTCACCGCGGTCGAGCCCGGTGGCATCGTCGTCGTCCGCTTCGCCGGCGACGGCACCGAGCGCAAGCTGATGGCCGATTACGCCCCGATCCGGAGAAGGTAGTGAGCGCGCAAATCGACACGGTGATCTCCGGTCATTCGAGTCCGTGGCGATTTTCGCGCGAACATGGAGTTGTGTGATGGGGGCGCGGATCATCGACGGCAAAGCCGTTGGCGCGGCCGTTCGTGCCAGGGTTGCCGAGGAGGTCGCCGCCTATGAGTCCGAGCGCGGCCGGACCCCGATGCTGGTCACGGTGATCGTTGGCGATGACCCGGCCTCGGAGATCTACGTCCGCAACAAGCACCGTGCCTGCGAGGAAGTCGGCATGCGCTCGTCCCACCACGGCCTGCCCGCGGAGACGAGCGAGGACGAGCTGCTGGAGCTGGTCGGGGAGTTGGGTCGCGACCCCGACGTCGACGGCATCCTCGTCCAGCTCCCCGTGCCCGATCAGATCGACCCCGATCGGGTCGTGGCCGCGATCGATCCGGCCAAGGACGTCGACGGGCTGACCCCGGTCAACGCGGGGCTGCTGGCGCACGGAATGCCCGGACTCGTTCCCTGCACCCCGGCTGGGGTCATGGAGCTGCTCCGACACGAGGGTGTAGAGCTGGACGGTGCTGAGGCGGTTGTCGTCGGTCGCTCGAAGCTGGTCGGCGTGCCCGTGTCCCGGCTGCTGCTGGCGGAGAACGCGACGGTCACCATGTGCCACTCGCGCACCCGCGACCTGGCCGCCACCTGCCGGCGGGCCGACGTCCTGGTCGCCGCCGCCGGGGTGCCGGGGCTGCTCGGCGCCGACGCGGTCAAGCCGGGCGCCGTGGTGATCGACGTGGGCACGAACCGAACCGAGGAGGGCCTCCGCGGCGACGTCGATTTCGACCCTGTCGCCGAGGTGGCGGCGGCGATCACGCCGGTGCCCGGCGGTGTCGGCCCGATGACGATTGCGATGCTGCTCGTGAACACGGTGGCCGCCGCCCGGGCGCGGGTGTAGTGTCGAGCCGATCCCTAGACCACGGAGGGTAAGCAGATGGATCTGGACAGGCTGAGCACCGGCGAGAAGATCGCATCCGTCTCCGCGATCCTGCTCTTCGTCTTCATGTTCTTCAACTGGTTCGGCGTCGAGGTCACCGGCGTCGGTGGGTTCTCCGGCACGATCTCCGGCGAGGGGGGCAACGCCTGGCAGGCTCTCGACTTCATCCCGTTCGTCCTCTTGGTGACGATCCTCGTCGCGCTTGGCGTGGCGGCATTGCGGCTCAGCGACGCGGCGTATGAGCCGCCGATCTCGGCCAACACCGTCGTCACCGTTCTCGGCGTCATCTCTGTGCTGCTCATCCTCTTCCGGATAGTCGATCCACCCAGCTTCGGCAGCGTCGGCGGCATCTCGGTCGACGCCACTCGCAGCATCGGGATCTTCCTCGGCCTGGTCGCCGCCGGCGGGATCGCCTACGGCGGCTACAGCGCGATGCGCGAGGAAGGGATGACCTTCGGCGACGCGGCGGATCGGCTTTCGAGCGGCCCGGGTGCTGGCACCCCTCCACCTCCGTCGCAGCCGCCGCCGTCCTCGACACCGCCTCCGCCACCTCCATCCAATCCGCCCCCAGGGGCCTAGGGGTGTAGGCAGGGGTTCCGCTTAACTTTTTCGGTGGAACGGAGACGGCTGCCGCCTCTAGGTAGGTGGCGAAAAAGCACAAGACGCTCCACCCCTGCCTGCACCCCTAGAATCGGCCGCCGTGATTGAGCGAGAGCAGGTATTGCACGTGGCGAAGCTGGCGCGGTTGGGCCTCTCCGAGGAGGAGGTCGAGACCATGGCCGGAGAGCTTTCCGGGATCCTCGAGCACGTCGACCGGATCAGTGAGCTGGAGCTGGACGACGTGCCGCCGACCTCACACGTGGTTGAGCTCGAGAACGTGCTGCGGGCGGACGTGCCGCATGAGAGCTTGGATCGGGACGTGGCGTTGGCGCAGGCTCCGGACCCGGTCGATGGGGCGTTCCGGGTTCCGTCGCCGCAGGCGGAGGGCTAGGTGTCCGACATGCTCGATTTGACCGCCGTCCAGGCAAAGGAGGCGATGGCCTCAGGAGATCTCTCACCGGTTGAGTACGGGAAGGCCTGGGCGGAGGCCGCGGCCGCGGACGAGCTGAACGCGTACCTGTGGCGGGACGGCAACGGCGACTCGGGGGGGATCGAGGTCGACCAACCGACCGTCGCCCCGGTCGCCGTCAAGGACATCTTCTGCACCGAGGGAGTGCCGACCACTGCCGGTTCTCGCATCCTCGAGGGCTACCGGCCGGCATACACCTCGACCGCGGTCCGGCGCCTGCTCGATGCCGGCGCCCCGATCCTCGGCAAGACCAACATGGACGAGTTCGCGATGGGCTCCTCCAACGAGAACTCGGCCTATGGGCCTGTGCTCAACCCCTGGGATCGCGGCCGCGTGCCGGGCGGCTCTTCCGGCGGCTCGGCCGCCGTGGTCGCCGGGGGCCTGGCGCCCTGGGCGATCGGCACCGACACCGGTGGCTCTATTCGCCAGCCCGCCTCGCTTTGCGGAATCGTCGGCCTCAAGCCCACCTACGGCGCGATCTCCCGCTACGGGATGATCGCCTTCGCCTCCTCGCTGGATCAGTGCGGACCGCTGACACGGGATGTGAGAGACGCGGCGCTGATGCTGTCGATCCTGCAGGGGGCCGACCCCTGCGACTCGACCTCGGTCGGGCTCGAAGAGGCACCGCGCCTGCCCGACCGCGAGGACTTGAAGGGCCTGCGCTTCGCCGTTCCCTCCGACCTCGCCCGCGATGCGATCGAGCCGGGGGTACGGGAGGTCTTCGAGGCGACGCTGACCACGATCGAGCAGCTCGGAGGCGAGATCGCCGAAGTCCCGTTGCCCCATGCCGAGCACGGGATCTCCGCCTACTACGTGATTGCCCCAGCCGAGGCATCCTCGAACCTCGCCCGCTATGACGGCGTTCGCTACGGGATGCGGAGCGAAGCCGGCGGCGACCTGATCGAGATGTACGAGACGACCCGGGCGGAGGGATTCGGCACCGAGGTGAAGCGCCGCATCATGCTCGGCACCTACGCGCTCTCCTCCGGTTACTACGAGGCCTATTACGGCCAGGCGCAGAAGGTCCGCACCAAGATCGCCGCGGATTTCGCCGCCGCCTTCGCCGAGTTCGACTTCGTCGTCACGCCGACCTCGCCCTCTGTCGCCTTCGGCCTCGGCGAGAAGACGGCCGACCCGCTGGCGATGTATCTCAACGACTTCTTCACCGTGCCGATGAGCCTCGCCGGCATCCCGGCGATCTCGATCCCGGCCGGCCTTGCCGAGCCGGCCGGTGGCGGGCCGCAGCTTCCCGTCGGCTTCCAGATCGCCGCCCCGGCCTTTGCTGAGCAGAAGCTGCTCGACGCTGCGCATGCCCTGGAGCAGGCGATCGGATTCGAGGCGCGGCCGCAGGGGGCTCCAGGTGGCTGAGCTCGAGGCGGTGATCGGGCTGGAGATCCACGTTCAGCTCGCGACAAAGACGAAGATGTTCTGCGGCTGCGAGCTCTCCTTCGGCGACGAGCCCAACGTCCACACCTGCCCTGTCTGCCTGGCCCACCCGGGCGTGCTCCCGGTGACCAACGAGCAGGCGATCCTCTACGCGCTGAAGATCGCCGCTGCACTGGAGTGCGAAGTGGCCCCACGCTCGATCTTCCACCGCAAGAACTACTTCTATCCCGACAGTCCCAAGGCCTACCAGATCAGCCAGTACGACATCCCGATCGCCAGCAACGGGCGTCTCGGCGACGTGCGCATCCACCGGGCCCACCTCGAGGAGGACGCGGCGAAGATGGTCCACGTCGGCGAGTCGGGTCGCATCCACGGCTCCGGCGCCTCGCTGGTCGATTTCAACCGCGGTGGCACGCCCCTGGTCGAGATCGTCACCGAACCCGATCTTCGCAGCGCCGCCGACGCCGCCGCCTGGGCTCGCCTCTTGCGCGAGACCGTCCGCCAGCTCGGTGTCTCCGACGTCAACATGGAGGAGGGGAGCCTGCGGGTCGACGCCAACGTCTCGGTGCGGCCCGCTGGCAGCGAGGAGCTGGGGACGAAGACCGAGCTGAAGAACATGAACAGCTTCCGCTTCCTCGAGCGCGGGATGGAAGCCGAGCTGGCGCGGCAGCGGGAGCTGATCGAGAGAGGGGGGACCGTCGTCCCGGAGACCCTCCACTTTCATCCCGAGGACGGCACCCTGCACCCGTTGCGCTCCAAGGAGGAGGCGCACGACTACCGCTACTTCCCCGAGCCCGACCTCGTGCCGCTGGCGCCGACGGAGGAGATGCTGCGCGAGGCGCGCGAGTCGCTGCCGGAGCTGCCGGAGGCGAGGGGAGCGCGCTACCGCGAGCAGATGGGCCTGGCCGAGGACGTTGCCGCCCTGCTGGCGGCGGATCCCGAGACCGCCGAGTACTTCGAGCGGGTGGCCGAGGATGCGGCCGACATAGAGCCGCGGGTTCTCGCCAACTGGGTCACCGGCGAGCTGGCCGCGGCGCTGCGCCAGGACGGGGGAGAGGAGAGTGCCGCGGAGTCGAAGGTCGAGCCCGGCGCGCTGGCTGCCCTCGTGCTCATGGTGCAAGAGAAGAAGATCTCCCACGGCAGCGGCAAGACGGTGCTGAGCGCTCTAGTCGCCGAAGGCGGCAAGCCGGAGGCGATAGTCGAGCGGGAGGGCCTCGCCCAGATCTCTGACAGCGGCGAGCTGGAGGCCATAGTGGCCGCCGCGGTCGAGGCCAACCCCCAGGCGGCCGAGCAGATCCGTTCCGGCAACCAGA
>Ga0157380_10000264_pt1 | contig 31442 bp, 25 predicted proteins | sample S35metaG_FD_119757 | JGI IMG/M metagenome (GOLD analysis project Ga0157380, IMG submission 119757) | Switchgrass rhizosphere microbial communities from Kellogg Biological Station, Michigan, USA - S3-5 metaG | ecosystem: Host-associated > Plants > Roots > Rhizosphere > Soil | place: USA...
AGGGTAGTAACATTAAACGTCCCTGCCGTGGTGTTCTTTCCAAATAATGTTCCTTGAGGTCCACGCAATACTTCTATTTGTTCAACATCTATAAAATCAAGTGTAGTCACTGCAGTGCGAGCATTGTATACGCCATCTACGTAAAATCCAACTCCTGGATCAATACCATCATTGGTAAGGCCAAACGTTGTGCCAAGGCCACGGATGTTAAGTCCTGTATTGCGTGGGTTAGATGAATAAAGTTGTACAGAAGGCACCAATTCTTTAACCCTGTTGACATTAAATGCACCTGCATCTGCTACCAATGAACCGGTCAAAACTGAAATTGGTATAGGCACATCTTGTGCAAGTTCTTTCCTGCGTCGGGCGCTCACTACTATTTCAGCTAGTTGACTATCACCATCCAATACAACTTCCAATGGTGCTCCTGGAATTTCGGTGATTTCTATTTCTTCAGATTCAAATCCCACCATATGAAAACTTAAAGTCCATGGAAGTGATGTAGATGGTGAAAGTTGGAATTGGCCATCATCTTCAGCGACTACATAAACATCTCCATTTTTAAGTTCTACGGTTGCTCCGGACAATGGATTGCCATCTATATCTTTTATCACACCATTTATGGTGATCTGGCTATAAAGTGGAGTTCCAAGAAGTATGAATAGCGCTAAGACGATCGTAAGTTTTTCCATGGTCTGATCTGATTTGGGTAAATGATCTATTTATAAAAGGGGGTGTTCTCGTTGTGTGGTTTACGACTACTTACTTTATTGAAAGTGAAGCAAAACTAAAGCCATTTTAGATATATTCTATAGATTTAGTATTATTAAATATTTATTTATGTATAAATATCTATTTTATAACGCATTAATAATAAAATAAAATTGATATTTAAGATGATTTGGGGCAAAATCTGGATGCATTTGGATAGATTTCCCAAGCCTCAAATAACCTTTGGCAACAAAGCCATGCAGACTTATCCAGCCACCTAATAAGTATGGTAGTGGTAATTGATATACTTTTAAGGCAATATCTGGTGGAGCATCCAACAGGCAGTAGAATCTAATCTTCAGGATTAATATGCTTACACAAAAAGGAAAGTATGCCATCAAGGCACTTGTGTTTCTGGCTGAAAGAGGTGAATTGGTAAAGACCCAGGAAATTGCTGAAGGTGCTCAAATTCCAAAGAAATTTCTTGAGTCGATTTTGATTGAGCTCAAAAATCACAGGCTTGTATCCAGTCGCCAAGGTGCCTTTGGAGGATATTACCTGGAAAAGGATCCAGCAGAAATAACCCTTGCTGAACTCTATCGAATATTTGAAGGTCCTATTGCATTGGTACAATGTGCTGCCATCAAATTTTACAAACCCTGTATTGATTGTAATGAAGGTGATCGATGTCATTTGCGCAAAGCAATGATTGAAGTTCGCGACCAGACTTTGAAAGCACTTGAAAGTCTCACGATTCAGAAAATAGTTAACGGTGAGCCCGGCAACACGTGATTTTTTTTGTTTTTTATTTCTACTTATCATATAGAATTAATGTAATAATCTACTTTTGATGATTAGTCAAGTTAAACCCAGTTGATTCTTTTAAATTGATCAACTAAATATGAGCATGCCAGAAACACCTGCACATCCAAGTTTCCGTGAAGCCTTTGCTTTTTGGTTGAAGCTTGGCTTTATCAGTTTCGGAGGTCCTGCCGGCCAGATTTCCATCATGCATGCCTACCTGGTAGAAAAGAAGAAATGGATCAGTGACAGCCGCTTTTTGCATGCACTTAATTATTGCATGTTGCTGCCCGGCCCTGAGGCCCAACAACTCGCCACTTATTGCGGATGGTTACTTCATGGAAAACGTGGTGGCGTGATTGCAGGGCTCCTCTTTATCCTTCCATCTGTTTTTATGTTATGGGGATTGAGCCTGATCTATGTTACTTATGGTGACACTCCGTTGGTTGCATCTATGTTTGCTTTCCTTAAGCCTGCTGTAGTGGCAGTCATTCTAGTGGCCTTGATCAAAATTGGTAAGAAATCACTTACAACTCCTATCCATTATATCATTGCTGCTATAGCTTTCATCCTGATCTATTTTTTAAAAACACCCTTTCCATTCATCATACTGGGAGCAATGGTCATCGGATTAATTCTGAGTCGGTTAAAAAACAATACACTCACCACTGAATTTAAACATGAACAACCAAGTGATGAGACAAGCTTTGTGATCAACCAAAATACCATTGCAAAAGGAAAAGCATTTCAATGGAAATCCTTTCTTCTAAACCTGTTTATATTCGCTTTGCTCTGGATAGTACCTCTGGCTATATTATACATTTCTGGAAATTCAGCATTTAGCTTTTGGGAAAAACTTTCCGTTTTCTTTACAAAGGCTGCCTTTGTCACATTTGGAGGTGCTTATGCCGTATTGCCCTATGTAGCCCAGGTGAGTGTAGAAACTTTTGGATGGCTAAGTGAATTCGAAATGATTGATGGCCTGGCACTTGGCGAGACAACACCCGGTCCATTGATCATGGTTCTTTCGTTTGTTGGGTTCATGGCAGGATATCATACGTTTGATGGCAGTTTATCCATGGCTACATTAGGCTTGACGCTGACCACATACTACACCTTTCTACCCTCTTTCTTTTTCATCCTGGCTGGTGCACCGTTTATTGAGCGCACCCAAACCAATACCTATTTAAAATCTGTCCTTGGTTACATTACATCCGCGGTAGCTGGAGTTATCCTAAATCTTGGTTTGATATTTGGTCAATCAGTCCTCATGCCGGCACCCATGGAATTTTTATGGGTCCCTTTGATTTGGTTTATCCTGTCCATGATTGCTTTACAATACTTTAAGATCAACATGATCACCTGGATAGGAATAAGTCTTGGGATTGGAATTATAAAGTTTATTTTACAAGCCCAACCCTGAACCCCAAAGATCGACTTACTTAAATGGATAAACTGAAATTCAAGCATATCACCTTTGTTATCCTTGCCCTCAAGGCAACGTTTATCGGTTGGTTGATATGGGAATTTTTCCACTCCAATGAACAACAAACCTTTACGTTTGATAAAGAGTTTCTGCTTTTTTGCCTGGCTGGTTTTGTAGCCCAGATCATCGATGGCACATTGGGCATGGCTTATGGAGTTAGTTGTTCCACCATCCTTATGCAACTAGGCATTAGTCCTGCTATCGCTTCGGCCAGCGTACATACTGCTGAAGTATTTACAACCGGGGTATCCGGTTTGTCTCATCTCTATTTTAAGAACGTTGATAAAAGACTTTTTATCCGTTTGGCTATTCCCGGAATTATTGGTGCGATGATAGGAGCTTTTTTATTATCAAAAGTCCTGGATGGAAATGTGATCAAACCTTTCATTGCAGGATACCTGTTAATACTTGGAATTCTGATCATTGTGAAAAGTGTTAGAGAACCACTCTTTAAGGATGAAATCAAAAATGTATCGCCTTTGGGTTTCCTTGGCGGCATGCTCGATGCTATTGGTGGTGGTGGATGGGGTCCTGTAGTGACCTCCAATATTATTCATAGAGGAAAAACTCCTCAAATGACGATTGGAACCGTCAATACTGCAGAATTCTTTGTCGCTATTTTCAGCACTGGAGTATTCTTGTTTTTCCTTGGATTAGAAGGTTGGAAAATTATTCTTGGACTCATTTTCGGAGGAGTGATTGCTGCACCGGTCGGTCCTTACCTGATAAAATTCATTCGCCCAAGAGCCATGATGTTTATTGTTGGCTTATTTGTCATCATATCTTCTTTCTACACGATTTATTTATCGCTGCGTTAATAAATGGAAGGGAGCTTTTATCCTGATAAATGTGGATTGACATATACTTCAAAAGGGAGTACCTTTACAATACTAAATTTAATCCTGCCATACCTTTATTAAACATTGTTTAAACATGTTGGCATCATCAAGATCGACAGACGCATTAACTCCATCCTTCTTCTTTCAGCTTCCTATCCTTGAAGCAGAGAGCAGTTTCTTTTTCAACTCCAATCCTCTTCAAATCTGGTGCAAAAAGAAGTGTTGTAAAAAATACAAAGAGAAGGGAAAGAAGAGATGCAAAAAATGTCCTGAGAAACATTAAAAAAAAGTGGTTGTACGATCACCGCATCAACCACTTTATGTACCAGAGAATAAACTTAACAAATTACATTTTAACCAACTTAGCTGATGTTGGCGCTGGTTGACATGCTCCTGGCTTAGGAGATGCAACTGCTGTTCCTTTTGCAGGTGCAGGTTTACAACCTGTTGCACCAGCAGGGGTACAACCTGGCTGACATATTGGTTGGCACCCGGTTGCATCCTTACCAGACACATTCTGAGTCTGACCTGGATCAGCCATAGCATTTGGTGAAAAAGCAACCAATGCATTTTGAACAGCTGCGTCACTGTTGGCACTTGAACTGTTTTTGGCTGGAGTACAAGTGGCTTTGCAAGCTGCCGCTGCGGCAGGAGTGCATGATTGGGCGGATGCTGATGTAATGGCAAGGCCTCCCCAAACGAATAAAATCATCAAAGCAATTTTCATTGGAAATCGGTTTAAAGTGAATGAATAAATGACAGGTCAAAGCTATTCCCGGCATGCCCCGGGACTTGTCAGCCACCTGTTACCCACTTGTTAAAAAGCTGTTATGGAAGCATCCTTACCGCTTCAAGACTGTTACTTTGCAGCATGAAAGTGAAAATAAACCATGTCGCTGTCCTTTTGGTCGCCTCTACCCTGGCGATGATCGGCCTGGTCATTTTCCAATACAAGTGGATCCATCACTCCCAGAATCTCTCGGATGAGATCTTCAATCAACGTGCATCCATGGCGCTTTGCTCTACTTTGGAGGAATATGGTGAGGGCGTGAGTTGTGGTGAGCCTGATTGTGCCATCATGTGTGGCAGTGAGCCTGGCACAGCCAAAGCAGATGCTCCAAATGATAGTGCCTCTGCTTTACTTCCTGACTTAATGGGTAATGAAGCTTTTCATGCGGACTTAAGGAAAACCCTCGATTTCTATAACATCGACTTGACTTACCAAATGGCACAGACAACATGTGCCCCTTCACCGAAAGATAATGGTGCTGCTCCACAGTGTGTCGTTAATATCCCTCCTCATGTTGATCAACAGGAATCTTTTGTGACGCTGTCCTTTCCGGAAAAGAATGATTTTATGCAAGATAAAATCAGGTATATGATTGGAACATCTGTCCTCATCCTGATTTTTACAGCTATTGTTCTCCTGCTAGCCAATTACTGGTTGATGAAACAAAAAAAACTATTGAAGACCAATGCAGAGATCTACAACAATATGGCACATGAATTCAGAACGCCATTAACCAATATTCAACTCGCAGCCAACCTCCTCACCAAAGATCCTACAAATCCCGCTAAAGACAAATTTGTCGAAGTGATTCAGAAAGAGAACACACGATTGATACAACAAGTAGAGCGTGTACTTCATATGGCACGACTTGACAATGGTGATTATGCATTGAAAAATGAGCCATTGAATATGAGTGGACTGCTCCATGCGGTGATAGAGGATATGCATATGCAGATCAGTGAGAAAAATGCCAACATCATTGTTGAGCATATGCCAACGGATTATGAAGTGCATGGTGACCGGTTACATCTGACAAATGTATTTCGCAACTTGCTTGATAATGCGTTGAAATATTCAGGGCAACAACCCGAGATAAAGATTTCTTCCCGTGAAGAAAAGGATGGCCTTCTCATTTCGATTCAAGACAATGGCATAGGTATCCCCGCTTCACAGAGCCAGCTTATTTTTGAAAAATTCCAGCGTATCCAGGATGGTCGCATGGATGGCGAAAAAGGTTTTGGCCTTGGCCTTTCTTATGTCAAACGGATCGTGGAATTACATAAAGGATTTATACAGCTGGATTGCGGTGTGCAGCAAGGCAGCCGTTTTAATGTATTTCTTCCCAAATTCTGTTAAACCTACATGCAGCCAGACATAAAGATTCTACTTGTCGAAGATGACACCAGCATGGGCTACCTGCTGAGCACCATTCTCGAAGGGGAAGGATATAAAGTCAAACTCTGCACGGATGGGGAAGTTGGCCTCCAAGAATACAAACCGGAATATTACGATTTGTGCATCCTCGATGTGATGATGCCAAAGATGGATGGTTTTGCGCTTGCTAAACGATTGCGTGAAGTTGATCCGAATGTTAAATTCCTTTTCCTGACCGCACGATCGCTGAAAGAGGAAATGTTACATGGCTTTGCTCTTGGTGCTGAAGATTATATCCGCAAACCTTTCGATAAAGACGAATTGATTTGCCGCTTACAAGTCATGATGCGGAGAAATGACGCTGCCCTGGCTGGTAATTCAAGTGCATCTGCGCGATACGCTATTGGTGAATATGAATTTGATTATTCACGAATGGAACTATCATGGAAAAGCGAAACGTGGCGTATGACCGAAAAAGAAAACGAAGTTCTTCGCTTACTTTGCCTCAATCAAAACAAAATCCTCCGCCGCGATGACGCCGTTGAAAAAATCTATGGCAAAAAGGATTACTTCCTTGGGCGAAGCTTTGATGTATTCATCTCAAGAATTAGGAAGCTATTGCAGCATGATCCGAGGATTACGATAGAGAATGTGTTTAAGGTGGGATTTATCTTGCAAGTGAGGGAGCAGTGAGCAACTGCTTACAGCTTGAAGCTGTAAGTTTTTCGTCAGGCGTCAGTCGTGAATCGAAAGCAGTGAGCAGTGAGCGGTGAGCGGTGAGTTGTGAGTGGGGATTTGGCATATTAACCATTTAACCAATTAAACATTTAACCAAGCCATTTACAATTTAACATTTACCATTTAACTATTCTAGATAATCTCTGCTATTTGTGTAACAGCTGACTCTACAGCAGCGATTGTTCTGCGGACATCGCTCTCGTTTGTACGCCAGCCGCTGACGGAGATGCGCATGCATCTTTTGCCTTTAAAGGTGGAAGGTTGGAAAAAAGCTTCGCCACTTTCGTTGATGGCTTCGATTACTGCTTCTGTAAATTTTTCATGTAATTGCTCTTCATCTTTTCCGGAAGGATGAATGAATCGGACGACGCCTTGATTGATGATCGGATAACCAAGGACTTCAGTGTGGGGTAAAAGACGAATGCCATCTACAATAGCTTTGGCATGGCTGCAACAACGATCAATGAGTTCTTCAATGCCGATTACACCAAGCTCCTTGATCACGGCATAAGTTGCATATCCTCTTGCTCTCCTGGAGAGTTCTGGTGTCCAGTTGTATTGGTCCCTGGCTTTGCCATCTTCTTTCAAATATCCGGCAAGGCTCGTAAACGTCTTATAATGCGAGGCTGGATGTGCTATAAATGCATATCCGCTATCGTAAGGCACATTGAGCCATTTATGTCCATCTGTTGCCCATGAATCTGCATGTAAGGCCCCTATCATCAAATGGGAATAAGTTGGGCTCGCTGCAGCCCACAGACCGAAAGCACCATCAATGTGTACCCATGCTTTGTGTTTATGTGCCAAAGGAATGATAGCAGCGAAGTCATCAAATGCACCTGTATGAATTTCTCCAGCCTGTAGGATAACCATGGTGGGAACATTGGGATCATTTTCAAATTCATTCTTCACAGCCTCCACTTGCAGCTTACCATTCTCATCAGAAGGAAGTTCGATGACTGAATGACTTCCGAAACCCAGCATTCTGAGTGCACGGGTAACTGTATTGTGTTTTTGATCTCCACAAATAATCCGGATACGCGGAGCACCATAAAACCCTTCAGATTCAAAATCCCATCCTGCTTGATCGAATAAGTGATTCCTGGCTACATTGAGGCAGGTAAAATTTGCCATCTGGCATCCAGTCACAAAAGCGAAGCTGGCTTCGTCCGGAATCTGCAGCAGTTTTTTTAGCCACGAACCTGCGATCTCTTCTACAAGACTACTCGAAGGTGTGCAAGCAAAGAGACCTGCATTTTGATCCCATACTGAAGTCAGCCAATCCGCAGCAATAGCAGATGGATGAGATCCACCGATCACCCAGGCAAAGAATCTTCCGGATTGATTGAGGCTAAGCCCTGGCACTGCGCTACGATTTAGTTCCTCGATAACTTCTTCTGGAGATTTGCCTTGTTGGGGGAGGTTCCAGTCCCAAAGGGATTTCAAGTCTGTATAGGATGTATTTGCACCAACTGCTCCTTCATCGAGGCTTTCAAGAAATTCATTACTTAAATCAAATGCTGATTGAAGTGGTTTGATGTATGGGTTTGGTTTCATTTTTCAATTGATTTGGACAACTACAAATGTTGTTGATTCAGCACTTTCAATAATACTCAAAATTATCGCTATTCATTGGAATGGCGACTTCCAGTTTCTTTAAATGAAACTTGTCCTAAAAAAATCGGATTTTTAGGGCATGGAATTATCCACTCTCTTGATTGGCGCTGTGATCGGCATTGTGATCGGTTATGCTCTATTTCATCTGTTGTATAAATCAAAGTCAGTTGAAAAGTCGGTACATGAAGCAATTTCCTCCAAGCTGAACGAAACATCTACGAATCTCAAGCTAGCTGAAGACAGGCTGAAGTCCAAGCATGAACTTGCAATGTCTTTCCAGCAAAAAGCCGAACTTAAAGAATCTGAATTATCCTCACTCCTTTCCCGGACAGCAACGCTTGAGGCTACTCTCAAATCAAACAGTGATCGACTCAGGGAACTCACCACTACCCTGCTCGAACAGACAGAGACCAATAAAGCCCAACAGATTGAAATTAATATTACCAAACAAAAACTAGCTGAATACACAGCCAATAATGCTGCCTTGCTCGACAAACTAAACACGCAGAAGGAAGACGTCCTGAGCATGCAAAAAACGGCTCATCTGCAATTTGAAAAATTAGCCCAACAGATTTTCGAAGAAAAGTCAGGCAAGTTTACAGAAGCCAATAAAACCAACATCGAAGCACTGTTGAAACCTTTGAGTGAAAACATTGATACTTTCAAAAAGAAAGTAGAGGAAACCTATGACAAGGAATCCAAGCAACGATTTTCATTAGAGGAGAAAGTAAAAGACTTAATCGAGAATACCCAAAAGATCAGCCAGGAAGCCAACAACCTTGCCTCAGCGCTGAAAGGCCAGGCTAAGAAACAAGGGGATTGGGGTGAAACGATCCTTGAACGCATCCTTGAGTTATCAGGCCTCGAAAAGAACAGAGAATATTTTATCCAGGAAAATCTGAAGGATGAACAAGGGCAAAATCAACGACCTGATATCATCGTCAGGCTTCCGGATGATCGAAATATCATCATCGACTCCAAAGTCTCTCTCAATGCTTATCTCCGGTATTCAGAAGCAGATTCGAAAGAACAACAAGACATCTTTATCGCCACACATCTTCAGGCTATCAATCAACATATTGATCAGTTGAGTGCCAAGAAATATGAGGAGCTCACGTCTTCCCTTGATTTCGTGATCATGTTTATTCCGATAGAGCCTGCATATATACTTGCCGTACAATCTGATCCTGACCTATGGGCATATGCGTATACCCGAAGGATCTTATTGATAAGCCCTACAAATCTTATCGCAGTATTGAAGATTGTAGCTGATCTTTGGAAGCGTGAAATGCAAAGTAAAAATGCAGTGGAGATAGCCAGGGAGGGAGCAAATCTCTACGATAAGTTTGTAGGATTTGTGACCACTATTGAAGATATCGGCAAGCATCTTAACCGCTCACAGGATGCTTATCATCAAGCGGTCAGTCAACTCAAAGATGGAAAAGGTAACCTGATTGCAAGAGTCCAGAAGCTAAGAAAGCTTGGTGTGAAATCAACAAAGCATCTTCCTACAACTATGTTGACTGCAGACATGGAAGAAGATACAGATCCCGATCTGCTGCCGGATGCAGATTCAAGTGAGGATTGAGTATCTTTCTGACACATCCTTACTTTATAAATTAAAGTCAATGCTTTTACTCAGTCATATCCTTACCGGACTTGTAATACTGATCCATCTCTACATCGTATGGTTAGAAATGTTTGCTTGGACCACAAGAGGGAGGAAAGTATTTAAAACCTTCCCGAAAGATTTGTTTGAGCCAACGAAAGCACTCGCTGCTAACCAGGGCTTGTACAATGGATTTCTAGCTGCAGGGTTGATATGGTCATTCCTTATTTCTGATCCTGACTGGCAGATAAATGTTCGCTTATTTTTTCTTGGCTGTGTCGCTGTGGCTGGAATATATGGTGCAATGACAGCTGATAAAAAGATCCTGATGGTACAAACTTTGCCTGCGGTAGCGGCAATAATTGTCACCTTATTTTCTTGACCATGCAGCTTTATGAAGCCACTAAAAGTGGCTGAGGATTCATTTTCTCCACCGGGAAATTTAAAATGAATGTAGTTCCTTCACCTACTTTGCTTTCCACACTAAATTCAATCCGGTGCAATTTCAGAATACTTTCCACCAGGGAAAGTCCGATGCCTGAACCTTTGACAATGGAAGTCCTTGGACTCCGGTAAAAGGCATTAAACACCATGGGTAATTCATCTTCCGGGATACCGGGACCGTTGTCGGAAATTTCAATCCGCTTTGTGCCATCCGTTGAAAACGCCAGTTTAATTTTAACGGATTTGTCAGGGCTAAATTTGCATCCATTATCCATCAGGTTTGTCAATGCTGTCTTGAGCAATTGTTCATTGGCATTGACATATAAATTCAATTCATTTTCAGGAAGGTTGACCACATCAAATGAAATCGTGTAGTCTTCGTGATTTTTCAATAAACCTTTCTTAGCTTCCCAGATGGTTTCATCAATACGGATCGCTTTAAAACGGATCGTGGCGTCCTCCGCATTGATGCGGGCCAATTGCATGAGTTTATCCCCGACTTCATTTAGTTCTTTTACATCATAAAGCACAGAGCTAAGGGTGCTCTTATACTCTTCAATTGTCCTGTCTTTATCCAGGGCTATCTCTACCTGTGAGATAATCACATTCAGTGGGTTTTTTAATTCATGACTTACATTGGATAAAAACATTTTCTGAATGCGGAAGACTTGTTGTATCCGGTCAAGGAGTTTATTGAATGTGATCACAAGGCGTGACAATTCATCGTATTGATTGTTTGGTTCTAGTCGTTGGCTCATGTCGGTTGGCAACAGTGCATCGACTTGGTTCATAATCCTGCTTACCGGGGCGAGCGCCTGTCGTGAAAAGAACCAACCACCCATGGCAACGATGGTGATCGAAAGGAGGAAAACCAAGCTCAGAATCTGCGTCAGCTTGTCCATGTACACCCTATCAAAAAAGGATTCTACAATGATCACAAACTGGGAGCCATCTGTTTGTTGGCGTACGATGCCAAGAGCAATAAATTTTCCATGATTGAAAATAAATTCCCCGGCAGTGATCGTATGGCTTACCGCAATTGCAGGAATCGAATCCAGAGCAGGGTCATAGGTATACATTCTTTTCCCATCCATGTTATAGATGGCTACATTCTCAGGGTAGTATCCTGCAAGCGGTCCTGAAAAATCCAGTGGGTATTCTAATTTGATTTCTCCTTTATCAGGATCTCCTCCAGCGATCATTTCAGCGATCATGTAAGCATTCCACCTAAGGCGCTTGTGATACTCCTGCTCGAGATTTTTCTTAAACTGAAATTTAATTATGAATAATGCAGCAAGCAGGATACCGGCGACAATCATTAAAAAACGTAAAGTAAGTCGTACCCGGATCTGCATATTATTGGATTAAAAGGGATAAAGGGAGTAAGGGATCAAGGGAGCAATGTCAAATCTGAGGGTGTTCCAGAAAACTTCAGGTGATCTTAAAAAAACAATTTTGGAGGTCCTCAATTAACGCAAGGTTTCATCCTTCAGGATATATCCCTGTCCGAATACGGTATGGATAAATTTCTTTTCAAATGGCTTATCAACTTTATTGCGGAGGTAATTGACGTAAACTTCAACTACGTTGGAACTAGTTTCAAAAGTGATGTCCCACACCTTTTCGGCAATCTCGGCTTTGGTGATTGGCCGGCCCTGGTTTCTGATAAAATAAGCCATGAGGGCGAATTCCTTCGGGGTAAGTTCAATTTTACTCCCATTCCGAAATAACTCCTTGGACAGGAGGTTCATTTCTATGGAAGAAAAATTAAGGGTAGAGACCACTTGACCGTTCTCCTTTCCCCTTCGGGATAGAGCTTTAATACGGGCGAGAAGCTCCTTAAATTCATAAGGTTTGGTCATATAATCATCACCACCGACTTCCAGGCCAAGGACTTTATCATCCGTGGAGCTTAGGGCAGTAAGGAATAAAACCGGGGTGTGGATACCTTTTGACCTGAGATTTTGGGCCAGTTCATAGCCGTTTATCCCTGGAACGATGATGTCAGAAATGATGACATCATACTCATTAGTTTCAGCCAGTTGGCAACCAATAGTGCCATTAAATGCAAAATCTACTTCAATTTGGTACTCGTTTAGACCCTTTTTAAGTGATTTGACGGCTTTTTCTTCGTCTTCGATCAATAAAACTTTCATATAAAGAGGAGATAGGAATTGAAAACTGCATGGGTTACATATATTAAATAAAAATCATCCTTTACTAAAAAAAATCATCCTAAAGGCATTAAATTTAAGAAAAAAGGCATTAAGTTTGAGCCGCAATTCGAAATTTTATTCATTCACCTCAACAAATTCAGATATGAATTTACGCAAACTATTTCCTTACCTCAGTTCCCTCTTACTTGTGTTTTCGCTTTTCATTGTCTCCTGCGAGGAGGACAATGACGATCAGGTTGCTGACGGCAGTCTGGTTGCTGGTTATAGCGCTGAAGCTGCACTTGAGTGGAACAAGCTCTTCTTAGAAATTGAGCGTTATGCCGCTGGTTACCGTCCAGGTCCAGCCCCAAGGGCTTTAGGCCACATGGGATTGGCTGCTTACGAAGCGTGTGTTACAGGGATGCCTGGTTACAATTCGCTTGAAAGCCATTTCAATGGTTTAAACATCCCTAACGTAGAAGCCGGAGCAAAATACCACTGGCCTACGGTTGTACACGGAGTTTATTCCATTATGTTCCCTCAATTCTTCACTCAGGAGCCTCCTGCAGGAGTTAGAAATCAGTGGGAAACACTGAAGAATACCCTGGATCAGAAATACCTTGCTGAAGCAGGACAGGAAGTTTTCAACCGCTCTAAGACTTACGGTGAAGCTGTTGGTCTTGCCGTATGGGAATGGTCAACTACTGACCCATATGGTCATGAAGCTTATAAAAACCCATTTGGTAACTATACTACCAATGAGTCTTATGACTGGGCTGCTCATTATGATGGCCCTGGTGACTGGCAACCTACTAAACCTGGTCCAACAAGCCCAATGGGTCCTTTTTATGGTAAAGTGCGCACATTTGTCCTAAAGGATTCTGAAAAACTGGCTTTATCTCCTAAGAATTATTTTATGGAATACAGCGAGAATCCAAATTCTGAATACTACTCTCAGGCTCTTCAAGTTTATACCAAGAATGCTGATTCAGATTACACCACCGAATGGATTGGTGAATTCTGGAGCGATGACTTGTTGAACCTGACCTTTAGCCCTGGCCCACGTTGGGTAGCTATTGGAAACCAAATCATTACTGATGAAAACTCAAACCTGGAAGTAGCTCTCGAAGCATACGCAAAGACAGGAATGGCATTGGCTGATGCTGCAGTTGCAGCTTGGTATTCAAAATTCTACTACAATGTTGAACGTCCTGATACTTACATCAAGGCCGTAATCGATTCAACCTATCAGCCTAACCTTGACAATCCACTAACAGGTGATATAGGTTTCACACCTCCATTTCCTGCTTATCCATCAGGTCACTCTACCATGGGTGGTGCGGGTGCAGAAGCTTTGGCTAGTGTATTCGGTTATGCTTACGGAATGACTGACAACTGTCACCTTGGACGTACTGAATTTGAAGGTGTTCCAAGGACTTTCGGAAGTTTATATGAAATGGCTCTTGAGAATGCATGGTCACGCGTTGTACTAGGTACCCACTGGCGCATGGACTGCGACGAAGGTGTTCGTTTAGGAACTTCTATTGGCCGTAAAGTCAATGCCCTTCCTTGGAAGAAATAATAACTGGTTTTAAGAATTTATACAAAAGAGACTGCCATCATTCGGCAGTCTCTTTTTATTTTCGCCCTCCTGATTTGTACTGCAACTCCTGGCTAGTACGTTTTCTCTGATAAAAATTCATTTGTTTACTTTCCATCCTATCATGAAACTGCATACCACTTTTACTTCTGCTTTTGCCTTTCTCCTTTGTATTTTTCTCTTGTCCGCATTGATGACTTCCTGTGGATCCAAAGAGGTTGAAATTATACAGAATTACGGAACCGGTGAGGTATCCAGGAAACACACCGAAATCAATGGCAAGAAGCAAGGCAAAATGATTGAATATTATAAGGATGGCAAGGTCAAAGGAGAACGTCTTTTTAAAGATGATATCCAGATCGATAAATCCACCTTTTATTACCCAAGTGGTAAAGTCCAGGAAGTACAGTATTATGAAGGAGGAAAGATGAACGGTGGAGATACCGTTTTTTATGAAACAGGCCAACCGCAGTTTTTACGCAATTACAATAAAGGTGCATTGAACGGCTACATCCGCAAATGGTCACAGGATGGGTCAATGATATATGAAGCCAAATACAGTAATGACACACTAGTGGAAGTTAAAGGAGTGCCTGTTCACCCTGATACTTTGATGCATCAAGCTGATACGATGCAGCAGCAATAAGAAAGCAATCTACCTTAAAGCAATATATTCCACTAGTAAAGAATTGCGGTCAATGCCCAGGTATTGTTCCGGTGGTTCTTCAATTTTCTGAAGGAGACTATACGCGTTCAAAAGGAAAACTTCGATGATTGGACTATCCGAATCGAGGTTGAATGTGTTACGCATCAGAATGAATAGAAAGTCAGCGTTGACATTGTGCTTTTTCAAACTGTCATACCTGTTGCGGAGATCAATCACGCCTTTCTTATTCAATTCCTCTACTGCATTCACAAACATTTCGCGGACGTTTGGCTTCACTTTGTATCCGAGGTTAAAGTCCAACCTGAATATCTTGTCCTTTACGATTTCATGAAAATTATACTCCTGTTGAAACGGAACCTCTGTTTCATTAAAATGTAGCAACCAATATGCATCTGCTCTTTTGGGTTGTTTCTGGTAGATGGATTTCAGTATTTGCTTTTCCATCCTGTGAATGGAGAAAGCGCTGGTGAGGTAGACAATATTGGTGGCGTATTTGGGGATATCCTGGTCATTACTCACATCGGTGATGATATCTTCATACTGATGAACATCCACAAACTTTTTCTTGCGAAGCAACACATGCTTGGCTTGATAGTGGATGACCATCACAAAAACAAAGAAAAGCATCAGGGCCATGGTGAATCCAGCTCCATGCAACAGTTTATGCACATTGGCGGCCAGAAAACTGATTTCAATGATCAGGAAAAGCGAAGTGAGTGCAATTACACGGATCCAGTCCCAATGAAGTTTGCGCCTGAGATAATACATCAGCAACAAAGTCGTAGAGAGCATGGTGAAATTGAGCGCCATCCCATACACAGCTTCCATAGCAAGGCTGGTTTGGAAATAAAGAACAATGGCTACTGAACCCAAAAAAAGTATGTGGTTGATGACTGGTATAAATATTTGTTGCCGGTGTTTGCTCGGATAAAGAATTTGTACTCTAAACCAGGTCTCTAGTTTGACGGCTTCATTGATCAGGGAAAATGAACCGCTGATCAAAGCTTGGCTGGCTACCACAGAAGCACAAGCTGCTATGCCAACCCCGGTGCCTACAAACCAGCGTGGCATGAGTTGAAAAAACGGGTTCATCCCATTTAACATTTGTCCTTCCAGGTTGGTCAGTGCCCAGGCACCCTGCCCGAAATAATTGATGAGTAAGGCTGCTTTAACGAATATCCATGTGATCCGAATATTGGTTCTCCCAACATGTCCGAGATCAGCATACATAGCTTCAGCACCCGTTACACATAGGAATACTGCTCCTACAATGATCCAGGCACCTGGGTGTGAGGTGAGCACATGGACTGCATATTTAGGGTGTACGGCACTTAATACCTGCCAGTTTTTACCAATCGCGAATATGCCAAGGATGAAAAGCATTGAAAACCAGACCAGCATGATAGGTCCAAATGACTTGCCGATCTTATCTGTTCCAAATTGCTGGAAAGTAAATAGCCCCACCAGGATTACGATCACGATTGGCATCACCGGGACAGTATCATTTAGGGCCTTGAGACCTTCTACAGATGCTGTCAGAGAGATGGCAGGGGTGATCATTCCATCAGCGAGCAATGCAGCACAACCCAGCATAGCGACGTATATCATCCACTGTGGGGCTGTCCGCTTGATCAGGGAATACAAAGACAATACCCCACCTTCACCATGGTTATCTGCCCGGAGGGTCAAGGTTACATATTTGAAGGTTGCTTGAAGTGTCAGGGTCCAGAATATACAGGAGAGTCCACCGAGGACCAGTTCTCTGGTTATTTCATTCTTCCCGAAAATGGCAGACATGACATAGAGCGGTGAAGTACCAATGTCACCAAAAACAATACCCAAAGTGACCAAAAGACTGGCAGCGGTTACTTTCGTATGGGAAGATTTCATGTAATTACCTTCAAAGATGATTGGATTAGGAGCTTAACTCGTGTAAGTCCAAAAGTTCGGTCAACCTGATGCTGGAGGCCCTCAAAGGGTGCAAATATATGGAACGCAACACGGTGGTTAGAAGAAATTTTTACCTGGGGAAACGTGTAGAATGAAGCTTCGTCAGGCCAGCTGAATAATGGCCATTTTTTCCCGTTTGCGTTAATTAACGATAATTAGGATGCAGCTCTCTCCCGGTCAATTAGTTTTATCGCAAATATCCGAGCGATGAATAAACTACTTTACGTTCTGCTTTTCACTTTTCATTTCCTGGCTGGTTGGGCTCAAAAAAATGAAATACCTGAAAAAAACTGGGCACTCGTGAGCACCTACCTGGAGCAACAAACCAATTTTTCAGGAATGGTTATGCTTGGGGTAAATGGTGAAATAAAAATAAATCAAGGCTATGGTTATGCGGACCGGGAAAAAAAGATTCCATTCACTGACCAATCGTTGTACACTATTGGGAGCATCACCAAACCTTTCACCGCTACAGCAATCATACTCCTTTATTCAGCAGGTAAAATCTCGTTAACCGATCCCATTGATTTGTATTTTAAAAATGTACCTGAGGATAAAAAGAAAATCACCATTCATCAGTTGCTCACACATTCATCAGGCTTGCCCGGTGCCATTGGTGATGATTATGAAGCTATTGATGATATCGCTTTTCAGCAAAAAGCCTGGGCACGCCCTTTACTATTTTCACCAGGAAGTGGATACGAATATTCTAATGTTGGCTATTCATTATTGGGTATGATCATTGAAAAGGTCAGTAGAGAAAAATATAGTGCGTTTCTTGAAAAGCATGTTTTTCAACCCGCTGGTATGATTACTGCAGGATATCAAAATCCAGATGCTGATTACAATCAATTAGTCCATGGTTATAACCAGGATGGATCTGACTGGGGAACCTCACATGATAAAACCTGGAATGGGGATGAACCCTATTGGAACCTAAAAGCCAATGGTGGAATATTGATGTCTGCAAAGGATATGTATCAATGGTACCTTGCCTTGAGGGAAAACAAGATCCTTAATCCTGAATTGCTCAAACTTCAGACAACTCCTTATGTTGATGAAGGTGGAGGTTCCTATTACAGTTATGGATATGCGGTTGACCCAGAAGGTGATTGTGTGCAACACAATGGAGGCAACAGGATCTTCAGGGCAGATTTTCGTTGGTTTCCAAAAAAGGATGTATTCTTTTTTTCAGCCACTAACGATGCAAATGTCAGGCTCTTTAGAATTAATGATGAAATCATCAACATCCTCATGACCGGGGAATTGCCTAAAAAATAAAAGGGGTATGCTGAGCACACCCCTTTTACTTTTTATTTAAAGAAGATTATTCTCCTCCGTCAGTAATCATGCGGCTAACAGCATAGCCTCCTACAAGTGTACCTGCATCATGTCCGGCTTCTATATCGAAGCGGTAGTGGATACCACCAAATAATCTTGACATAGCAGCTTCCTCAGAATAGCCTTCAAACAAAGCAGCATCATCAGGAAAAATATGAGATAACACTTCATCTGCCGCAGCTGAAAACATCGAGTGACCTGATGTATAGCTTGGGAAGTTTGGTGTACCAAGAATTGTCTTAAATCCTGGCATGGCCTGGATCGGACGTGGGTAATGGTAATAATACTTCGCATCCCAGCAAGCAATACCTGCATCCTGCATAGCCATATTCAGATATGCCAATGCACGTGCTGCACGCAGCGGATTAAGGCGATGCTTTATGATGGCTTCAACAGCAAATCGATTCCAATGTCCAGCAGGTGTATAACTTCCTAATCCATCAGACCAGAAGTTAGCAATACGACGTTGGTCATTGGTAAGGTTGTCAAGAGTATTATTTAATTCGTCAGCAGCAGTCTGGAATTCAGCAGAGCCCGGTGTGGGAGGTACTGGAGGCCTTACAGCTAAGACATTTGGAACAAACCACAATTTCACTGCACTGAATTTTGGAGTAATACCAACAGGTCTTGGTGGTGTTTCCTGATTTTCCCAATGCCATCCCAAACGAGCCTGTGCATCATTACGGATTGAATCAGAAACCGGCTTCGGAGTTTGTGCATTTTTCATTCCATCGTTTGCAGCGCGCATGCGGAATACTTTTCCTACAGCTCTACCAAGAGAATCACCTGCAGTAATATCGCTGGCAACATTGATCCCTGCCCAAATCAAACTGTTCTTGTGTTCTTCCGCTTTCTCTGCGATAAAAGCAGCTTCAAGTGGGAACAAAGCAGAAAGAAGATCCTTAGAAACGGCTGCGATTACAGCTCCGTCTGAAGGATAACCTGGTAGATCATTCTGTGGAAGATGTGTAACAATCGTACCGTCTGCATTGAAAGGAGCTGGACGATTGTATTGGTACTTGTAATTCCAGGTAGCAATCATGGCATCATACTGTGCAGCAGCGAGGTAAGCAAATGCCCTGCTAGAATATGGTGGATGCGCAAAAGGAAATAATGGGTAAGTACCTGGCTCTGCCGGATTGGGAGCAGGATAAGTACCTTCAGCAGTAGGAGAAGGAGCCAGGTTATACTTGGCAGACATCTCACGTGCTATTTCATTCCAACGAATCAATCCATTTCCACCCCAATAATCAACAGCAGCTTGCTGCTCAGAAGTCAAGGTAGCGGAGGCTGTTTTTACAGCAGCAAGTTCAGCCTGAAATTCTGCAGAACTTGCATCCGTTGGTGCAGGAATTCCAATTTGTGATGGACTGGTTAATAAATTAGGTGTCCATGTTCCTCCATCTTCATCAAGGGAGGCAAATTCGTAAGGTGTGTAGGCAATGTGTGTTGGTAAATCCTCATCGCAAGATTGGAAGCCAATGGCGATGATGACGAGAAGCACTGCATAATATGGAAGTGCAATATATTTTTTCATCTATTTAATTTGTGGAGTGGTTAATGTTTGGGTATCTATCAATTCGTTGATTCAGGAGCAGCTTCTTCTGTTTTCCACAGACCAAACTGGTAAGTTAATCCTGCGGTAATGACGGTTGATTGTCCGACATTACGCCCGGTTAACACCTGGCTATATTGTCCGACAACTCCTAATCCAGGAATAAAAGGAATAAAATATTGGGCACCTGCTCCTATACGAGTGAACATCATTTTATTTGAAGGAAATCCAACATCCTGACGGCGAATGTCATGTCCTCCAAAAGAAGTCAGCCCATCATACGTGGCATCCACTTTAAGAGAGTTTTTAAATAACCAGCTCCCTACAGTAGCTCCATATGTCATTGCATTTGGCATATCGATTTCGTCAGAATAAACACCATGTGTCGTGTAATAGTAATCACGTTCAATAGTGGCATTCCCACGAATCAGGTAAGCTGCTTGTCCGCGAGCAAAGAATCCCTTGTTCATCTGGTAATTGAGGATTCCTCTCATAGAGAAGTCCGGGCAACCTAACCCAATGCTGAAAGGTGAATAATCTTCCAGGTAATCAGATGTTGGCAAACTTACGCCTAAGGTGGCCAGCGTTGAAAAAGTGGCTGATGTACCTACATTCTCGTAAGCAACTCCTTTAAGCCAGACTCCAATATCCTGGAATCCTTCACTTCCTCTCATTTGTCCTCCACTCGCTTCGGTGGTTACGAAAGGAAGAGCTGCGATAAGGTTGAGGCGATCTGCGATCCCTAATGTAAACATTGGCATGAATGTTTGCCTTGTCAATGTTCCAACATTCCCATTAGAGCGCTTAAGGGTGCCCTCCCAATATTCGTCCCAGGTATCATGGGTATAGAGAGCGGCAAAGCATATCTGACCATTGTCCATCATGATACCATCCGTAGGCGTCTGGGCCTGTAGGAAGGAAAAGGAGGAAATCAACAGATAAGCGGAAATACCAATGTGTAGTACTTTCTTCATCAATTAGTTAATTAAAAAATTTGTAAGGTTTAAGTGAAATTGCGACCAAAAATAAAAATACTTACTGATTATCAGCCATTTCCAATACAAATAATTTTAATATGATGAATTGTCGCTTTCTGGCGAAAATTGATGGCACAGCACAGACTTGTGGCAAATGATGTGATTTTAGACCAATACCGAACTAACTTTCTCCCCCAATCAACCACTTTTTAAACTCAGGGGATCGCTCTTTGCTGACGATGGCATCCTCTTCGGTAGGTGGGTTCAATTTTAGCTTAACCCTTGATTTTGAATAGGCGATCATTTCTTCGATGGCCTCCATTTTGACAATAAACTGCCTGTTGATCCTGAAATAATGCGATGGATCAATCATTTGTTCAACTTGATCAAGGCTTTGCTCCAACGGATACCTTTTGTTGCCTGGAAGGACTGCGAAACTGATTTTGTCACGAGAGTAGAAATAAGCCACGGTATCAAGATCAATCAATTTGATGGTTTGCCCCATTTTCACCAGGATACGTTTTGCTTTTTTTATAAAGCCTGAATCAGCCAGCCTACGGAGTAGATCTTCTGTCTCATCTGGTTTTCTTACATCCTTTGATAATTTATTAAGCGCCTGTTCCAATTCCTCCTTTTTGATTGGTTTAAGGAGATAATCAATGGCATTTACTTTAAATGCTTTAAGCGCATATTCATCATAAGCAGTAGCAAATATCACTGGTGATGAAATCGTGATTTTATCAAAAATATCAAAACTGGATCCATCAGCCAGATGGATATCCATCAGGATAACATCAGGTGGTGAATTTTTTTGAAGCCAATCCACAGAGGTCTCGATGCTACTTAGTGTTCCAGCTATTTCATTTGCCGGATTGATTTCACCAAGCAATTTTTGAAGCCTTCTAACAGCTGCGGGTTCATCTTCAATAATTAATATTTTCATGATGAAGTTTTTTTGATAATCGGGATGCGGACACTAAAATCTTTTTCCTTACTTTCTATGGTGACCGGCAGGTTTGTCAGCAATTGATATCTCCGGACGATACTGTCTAATCCAAATTGAGTGGATGGTTCAGGCTTTGCTTTTGGCTGCAGGTTGTTTCTAACCGTGACATATCCATCTTTGTCGGCAGTGATAAAAAGATCAAGTGGATATTTTTCAGAGATCACATTATGTTTGACTGCATTTTCCACCAACATTTGCAATGTCAATGGAAGGATGTGCCCTTCCCTGGGCGGGGGATCGATATGTAAACGGAGGTTTTGTCCATATCTTTTTTCGAGCAGGTATATATAATTCTGAACCAGCTCCCATTCTTCTTCTAGAGAAATGGATTCCTGTTCTCTGTACTGTAAAATACTTCTGTAGAAATCAGACAACTTCTCCACGTATTCTATAGCCACATCTGGTTTCATCGGGTTTTCATCTATGATGGTGATGAGTGTATTAAAATTATTGAATAGAAAATGTGGATTGATCTGAGCTTTCAATGCTGACAATTGGGATTCGATCATATCCTTTTTATGCATCGCCTGGCGTCCGGATCTTTTCTCACGTGCCTTCACCAACCAACTCAAGCTGGCAAGTCCAGCCAACATAAATAAGGCAATGAACCAGTATTCACGCCAGATTGGTTTTTGTATAGTAAAGGAATACAAGGCAATTGGTTCGTCCAGGAAAAACCGGTTTTCAGAAGCTTTTACGAAAAAGGTGTAATTGCCTGGCGAAAGGTTTGAATAAGAAGCCACATTATCCTTTGATTCCTTCCATTCTAAATCAGATCCATCCAGCATGTATGAATATTTAACTGCTGCTGGTGAAGTATACCATAATCCGACATAATTGAATGTGAAATAATTTTCCGCATGGGTAAAATCATGCTCTGTTTCAAAATCAATTGGACGATTATACACCTTCACCTCTGTCAGTTGGGTCCTGGGATGAATACTGAATGTGTGCTCAGGTGAATAGTATTTATAAATAACATTTCGTCCGGCGGCAAATACATGGCCCTCTGCATTCACGCATCCAGCATTAAACCCTGGCTCAAAGTCTACGACGCCGATTTCTTCCTCGTAATACATAAAATGATGGCGATCCGGCTCCATGACATCTATGCCATTTGCATGCGTTAGAACTATACTTCCTTTCCCGGATGTATTCATGGAGGCTATGGCCAGACTACTAAGTCCATCTTTGATGGCTACCTGTATAAAGCGATCTTCGGCATATTCGATGAGGCCAAGATCAGGTGTATTAAACCAGAGATGGCCTCTGAGATCTTCAGTAATAGCATTTACTTTTTTAAGTTGTATCCCATTTTTGGTCGAAAGGTGATGAACGGAATTACCTTCTGTATAAAACAATCCGTTTCCATCTGTTGCAAACCAGGCTCTGTCCTTACTGTCTACAAACACCTGGTAAACAAAATGAAGATTGGATTGCCATGGATCACTCAGAAGATTAAAATGAATGTGGTCTTCTGCAAGAATATTTTTATCCGCAGGAAATGAAACTACTCCTTCCAACGTCGCCAGCCATATCTTTTCCTTTGTAGCGGCCATTGACATGATAGAAAAACCACCTTGCTTGATAATTGATCCGACATGTTTTACGCGATTATTTGCCGGATTATAAATAAACAATCCTTTATCCATTGTACCTATCCATAGTTGATGAAACTTGTCTTCGAGGATATTGGTCACATTTAGTGGAATGTTGGGAAGCACCCTTATAGCTTGTGATAATCCGTTCGTATATTCTTGAATTCTAAACAAGCCATCGATCGTACCCACCCACAATTGATTTTTTGAATCTGCAAAAATGGTTTGAATCTCAGGCGTGTTAATCTCCAGCGATTCGAATGGTCTGAATCCTGATAGTACCACTCCTTCCTCCGTAGCTACCCAAATGTTTCCTTCAACATCCGTGAGCATACTATTGATCTTGCCTGGATTGAATTTGGATATTCCTTCAAGACGACGAACGAATTTTATATCCCGGCTGTAACGCCAAACACCACTACTTTGAGTGCCAATCCAGGTTTCATAATTGTCAAATATGGTAAACGATGTGATTTTATCCATCTTCCCCTGGTCAAATAGCCTGGTGATCTTATTGGTGGCTGCATCATAAAATACAACACCCGATTCCAAAGTACCAATCCATACATTCCCATCACGGTCAGCAGCCAAACTGGTAATGATCTGATCCGGCAACCCTTCCTTGAGTCCGATCGTCCGGATTTTTTTCACTTCATTTTCAAATGAGCAAATGGAAATTCCATCATCTGTACCTAACCATATTTCACCATTAGGACTAGCAATCATAGTGTAAACATCCTCCCCGCTAAGGCTATCTTGTTCATCAAAATTGAACAGGCGTTTACCAGTAAACACATTTACCCCTTCTCCATAAGTGGAAAACCAAATATATCCTTTTGAATCTTGTGTAATGGCAGTAACAGGCACCTTTGGATTTCCTTCCTCCAGATCAAACAAATGAACCTTCCTTGCTTGGTCGAGATAAAAAATCTTTCCTGATGATGTACCAATCCAAATACGAAAATCGGAGTCTTCATAAAGTGCGCTTACGGCCCATGTAGAATCAGGATGACCCAAAGGAATGTCATGCCAGTTGATACCATCATATCGGGCAAGCCCATTTGCAGTACCCATCCATAACATACATTGGTGATCCTGAAGCATCGTCCTGATTGGAAGATTTTCATTTGATTCCCCGATGGTATGTTGAAAAAACCTGGGCTCCTGGGTATAGCCAATATGCCAAAGCATCAGAAACCATATGAGGCAGCACCATCGAGTCATTATGCTCTCTCCCTCGTAAACCTGATATCGACGGTCACATCAATTTCTTCTGCAATCTTTTGCATGACTATTTTGGGTATCGTAATCCCGTGATCCGTCAAGGGTATTGTAAATCGTGTCTCCAGGTGAAGATCGTTTTTTGAAACATGCAAAGTTCCCCTGATGATTCGTTCTTTACTGATCCCATGGATGGTGAGCATCCCTTTCGCTCTGACGCTATACTCTCCTGGTTTATCAAAGGGAATATCTTCTATAATCTTTCCCTCGAAACTACCTTGTGGAAATAGTTTTTCCTCCATGTAGTTTTCAAGAAAATGGATCTGCTGAATATCACTATTAAACCCTTCAAAGCTGTTGATGCGCACTGAAAATGCAAATTTCTTGTTGGATGGATCAATTGCCCCCTTTAGCATTTTGCTTTCAGCTATGATTGTTTCTAATGTAGCCTCTGACTTGAATTGAACTTTTCCGCTTCCTGCCCGCCACAATCCTTCCTGTGCAGATGCAGGAACTACGAAACAAAAAAAGGCAAAGAGACAGGTGGTTACAATTTTCAAACCCATAGGTTGTAAGATAAAGGCATTATTTCCCATTGTTCCTTTCCCTTCCTCCAAGTCATATAAAATTCATCCTGGATGGGTCAAAAAGAACGATGAAAGGACCGCAATAATTAGCGGGTGTAATGGATCAAGGGATCAAGGGAAGCAAGTCGAAGCGGAAGCGAAGATCCCGCTATGTTGCGAAGCCATAAGGCGGGAGGATCAAAGGGGGCATTCCTTGACAACAACAACATTCCCAATAATACTAAAGGAAAGAAGCAAAGAAGCTCTTTAAGAAGGTAAAGATCTATTCAATGCAAACTTTAGTAGCTAGACCCCCATTGAGGGTTACCACATAAATACCTTTTGGCCAGTCATGAACAGCTACTTCATGTTGTCCGGCTTCAAGGACACTTGACCATTGAATCGTTCCTTGCATAGAAGTGATAGCGCACACACCATCAACAGGTGTTTGCATGTAGAGACTTTCGCTGGCAGGATTAGGACCGACGACCATTTTTATTTCGCTCCGGCTAGCGGATGAAGCGGAAAGTAAATTGTCTGTGCTGACCTGGTCTATGCAAACATAAGCTGGCGTATTCATGCCGAAGATGCCAACATCACTTGAGGTCATTCTGATGACCAACGAATCTACTTCGCCCAGAGTAGTAAGATCTACATAAGTCCAATCTGAAATGATGTAGTCTTTTGCTGCTTGTGGGAACCGGTAATCTGCCAGGTAAATATTCAGACTGTCATCATCAATGGCTCCTCCGGAATATTTTTTAATGGTCAGCAGTAAAAAGTCAGGATCCTTTCCTGATTCACCACCAAATTTTTTAGCGAATGCATCACCATCACGCATGCTCAGATATGTATAAGTGCTATTGGTCACATACATTCCAATCATTGGTTTTCCAATTGCATTTGGTTGTAGTCTAACAACAATTGGATCGAAAATATATCCTACTGAATATGTTGATGTACCTAATGCTCCTTTGCCAGGAATGGCTGAATATTGATTGAGAAAACCAGGCATGGTCCGATTTGTATCAGCTGAAATAGCCCAACCGGACCAAAAGTCCCATTCGGCATTATAGAAATTAGGCAACTCAATGGAACCACTCTTGAATCCTTTTTCAGGAGCTGCATTATTTAAATGTTGTCCAGGTTGGAGGTTGAAATTTTCAAACCCTGCCATGACCTGGGCATTTGTATTTTGAATTAAAATCACGGCAAAAAAGAAAGCCGATAAGGTGATGTTTAATTTGTTTTTCATAAGCGGGGGTTCCCAGTTTTTATAATATGCCGAATTAACGTTGACGAGTTCATTTCATTCATCTACGAACAAATTCCGGATCAGGTAAATGTGCATTTCACACCTGCCATAAAACTTCTCCCGGGCATTGGTCGTCTTTCAATCAATCGGTATGGAACGTTCCATACGTTATCGGCTTGAAGATACAACGTACATTTGAGTTTACCCCCTCCAAATTGATAGTTTAACCCGGCAGTCCCTATGTTTCCGGCTTTGACATCCTCATTGATTCCGGGGGAATCCCCATACCAGTGGTGGTAGTAATGCCCTGACCAATGCTTATGTAAAATTTTCACCCCGGCCTGAAAATTCTCCACCGGAACGTAAAAAAGCTGGTCTCCGGCCTCAATCATAAACTCGGGCAAAGGCTCCCCAAAAGTGGACCAGGTAAGGTCAGCTCCGGCATTCACATCAAAGGTCCATTTGTTTTCCTTCCATGTTGCATGCGTCCTTATTTCCATGCCCCTGCTATAAACTTCAGTGATATTTATAGGGGACCAATAATTGCGAACGTCCTTGACAGGAGGCATCCACATGATCCATTGATCGATGGTTCTTGTATATGCGGTAACAGAAGAAAGGAAATGCAACTTTTTACCTTGAACATCATAATTGATTCCTGCTTCTGCTGTCCAGCCTTCTTCAGGTACAAGTTCCGGATTGCCACCTGGCTGCCAATACAGATCATTCAACGTAGGAATGCGGTAATTGCGGGAAATGCTCGATTTTAAAGTGAAATGTTTAATTGCCGACCATTCTGCAGATAAATCCATCAAAAGGGGCGACCATTGATCATCTGTCACTTCTTCCCTCATCTGGTAACGCCAAAGCCACTTTTCCTTGATGTACGCTACGGACATAAATGCAGCGTACTGAACGCGCGTTGTGTTGGTATCATAATTCGCAGAATATGCGCTAACTGATTCCGTATATAAGCCTCCAGTAAAATGAAGATTCGGTGCCAGGCGAAATGATGATTCTCCTTCTGCTAACCATGTATGAAAATCATTGTGGGTGTACAATGCAATGATAGTGTCCTGGTAATCTATTGCTTCATCCAGCCATGCAGTTTTTAATTGCCATGAAACTTTCTCTCCACGACGTGACCATTGTAAGGATGCTCTTAGATTTTCATCTTGTTGCGCAGAGGTACTAGTTGTTTGGGTCGATGTTGGAGGAAGTTGCCTGTCTGTTTCCTGGTACCACACCCTTGCTGTGAGATGTTCTCGATCAGTAATATTCCATTCTACTTCCTGGAGCAATCCTGCATTATCTATTTCATTATGCACCTGGTTTTTTTCAGGCAATCCTTCATCCAACCTGTAACGGTAATTATTCTCAGCGGTTTGATAAAATACTCTTGTAGAAAATCGAAGCTTGTCAAACCCATAATTAAATGTGCCTTCACCAAGCCATAAACCCCAACTACCTACACCAAAGTGCAATCCTACGTTGTCATCATTAGTTAAAGTAGAATTGCCTAATGAAATCAATCCACCAATTGCTCCGGATCCAAACGCAGCACCATGCCCTCCATAGTGAACGGCTACTTCATCTGTAAAAAAAGATGGGATCAAAGCAAGATCCACTAAACCAATCATAGGATTACGAAGGGGTATGCCATTCCATAATAGCTGCGTATGCGTAGCATTGCCACCCCTGATGCCTAGGGTAGCGAGTGTTCCGCTTCCATAACTTCTCACATACAATGGGGTCTGAATAGCCAATACGCCAGCAAGAGAATGATACTGTCGCATGTTCAATGCCTGGCTATCAATAGCATCTGAATGCTTACCGATATCGGTGAGGTTTAATCTTTGGGCAGTAACCTGAACTTCCTCAAGTGCGTTGATGGAATCGATCTGGGCGGACAACACACTGAGGTTCAGGCATAACCCTGAAACCAAAGTGTAAATTGCCAGCTTGAGAAGCCGTATTCCATGAAAGAGCATATTCAAAAGTAGATCATTTCATGCTCACCTTGGTGAGCATGGGATCGTGAGTCGTGAGTCGTGAGACGAAAAGAGTGAGCCGTGAGCAGTGAGCAGTGAGCGGCGGTTGCTGAGCTGTAGCATAAGGATGAGGGATAGCAGGTCGAAGCATGAGCAGTGACATAAAGCCTGAAAGGCTGGTGTATAACAGCCATGGGTGAAGCCCATGGTGTGTTCGCGTCAGGAGACGCGAGGATATTTCATTCAAGTCGTGAGACTTGAACGAGCAGCACGAGCAGTACGAGCAGTACGAGCAGTGAATTATGAAAATGCCTCTGGAAGCTGGTAGCTGGTAGCTGGAAGCCCTCTGATTAATCTTTAGAATTAATCAGAAAAACGCGGACCTCTTCTATTTTCTTGTCTGTTACTTTTTCGATGACGAAACGGTAGTCGTCGAGTTCGAAATCTTTGCCCATTTCGGGGATGGAACCGGAGGTCATGACGATGTAGCCGGAGAGGGTTTCGTATTCTCCTTCTGGAAATTGAAGAGCGGGATATTTTTCGTTGAGGTAATCGATTTCAAGCCTTGCAGAGAAAAGATATTCAGATTCATTGATCTTTTCTTCCAGGAAATATTCCTGATCGTGTTCATCTTCTATTTCGCCAAATATTTCTTCGGTAATATCTTCAAGCGTAATAATACCTGCTGTGCCGCCGAATTCATCTACGACCACAGCGATGTTATTTTTTTGACGGGTAAATGTTGACAAGATATCCAGCACGCTGGTGACTTCGGGGATGTGTTGAATCGGGATGATCATTTTGTCAAGGCCAACAGGATCCTGAAGTAAAGATTGATGATGTGCATACCCAAGTATATTGTCGATATCTCCTTTTGAAATAAGAATCCGAGAATGGCGCGTCTCAATGAACATTCGTTTAACCTCCTCTACCCCATCTTCAACATCCACATGAACAATTTCCGTACGTGGCACCATGCACTCACGAGCTTTTAAGTTCTTTAGTTTGAGTGCATTCTTAAACATATCCGCTTCCAGTTCATCCTGGTCTTTTGTCAAAGAACCTTCGACATAATCCTGGAGGTCAAGACGAGTGTAGTCATCATCCACTTGTTCGACGGGTGCCCTGAAAACATATTTCATCAATAGGTTTGAGAAAGACATCATCACCCAAACCGGAAAGCGAAGTAATCGCTGAAAGAAAAACAATGGATAAGCCATCACCAATAATGAGCGATTGGCGAAGGAACGGAAGATTACTTTTGGAAAATAATCACCCAGTAAAAGAATAATCAAAGCGGAAATAATAGTCACGATAATCAAGCGCAATGCTTTGTGAAGCACAAACGAAATAATCACCGGCTCAATGAGCAACATCATGCACCAGGCATAGATGACCAACACGATATAATTTCCAACCAGTAGTGTACTCAGGAATTGCCTGGGCTTGTTATAGAATCCAGCTATAAGTTTACTGCGATGAGTGCCCTTATCCCGTTCTATTTCAACACCGAGTTTATTGGCAGTAATAAAAGCGATCTCAGTTCCTGAAAAGAAAGCGGACAATACCAGCGTAAGCAATATCAGCAGGAGAAGTGAAATCATGATGACTTCAAAGATAGGAGGAAAGAGCTAATGAGAAAGGGGAATCGGTAAGCGGTATTCGGTAATCGGTAATCAGTAGGTGGTAAACGGTAAACGGTTAATGATTAGTGGTTAGTGATTAGATTGCCATTGGGCTACTTTTTTTCCAACTTTTGCTTTTTGTCGACTATGGTTGGGCGCTGAGCGGGTGCCTGTGGCTTTGAGGGTGCCGGATTGCTTAAGGTATCTTTTGGCGCTGAATCCAAGCCGGCGATATTCATGTCACCTGAAACTGCGTTAAGCTCATACCTTGTAAATCGCTCATTGGATTTGAAACCATAACTATATACAATACTCCCGTCGGCACGAGTGATACGGACAAAGCGATCCGTGTAGATCTCCTTTGATTTTTCATCCCAAATTAGCTCAGGGCCATCCATCCGCTCTCCCTTATCATTGCGGAGGACAACATTCTTTTGCACTGTGATCGTACGATTAGCCTGGTCCCTCAGCGCATACTCAGATGTCAACCAACTTCTAGGCTGATTGGTATGATCAAAGAAAGTGACTTCGATTCCTTCAGGAAATTCTTCCTTAATGGATTGCTTTAAAAATATCCTCCTGGAAAGGGGTGATTTAAGAATAAAAACTGTGTAGCTACTGTCTGTATAAACGACATCTATATCTCTTGTCTCTTCAACATTCGCGATTTTGGATTGCATATACCTTGAGAGATCTGCCTGATCTACAACGCAAGACTGAAATATGGTTAAACCAAATACCAGGTATATAATTTGCCTCAGGGACATGGATGTAACATTCATTATCTGAGTACTGTGACTGTACCATGATAAGTCACCGGTATTTCATCCAGAAACTCAACGACAGCAACATAAGTAAAGACGCCAGGGTTGACAGGTTTCCCATGATGAGTACCATCCCATCCAAGCGTAGGTTGATTTAAAAAGAAATTATTGGCTTCAAACATTCTCCCTCCCCAACGGTCATAAATTTGAAATGTTCTCACCATCGTTGCCGCCTGATTTCCATAGACTGTGAGATAGTCATTGACATCATCACCATTGGCTGAAAATACATTTGGGATATAAATAGGCTTGTACGGATCAACAATGATCAATACGGAATCTGAAGTAATACATCCTGCATCATTTGTAATCGTGACCACATACCAGCCTGTAGTATGCGGCAATGCAGTAGGACTAAGTTGACTGCTAATATCCTCCCCATCAAACATCAGCGTATGTGCTAAATTCCATGTTACAGTTGTTGGCAAGTTGGGCACTGGTATTGCTTCCAGGTCAACGGTTTCTCCAAGTTGAACCCACATGGTGTCACCCGCTTCAACCGCAAAATCATCTGATGGGAGAATGGTTACATCAACCTGGCTTTCGCATCCCTTCTCATCCTGAACACATAATGTGTAATCGCCAGGAAGAAGTGTTGGAAACACACTCGACGGTTGGTAATCAACACAGTCAAGACTGTACTGATATTCGGGGCTGCCACTTTGACCAAAGGCCTGGATAACTCCAGTTGCAGTTCCAGG
>Ga0157380_10000265_pt1 | contig 31432 bp, 28 predicted proteins | sample S35metaG_FD_119757 | JGI IMG/M metagenome (GOLD analysis project Ga0157380, IMG submission 119757) | Switchgrass rhizosphere microbial communities from Kellogg Biological Station, Michigan, USA - S3-5 metaG | ecosystem: Host-associated > Plants > Roots > Rhizosphere > Soil | place: USA...
ACAGGCACGTGAGTTGGGTTTTGCCGGGAAACTCAGCGTGGGCATAGTCACTGGCGACGACATTCTTGCGCGTTTAGATGAGCTCCTGGATCGTAATATCGAGCTGCGGAACATGGACACGGGAGAGCCGCTGGCCACTGTCCGCGATCGCATACAGAGCGCGAATGCTTACTTGGGAGCCGCGCCGATCGTCGAGGCCCTAAATCAAAACGTCCAGATCGTCATCACCGGTCGCGCGACAGACACGGGGTTGACGTTGGCGCCGTTGATTCATGAGTTTGGTTGGAGCTTGAACGATTGGGACAAACTCGCAGCGGGTACGATCGCCGGGCACATCATTGAATGCGGGGCGCAAGCGTCGGGCGGAAATTGTCAGTACGACTGGCAAAACATTCCGGATATGGCGAATGTTGGATTTCCAATTGCGGAAGCAAATCCCGACGGTACCTTTGTCATAACGAAGCACGAGAACACCGGCGGCCGCGTCAATGTTCCTTCTATAAAGGAACAGCTCGTGTATGAGATGGGTGATCCGCACGAATACATCACGCCTGACTGCGTTGCTGATTTCACAACCGTCAGGCTCGAGGATGCGGGCAAAGATCGAGTGCGCGTGTTTGGGATCAAAGGACGACCGGCTACAGAGTTCTTGAAGGTTTCAATCAGCTATTCCGCCGGTTACAAAGCAGTCGGCACTCTTGTTTATTCCTGGCCTGATGCTTACGCGAAAGCGCAAGCTGCTGACCGAATTCTACGCGGTCGATTAGATCGATTGGGTCTGAAGTTTGATCAGATCCTGACGGAGTTTGTTGGCGTAAACGCGACCCACGGTTCACTGGCGGGTGATCCAACCGAACCGGCTGAGGTGCAACTGCGAGTCGGCGTCCGTGGCCCGAATAAAGCAATGATCGAGCGGTTCACCAAAGAGATCGCGCCTTTGATTTTGACTGGACCACCGGCAGTCACTGGTTTTGCCGGAGGACGCCCGAAGGTGGAAGAGATCGTTGCATACTGGCCGGCGCTGATTCCGAAACAAGAGATTACCCCTATCGTCGAGGTGCTTAAAGCGTGAAAGTCCAACTTGTAAAGCTTGCGCACGCCCGTTCGGGCGACAAGGGTGATACGGCAAATGTTGGATTAATCGCGTTGCGCGACGAGTTTTATCCGATTCTCGCACGCGAGGTAACTCAGTCGCGCGTCAAGCAGCACTTCAGGGGTATATGCCACGGCGACGTCGAGCGCTTCGAACTTCCCAACCTCGGTGCTTTGAACTTTCTTCTGCATCACAGCCTTGGCGGAGGGGGAACTCTGTCATTGATGACTGATGCTCAAGGGAAGACTTTCTCTACTGCGCTTTTGCGGATGTATATCGACATTCCCGACGACGAAGCTCGTGGGCTGGGCCTATCGTAGTCTCTTGCCGCATCCATGACTCAATCAACCAAACCAGTTCTTTCATCAATCGACGACGCAATCGCGCGCATCACTCTCAACCGTCCCGAAAAGAGGAACGCGCTAAACGATCAGCTGATCGGTGCACTGAAGGAAGCGCTCGTCGCAAGTGCGGCAAACGAGGGCGCGATGGTAATTGTCATTAGTGGGAGTGGCACCGACTTTTGTTCAGGTGCCGATCTGGCCGCGCTCGAGAAGATCTCACAATCAACGGCCGCTGCTAATGCCTCTGATGCTCGCGCGTTGCTGGAATTGTTCGTGTTGATTCGAAGTCTACCCATTCCGGTTGTCGCAGCTGTTCATGGCCGTGCGCTGGCAGGCGGGTGTGGTCTCGCAACTTCCTGCGACATAGTACTGGCCAGTGAGAACGCTCAATTCGGATACCCAGAAGTGAAGATTGGCTTCGTTCCAGCAATGGTGACGGCCATTTTAAGACGCAACGTGTCAGAGAAGCTTGCATTCGAACTGCTGACGCGAGGAGATACGATCGGTGCGCGCGAGGCATTACGCATCGGGTTGATCAATCGCGTCTTTCCCGATGATACGTTTGCTGACGAGGTCACGGAGTATCTGAAGGCGTTTTCGTCATCAAGTAGATCAGCAGTCTCGCTGACAAAAACGCTTCTTTATCAAGTTGACGGAATGTCTTTCCTTGAGGCGATTGAAACCGGTGCTGATGTGAATGTTATTGCCAGGATGACAGAGGATTGCCAAAAGGGAATTGCTCGCTTCTTGTCGCGTCAGAAACAGTAAGCAAGTTAGGGTTGCGTGGTCTTGTTCTGAGCTTTTTCACGAAGTCTCTTTATTTCACTCTTCAACGCCTCCGAATTTTTCGCCTGTGGTGCTTTCCGCAGATACGACTCAAGTTCCGTCGCCGCACGTTCCGGTTCCCCCTTCAGATCATAAAAAAGTGCCAGCGTGAGACTGTCGGGCTTCGCTTTATTGTCACTCAAATTCAAAGCTTGTGTTAGCGCTTGATCCGCGCGATTGATTAACACGGTGCGAGCGGCTGTGTCAGCTTCGGTTGCGGTCTGATGAATTAGTGCTGTCCCTTTCATTAGCGCGTTCATTGGATTCGTCGGGTTCAGGCGCTCGGCTTCTGCGAAAACTGCAACAGCCACTGGATAATTCTTCTGGCCCATTAAGAGTAATCCAAATGATTGATATGCACGTTCGTCATTTGGATTGATCTCTCGCGCGAGGTCGAGTTCGGCAATTGCCTCTGCCGTGCGGCCGGTCTTCAGAAAAAGATTTCCAAGCTGCAGGTGCGCATCGAAGTATTTTGGAAAGGCCTGCACTGCCTGATTGAGTTTATTGATCGCTTCTTCGGGCTTACCGCTGTCCGCGAGTTTTAGTCCCTGTTCAAACGCAAGCCGGGCATTCTCAGGGACGTCCTGACGGAAGGCGTTGATTACACCAGGTTGTGTCCGGCCTTTGAGAACAATAGGACGTAGCGTGATGTCCTGAGTAACTGTTAGCCCCGCCCGACCAAACGCCGAAACATCGACCATCACTGAGGTTGTCTCAAAGGTGCGGCCGTCTCCTTCAGCAGTGAGTTGATATGTTCCCGTCTGGAGTCCCGGAAAATTAAAACGTCCGCTTAGATCCGTGAACGTCTCAAGAATAAGACGGCCATTATAGGTGAGCCTGACTCTAACTGGACTCGTGGGTTGTAGACCGTTGGACGTGACGACTTTGCCTTGCAGGACATTTGCAGCGTTTTGCGCAGAGGCGGTTGAAAGGAAACAAACGATAGCGGAGACGATCAAGGAGGTCTTAAGAATCGAAATAATCGTCTGCATAGTCGCTTACCATTTTTCTCAGGGCGGCAAAGATTTAATCATAAAAGAACGAGGCACTCCATGAAACTTTGGGGTCTCACGGAGTGCCTCGAGTCGAAGTGCGCAGAGTTAGAAGTTAAATCGAACTCCGAGCTGTGCCTGGAACGGAATTCCCAAAGGCTCCGAGAAACCGGTTGCGCCGAAGAAATTGATCGGCTTGCCGAAGTCTGCCTCGCCGGTCACGTTCTGGAACTGGTTCCCGTAGTTGCCAGTATTGAAAACATTGAAGGCCTCAAAGAACAATCCGAGTTTCATCGATTCTTTAAACTTGAAGAACTTCGAAACACGAACGTTCAATTGAGAGAAGCTGTCTCCCCTCAAATTGTTAAGGGGGAGTTTATGCTGATCGTCGATACCCGGATTTACCGAGTCACGATCATTGTTAACGCCGTCGCGATTGATGTCGCACAGGCAAGAAGGAAAGACACTATACGGTCGAGCCGATGCAAGTTGCAGAATCGGAGCGACTTGAAAATCCCATGGCAGATCAAAGATTCCGGACAACACAAAGCGGTGTCTTTCATCTTCACCCGTCGGACCAAAATTAATGGGATCGAATTTCGCAAAGAGGTTTTGGGGCTGAAGACCGAAGTCCTGCGAGATGCCAAACCAGCCCTGCGACTTCGCCAACGTATAGTGTGCATTCAGTTGGAACTTGTCGGCATAACGCTTCTTGAATGATGCGGTGAAAGCGTCATAACGAGAGCGTCCGTCTGATTGCGCCACAGTTATGCGAGCAAAAGGCGTTGCAGTTCCGAACGCCGCAGTCAGTTCAGCAGCGTGCGCGGCAAACTGAGCGGTCAGAACTCGCCCAGGATTCGGGGTGCTGCGTTGGGCATTGATTAGTGGCCCAATCCTTGGATTGATGTCCAATCCAGTGAACTCATGCAACCCGAGAATGTGAACATAGTCGAACTCGAGGGCCATGTTACTCCCGAATTCTTGCGCAAAGCCTAAGTTCCATTGTTGCGTGTAGGGTGATTCGAAGTCCGGGTCGAGCATTCTGCCACGCGTACCCGATAACGGATTCGTCAACGGTCGTGGAATGCTCGGCGGGGGTGAATCGATATGCAGGTTTGCACCATCGTTAAAGAAGGTCGCATAGATTTCCGGGTTCGCCTGCTGAACTGCAAATAGCGGCACGTTCAGGAACGATTGATCATAGTAAATACCGTATCCGCCACGTACGACAGATTTAGAATCACCTTTAAGGTCCCAAGCGAATCCGAGTCTCGGACTAATGTTGTTCTTGTCGTCTTCAACGACCTTTCGGGCAAATGGGCTTCCGATTATTTGGAGAGCTCGAAATGCACGATTCTCGTGAGCGTGGGCATTGTCTACAAAACCAAGATCCACGTCATAGCGAGCGCCGATGTTTAAAGTGAATCGCGGTGTAATCTTCCAGTCGTCCTGGAAGTACGCAGCGAACTGTTTGGCGCCCTCACGCAAATCGAAACTGGGACCTCCACCAGAAAGTACCACCGCGCCCACGACGCCGACTCCGGCCAGGTCAGCTGGAGTACAAGTCGCAGTTCCGGCAATAGACGGACAGGTTATGTTACCCGGCAGTATCTGGGCAGTGCGGAAACCCTGTGGAAACTGACCTGGGTTCAGCGCGATCTCATCCGCATTGAAATTGAAGTCGTATTCCGGTGCAGAGTTGAAAGCGAAAAGTCCACCGAGGGTTGGTACATAAGTAAAGTCACCGCCAAACTTGAAGCCGTGATTTCCACGATTCCAAGTAAGGTCGTCGCGGAATTGATGCTTCTTCTGGATAGTTTGCTGCGGCACGTTACCATTCCGTCCGACGGCCAACCCATCAGGGAAGAACAACAAGTTTAAGTCGGTCGTAGCGTTAATACGATTGTCAAACGTTTGGTACTGGTATGTGAACTGATTTACAGTCGTAGAACCTAGCGTTGACGTGAGCGAAGCGAGAAAGTTGTACAGAGTGTTCAAGCTCTCGTTCCCACCTGAAAGGTCTGTACGAACGATCAAGAATCCCGCCTGATCATTCAAAGCATCATTGTTCTGTCCAGCAAACCGGGTTACGAGCGTGTGCTTCGGAGAAAGATTGAAGTCGCCCTTTAGCGTGTACTGCCAGTCGTTGAATGGCTGCGGCAGGAATTGAACGGCCTTGTAACCGAAGGGCTCGAGGAATGCGATTTTGTCTTGGTCCACACCGGGGACAATGGAGTTGCCACGTTCACGTGTGCGTTCGACAGCTCCGAAAAAGAAGGCTTTGTCACGCTTGATGGGTCCACCAAACGAACCACCAAACTGCTGACGACTGAAAGGTGGCTTCACCGCATCAGCGGGATCTGGAAACAGATCCGGATTCGCCTCGGCAAGGAGTTTTGGTGCGTTCGCATTTAGCGAGTCGTCACGGAAGAATCCAAATACCGATCCGTGAAAATCGTTGGAGCCACTCTTGGAAACAACGGAAAGCAATGCGCCGCCTGAACGTCCGTTGGCAGCGGAGAATCTCTGGGTTGTCAGCGCGAACTCCTGAATTCCTTCCATCGAAAAATTCTGAAGGATGCCGCCGACGGCATTGTCTTTGTTATCACCGCCATCGATCGTTACGTTCAAATTTCTGCCAGTCGATCCACCGACTGAGAACGTACCGACACGAGCCTTTGTAGGATCGAACGATGGTTGAAGAGTCGCACCGGGGATTAGAATCGCCAACGAAGCAAAGGAGCGTCCATTGACTGGCAGATTCTCTAAGCGACGCTGGTCGATAACTCCGCCGACATCGGTCTTTGTGGTTTCCACGAGAGGAGCGACGTCACTCGTGACGTTAACTACTTCTCCGATTGCTCCCACTGTTAACTCGGGATTCACTGTTGTGCGCTGAAGCACGTTAACCACAATCGGCTCCTGCACGTATTTCTTAAAGTCTTTTGCTTCCACTTCGAGCCGATAATTCCCTGGAACCAACTGGCTGATTTCAAACACTCCCTCGCCAGTGGTTTGGGCGGTCCGCTCCGCGTTTGTTCCGATGTTGATTAGCTTCACTATTGCGTTGGGAACCAGCGCCCCGTTCGCATCCTTTACAACTCCCGTTACCGTTCCTGAACTCGAAGTTTGAGCGAAGACGCTGCCGCAAACGCACAGGGCAAGTGCAAGCAGCATTAAAAACGAGAAGAGCCATCTCTTTTCGCAATTAGCTATACGCATTTTAAATTTCTCCTGTTGAAGTTGACCTCTGATGATTAAGGACCGTATGTCGACCTGGTTGGTATTGCACTTCTGGCTATTGTGACATTCGCAACCTATATACCTCTGCGAAAAAGGCCCCAAATGCCGCTGTTTCTGCAAGATTGAGGCGATTTGTAGATGAATTTAATCCAAAAATATGGTCTGTTGTTCAGAAAATCGGAAAGCAAATGACGGATTCCCAGCCGGAATTTAGGTGGAAAGGTGCAAGGAATATTGGAGTGGGAACGCATCTACGGCGTCCACGAGTCCTATATTAAAGGCCTCGATAGCGCTGAGCCGACGGGCTGTAGTGAAGAATTCCATTGCCCGGATACGGCCGATGAGTAGCGGCAGTCGTTGAGTCCCGCCCCAGCCAGTGATGATTCCGAGTTGTGCTCCCGGGTGTGCGAATTCAGCCGCCGGCGTTGCTATTCGGAGATCACATGCGAGAGCGAAATCTAAACCACCACCCATGCAGTAACCATTGATGGCTGCGACAGTTCTTTGTTGAGACGTAGCGATGCGCTGAAATAGACGTTGACCGCGTTCGGAAAACAACAACGCAGAGTGCTGGTCCAACTGCGTCAACTCGCGGATGTTCGCTCCCGATAGGAAAGCGTTGTCACGTCCAGTGAAGATCAGTGTCGCAATGTCGGTGCGGAGTGTCAGATCAGCTATGACGTGGTCCAGCCGATCTAGCATCTCGGCCGAGAGAGCGTTACGAGTTGCGGGTCGATTGAAAGTGATGATCGCAGCTGACTGTCGAGTGTCTGTGAGAATAAGGTCCAAAGTCTGTGGATCATTCATTCGCGGGGTTTCACATTAGTGCGAAGAAATTGCACGATGTCTTCAGTTGAAGTTCCGGGGAGAAAGACCTCTGCAACTCCAGCTTCTTTGAGTTTGGGTAAATCCTCCTGAGGGACTATGCCACCGACGAGCACGAGGCAGTTGTCCATCCCTTTATCGCGAAGCAACTGAACGATGCGAGGACAAAGTGTGTTGTGCGCGCCGCTAAGAATTGAGACGCCGACGGCGTCGACGTCTTCCTGTAGCGCTGCAGCAGCAATCATCTCCGGAGTCTGCCGAAGTCCTGTGTAAATAACTTCCATACCCGCGTCTCTCAATGCGCGGGCGATTACTTTTGCGCCGCGGTCATGGCCGTCAAGACCAGGTTTGGCGACGAGAACTCGAATCTTTCGACTGGACATGGATGCATTCTAACGCTTACTCAACAAATTGCGAGACCAGAGTGCCGGGTACATGATGAAGGTACACGAGCTAGAACGCGGGCTCTTCGTAAACTCCATACACGTCACGAAGTGAAGAACAAATCTCTCCGAGAGTGGCATAAGCCCCGACTGCTTCGATTGTGGCGGGCATAGTGTTCTCGTTTTTATGAGCAGCCTGTTGGAGTTTGTTCAGTGCGTTTTTGACTTCGCCGTTATCGCGTTGCGCTCTCGTTTGTTCAAGACGCTCGACTTGGTGTGTACGAACTGATTCGTCGATGACGAGAATCGGTACTTCTGCCGGTTCATTAGTCATCTCATACTTATTGACTCCGACGATCACCTGCTCACCACGCTCAACAGCTTTTTGATACTGATAAGCGGAATCCTGAATCTCTCTTTGCGGGAATCCTTTTTCAATTGCCGCAACCATTCCTCCCATCGCATCTATCTTTCGAAAATACTCCAGAGCCTCGTCTTCCATCTTTTGCGTCAGAGACTCCAAGTAGTAAGAACCGCCGAGCGGATCGACAGTGTTTACCACTCCTGTTTCTTCAGCGATGATCTGTTGGGTGCGCAGTGCGATCAGCGCAGCACGATCCGTAGGAAGTGCCAGCGCTTCGTCGTATGCATCTGTGTGAAGACTCTGCGTTCCACCGAGAACACCGGCCAGAGCTTGAATCGCTACGCGTACTATATTGTTCAGTGGCTGTTGAACCGTTAATGAGACACCGGCGGTTTGAGTGTGGAAACGCATCTGTAGCGTGCGTTCGTTATCGCTGCCGAAGCGACGCTTCATCTCTCGCGCCCAGATGCGACGAGCTGCCCTGTACTTTGCAATCTCTTCAAAGAAGTCGTTATGCGCGTTGAAGAAGAATGACATCCGGGGAACGAACGCATCGACGTCCAAGCCAGCATCGACACCCCAGGCCACGTATTCGATCCCATCGCGAAGTGTAAAAGCGAGTTCCTGAACCGCGGTGGCACCTGCCTCACGGATGTGATAGCCGCTAACCGAAACAGGGTTGTAGCGAGGTACATGCTGAGTGCAGAACTCAAACGTATCTACAACCAGCTTCATTGCCGGTTTGATCGGATAGATCCACTCCTTTTGTGCGATGTACTCCTTGAGAATGTCGTTCTGAAGAGTGCCCGAGATCTTGTTCCACTTTGCACCTTGCTTCTCAGCGACAACAAGGTACATCGCCAGCAGAACTGATGCCGGCGCGTTGATCGTCTGCGATACAGTTACTTGTTCGAGCGGAATGCCCGCGAACAGGACTTCCATGTCAGCCAACGACGAGACGGCGACGCCGCACTTGCCAACCTCGCCCTCTGACAGAGAGGAGTCGGCGTCATAGCCCATCAGGGTTGGAAGATCGTAAGCGACTGATAAGCCAGTCTGACCTTGTTTAAGTAGATACTTGAAGCGCGCATTGGTCTCCTCAGGCGTACTGAAACCGGCAAACTGTCTCATCGTCCAAAGTTTGCCGCGATAACCAGTTGCGTGAATGCCGCGCGTGTAAGGAAATTCTCCAGGATACGAGACGTCGTTCTCGAAGTTTACGTCAGCGACATCTGCGGGCGTGTAGAGACGATCGACTTCTTCCAGCGAGACCGTTTGAAAGCTCTTTTTCCGTTCTGGGGTTTTGGCGAGAACAGGGTCCAGTGTTTCTTTTTCCCACCGCTCTTTTTCTGCCTCAGCGGGTGAGGAAATCTGCTTGGTTTCAGCCATTGAACCTCTCTTTTTGCCGCAGTTAATCGAAGATTTTGATATTAGTTTACGGTCATAGACGTGTCAACCAACTCACTCTTCGCAGTTATTGAGAGGGGAGCGCGGCTGTGATGGCAGTCACAGCCGCGCAAGCTCGGCAGGAACCCGGTTAGCGCGGAAAACGTGCAGGGGAAAACAGTTGGCAGGCGTTGGCAGGCATAGATATCGATCTCTTCATCGAATCAAATTATTCGACTGGCACGATAAACTCGTTGCTCCGAAGCATGTTTAGATTTGCGCGAGCGGCAGCTTCAATTGTCCGTGGATCACTTTGCAAACGATGCACTTCAGTCTGCAGTGCATTGTTCATGTTGCGCAGTGACTCAACGTCCTGCTCCATTGCGGCAAACTGGTGTGAAGCGATATTGAACTTCGCCCGCGTGCGCATGTTCACCGTGACACAGACGGCGAAGGTAGCGAGTAAGATCATTCCGAATACAACCCAGGAGGGAATGATTCCACCACGCCTCCGCACCTCGCTGCGTGTGCCGATAATGTCCATTGAGATCTGCTGAACTGTTGCCACTGAAGGATTCACCCTTCGCGCAACACGTTGCGATCTGATTCGTTCGTCAACCCAATAAGTATTTGCGACCCTGCTCAAGCAACACCTCCATGTCCTTCGGCGATTCTGATTCCGCATAAATGCGTACCAGGGGTTCGGTGCCCGACGGACGCACTAACAACCATGAATCGTCTTCGAAAATTATTTTCAGGCCGTCAAGCCTGTTGATTTGTTTGACCCGCCGTCCCGCAATAGCAGTCGGCTCTTGCGTCAGCCGGTCCTTTAATTTAGGCATCAGGTCGGGTCTGAGACGAACGGCTATTCTGCCGGACTCAAGCTTTCCGATATCGATGTACAAAGCCTCCAATTGTTCCGTTAGAGACGCCCCGCGCGCCGCGACTGCCTCCGCTGCGAGCAAACACGCAAGGATGCCATCTTTCTCCGGATAGTGACCTTTGATCGATAATCCCGCCGACTCTTCACCGCCGAGGACAATCTTGTCTTCATTGATCAATTCTCCGATGAATTTAAAACCGACTGGCGTCTCAAACAGCGGACGCCCCAGCTTTTGGGCCACCCGATCAACCAAGTGAGATGTGGCAACGGAACGAGCCACGCCACCCAACCACTCCCTGGACTCAACCAGGTAATCGAAGAGAATTGCAATCAGTTGATTGGGGGTAATGAAACGCCCGTTTGAATCGACGACACCGAAGCGATCGCCGTCCCCGTCTGTTGCTAATCCAAGCACGCACTTTTGCTGTCGAACAATCTCGGTCAACTCGGAGAGGCGACTTGCCTCTGGTTCAGGTGAACGGCCACCAAAGAGAACATCACGCCAGTCATGAATGGTCTGGACCTCGACGCCATGACGACGAAGAATCTCATTAAGATATCCGCGGCCGGTACCCCAAAGTGGGTCGTACGCGTACCGGCCGCCGGCGCGAGATATGACGTCAAATCTAATCTTGGTCTCCAGGTCAGCGAGATAATCAGAACGCGGGTCGAATCTCCTGGGCGCGCCTGAAATGTCGCCACCGATTGTTGAGGTTTGGTCCGCATTAGACAGGTTTTGGAACTCGTCACAGATTGCTGCTGTTACTCGTCCAACCGCGGCGAACGTAAACTCATCCGCTACGACGGCCCGCCATCCTGATGTCCCGAAGTGAATTGCCATTGGATCCTAGTTAAGGGACTGCTTAACGAAGTCTGTTGATTCTTCCACAAGATAGTTGGTAGTTCCGGGTTCCGAACCCCAACTAAATGTGCTTTTGAATCTTTCAATGCATTGCCAGTCAACAACTTAGCTAGCAGTTGGCCGGAATGTAGCACCCGTGCTTAAGTGAGTAAAGACATTTCTACGCAATGCTTTGACCACGTAAGTTCAACATTTACTTGAACTAAGCGTGCTTAATGAACCAAATCGGCGAACGGTGGGCGAACGGAAATCCAATCCCCCCAGGCTGCTCAACATCGAAAGGTTAAAACCTGTTGACATGCTTGCAGCATGGCCCTTAGACTGCTAAGTTGTCTGGGCCGATTGATACTCCTTCCTGAGCATCGGCCTCCGTAAAAACAATCGATACTGCTTGTCCCGACCTCAGTACCCTGGGGCCTCACTCATGTTGGTCCCATCAAAGCGAACTAAACAAGGAACGGCATAGATGTCTGACTTTTCGGAATCTTTTCCGGGCCAATCAGTCTTGAACCCCATCTCTCTACCCATCAGTTCTATCGTTCGGGCCGTCTGCGAAGCAGCCAGCCAAGGACCCGATCAGCTTTATGAAGTGATGATGAAGATGAGCCTTATGGTTGAGGCTACGGCGCCGACCTATGGTTTGTCGATTTGGGGCGCGCCGCTTTCCGGCAAACCAAGTTTACGTTGGGCTGAAGGCTTGGAAGGAAATGAGATCGCCTTAGCGGAGTCTGTACTGACAGAAGCGTTTCAATCGAAAGGACGTTCAGTACAACCGAAAGAAGGCGACACAGCGATCTGTTTGATCCTGACTTTGCCGTTGGGCTCAAGAGAAGGCGCAGCTCTCTATGGTAGGTGTGTTCGTCCGTTGACGCCTGATCAAGTGAAAGAATTGAAGGCGCTAAGTGACGTAGCGATATTGGCCCACTCACATCAAGCCGTCGGTGGCGCACCAACGGCGACGACACCTTCGGCGTTACCGTCTGCCGGTTCTTTGCCTGGAATGGTTTTCAGTAGCAGGGTGATGGCCGACGTTGCCCGCCAGGTAGAGCGTATCAAGGACTCTGATTCAACCATTCTTGTTACGGGAGAATCGGGCACAGGTAAAGAACTTGTGGCGCGTGCAATTCACCGCCTTAGCCGACGTTCGGAAAGTCAATTCATACCATTCAATTGCTCGGCGGTACCGGCTGAACTGATTGAAAGCATGTTGTTTGGACATCGAAAGGGAACGTTCACCGGTGCCTTAGCCGATCACGTTGGTTTAATCCGATCTGCTGAAAATGGAACACTCTTTCTCGATGAAATTGGCGACTTACCGCTGGCGCTTCAGCCAAAGCTTTTGAGGTTTTTACAAGAAGGTGAGGTCCACACGCTAGGCGAGAGTGCTCCACGCAAAGTGAACGTTAGAGTAATAGCCGCCACTCACAAGGATCTTGAGCAGCTGGTCCCCGAAAAGTTGTTTCGCGAGGACCTATATTATCGAATCGCGACTTTGACGTTGAAGGTTCCACCTTTGCGCGAACGTCCTGAAGATATCTCAGCGCTTATCTCTCATTTCATTAGTCACTACGCACGCAAGAACGAGCGGTCGATTTCTGGAATCACATTCGAAGCCATCCAGATTCTTGAAGCGTATTCATGGCCTGGCAATATTCGAGAGCTGGCGGCGGAAATCGAGCGTCTCGTTTTGTACGCCGATGACGACGGTTACATCAGGCCCGCGAATATTAGTGCGCGGATCTATCCTGAGGCTGGAACTGACAAGACTGCGCCAATGGGTGAGAGCTTAGACGATCTACTTGAGAGTTATGAAAGACGAGTGATTACCGAAGCCCTGAAGCGGCACGACTGCAACGTCGCGCGCGCTAGTGAAGCCCTGGGGCTCGGGTCGCGTCAGACGCTCTATAAGAAACTAAAGCGCCTGGCGATCGATATCGGCGACTTCCTACAGGAAGACACGGAGCCGGGGATGCAATACAGGGCGTAAGGAGCGTAGACGGTTCCTCACAAGAGCACTCGAGTCGCTGACTCCGAGTGCTTTTTGTTTTGCAGGCTACGCACTCACCAAGCGGTTTCCTCAACAAAGCACGCTTTTTCGCCGGTTCTGTAGACGCCTCGAGGGTTAGTCGGGAGACCTTGTCAACTGCGGGCGACAAACACCCCAATCAATAAAACAAGTGCTGTAACCGCCAAAAGCTATGGCCCATCCCTGGTTCGACCTTCATTTTTGTCAACCGCGGGCTACAAATTCACTCCGAATACGCAGAAATCAAGGGTTTTCGTGAATGGCACGGCCGTTGTAGTTGGCTGGTCGGCACGAATGAAATCGTTGCCAATGGTTGAAGTTGATCTGGTTATGAAAACGAACACCACAAAAAATTTGGCATCAGCAGCAATGCTTGTCGTGCTTTCTCCAGTTCTACTCCTGGCGATTCTCGTCAGCGTGAAAACTGAAGGGTTTGTCGGAAACGACATGCTGCTGTTGTTGCTAACCCTCACTGGCGCCGTGCTAACGGGCATCAATGGTTTCGGTCGCAGAACGACCCAGCCGGTGCCACAGCCAGTGAAGGCAGAAAGTGGTGCAGAGGTTCATAAGAATATTACCTGGTCAACCCGCCACCGCACTAACGCCTAGCTAAACAGACTAAAGGAGCAAACAAATGATTAAGAGTTTTTTCCGCGATGAAACCGGTCTTGAACTTTCGGAATACGCCGTCGCCGCAGCGCTTGTCGCGCTCGCAGCCGTCGCAGCGTTCACCGCACTTGGTGGCAAGATCTCCGGCGCCATCACCAACCTGGGTAACAAAATTCAGTAAGACAACCCTTGAGGTGGCGCCGCGGCAACCGCGGCGCCTTTCAACTCTAATAACTTGAAAAGGTAGCTGGAGGGATGAACATGATTAAGAAATTTTGGAACGACGAAACCGGACTAGAACTATCAGAGTATGCAGTTGCGGCAGCTCTCGTCGCACTCGCGGCCGTCGCCGCGTTCACAGCGTTGGGCGGCAAGATCTCCGGCGCGATCGAAAACTTGGGTAGCAAGATTCAGTAACCAGCGTGGTATTGGCGCATGCCCGCTTTGATGTGCGTGATCAATGGGCGATTCATGCCGAGGAAATCAAGATGATTAAAAGATTTCTCATGGATGAACAAGGACTCGAGCTTTCCGAGTATGCCGTAGCCGCAGCGCTGGTGGCGCTTGCAACGGTTGCAGCCTTCACGATGCTCAGTTCGAAGATCGCGACCAGGATCACGACACTGGGAAACTACATTCCGTAATTCCCCAAAAGAACTACAAGCGCGCCGGTGGTGCGGCCTTTTTTAGGCCGCGCCACCGATTCACCCATTATCTCTTTGGAAATACAAACTGTACTTCGGGGACTCTCCAATGCTTAGCCCAGCCTCAATTGTTTACGAATGCTTTTTGATCCCGCTCGCCGTCCTAATCATTTACTACGACGTGCGCTATCGCCGCATTCCAAACGCTTTTGTGGCCGGAACTTTGATAGTTGGCATCAGCTTGAGCACCGCGTTCGCCGGACTTAATGGTGCATTGAATAGTGTCGGCGGCTGTGTGCTCGCTTTCTTTTTGATGTTCATGTTGCATGTTTTTGGCGCCATGGGTGCTGGCGACGTAAAGCTTTTCGCCGCTGTTGGCTCGCTTATGGGAGCGAACCTGGTGTTACCCACTTTTGTAATTGTGATCTTAACGGGTGGCTTGCTCGCATTGATCTCAGTTCTGCGGTCAGGCCTTTGGAAGACAACGATGTTCAGGGTGATGCAGATTTTTGTCGGATTGTTGCCGGGTTGGCCCATGCCAAAGTTTGCAGTACCCACGGATCGAAAACACACGATCCCCTACGGTGTGGCGATCACTATCGGCGCCATCATCTCAACCGCCATCTTTCATGCTTAACCAAGCGTGAATCTAGATTCGGTCCCTGACCGATGCAAACGGAGAGTTAAGAACATGCGAAACAAACGTTTCTTCATAGTGCTGGTCGGAGCATTGATTTTTGGCGTGCTGGCAGCAATTTCTGTCAGTAGGTATCTCTCGAGTGCCCAAGCCTACACAAAGAATCTGAGCAAAGTTGCAGTTGCAAAAGTTCAGATCCCCCTCGGAACAAAGATCGTTGCCGAGCAGGTAACGGTGGTCCAGTTCCCGAAGGAATCGACGCCCGATGGAACCTTTGAGTCCCCCGATAAGCTCGTCGGTCGTGTCGCCGTGATGAATATTCCCGCGCGCGAGCCGATCACCGAATCGCGTCTTGCTCCGGAGGGAACGGCGGCTGGTCTCTCAGCAGTGATTCCCGAAGGTTATCGCGCGATGACTGTAAAGGTCGACGACGCGGCTGGAATCTCAGGATTCATCATGCCGGGTGCCTTCGTTGACGTTGTAGTCGTGATCGATCCGCGTGAGGGTTCAGGCATGCAGGATCCGATCTCGAAAATTGTCCTTCAGAACATCAAGGTACTGGCCAACGGTCAGAACATTGACAAGCCTGAGAATCAGCGCGAAGCAAATTCGGTGAAAGCCGTGACGCTTCAGGTTACGCCGGAACAAGCAGAGAAGCTGGCGCTTGCTAGCAATGAAGGCAAGTTACAACTCGTGATGCGCAATCAGATCGACCAGGGTGACGAGCAGACCAAGGGCGTGAACAAGCGTGAGTTGATTACCGGTAGCGACCGCGCCATGCCGGCTCCCGAACCAGGCTCGATGAAAAGTGAGCAACCCAAGGATACAAGACCCGTAAGACGTGTACGCGTTCCGGCTGAACCGAAGGCAGCACCAGCACCTGAGGTAAAGCCGCGGACGCAGGTCGAAATGATTGAAGGCGCGAAGAAGCGCAATGTCGAGTTTCCGTAAGGAAACCCGTGCGGACATTCACTTGAGATCGCCTGGCCGATCGCAAGAAAACAAAGGAGCAAAAGATCATGCAGAGCAGTTCCCCAATAACACGACGAGCGAGTCTAGTGCTGGCGTCGTTGATACTTATTGTCGCTAACACCGTAGCGTACGCCCAGGAAAACTCCTACAAGGCGTCTTTCAACCAGAATAAAGAATCGGTCGCCGTTAATGTTCTTGTAGGACAGTCACGCGTGATCAACTTCGATCGACCAGTTGGCCGTTTCTCGGTTTCCAATCCGGACATTGCGGAAGCGATCCTGGTTACACCTGATCAAGTACTGGTCAACGGAAAAGCGTTTGGCCAGGTTAACTTCATCGCCTGGGAACAGAGCGGTGGAAGCTTCCTAGTGTTCGACGTTTTCGTTCGAGCAAACCTTTCTCTGATTGACTCACAGATTCGCGCGCTGTTTCCGAAGGATGATATTCGGCTGAGCCAGGCGAATGGCTCTGTCGTTATCTCAGGTAGCGTTTCGAACGCCGCGACTTCCACTCAAGTGCAGAGCGTTGTCGAAGCTGCCGGCTTCAAGACTGTCAACATGCTGAGCTCGCCGGTTAAAGGCGCGACTCAGGTCATGCTGCAGGTTCGCGTCGCTGAGGTGTCGCGTAATCGAATGAAAGACTTCGGCACTTCGTTCACCTACCAGGGCACGCCAGGTCAGGGTGGTTACATGAATAGCGGTGCTGGTCCAAGCGGCGCAACTGGTCCGCAGGCACAGCCACAACCGCTATGTCCTGGCTGCGGCGTTATCACCGGTCCATTGACGTCGCCTTTGAACCTTATGCTCATGGCCAGTAATTCGCTTGCCATGCTGCGGGTGCTGAAAACTCAGGGTGCCGTGCGCGAGTTGGCGGAACCCAACATCATCGCGATGGACGGACAGCAAGCCAGCTTTCTAGCGGGCGGCGAATTCCCGATTCCAGTTGTGCAAACAGATAACAATCGCGTCGGCGTCAGCATCGTGTTCAAAGAATATGGAGTTCGTCTGAACTTCAAACCAACGATCATTGATGAAGAGCACATTCGGCTCGAACTCGAACCGGAAGTGTCAACAATCGATTTCAACACCGGAGTCAAGTTTGATGGTTTCCTTATTCCGGGTTTGTTAACGCGTCGTGCGAAGACTGGTATTGAACTTCGTGACGGACAGAGCTTTGCGCTGGCCGGTCTCCTGGACAATCGCGAAATCAAAACGATGTCCGAAGTACCACTACTGAGTCAGATTCCGATTCTTGGCAACCTCTTCAAATCGAAATCGTTCCAGAAAAATGAAACTGAATTGATGTTCTTCGTTACGGCGCAGATTGTTAAGCCGGTCAGTCCCGACGACTTACCGAATATGCGCGGTATCGATGGTCTGAAGAATGGTTCGCCTCTCGGCGTTGAACCGAAAGGCGAAGGAATCCAGGGCCAAACCGGTTACAAGATCTCCGGAACGAATGGCGACGCACCAAAGACTGCCGAGCCTGCCAAGACCACAGAAACCAAAACAAAAACAGCGACTGAAACAGGTTCAACTGGTTCAGGCGTAGTCTCAGAAGCGCGGAATCCTCACACTCCGCTTCCTGTTGCGACGAACGTTCGCAAATTATTTATTCCTGACTCCATCAAGCCCTAGGTGAGTCCCAGCCAACTGTTCTGTTGTGAGGGGGCAAAATGAAAACGAAGAAATTCGCAAACAGAAAGAACGAGCGGGGATCGATTTTGGCAACTTCAGCAGTAGGGATGCTCTCCCTACTGCTTGCGGTAGGACTTTGTGTCGATATCAGCAGGTTCTATTTAACGAAGACCGAATTACAGAACGCAGCGGACGCTTCGGCGCTCGCTGCGGTATCGGCTCTTAACGGATCGGGGGCGGGGATAACGGAAGCCACGAACCGCGCCGTCGCAAACATGAACAACTGGAACTTCAATAAGAGCGGCGTGTCGTTTCCGCGCGGCAACGTTCTGTTTGCTGTGAATCTGGCTGGTCCATATATGAGCGAGGGGTCAGCAGCGGCGTCACCTGCGAACATTCGCTTCGTTAAAGTTACAAGCTCAATGGCAGCGGTTGACGTTACTTTTGCCGGTTCAGTTCTCGGTGCCAGTAAGAACCTGGATGCGACAGCAACAGCTGGCATGTCAGTTCCTCTCAATGTGATCTGTGATTGGCTGCCGGCCTTTGTGCTCGATTATCCAGATAATCCGATCACGCCGGGGCACATATACCAGTTCCGAATGGGTCCGGGAAATTTCGTTTCACCAGGAGACTACCAGCTGCTCGAACCGGATGCTTCAGGTGGTGCGGATGTCCGACTTGAGATGGCAAATGGAGTTCGCGCGTGTGTTTCGCCAGGTGATGAGATCCCGACGAAGCCTGGTGTAACGGCAGGTGCCGTTCGTCAGGGCATCAATACGCGGTTCGACCAATATGGGGGAGCCGGCCTCGATCCTGCAGCTTCACCGCCAGACACCAACGTTGCCGAGAACATTAACCACCAACAATATAAGGACAAAGCAGTGGTTCAGACGCCGAATCATGAGGGCGTTGATAGTCGTCGCGTGGTGTTCATCCCCATAACCAAGAATCCGCCGGCACAGGGTCGTGACACGATCATACTTGATCGCTTTGGCGTCTTTTTCCTGCAGAAGTCTGTGGGCGGAGGAAACGGTGCCGTACTCGAGGCCGAGTACGTTACTACCATAACGATGGCAGGTAAGGGCACTTACAGGCCGGGTGGTGGTGCAGTTAACAATTTGCTGGCGATACCAGTCCTGTACAAGTAAGGAAGGATGATCACCATGATGCACCATCGAGTAAGAAAGATTCGCAATGGAAGACGCTGGCGCAGGCTCTGCTGGTTACAACGATTCCGTCGTGACGAACGTGGAGTTCAATTGGTGGAGCTTGCAATAGTGTTACCTCTAATGCTGATGCTCTTCGGCGCCGCGGCAGAGTTTGGTCGGTTCTTTTACGAGTACTCGACACTCGCGAAGGCGACCCGCGTAGGGGCTCGTTACCTAACAACCGCGCAAGTAACTGCTGCGGACGATGCAAAAGCGAAAAACTACATCGTCTACGGCAATGCGAATGGTACAGGTTCACCAATTGTTCAGGGGTTAACCACGGGAAACGTGGTTATCACCAGGCAAGGTGGTCTCCCGATTCTGCCGAAGACGGTGAAAGTTCAGATCGTCGGTTTCCAACATCAACCAATATTTGATCTAGGAGCGATGATCAAACAGCCATCGTTGAGTCTGGCAGTTCAGGTAAAGCCGAGTGTGACCATGCGTTACTTGATAACTCAACCGCCCAACCTCTAAAGGAAAGCGAACGAGTATGCTGAGAATAAAGTCAAAACGCGATACCGAAAGAGGAGCAACGCTCGTTGAATTTGCAATTGGCGCTACGGTGTTTCTCGCAGCGTTATTTGCAGTGTTGGAATTCGGCCGCGCATTGTGGCTGCACAATGCGTTGACCGATGCAGCGCGACGCGGTGCGCGATATGCCGTTGTCAACAGCAATGCGGATCCTGGGTCGGTCAAGAACGTAGTTGTTTATGGTAATCCCGCCGGTACTGGAACGCCGCTCATTAACAATCTTTCGACCGCGAAGGTTGATGTCAACTACAGCACATTCGGCGTAGGCGAAGGCACAGTCTCGGTCAGCATTACCAACTATCAATTCCAATTCGTCGTTCCGCTAATTGGTACGACGATCAATATGCCCGCCTACAGAACCACCCTAATCGGGGAGAGCGCGGGCTATATTCCAGCCGATAAGTAGTTTGAATAATTTTGCCGCAGCGTCGATCTGCGGAATGAGGCAATCATGCGACACGTCGTCTGCAGCACAATTAAATATGTATGTGTCGGCCGGCATAGCGCGCATGACGCACAACTAAACAACCTTCGAGTTATCTCCATCTCGCAATCCCATTCACCGGCGGCGTCGATACTGCACCACTCGACATTCGCATTCTGCGGTGCTTTTAAAGCATCCCCTCCGTACGCAATGTACCTAAGCAATTCCTCGGTACCCTGCAGCATCACGCCAAACTGAAATAGACGCCGCCGACGAATGGGATTGAACAGGAGCCCCACGAGGAGACATGACCCAGCCAATCACAATTGTTGTCTTAAGCACTGGACTCGATAACTTCAAGGACATTCGGCGAGCACTTACCGCCGAATCGCGAGTGAAGTTACTCGCTGGTGGAAACGATCCTGACCAGCTCTATGAAGAGATTGTCCGACTGAAACCAAATGCAGCAATCATTGCTCTGGGCGCAATGACAGACCAGGGAGTGAAGTTCATCGAACGTCTCAGTGCCGAATGTCCCTCGACTGCAATCATCTCAGCCGGCGAAGCAACTTCACCCGACCTAATCTTGCGTAGTCTAAGAGCGGGCGCGCGCGAGTTTTTGCGGTTGCCCATTAGCACTGATGAACTTCGGACTGTTCTGGATCGAGTTGCCGATCTCTCAAGCAAGCATGTCGAGGCTCCCACGCATAAAGGCCGCATGATTGCTGTCTTCTCAAGCAAGGGTGGGTGCGGAACATCTTTCATTGCCACCAATCTTGCCAGCTCAATTTCTGCCAAGACGATTCTTGTTGATCTGAATCTCCAGGCCGGTGATCTTCCGCTGTTTCTCGGGCTTGACTCGAAATATTCCATTGCCGACATGTGTGAAAAGCGGGCCCGGTTGGATGACGAGCTGATCAATACACTCGTAACTCCGTACAGTTCGAAACTGCACTTGCTCGCTGCGCCTAAAGAAGCGGATTCGGCTGATGAGATCGAGCCGCAGCACATCTTTGAAGTTCTGCAGAAACTGCGTGAGACGTACGAATACGTTGTGTTGGATCCGCAACACACGTTCGACTCGATCACCTTGGCCGCGCTTGATCAATCGGATGAAATCGTACTGGTCCTAACGCTTGATATTCCCGCGATACGCAGCACCCAACGGGCGCTGGAGATTTTCGATCGACTCGGTTACCCGAGAAAGAAAGTCCGAATTGTCGTGAATCGCTGGAGTAAACAAATTGAACTCGATTTGCGACAAGTCGAGAAGTTCCTGGGTGAGCCCGTAATCGGATACGTCCCGAGTGACTATCAGACAACGGTGAATTCCATCAATCTCGGAACACCTCTGGTGCAGTCGGATCCGAACTCGAAGATCGCTTCGGAAATTCGACGAATAGCCGGACAAGTCGCAGTCAGTAGTGGCCCAATGGAAGTAACAAAGCAAAAACGACCCTTCTGGAATTCGTTCTTGAAGCGTGAACCTTCGGAAGCGAATTTTAAAGTCCCGTCAATGGAAAAAGTCTAACAAGTAGGACTGATAAACAATCATGGCACTCCGAGAAAGATTAGTTAAAGAAACAGCTACAGGAACTACAGGGAATGGCTTCAGTGGCACTGGACAGAATTCGTTCCAGGAGATGAAGGCCCGCCTGCACCGGCAGCTGATTAATCGAATGGATCTGACCAAGCTGTCCGCTCTCACGCAGGAACAGGTCCATACGGAGGTTTCACGTCTGGCCGAGGTAGTTCTGGCTCAGGAAGGCGCGCCGTTATCCGCGTCCGAACGTGAAAAGCTAGTTAACGACGTGCAGCACGAGCTTTTCGGCCTCGGGCCTCTCGAACCGTTACTCGCGGATCCAACTATCTCCGACATTCTTGTGAATCGTCACAATACGATCTACATCGAACGTCGAGGCAAAATCGAAGCGACGAATGTTACGTTCAAAGACGATGAGCACCTGATGCGCGTAATCGAGCGCATCGTGTCTTCAGTCGGTCGTCGAATAGATGAATCATCTCCAATGGTCGACGCGCGTTTGCAAGACGGTTCGCGCGTTAACGCGATCATCCCGCCACTGTCAATCGATGGTCCAGTGTTATCGATCCGGCGGTTCGGTTCGGAGCCACTCCGAATGTCAGCACTGATTGAGAATCAGGCACTGACCAAAGACATCGCTGATATGTTGCAGATGTGCGTTAACGCACGTCTCAACTGCTTGATTTCGGGAGGTACTGGCGCCGGTAAGACGACGCTGTTGAATGCATTGTCGGCCTTTATTCCAGAAGACGAACGTATCGTCACGATTGAAGACTCGGCCGAACTTCAATTGCAACAGCCACACACGGTTCGTCTGGAAACGAGACCGCCGAACATTGAAGGTCGCGGCGAAGTGACACAAAGAGATTTAGTTAAAAACGCCTTGCGTATGCGGCCGGATCGCATCGTCATCGGCGAGGTTCGCGGCGGCGAAGCGATCGACATGCTTCAAGCTATGAATACCGGCCACGATGGTAGTTTGACAACTGTCCACGCAAACACACCGCGCGACGCTTTAGCACGTCTCGAAACCATGATTCAGATGACTGGGATGAGGTTGTCAGATCGCGCTATGCGGCAGCAAGTCGCAGCTGCGATAAACCTTGTGGTTCAAGTCGCACGCCTGTCCGATGGTTCACGCCGAGTCACATCGATATCAGAAATCACTGGTATGGAAGGTGAAACCATCACCATGCAAGAGATCTTCATGTACGAACGAACCGGTGTTGATAAAGACGGAAAAGTCATCGGCCGGTTCAAGCCTACAGGTATTCGGCCTCGTTTTGCCGAACGACTCAAATCCTGTGGAATGCAGTTACCACGCGTCTTCTTCGAGGAATAGCAAAAATGATTATTTCCTTTCTCGTATTCGTGTTTGCCTTGTTCCTTGTTTTAGGAGCGTACCTGGCTGCCACGCATGGAACTGAAGCAAAACGCCAGCGGCTGCAGAGAAGACTGTCAGAAGCGCTGCTTCATTCTGCCCATACCGAAGATATCGAGGTAGTGCTCGCGCGTAATGAGCTGATGAGCGAAATCCCGATGTTGAATCGGATGATGGTCCAACTCCAATCGGCGCTGAAGCTGAAGCGGATTCTGGACCAGGCTGATCTGCACATAACGCCTTCGCGACTGATGATGTTTTCGGTTATGGCCGGTGTGTTGGGTGCTTTGGCTGCCTCAGTTCTTACACCCTACTTAATAATTTGGGTCTTTGCTGGCCTCGCGGCCGCAGTGATCCCTTTCGTTCACGTCTGGTGGAAGCGCAATAAACGCTTCAACCTGTTTCTTGAACTTTTACCGGACACGCTCGATCTCATCAGTCGAGCATTGAGCGCCGGGCACGCCTTTTCTGAAGCACTTTACATGGTGTCTACCGAGATGCCAGAGCCAATCGCGACGGAATTTCGCAAGACTTACGAAGAGCAGAACCTGGGTCTCTCACTCAAGCTGGCTTTGGAAAACCTGGCGGAGCGAGTTCCTTTACTGGACCTCAAGATGTGTATCACGGCTGTGCTGATTCAGCGTGAGACCGGCGGAAATTTGGCAGAAATACTGGAGAAGGTCTCCTACACGATCCGCGAGCGTTTCAGAATTTTAGGAGATCTCAAAACGTTAACAACGAGCTCGAGAATGTCTGCGTGGATACTTTGCGGTTTGCCGATCTTTATCGCCGTTGGCGTCACAGTCCTTAACCCTGATTACATGAGCGTACTGTGGAAGGACCAACGAGGGCATTACCTGATTGCCGCGGCCCTGTTTATGCAGATCAGTGGCATGCTCATCGTCCGCAAGATATTGAACATAAAGATCTGAGCTTTGTCCTTTGAGCTTTGCGGGTTGGATCCCGAGCAAACTAGAGAAACATAAGAACAAAGAACGAACCCATGCTACTGATCATATTCATATCCACATTCGTATGTATCACCCTCGGCGCAATGGGTGTTTACTGGTTATTAAATCGTCCACAAAGTGCCGCAACTGAGCGACTGAGGAAGTTGGGCATGAAGGGCGGGGCATCCCCAACCAGTACGATCTCGGTGACGATCCCTGACGAGAACCCGGCGACGGAACTCGCTCAGCGCCTGGCGTCGCCGTTGAACAAGATGTTGCCGCCTTCGGCGATAGAAGCCAAGAAGTTGCATAAGCAACTGATGCACGCCGGCTTTCGTTCCGAATCAGCTCCAATCATCTATCGTGCAATTCAGTTGATGTCGATGGCGGGGTTTCCACTGGTAGTGGCGCTGACCTGCGCGATTCTGGGTCGACCCTTTACCAGTGCGTTGGTCTGGATCATCCTGGCATTCGTCGCGGGCTTCTTCTTACCGCGGTATGGTCTGAAGAGGATCACAAATACCCGGCAAAGAAATCTACGCTGGGGTTTGGCTGATGCATTAGATCTGATGGTTATTTCGGTTGAGGCTGGTCTTGGTCTCAACGCAGCGATGGTAAAGGTCAGTAGCGAACTAAAGGACGTACATGAAGAGATAGCGCTCGAGTTTGAACTGGCAAATCTCGAAATTCGCGTGGGACGAGAGCGCGACGAAGCGCTACGCAATTTGGCAGAGCGCACCGGTATCGACGACCTGCATAGTCTCGTCGCGATGCTAATTCAAACAGATAAGTTTGGTACATCGGTCGCCCGCGGACTGCGAGTGTTTTCCGATTCATTACGCACAAAACGCCGGCAAAGAGCTGAGCAGGCTGCGCAGAAGGCGTCAGTCAAACTACTTTTCCCACTCGCTTGTTTTTTATTCCCGACACTGTTCATTGCCATTCTTGGCCCTGCAGCAATTAACCTCTATGACACGTTAGGCAACATGTAAGGAGTTGGACCATGAATAAGCGCAGAATCATCGCCGTTATCATCGCATTCGTGTTGACGATCGCGGCCACCGCAGTGTGGAGCGCTTCATCGATAGATCGTGAAGGCGATCCCGATGCGAACGTGCTCGAAGACTCGGGTTCAGAAGCTGGTGTGGCCACTGAAGCAAAGAAGAGTGGCGGCGGAAATAAAGTCGTCAAAGTTTTGAAGGCGCCATTCAAGATGTTCGGCCGTCTGTTCGGTCGTGGTGGCGACGATCACAAGTTCAAGCGGATGAGTGAAGAGGATGCTGAGAAGTTTGCGAGCGTGGGTGTTGAACGCGTCGATGTCGACGGCAACAACAAAAAGAACCCGTCGCTCGCTGGATCAGCCAAGGAACATCTGGAGAGTGGCCGGCAGTACCTCATGGCCGATCGCTATAACGAAGCGATTGCTGAGCTTTCCATCGCGGCGTCGCTCGATCCAAAGTTAAGCGAAGCTCACAATCTACTGGGCGTTGCTTACAACCAAAAAGGCTTTGGCGATCGAGCAAAAGAATCATTTGAGCGAGCTGTGAAGAATGATCCTGAAGACGTCGAAACTCTCAACAATCTCGGATTCGCCTTGTACCAGAATGGTAACTATCGCGCGGCAGTTGATAAGTTGAAGCGTGCGGCCAAACTGGAGCCAACCAATGAGCGTGTGCTGAACAATCTCGCCTTGGCGCTGTGCCGTCTTGGTAGGTGGGACGAGGCGTACACGCACTTTGAGCGGGCCGGTGGTCCACTAGTAGGAAGCTTGAACACGGCGAAGATGTTCGAGCGGTTTGCTCGTGAAGACGATGCAATCAAGTACTACGAGAAGGCACGCCAGATCGATCCAAACAACTCGCTCGCACTTCGGCGGCTGGCTGACCTCTATCAACGCGTTGGCAGGATAGCGGAATCGGAAGCGGTCCGTGTGGTGATCGCGTCCAGCCAACATGCAACCGCAACGAGCCCTGGAAGATAAAAGTAGAAAGGTAACTTCACATGTCGCAAACGACAATTCTGACGCGCGCTGAAATTGAAAGCATGGGCCCGCCGATGCCGGAAGAACTGGCAGAGACCGGCATTGCTGAAGGATTTCTTTGCGACCTGGCGTTGAAACACGTGGCGATGTTGCCTGAGCCGACTACGGTTTTGGTAGCCGAGCGCATGCATCTTCCACGCACGTTAACCGAAGACCTTCTGCAAAAGCTCTACAGGGAAAAACTGATCGAAGTGAAGATGCAGAGCGCAGTCGGCTCAACCCGTTACGCTATGCTCGATCATGGTTGGGACAGACTCGCGCGATTGATATCAATTTGCGGATACACGGGCGCCGCTCCTGTTTCACTCAACGATTACGCGCACATGATGCGTTTGCAGTCGATACCGAGTGACCCGGCGACGATGGAAACCGTGCGAAATGCTTTTCACGATCTCGTATTGCCTGAGTCGTTGTTGCAGACATTGGGCTGCGTCATCAATTCGCGCCGTTCTTTGTTCCTGACTGGTTTACCCGGAACAGGAAAGACCGCCGTCGCTGAGCGAATCAACGGGGCCCTGGCCGGCGGAATTTGGATTCCATACGCCGTTGAGATCGACGGCCAGATCATCCGCGTGTTTGATTCACACTGTCATCGCGTGGCTTCCGATGAGGTAACGCCTGTTGAATACGACCGTCGTTGGGTATTCATCGAGCGGCCGTTGGTCGTCGTGGGTGGCGAATTGACTTTGGAGAATGCCGACCTTACCTGGGGTGACGCTAAGTTTTATGAAGCACCATTCCAGATGAAGTCCAATGGCGGAACGCTGGTGATCGACGACTTCGGCCGGCAGCGTGTTGCGCCTCAGGATCTGCTTAACCGTTGGATCGTGCCGTTGGAACGTCGTGTCGACTATCTCGCGTTGCACACCGGTAAAAAGATCGAAGTGCCGTTCGAGCAGTTGGTGGTGTTCTCGACGAACCTTGAAGAAAAGGATCTTGCGGACCAGGCGTTCCTGCGACGAATGGGATACCGCGCGCGAGTTGAACCGCCGACGGGCGAAGCGTATTGCGAAATTTTCAAGCAGCAGGCGTACAAGCGAGGGATCCGCGTTGATAAACCGATACTCGATCACATTCTGACGAAGTATCGAGTTGAGCACCGGCAAATGAAAGGCTGCGAACCGCGAGACATTCTCGATCGCGTGACCGATATCTGTTTGTTCGAAGGACAGAAACTCGAAATGACGCCGCAGGTTGTCGATGTCGCATGGCGCAATTATTTCGGCACGTCGCACTCGTTCGCCCCTGTGCAAACGCAGGAAACAATGATCGAAAGAACGCTGGCTGATCCATTAGAGATCTAGCTGCGTAGTGGGACACAGTCAGTACCGTAACGCGGTAGCGTCGGGTCCGCGTTTCCTGATGAGATCCGAATGATCGATGACACCCGACGCTACCGCGAGGTGGTACTGACTCTTTTCCACGAGAATAGAGTAAACAATGAATCGCACCCCGATCATCGCAAGACTTCTTTTACTATCACTCGTTCTGCTCTGTGCGAGCCAAGTCTTTTCACAGACGACACAGAAGGAAACTGTTCGACTGAAGCTAAGCGACGGTTCTTATCTGACTGTCGATGATGCTTGGGAAACGCCACAGGGTATTTGGTACAAACAGCAGGGAATTAGTCACCTGATTTCAAAAGATCGTGTCAAGAAGATCGAACGCACCTCCCCCGCGGAAAAAGAACAAGAGGAAGCGGATCAGGAGCCACTGATGGCTACTACTCCGACCCCTCCTTCGCAAAATGGTGTTTACGACAAACCTGCATGGATCTATTTAAAGGGTGGCGCGCGAGTGGAAGCTGACAGCGCGAGAGAATCCGCGGCGGGAGTCTGGTACAAACGAGGCACGATGGAGATCTTTATCGATCGCATTCGTGTCGATCGCATCGAAGCGGAAGATGCTGAAACCGTCGCCGATTCGGCAACTAAGGAACGTGGTTGGTCCACCGGTAGCAAAGGTCTGGATTCGCTGATTCGTCAGAACGGAAACAAGCATGGCGTCGATCCCTACTTGATCTTCCTGGTGATGGAGCAGGAGTCGCACTTTAACCCTCGCGTCGTATCACCAAAGGGCGCAAGAGGTTTGATGCAACTGATGCCCGGAACTGCCGCGCGTTTCGGCGTCAGACGCCCACATGATCCAGGGCAGAATATTTCTGGTGGAACGAGATATCTCAAAGAGCTGCTGAAACGATTTAACAACCGCGTCGATCTGGTTTTGGCGAGCTACAACGCAGGCGAAGGTGCCGTCGCAAGATTCGGCAATCGCGTTCCTCCCTATCGTGAAACCAGAAACTACGTGAAGCGGATCAGTTATCGATATAAGAGCAAGACTCTGCGGACGAAGAAACCAGCTCCGACGCCTGCGGCAGCCACCGCAACGACGGGAGGCCGATAAATCACGATGCTGGCGAGTTTACGAAGAACGTTATCGTTGATGTTCGTGCTTTTGTCGTTCGTGGCGATCGCGAGTGCTCAGCAGTCTTCGGAAGCGCCGCTGACCAATGCCTCGGTAATCAGGTTAGTTAAGGCTGGCTTCAAAGAGAAGACAATCGTCGCAATCATCAACAGTCGACCCAATCAATTCAAAGTCGACACTGATCATCTCATTCAGTTGAAGGTCAATGGCGTTGGCGAAAATATTATCCTTGCCATGCTGGCCCAAGATCCGTCGTTCTCGGGATCTGATGACTGGGAAGACGACAAATTCTTCAAATCATCCGGAAACACAACTTCCAACGGCAGTGGTTCTGGAACAGATATCTTCGGGTCAAGCGGAGGTTCCAGCTCACAATCGAAGTCGCGTGGAACACGTGGTGGTAACGAGAATGAGAATAGTGTGACTGGTTCAGCGACTGTTCGAATCATTAGACCACCCGCAGAAGCCGGCGGTGTTCCGAAGCTCGAGAGAACGCCGACGCTGAATAATGAAGAAATAATTCGCCTCGTTGCAGCGGGTTTCTCTGAAGGCACCATCATCAAGCGGATCGAAAGCTCGCCTGCCGATTACGACTTATCGCCTGCTAAACTTGAAGAGCTGCACAAGAACCGCGTCACCGATCCAATCATCGCTGCGATGAGCTCTGCGATGGGAGATCGCGACGCCGCCACGCCGAAACGCTCCAATCCCCAGTAGAAAACTTCCCGAACCGGCCCGGGCCAAATTGTCACAACAGCCGATTTCAGTCCACGTGTGTTCCCATGCGACACACGACGCTGCTAGCTAGCGCGCGACCTGATCTCGCGTAAATTAATAAATAATTAGCTTTAGCTATACTTTTAAGATTGTGTTAACGACGGCACGGTCATTGCGGATGTTTTCTGGAATTCGGCGAGGATTAGTCTGCCGAATCCCCGGCCAGGAATCATTCATTAGAAAATTTTCGACGGAGGAACGATGCGACCTATTAAGCATATGGAGAGAGGGTTAACCCTAGTCGCGGGTGGCGCTTTCAATGCAATTCAATCGATTAATAAATTCAAGCCCAACCCCTCTTTTACCCCTAAGTGGTCCGACAAGCCGCTTCTTAAGTCGTGGCAAAAGAGCAAGCCGACTCTCGGCTGGCCACGCACAACAGATTCTCTTTGTCCCAACTGCGTAATCGAAGCGAGAGAAGCGATCCTCTCAGGCAAAAAAGATGTGACCGTTCTGATCAACGAGAAGGTCGGTGAGATCAAAGCTCAGATCATCGAACGTGATGGTGAGATCTGGATGGTCAAGGATTGTCCGACTCACGGCCACTTCGAAGACATGATGGCGATCGATTCGAAGTTTCTTACCCACATCGAGAAGATGTTTCCGGGACGAGACATCGACGCTCATAACGACGAGAAGCTGCACAATCACGGTTCCAGCACGGTTAAGTATGGTCGCGGTGCCGTGTTGACCGTTGACCTAACCAATCGCTGCAACATGATGTGCGACCCGTGCTTCATGGACGCCAACCAGGTTGGCTTCGTCCACGAATTGAGCATGGACGAGATCAAGGAGATTCTCGACAACGCAATCACCATCAAGCCGCGTCGTCAGATGTCAGTACAGTTCTCCGGTGGTGAGCCTTCAATCTCGCCGCACTTCCTCGAAGCGATCAAGTATTCACGCAAAGTCGGCTACAACAGCGTACAGGCTGCAACTAACGGCATTGAGTTCGCGAAGAGCAAAGAGTTCTGCCGGGAAGCTGCCGAAGCCGGACTTCGCTACGTCTACCTGCAGTTCGATGGTATCGGAAACGATGCGAACAGCCACCGTCAGGTCGGCAACTTGTTCGACGTGAAGATGCGCGCGATTAACAACCTGCATGAAGCGGGTGTGGAAATCGTGCTCGTAACCACGCTCGTGAACGGAATCAATAACGATCAGGTTGGATCGATTATTCGTTTTGCTCTCGACAACCCCAAGAAGGTCGCCTTCTTGTCGTTCCAGCCGGTTTCATTCACGGGTCGTGACGAGGAGATTACCGAGCAGCGTCGACTGCAACAGCGCTACACTTTGTCGCACCTCGCGCACGATGTGAAGAATCAAGTCGGCATCACCGAGCCGACCCGCGATTGGTTTCCGCTTTCATTGATGGGAGCGTTTGCCGACTTCGCAGACCTCGTACATGGTCCAGAAGCGGAATGGGGCCAGGTATCGTGCGGTTGTCACCCGAACTGCGGTGTTGGTACTGCCGTGATGATCGACAAGGAAACACGCGAGATGAGTCCTGTTCCGGAATTCCTGAACATTCCAGGCCTCGTCAAAGACATGCAGAAGATCACCGACGCAGCCCGCGGCAAATGGATGTCGAACATCATGATGGGCCTCACGTTGTTGAAGCACTACAATCCTTATAAATCTCCAACGAACTTCACGCTCTACGAACTCTTTAAGAAGTTCGATAAGTCGTTCGGCCTGACCGGCAAGGATTACGGCCGCGTCGACGGTAAGCGCAGCACGGAGGACATTGAGAAGAGACGTTCGGATCGTTGGAACTTTCTCTTTATCGCAGGCATGTGGTTCCAGGATCTCTTCAACTACGACTTCCGCCGCACGGAAATGTGCATCATTCCGTACGGAACACAGGAAGGTGAGATTTCCTTCTGTGCTTACAACACAGGCATCGGTTGGAGAAACATCATCGAGAACATGCACCAGAATGCGACCGTTGCGAAGTGGTATCAGGAGCACGGACGTCATGAGATTTTCGCCGGCGGTAAGGACGTCGAGCTGGTCGATAAAACACACGGTCTGATTCTGAATGACGTCGATCTTGCGCGGCCGAACAAGCCCCAGATGGAAGGCCCCAAGACAGCTCACGAAGAAGCCGTGATGATGCGCAAGCTTTATCAGGAAATGGTGCTCAATAAACAGCTGCCTACTAAGGAAGCTGATAAGCCGGTTCAGATCAAGGGTCTCAGCCGTCGCAAAGAAGAGCCTGCTGAAGCCGAAGCAGTACTCGTATAGAGCTTTTACAACTTGACTAGCCCCCCGCGACGGTTCAACCGTCGCGGGGTTGTTTTTTATGAACGACTCAGACCGCCGCGCGCGACCGAGAAATCGCTCCCATTATTCTTGCAGATTCGGTAAACTAAGGAAGCCCTCCTCTCCGGCGTCGAGCCCGGCTCGCCCGCTACCCATTAAA